>Ga0164242_10008065_pt1 | contig 11447 bp, 8 predicted proteins | sample OricomgcompostMG_FD_108783 | JGI IMG/M metagenome (GOLD analysis project Ga0164242, IMG submission 108783) | Miracle-Growth compost microbial communities from Emeryville, California, USA - Original compost - Miracle growth compost (MG) ...
CAATCATGGAAAGTAGCGTCAGATCATATTTTTGCCGCGTATTTGCAAGAATCATTTTGGGAATATAATCCGTTAATACCTGCTCCCAATCAGTAAGCAAATAGCGATAGGGATAAAAATATTCCACCGCATTCCAATATCTGAACAGCGCCAAGAGCCTTAGGCCAATATCATTAGATTTTATATCCACAAATTCTTTGTCATGGGGAAAAACTACATTGGTGGATTGGTCAAATGAATAATAGTAATTTTCAGATGCGGGTTTGGCGTAGAAAACTGCACTTAATACTTTTTGCAAAGGCTGTGTAATCGCTTTAGCATAAAACCAACTGGTATCCACACTCATTTTGATGGAGGCCCCTTTGGGAAGTGCGCGGGCTTTGTATTTACCTTTGAGTGGACCTAGGCCTTGGATAAAACGGGTCAAAATTGTATCGCGCTGCTGATCAGTTTTAGCTGAAGCAATTTTTGGCAAAAGTCTAAAAAGGGTATTGGCCCAGTTATATTTCCCGGCAGCTACCCCTGGATGGTAAAATTTAAGAAAACCCCAGACCATGCCAAGGACCTTTAGATTGGTCAGCGTTTGCTTATTCATCCTCATGGTAGTTAGTCCTGAACCACGAATAAAGGCGGTGTCCTTTTCTGCAGGAAAACGCCTTACGGGTCTGATCTCAGCCACAGATAAGGACTTGTCATCGATTTGCACCTCCAGATCATCCAGCCACATTGTGCCTTCTGCGGTGAATAGGCCACCTATATAAATTTCTTTTGTCTTTGCAGGTATCAAACCCACAGAAAGGGTATATTTTTTCCAGGGCGTTGTACCTGTTATCTGTTGATCTAATATACCAAAAGTAACATTAGGAATATTTACCAATAATGAAGCAACCCCACCCGTTGCATTTTCTGTTTTTATATACCCTGTCAGTGTCAGGATTTTACCGTTATAATTATGGGGCAGTTTCAAAACGATACCTGAGCCTTCTTTTGGGGCCGTGGTTTTAATTCCTGTATATTGAAAACAAATGGAGTGCTTGCCTGTAAAGCTATTGACGGTATCTACCGTAATTGTATAATTTTGTGAATTCCGTATATCCCAGCCCTTGGGTACTCCACCGATCACTTTTTCAAAATCCAGATTCAAATCATTTATAATCGCTGAGTTACGTTGTACGCTTTTTATAACCTGGGCGGATACGTTACTGACCACACAAAAAACAATTATTAAAAAATAACATAAAAGCCGCATAGATCCCTTATTTAAACATGCTGTACCCATTTTTCAATTATTTACCTGTATTGATAAATTCAATTGCTCTTTCCAGTTGTTCGTCCTTACCGGCTTTTATGCCTTCTGCAGTAGGTTCACAAAAAATATCCGGCACAATGCCGACTTGTTGCGTCTGGCTTCCATCTGGGTAATAAATGCCCAAGCCGGAAAATGTCGTCAGTATAGAGCCAGGCAAATACAGCTCAGAAACGTTACCATCTGCACCTGCAGTGGTAGATCCTACGACGGTCGCTCCTATTGCCCTTAAACTCATAGCATAAAACTCAGCTGCACTTTGCGTATTCTTATTTACCAAAACGACAATCTTTCCTCCATAATAATTATGATTGAAAGCTCCTAAAGACTGCGCTGGTCCCATAATAGCCCTTCCTGGCCGCACAGGATCAATATGGGAATACCTTGTGTATTTCACCGCACTTCTGCTTAAGCTGGATATCATCATAAATAGACCTGATCCATTAGGATAGTTTCTAAGGTCTACAATCAATCCTTTTGCATTTTTAATGCCGGCGATCACCGGCTGGATATCCTTTCTTTGAAATGTGCCACCATAGATGTAGCCAATACCTGGACGTGCATATCCAAAGGCAGGTTTTGTGTCGTCCGTAAAACCAATGGACAACAAACTGTCTGCTGGATAAGTCTGGACATTTTTCGTCGCAAAGGTATCTTCACTGAAAAAACCAAGTCTTAGCGAAGGTTCATTAGTCTTTAAAAGGCTCCAGCCAATATTTCTGTATTTTGCCGCCGCATTTGAGCCAGAGGTAATGGCCAGCCTGCTTTTTACAACTGCTGCTACTGGCTTACCTCCAATCTTTTCCAGTATATCACCAATCTCAACACCTGAGAGGCGTCCTGCTACCTTATTTAAATATTTTGTCACGACCCATTTATTTTGGATATATTCTACTGCAAAAGGCGGTTGTAACTTTCCATAATATTCAAGGGTACTATTAATTAATCCTGAGACCCCGGCATGAGTATCTTTTATTTTTGCAACTAAACCAGCCAGAGCCAGTTCGTATTTCAACCGGGTATTTGCCTGGATCATAATAGGAATATATGTTGCCAAAACTGTCGGCCAATCTTTTATCAGGTTTCTATAGGGATAAAAATAAGCAATCGCATTCCAATACCTGTATAAGGCGAGCAAGCGAACGCCGATGTCTGGATTTTCAATCGACGGATACTCCGCATCATTGGTAAATAAAACATTGCCCGCCGACGTAAAATTATAATAATATGAAAAAGAATGTGGCCTATTTGAAAGCAACAACCTTCTAAACTGAGCTAGCAATTTTTCAGACAATCCACCTTGATGCCACCAGGTAGTGTCCGTATCAAACATTATGGAATCTTTTCTGGCAAATGGCGTTCCAGCGTCATTTTGGGATACAGTGCCTAGTTTTGTAAGAAAGCTACTTAATAATTCATCTCTTTCAGCATCGGAACTCGCATTGGCCACACTAGGCAGTAATCTAAATAGTTCGTGGCCAAAGTTAAAATCACCCGCAGTGGCCCGGGGATGAAAAAATTTTAAATACCCCCAAACCTCGCCCAAAACCTGCAAATTTTTGACCGTTTTAGGATTTGTTGTCATGTGCGTTATTCCAGCGCCCTTACTAAATTCAGTATCAGCCTCAGCCGGGTAATTCGAAGCAGGTATTATCTGCGCCTCAGATAAAGGTTTGCCATCTATTTTCACCTCCAGATCATCCAACCACATCGTCCCTTTGCCCTCCAATATTCCTCCAATGACAATTGATTTTGTCTTTTCTGCATCGAGTGGCAGGCTAATTTCATTTTTTTGCCAATTAGTCGTTCCTTTAACAACATGATTATACATATTATTGATTCCTAATCGGGGATCCAATCTTAGCACAAGCCCTGCACGTCCTGGTTCAATCCGGTCGGTTTTGATATACCCCGACAATGCAATCATATGCCCTTTATATAAATGAGGCAAATTCATCATGTAAGCCGTAAACGAGGTCGAATCACCAGAAAAGTGAAAACGCATACTATACTTACCACTATGTTTAATAGTAGAATCCACACTGATTTCATAACCTGTAGTCGCTGCTTTTTTAAAATGAAGCGCACCTCCCTGCTGAATTCTTTCAAATCCTAAATTATAGGTCGTGTCAGAAAAAGGCACATCGGCATTCTGCTGCCCCATGGCCATGCCAGTCAAAATAAATACAAATAGGATCGTTGTCAGAAACTTCATAATGGTGCATAAATTTAAAAATGTGGGTATTTATGAACAAATTAAAGGTATAAAAAATAACACATGATCAGTGCGCCCGCACTTGTCAGGCGATCTCCACGTTCTTTTCAGTCTTTTCATACATTAGCCACCAAAGCGAATCAATATTTTTAACCTTGCCATCTTCTTAATCCATATAACCTTTAATAAATAATTGCCCCACGGAGCCCTACTAGCATCCGCCCTGTTACAATTAAAAGCCAGGAAAATGCATTATAACATCCTGGGGGGTGTAAGTAATACGGGAACGGTGGCGTGACGAACAACATATTCAGCTTTGGACCCACTAAGTATGCGACCAATCGCACTGCGACCATGCGTACCCATCACAATCAAATTCGCTCGCCACTCTTCGGAAATTATTAATATTTCTTCCTCCGGGATGCCAATTGGGGTAAAACAAGCGACCTGCTGCTTACCATCATACAACTTAATATATTCTTCAATGGTACGCCGCGCAGCGTTTAAGAGATTCGTTTCGCTTTCTTTGGCAGTGATACCCAGATCCGCATTGACCTGCTCTTTGGTTGAATCAACAACGTAAACAAGTGCCACTAAACTTTGTGTTTTATATGCTAGTGAGAATCCCGTTTTAGCAGCTTTCTTAGAAAAACGGCTGTCATCTATGGCGATGAGTATTCTATTAATTTCCTGACCCATAACCAAATTATTTCACAAGGATAAGCCCCACCCAGGTGGCCAGCAAACCGAGCAGCACACTGCCACCTAAATACATAAAAAAGTAAAAATAATTACGCTCCATTATCAGACTAATACCCTCGTATGAAAAACTGGAAAAAGTGGTAAACCCACCACAAATGCCTGTAATCAAAAAAAGTCGCCACTGTATTGAAAATTGAGGCATTTTTACAGCCATCCCATATAAAAGGCCAATAATAAAACAGCCCAGAACATTCACAATTAAAGTTCCCAATGGAAATGTTATGGGAGCAATTTTATGAACGCCTACCTGAAGCAAATACCGGCAAACGCTACCGATTGCGCCTCCTAAAGCAATCACCAAAATTGATCTTAACATGCTCAATAATTAAAATAACTAGCGGTTATAAAAACTTGCCCAGCGCTATCCAGAGATAAAAAAAATGTTTAATTCCGTCACCACAAGTTAAGTCTTTATTCAAAACGAAAAACTTGCAGGTGCTATCCGCCTTTAGAGCGGCCGTTGTAAATTGGAAAACACTATCCTATCACCCGATTTTCACACAAAACCACCCTTAAATGGAGACCATCCCTCTGGTAGGCAATAATGCGCCTGGGCTATCTAAAGTTAAAACAATCTTGATTAATGCAGGCGTGCAGGACACAAAAATATTATTAAAAAGCTGTGCTGAAAATAACAAATCCCCTTGGGATACCTACATTGGTACCCACAAGGGGATTAGTTATTTTAAAAGGTAGGGCTATATAATGATAGCTACTGATTAATCAAATTATACAGTTCATCCAGTTTTGGAGACAGAATTATATCTGTACGGCGGTTTTTCGCCCTGCCTTCCGGTGTTGAATTAGTAGCAACAGGATCATACTGGCTATGTCCGGAAGCCACAAGATTCAATGGACTTACCTGATAACGACCCACTAAAATCCTTACAATTGAGTTGGCTCTGGCAGTACTGAGTTCCCAGTTATCCTGAAATTTACCACGGATAGGAATAGAATCCGTATGTCCTTCAATATCAATTTGAAGATCTGGGTTGGTATTGAGCACTGCCGCTAATTTAGCCAGTGCATCTACCCCTTTTGTACTGACCACCGCACTGCCTGAAGGGAACAAGAGATTTTCCTGCATGCTTACATATACCTTCCCGTTTTTCTGGGTAACCGTTAATTCATTGGAGTTAAATCCAGATAAGGCATCAGCCATTTTCTTTCTGAGTGCCTCGGATTTTTGTTTCTGAGAGTCCAACAGATCCTGCAATTGCTGTAACTTTTGTTGTTGCTTTTGCAAAGCCTCTTTACTTTGTGCGAGTTGATTTTCCTTTGCATTGTTATTGTGCGACAAAGAGGCTACCTGATCGTTCAGATTAGAGATATCATTTTTAAGACCGGTTATCCGGTCCTGCAAATCACCAATATTGCTGGCCATACGCGCGCTATCACTTTGCAATTGTCTTGTTCTTAACTGGGAAGCCACTAAATCCCGTTTAGGGACACAGCTGCTAAAGACAAACACAAAACAAACGAGTGCTAACCCGCAAAGTTTCAATGTATTACTTTTCATTATATTTGTTTTTTGATTTAAGATATTATTTATTACCAGCACAAGAAGGGTAATTCATTATGTAAATAACTGTAAATCACACTAATAGATAAACAAAGAATCACTTACATATTTCTTATTACCAACACCATGCCTAAAATCCATCATTTTTTATAGTTCAATTAGAAGTAATTGACTAGCAGTCAGCTATAGGATCCTTACACTTTTATACTCCATCCCCCTCCTCACTTTCTTCAGGGTTCAGTTCCACAAATAACTGTCCCTGGGTGGCTTTGAGGCTAACATTTTTTGGTCCTTTTTCAAATTCTCCCTGACTGATCACCTGAGCAGTTTCAATAAGTGATTTAATACGCCATATGATATAATATTCAGGTACACCTAGTTTGGCTTTGGAGGTCAACAGTCCCAATAGCTTAGAGAGTTTCATCGTAGCAGATCCTAACTGATCTAAAATAATTTTATCGTAATAATCGTTTTCCCTGGCAGATAGTTTCTTGCCTCCTTCCAACAATCTGACCGGGCCCGGTGATTTAGATAATTTATCCCATTCTTCGGGATCTAGTTCAAATTCACTGAGCGTTACCACTCTTGCCAAACGAGCAGCTTTTACAAATTCTTTAGGTTGTATTTCAGATAGCTGTTTGGGATAGAAAATGTGCCCCTTTTCATCAATGAAAGGCAGGTTATTTAAATACAGAACGTTTATACGCCCCTGAAATTCCATTAAATAACTGATGATATAATAATAACCGGCAACATCGCGTTCATTTTGCCCCATCCAGATCCATAAGACAGTATCTTCATCCTCTTCTAATTGCTGGAACAGCTGATGTAATTTCATTTTATCAGAACGCATTACTTCTGGCTGCACATCTTCTGGCAAACCAAGTACCGACTGCCACCAGTTTTTCCGGGCCTGCCAGCCTTCCGCTTCACTTAAATCTGCGACGGGTCCCAGGCTGTAATTATCCTCTATATAGAGTATATCTCCTGCATTAGCTGGCTCCAGTTCAAAGCTTTGTTTGATCTGTTCTCCACCCGCCTGGTCAAAAACCATATGGAGAATCTTCACAGGGTTCAGCACTTCAGCGGTTTTGCCTGCTTTCTTTTTTCGTTTCGATTTAGGCTTAGGCGCCGGCAGTTCCGCGTCTGGTTCGGGTGCATCAAGTGTTGTCTCATCTGCGGTAGCAGAAGGCTTGTCCTCATTTTGATTTGCCGCATCAGATTCAATTGCCCCGTCCTCTTCTTCATCAGGTTGATGATCACCTGTATCCTGGGCCTGATCGTCATTATCTTCAGCGTCCTTGCCCTTTACTTCAATGTTTGCGTTTGTTTCTGAGTCCAGGGTTAAATGCGGAGCGAGGACATCATCTTGTTCATGATCCAGATGCTGCTCTTGTTCTTGTTCTAGTTCTTGGGCCTGATCTGTACGCTGATCTGGATCATTTTCCTTATTTAAATACATATGATCCTGTTGATCATGCAACTCATTTTGATTTGCGGCTTGCTGTGCTGCTTTTGCATTTTCCTGTGGATCCTTTTCAATGCTCATATAAATATTTTTCTAATAAAGTTCTCTATTTACTTTCCATCTGGATGACCGGAATAATCATTTCTTCCATGCTCACACCACCATGTTGGAAAGTGTTTTTATAATAATTGACATAATAATTGTAATTATTAGGATAGCATAGAAAACCGTCTTCCTTGGCAAAAATAAAAGAACTATTGACATGAGGCAAGGGAAGTCCCGCTTCTTTTGGATTTTTAAAAGCCAGCACGTCCTTAGGGCTGTAATTCAGGTTTTTACCATGCTTATAGCGCAAATTACTCGTGGTTTGTTTATCGCCTATGACCTTATAAGGCGTTTTCACCTGAACACTACCATGGTCTGTGGAAATAACCAGGCGTATTTTACGGTCGGCTATTTTTTTCAATGCCTGTCTAAGCGGGCTATGCTCAAACCAACTTTTGGTAATACTGCGATAGCCATGTTCATCGCCAGCCAGTTCTTTGAGCACTTCCATTTCCGTTCTGGCATGACTGAGCATGTCCACAAAATTATAAACGATCACATTCAAGTCATTATTGAGCAGATTATGAATACCACTGAGGAGTTGTTGAGCATCCTGATTACCAACTACTTTCGTATAACTGTATTTAATATCTTTTTTCTGCATCTTTTTAATAAAAGCAGCTAAAAAATCTTCCTCATATAAATTCTTTCCCCCCTCCTCTTCATCATTTTTCCATTGCTGAGGGAACTTCTGGGCAATCTCAATGGGCATCATACCCGCAAATACCGCATTGCGACAATATTGTGTAGCGGTGGGCAGTATACTGAAATAGGTATCCTCTTTAATCATCCTAAAGTCCTCCTCAAATAAGGGCTGAATCATCTTCCACTGATCAAAACGCAGATTATCGATCAGGATGAAAAAGGTCGGCGTCCCTGCCTCTATCAATGGCACTACTTTTTCTTTTAACAGATCCGGGCTCAAAATCGGCCGGTTACCACTGCCTGCCTGTATCCAATCCGTATAATTCTTAGAGATAAACTTAAAGAAAGCCGTATTGGCTTCCTGTTTTTGGGATTGGAGGATTTCCATCATTTCCGGGCTTCTGCTCTTTTCCATTTCCAGTTCCCAGTAAATCAGCTTTTTATAAATTTCCTGCCAGCCTTCGGCATCCTGGTTGTCACTGAGTGCCAAAAACAAGGATCTAAACTCCATTTGGTAGGCTGAGGTAGTTTTCTCAGCCACCAGTCGCTTATTATCCAATATTTTTTTAAGACTGAGTAAGACTTGGTTTGGATTGACAGGTTTGATAAGGTAATCAGCAATCTGACTGCCAATGGCCTCTTCCATTAGATTCTCTGTCTCATTTTTCGTTACCAATACTGCAGGCAGACTTCTATGTATCTCTTTAATGGCGGCCAGCGTCTCCAGTCCACTTAGGCCTGGCATTGACTCATCCAGCAGTACGACATCCGGTTTATTTTCCTTTATATATTCAATTGCGTCGAAACCATTGTTGAAGGTGATCACCTCATAGCCTTTCTGTTCTAAAAACATTTTCTGACTCTTCAGGCTTTCCATCTCATCATCGACCCATACTATACGCGCATTTGTCATTTATCTTGGTTGTTTTCTATTGTTTATACTGTTCAAAAAGCAAATATTGTTCACTTAAGTTTTTAAAGATACAATTTTGCCAGTAAAATTGCCCTAAGATAAATATAAATTTCAGCAAATCAACCAATTACAAATTAGGCTAAACTACAAATCAAAAAGAAACCTTAATTTAATTCCGGGCGCTCCAGTATCTACCCTAAACAGCAGGTAATCACGTCTTATTGCCAGCCACCTCCCATAGCCGCATATAGATTTACAATAGCCTCATTGCGTTGCAGATAATCAGTTACCTGATTAATCTCGGCCGACAGCAAACTTTGCATCGCGATCAGTACCTCACTGTAATCCGCAAAATCATTACGGACTAATTCCTGGGTATAATCCACCGCTTTATGCAGACTGTTAAGCTGCATGGTTCTGGGCGTTATTTTATCGGTAGCAGATTTGTAACTATATAAGGCATTAGAGACTTCCTGACCAGCGCCCAGTAACTTCTGCTTAAAATTATAGAGTGCCTGCAATTGATCTTCCTGTGCTACCTTAAGTCGGGTTTTATTGGCTCTTCTGTTAAATATCGGTTGTGTTAGGCCACCTAGTATGCCGCCAATAACAGAACCGGTACTAAAAAAGGTGGATAAACTATTGCTTGAAAGCCCTCCATTAGCAGTGATGGTAAGGGAAGGATAAAAATAGGTCCTGGCGACATTGGTCATTTCAAAAGCCTGCCTGAAGTTCAATTCAGCCTCCCTTACATCTGGCCGGTTGGCCAGAATCTCAGCGGGCACGCCTGTTTTAAACAGAGGAATAAATTCTTTGACCGTCAAGCTATCTCTATTAATTCTACCGGGGTCTCTTCCTAATAAATAACAAATGGCGTTTTCGGTTTCTCTGATATTTCTTTTAAGATCTGGAATGGATACTTGTGTTGCATATAAACCGGCCTCACTTTGCACAACAGCCGCTTCAGTTACCTTAGCCCCCTTTTTAAGATCTTTCATCACCTCTACTGTTCTCTTCCAGGTTTTAACCGTTTGCATGGTCACACTGAGCTCTTTATCATAAGCCATAAGCGTATAATAATTTCTGGCTATGGATGCCACCAGGTTTGTTTTTACAGCCTGCTCATAGGCTTCAGATTGTAATAATGCCGCCATCTGGGCCTTTTTAGCACTTTTAAGTTTACCCCAGATATCCGCCTCCCAACTGGCATCCACCCCCAGTTGATACTGATGCACATGACTGATGGACCCGGAATTACCAATCTTTTTGGCGTATTCTATGCTGGCATTTGCATTGAGTTCAGGATAATTATACAGCTCACTTTGCTTAAGGTAAGCAGCTGCCTGATTAATTCTGGAATAAGCTGTTTTCAGATCCAGATTATTCTCAATCCCCTCCTGAATTAACTGCTGTAGCATTGAATCCTTAAACAGGTCTTGCCAATGCAGGGAACCGATATTTGAGCTATCATCCGAGATTAAGTGATTCCCTCTAAAAAGGCTGTCAATCTGAACAGTCGGACTTTGGTAGGTCTTTAATACGGACTTACAACCACTGATTGCCATAAGGGTCGAGACAGTGAAAAATATTAAATAGAAATTACGGCTTTTACACATATGAAATTGTACACTTTTCTTTCTTATTCAAATAAGGCTTATAATCAATAACTCTCTGTACCTATCGCAATCCACCAGTTACAAGGGTTGCCATCCTAAGGGATTACCCTTGTTATGACTTAGGTTTGTGGATGCAGGTTGTTGAACGCGTGCCACTTTATCATTGTCATCATCATCATCATCTTCATCGTCATCGTCATCATAATGTTTATTTTTCCTTATTCTTTCCTGCAGGTTTTGGAAAATCACAAACAAAACAGGCGCAATAAAAACACCAAATAAGGTGCCTATCAGCATCCCACCCACAGCACTCGTTCCAATGGAATGATTGCCATTGGCACCTGCTCCTGTAGTCAACATCAAAGGCAATAACCCAAATATAAAAGCAAAGGAGGTCATTAAAATGGGTCTTAACCGCATTTTAGCCCCAGAGATCGCGGCTTGTGTAATGGACATACCTGACCTTCTGCGTTTGACTGCATATTCTACAATCAAGATCGAGTTTTTCGCCAGCAGTCCGATCAGCATTATCAGGGTAATCTGAACATAAATATTATTGCTGACGCCCAGCATTTTGATAAAAACAAAAGCTCCAAACATCCCAATAGGTATGGTTAGGATAATAGATAAAGGCAGAATATAACTCTCATACTGTGCACTTAATAACAGATATACAAATATCAGACAGAGCATAAATACATATATGGTCTGGCTGCCGGCGTGTTGTTCTTCTCTGGAGAGACCAGAGTATTCATAGCTGAATCCGGGAGGTAAGGTCTCCTGTGCAACTTGTTGAATGGCGGTAAGTGCCTGACCTGAACTATAACCTGCTGCCGGGGACCCGTTGACACTAATTGAATTAAATAGATTAAACCTTGTTATCGTTTGTGAGCTG
>Ga0164242_10008066_pt1 | contig 11447 bp, 10 predicted proteins | sample OricomgcompostMG_FD_108783 | JGI IMG/M metagenome (GOLD analysis project Ga0164242, IMG submission 108783) | Miracle-Growth compost microbial communities from Emeryville, California, USA - Original compost - Miracle growth compost (MG) ...
CCGCTTGAGCGCCGCGCGGCCGATGCCGTCGTCGAGCACCGCGAGGTACTTGTAGTAGTTCGATCGCACGCCGGCCGGTGCCGCGACGGCGGTGATGCCGTCGAGGCCCGCGAGCCCCGCGTCGTAGCGCGCGGCGACGCGGCGGCGCACGGCGAGGAACTGTTCGAGGCGACGCAGGTGCACGGCCCCGGTGGCCGCGTGCAGCTCGCTCATCCGCCAGGCGTAGCCGTGCCGGACGTGCCGGTTGTCGTGGAAGCCGGCCTTGCCCTGGTCGCGGCGGATCAGCGCGTCGTCGCGGATGCGCTCGTCAGCGGTGACGATCATGCCGCCCTCGCCGCTGGTGATGACCTTCGTCGGGTAGAAGGAGAACGTGCCGGCCACGCCGAACGCACCGGCGTAGCGGCCGTGCAAGGTGGAGCCGTGCGCGTGCGCGGCGTCCTCGACGAGTGGGATCCCCCGCGCGGCGGCGAGCTCCGCCAGCGGCACCACGTCGGGGCTGATGACGCCGCCGATGTGCACCGTCACCACCGCGGCGGTGTCCGGGGTGATGACGTCGGCGACGGTGGCCGGCGAGAGCGCGAAGGTGGCCGCGTCGACGTCGGCGAACACCGGCCGCCCGCCCGCCGCGGCCACCGCGTAGGCGGTGGCCGCGAAGGTGTTCGTGGGGACGACGACGTCCCGCCCGGCCACGTCGACGGCGCGCAGCACGATCTCCAGCGCCGACGTGCCGCTGCTGACCGCGATCGCGTGCGGAGCCTCGTGCGCGGCGGCGAAGGCCTGCTCGAACTCGCGCGTGTGCGGGCCGAGGGTCAGCGCACCGGTGGCCAGCGACTCGGTGACGCGCGAGGCGACCTCGGCCCGGTCGGCCTCGTCGAAGACGATGCGCGCCGCGGGGACGGCAACGCCCGTGTCAGTAGCCATCGTCGGCCGCCCAGTCCTGTGCCCAGCGCGGATCGGTGTCGGCCCCCTCGGGCACGAAGCGGATGTCGGCCGAGAGCCGCATGACGTCGCTGTGGTTGTCCAGCGACGCGTGCACGATGTGCGGCGAGTGGAACACGACGTCACCGGCACGGAACTGCGTCCACAGCCAGCGGCCACCGAGCGTGCGGGCCGTCAGCCCGAGGTCGTTGCTGACCGGGCGGCGGTCGTCCGGGCGGTCGGTGTGGCCCCGCAGGCCGTCGAGCACGCTGCGGTCGACGCCCTGGGAGCCCTCGAGGTAGGTGATCCCGCCGGCGTCTATGGGGTAGTCGCCGAGCGGGATCCACGCGGTGACCGAGCGTCCGCTGCCGCGGTCCATGTAGTCGAAGTCGACGTGCGCGCGCGACGCCGTGCCGGCGCCGTTGTGGAAGTGCCGCAGGATCCGTCGGCGCAGCAGCTGCACCGGTTCGGCGAGCAGGCAGGTGGCCACCGCGGCCAGCGCGGGCGCGCGGGTGAGCGTGTCGAACCGTTCGGAGCGGACGGTGTCGTAGGCGGGGTGCCCGGCGACCCCGTAGCGCGGCAGCGCGGCCGGCAGCGCACCGGAGAAGACGCCCTCGCGCGGGGTGGTGCCGGGCGCCAGCATCGCCGGATCGAAGCGGCCGAAGTAGTCGGCCCGCAGGTCGAGCACCTGCACGCGGTCGAGCACCGAGCGCAGCAGTACGTACCCGTCGCGGCGGAAGCGGGCGCGCAGCTCGGCGGCGTCGGAGCGCACGTCGGTGCTGTCCGTCATCGGGCGGAAGTGGGCGTCGTCGAACGGGATCGCGACCCCGTTCGAGCTCAGCTCCCTCACTCCACCCCCCAGTGCTCGCGCAGCGGACCGACCTGCCAACCGTAGTCGCGGCACCGCCGCACCAGACCGGGCACCGCGGCCAGCGTGGTGCGCCACGACCCCGACGCGGACGTGATGTCCGAGTCGTGCAGCAGCACCGTGCCACCCGGCTGCAGCTGACGGGCGACCCGTTCGACGACGGCGGCCGGCGTGGCGTCGGCCCGCCAGTCCTGCCCGTCCGCGGTCCAGAGCACGGGCCGCAACCGCCGGCGCAGCGCGGCCGCGAGGCCGGTGCCGGACAGGACGCCGTTGGGCGGGCGCCAGAAGCGGGGTCGGTGGCCGGTTGCCGCGAGCACCGCGGCGTAGGCACGGTCGACGTCGATGACGACGGCCGGTGGCGTGCGCAGCAGGTGCGGCACGTGACGGGTGGCGTGCACGGCGACCTCGTGGCCGCGCTCGACGATCTCCCGCGCCGTCGACGGGTAACGCTCGACCTCGCTGCCGAGCAGGAAGAACGTGGCGTGCGCGTCGAGGTCGGCGAGCAGGTCGAGGAACAGCGGCGTGGCCACGGGGTGCGGGCCGTCGTCGAAGGTCAGCGCGACGTGGGAGGTGCGCGACTGCCCGGACAGCCGCGGAGCGAGGAGGCGGTGCAGCTGCGGGACGGTGAGCACCGACGGCAGCAGATGCGCGGCGGCCGCTCCCGCGGCGGCGCCGCAGGCCAGCCGCGCCGTCGTCCTCATCGGCCTGCCCCGCTGCGCGCGCTCAGGCCACCACAGGGCTCCGCACACCCCTGGCTCGCTCCGCAGGCGTCGCTCACGGCGTCAGCTCGCTCGTGGCCAGGGCCGCGGACCAGCGCACCGCGTCACGCACCGCGTCGTCCAGGCCGGCTCGGGGCTGCCAGCCGAGCAGGCGCGCGGCCCGCGAGATGTCGGCCCGGCAGCCGACCGTGTCGCCCGGCCGGCGCGGCCCGTCGACGATCCGCAGGCCGCCGGGCACGAGCCGGGCGACGGTGGTGGCCAACTGACGGATCGTGGTGGCCCGCCCGCTGCCGATGTTGATGACGTCGTGCCCGGCGGGCGCGGCACCGGAGCGGTGCACGGCGTGCACGTGGGCACGCGCGACGTCGGCGACGTGGACGAAGTCGCGTACCGGCGAGCCGTCCGGGGTGTCCCAGTCGGTGCCGTTGACGACGAACCGCCCGCCCGCCGACGCCAGCAGCGCGGTGAGCACGTCGGGCGAGGCAGGGTCGCTGCGTCCGTTGCGCAGGTCGGGGTCGGCACCCACCGGGTTGAAGTACCGCAGCGACGCGGCCTGGACGTCGCCGGCGGCGGCGAGGTCGTCGAGGACGCGTTCGACGACCAGTTTGGTGGCGGCGTACGGGCTGACGGCGTCGACCGGCGCCGTCTCGTCGACGACCGGCGGCGGGGCGCTGCCGTACACGGCGGCCGAGGAGCTGAACACGAACCGGCGGCAGCCGAGGTCGAGCACGGTCTGCAGCAGTTGCAGCGTCTTGCCGACGTTCTCGCGGTAGTAGGTCAGCGGGTCGACGACCGAGTCGCCGACGATGGTGCGGGCGGCACAGTGGATGACGGCGTCGATGCCGGCGTGCTGCTCGAAGGCGGCCCGGACCACCGCGTCGTCGGCGACGTCGCCCACCACGTGCGGGATGCGCTCGAGGAACGGCCGGTGCCCGCGGCTGAGGTCGTCGACGCCGACCACCTCGTCACCTGCGTCGAGCAGCGCCGACACCACCGCGGCACCGACGTAGCCCGCGGCGCCGGTGACCAGCACCGTCATTGCTCGTGCCCTTGGGAGTTCCGCTGGCCGCCGAAGCGCATGGTGAGCGCGCGGTAGGGCCCGGGCATCGTGGCCCGGACGGCCGGCGCGACCGCCAGCCAGCGCGGGATCATCTGGTGTGCGACGTCGTGCTCGACCGCGTGCACCACGGCCTGCGCCACCCGCTCGGGCGGCACCGGCCGCGGGAACCTGCGGTTGTAGGCCATCCCGCGGCGTTCGAAGAACGGCGTGCGCACCACGGCCGGCGAGACCACCGAGACGCCGACGCCGGTCGAGCTCAGCTCCAGCCGCAGGCTCTCGGCGTAGGCGATCACGCCGGCCTTGGCGGCGGAGTAGACGGCTTCGTTCTGCACGCCGAGCCAGCCGGCGATCGACGCCAGGAAGCTGACGTGCCCGGAGCCGCGCGAGCGCATGTCGTCCAGCAGGGCCCGCGTGACCCGCAGCGGGGCGGTGAGGTTCACCGTGACCATGCGCTCGATGTCGTCCGGGGACATGCTGTAGGCCGGCCCGTACCAGCCGGCGCCGATGCAGTGGACGACGACGTCCACCCGGCCGTAGATGTCACGCGCCTCGGCGGCCAGCGTCTCGGCCGCGCCGGGCGCGGTCAGGTCGGCGGCGATGCTCTTCGCCCCGGCCTCGGTGGCCGCGGCGTCGAGGCGTACCGGGTCCCGGCCGTGCACGATGACCCGTGCTCCGCGTCGGCTCATGGCGGAGGCGCAGGTGGACCCGATGCCTCCGCTCGAACCCACGACGAGGACCACCGCGTCGCTGATTCTCATGCGACCCCCACATCTCGATGCTAGGGGGGCGGCCAATTATCACCATCGCCCCCTCCCGGCGTGTCGTCCTCGACCTCGATTCCATGCCCGCAGGGACGACGAAGGCCCCGGAGTCCGGGGCCTTCGATGGAGCCGCCTCGGGGAATCGAACCCCGGACAACCTCATTACGAGTGAGGTGCTCTGCCGACTGAGCTAAGGCGGCGTGCGCCCGTCCGCGGACGAAGGGCGCGACGCACGAGTCTAGCCGCTCGCCGCGGCCGGTTTCACCCGGACGGGCGGCCGCGGCGACATGACGCCCGCCCGACTGCGCGGCGAACGTCCGGCGACATCGACGCAACGTTCGGCCCGTCCGGTGCCGAACGGCTCACCCGGCCGTCACGCTGGACGCGTGGACGTCCTCGCCTACCGCCTGCGGCCCGGCCCGCTGGCGCTCGCGCACCGCGGCGGGGCAGGCCTGGCCGCGGAGAACACGCTGGACGCGTTCGGCCGCGCCTACGCGTTGGGCATCCGCTACCTGGAGACGGACGTGCGGCTGACCGCGGACGGCGAGCTGGTGGCGTTCCACGACCGCCGCGTCGACCGCGTGACCAGCCTGCGCGGGCGCGTCGGGCGGTTCCCGCTGGCGACGCTCGCCGCAACCCCTGTCCTCGGCGGTGGCTGCGTGCTGCCGCTGGCGGAGGTGTTCGCCGCGTTCCCGGACGCGTGCTTCACCGTCGACGTCAAGGAGGCGGCGGCCGTCGAGCCGCTGGCCCGGCTGCTGCTCGATACCCGCGCTGCCGACCGGGTGTGCGCCGCGGCGTCGCACGGCTCGTGGCTGCGTGAGCTGCGGGAGCGCACCGGGCCGGCGATCACCACCGCGCTGCCGTGGCGCGCGCTGGCGCAGCTGGCCTCGCCGCGGGCGTTCGGCCACGACGGTTCGGCGGCGTTCGCGCACGTGCCGCTGCGGCTCGGGCGGGTGCCGGTGTTCCGCGAGAATCTCGTGGCCCGCGCGCACGACGCCGGGATCCGCGTCGTGGTGTGGACGGTGGACGACGCGGACACCATGCACCGCCTGCTCGACCGCGGCGTGGACGGCATCATCACCGACCGGCCCGACGTGCTGCGCGAGGTGCTGGTCGGCCGCGGCCAGTGGCAGGCGCCGACGTCACTTCGGCGGGAGACTCCTGACGAGCGCGACGCCGCGACCGACCCACTCGGCTAGCGCGACGTCGTCGGCCAGGCCAGCTGCGGCGACACGCAGCCAGCCGGACATCTCGCGGCCGCCCATCACCATCGGCTCCACGTGCCTGCCCTTGACCACTTCGGCCGCGTCGGCCGGGTCGAGACGCACCATGAGGCCGCCGGCCCGGCTGACCGCCACCGCCATGTGCCCGCGGACCAGGAACGCGAGCCACCCGCAGCGCCGACAACGCGCCCCGTCTTGGCGCCTGGTGTGGTCGCTGGTCCGGGGCTCGGCCGCGACCACATGGGGCGCCAAGTCCGCCGGACGGCGGTCATGAGCTACCGGCTGTCGTAGGCCTTGCGGCTGCCGCACACCGACGCCAGCGCGCACGTCGTCCGGTTACCGCTCTGATCCAGCCGCACGACGACGGACTCCCCCGGCACCGACCGGCTCAGCACCCGTCCGGACCCGTCCGGGGTGTCGACGGAGTCGCCCACCTGCGGGCCGCTGCGGCTCGCCTCGTCGTACAGCGGGTGCTCGTACTTCAGGCAGCACATCAACTTGCCGCACGCGCCGGAGATCCGCATCGGGTTGACGGGCAGATCCTGGTCCTTCGCCATCCGCACGCTGACCGGCTCGAAGTCGACGAGGAACGTCGAACAGCACAGCTCACGCCCGCACGAGCCGATGCCGCCGGTGAGCCGGGCTTCGTCGCGCGCGGACAGTTGCCGCAGCTCGACGCGACACTTCAGCGTGGCGCCGAGGTCGCGCACCAGCGCGCGGAAGTCGACGCGCTGCGGGGCGGTGAAGTAGATGGTCGTGTGGTTGGCGGCCGTGTCGTGGTCGACGCCGGACACCTTCATCGGCAGCTCGTGCTCGCGGATCAGCTTGCGCGCGGCCACCCGGGCGGCCGCGCGTGCCTTGCGGCTGCGGGTGGCGTCCGCGAGCGCGTCGGCCCCGGCCATACCGGCGAGCACGGGCAGGCCCGCGACGTCGTCGGCAACCCACTCCGGTGCCCACACCACCTGCGCCACCTCGGCGCCCTGGTCGGTGGGGTAGAGGACGTGGTCACCGACGGATGGGGTCAGCTCCCCGGGGTCGGCGTAGTACAACCGCCCCTGCGGCTGGAACACCACCGCGCACATCATCGACACCCGGCCACCCTACGACCGCACGCCAGATCGCGACTCCTGGATCGTTTCGACCAGGATCAGGCACCCATCCGGTCGAAACGTTGCCGAAGTCGAAAAGCCGCCCACCTAAGCCGGGAACCAACCGGGACCTACGGCAGGCGCAGCTGCGCCGTCAGGGCCTCGACGGCGACCCGCGGCTTCACGTTGAGGTCCAGCGCCTCGCGGCAGGCGAGCACTGCGTTCAGCCGCTGCAGCACGCCCGCGCCGCCCACCTGCTGTCCCACCGAGACGACGTCATCGGCGAAGTCCGGGTGCGCTCGCGGCACCGGCGACCCGGACTGCTGCAGCAGGACGTCGCGGTAGAACGCGGCGAGGTCGACGAGCGCGCGGTCGAGCGCGTCGATGACCGTGCGCTTGGACCGGGACTTCTGCTTACGTTCGAGCTCGCGCAGCGCCCCGGCCGAGCCCCGCACCGACGCCGCGACGCCCTTGCCGGTGCCGCCGGAGCCGAGCGACACCTGCAGCGACTCGGTCTCCACCACGTCGAGCTCGGCGGACAGCGCGGCCGACTCCGCCTCGGCGGCCGACACCAGCCGGTCGGCCGCGGCCAGGCACGCGGACAGCGACGTCAGCGACGCGGGGATCGCGAGCACCTCCTCGCGCCGGGCGCGGGCGTCCTCGTCGCGGGCCAGCCGCCGCGACCGCCCGACGTGCCCCTGGCCCGCGGCCGCCGCCCAGGTGGCGGTGCGCTCGTCGAACCCCTCCTCGGAGAGCACCGACGCGACGTCGGCGGCACCCGGCGTGCGCAGCGTGACGAGCCGGCACCGCGACCGGATGGTGACGGCGACGTCGTCCGGATGCAGCGACGGCACGCACAGCAGCATCACGGTGCGGGCCGGTGGTTCCTCGACCGCCTTGAGCAGCGCGTTGGACGCCTGCTCGGTGAGCCGGTCGGCGTCCTCGATCAGCACGACCTGCCAGTGCCCGAGCGACGGCCGGCGCCCCGACCGCGCGACCACCGCCCGCATCTCGTCCACGCCGATGGACAGCCCTTCCGGCACGACGGAGTGGACGTCGGGATGGCTGCGCGCGAGCACGGTGCGGCACCCCGGGCACTCGCCGCACCCCAGCGCGCCGGTGCGCTCGCACTGCAGCGCCGCGGCGAACGCCCGCGCGGCGACCGACCGGCCGGACCCCGCCGGGCCGGTGAACAGCCACGCGTGCGTCATGGCACCGGACGGAACTGCCTCGCCCGCGGCGATCCGGGCGGCGGCCGCGGCGGCCGCCTGCAAGGTTGCGACGGTGTCGCGCTGCCCGACGAGCTGGCTCCAGACCGTCACGACGAGTCACCCTTCCGTGATCTTGTTACGCCAGAACCGCCACGCAACACCCCGCGCAACAAGATCCACCGCGACACGGTCACGGGACGATCCTCGCCGACGGGTCCGACGACGCGCGCGGTGGCGGCTGCGGCGACCCGCCCGAGAGGTCGGTCGCCGGCGGGTCGGCCACCGACGCCCGCGCGAGCAGCACCCGCAGCGCGTCGGCGAGCGGCCCGAGCGAGGACGGCGCGAGCGGCGCGAGCAACTCCTTCTCCGCGGCCAGCAGCTCGGCGAAGGCGAGGTCGACCTGCGCCCGGCCGGTGGCCGTCAGCGCGATGCGCACCAGCCGCCCGTCGTCGAGGTCAGGGGCGCGGGTCACGAGGCCGCGCTTGGCCAGCCCGTCGATGCGGCTGGTCATCGTGCCGGAGGTGACGTGCGTGGCGGCCGCCAGCTCGCCCGCCGTCAGCTGGAACGGCTCCCCCGCCCGGCGCAGCGCGGCCAGCACGTCGAACTCGTGGTGCCGGAGGTCGTGCCGGGCGAAGGTCTGCGCCCGCCGCGCGCCCAGGACGGCGGCCAGCCGGTCGAGCCGGGACAGCACCTCCAGCGGGGCGACATCGAGGTCGGGACGCTCGCGCTGCCACGCGGCGACGATCTCGTCGACCTCGTCCTCGCCCGTCATGCAGTCATGCTGCCACATATCTTGACGACGAGAGATCTGTTGGCCGCGGCAGATCTCACCGCCGGGCCGCCAGCGCGGCCGTGACCCGCCCGGCCAGCGCGTCGACGTCCGAGGTCGCGTCCAGCACCAGGTAGCGCCCGGGATCGGCGGCCGCGAGCTCCAGGAAGCCCGCACGCACCGCCCGGTGGAACTCCAGCGACGCCGACTCCAGCCGGTCGGGCGACGAGCGCGCGCCGGCCCGGGCGAGCCCGACCTGCGGGTCGATGTCGAGCAGCACGGTGAGGTCGGGCAGCAACCCGTCGGTGGCCCAGTCGGTGACGACCCGCGCCTGCTCCACGGTCAGGCCGCGGCCGGCTCCCTGGTAGGCGAGTGTGGAGTCGACGTACCGGTCGGTGATCACCACATCGCCGGCCACGAGCGCCGGGCGGATCAGCGTGTGGACGTGGTGGGCGCGGTCGGCGGCGTAGAGCAGCGCCTCGGCCCGCGGGCTGACGTCGCCAGCCGGGTCGAGCACCAGTCGCCGCAGCTCCTGCCCGAGCGGCGTGCCCCCGGGCTCGCGGGTCTCGACGACGCGGCGCCCCTGCCCGCGCAGCCACGCCGCCGCGCGCGCGATCTGGGTGGTCTTGCCCGCCCCCTCGCCGCCTTCGAAGGCGACGAACAGGCCGGGGTGGTCGGGCACGCGCGGAGACTATCGCGCGGACGCGGCCGGGTCGTCGTCCGCGATGTCGCCCCCCACGGCCGGGTCCCCACCCTCCGCCGGATCACCCGCCGGCTCCGCCGGCTCCTTCGGCGAGACCGCGAGCCGCAGGCTGCGCGCGCGGATCAGCCGGCCGAGCCGGCGCGCGATCTCCTGCCCGGCCGGCGTGGCGTCGAGTGCACCCGTGCCCAGGGTGCCCGGCTCGACCAGCACGTGCCGGTCGTGGTCGGCGTCGACGGCGTCGCGCAGCACGGCCTCCACCCCCACCGGGTCGAAGCCGCTCTCCTCGTTGCCCGCCTGCGGGGCGAACGACTCGTTGCCCGCCTGCGGGGCGAACGACTCGTTGCCCGCCTGCCGGACGGACGATTCGCTACCCGCCTGCGGGACGGAGGCCAGCACAACCGTGAGGTCCGGCCGGATGCCGCCGGTGGCCCACTGGTCGGACAGCCGGATGCGGTCGACGTCGGCGCCGCGGCCACCGCCGTAGAGCGCCATCGAGGTGAGGACGTAGCGGTCGCACACGACGGCCGCGCCCTCCTCCAGCGCGGGGCGGACGACCGTCGCGACGTGCTCGGCGCGGCCGGCCGCCGACAGCAGCGCAGCAGTCTCCGGCTCCAGGTCGCTGGAGCCGGGCGCCCCGAGGAGGTCCTGCACCCGGGAGCCGACGCTGTCCTCGCCCCGATCGCCGGTGACGACAACGGTCACGCCGCGCTCCCGCAGTGCGTCCGCCAACTGCTGGGTGCACCGCGCCGTCGCGGCCGGGTCCGCGCCGTCGACGGTGACGAGGAAGCCGGGGTGGTCGCCACGGCGGGCCGCGCCGCTGCTGACGATGCGGCGACGGACGAAGTCGCGCACCCGCAGCCGCGACGGCGTGGCGCGGCGCAGCGCGTAGAACCCGACCCCCAGCGCAACGATGCCGCCGAGCAGCAGCGTCAGCCCCGACCCGGAGAACCGGATGTGGGCGTCGTCGCCGATGCGCAACGTGTGGTCGCCGAACGCGCCGGCTAGGACCGGCCCGGCCGCGATCGTCAGGAACAGCGTCAACCGCACCGACGACAGGACGAACGCGAACACCCGGCCGCGCAGCCGATCCTCGACCTCCTGGCCGATCATCGTGTAGCCGATGATCCACGCCATACCGGCGAGCAGGCCGACGAGCGCGGCGAACAGCACGGCCAGGACGAAGTCGCCGATCAGCGACATGACGAGCAGCGAGACGCCGGCCGCCGCGATGGCCAGCGCGAACACCCGGCTACGCGTGTAGCCGGGCAACATCTTCGGCCCGAGCAGCATGCCGATCGCCAGGCCGGTGAACACCGTGCCGAACAGGATCGCGTAGCCGGCGTCGCCGGCCGACAGCGTCCGAACCCACGTCGGCGCGACGCCGACGGTCAGGCCGCCGGCGGCGAACGCGCCGATGATGCCGACGTAGAGGGCCTTGATGACGCGCTGCCCGCGGACGAATCCAACACCTTCGCGCAGCAGCGTGAAGATCGACTTGCCACGTTCACGGTCGTCGGGCACAACGGGGATCAGGTGCCGGCTGACGAACACCGTCCCGGCACTGATCAGGAAGCTGACGGTGTTGAGCAGCAGCGCGATGACGATCGCGACGTCGACCGAGCCGCGTCCCGCGGCGAGCCGGTCGGCCGCGGACAGCATGGCGAACACGCCGGCGGCGACGGGCACCGAGCCGTAGACGCTGAACAGCGAGATCTGGTTGGCCGTGGCGAGCAACCGCTTCGGCACGATCGTGGTCTGGATGACCTGCTTGGCCGGCTGGGTGAACAGCCCGACGGCCTCGATGACGAACTGCGCGACGTAGAGCCAGACGAGGTTGTAGCCGAGCGCGATCGACGCGTAGAGCAGGCCGGCCGCGGAGTCGCCGATGATCACGATCTTGCGCCGGTCGAACTTGTCGGCGATGGCCGCGGCGATCGGCCCGAACAGCAGGTCCGGCGACAGCTTCACCAGGATGACGCCGGCGCCCGCGACGCCCGCCGCGAGCCCCGACTGGTTCTCAGTCAACTGCCGGGCGAGTGCCAGGTTGGCGAACAGTCCCAGCCAGTCGCCGAAGCTGGAGAAGGTGATCGCTGCCCACATGCGCCGCGCCACGGGGATCCGGGCGAG
>Ga0164242_10008067_pt1 | contig 11447 bp, 9 predicted proteins | sample OricomgcompostMG_FD_108783 | JGI IMG/M metagenome (GOLD analysis project Ga0164242, IMG submission 108783) | Miracle-Growth compost microbial communities from Emeryville, California, USA - Original compost - Miracle growth compost (MG) ...
CTGCCGGGCAACGGCAGCGACCACCGCGCGGTGGTCGTGCGGCTCGCGCTGCCCTGAGTCCGCGGCCCCTGCGCCGACCGACACCGTGCGCGGCCATAGGATCTGGACGGCGCCGGCGACGCCGCCTAGCGTGGTCGCACTGGTACGGCGTCCGAGGCGAGGACGGTCCCGTAGTACGGGGCCGGCTCCGGGGCAACCCCGGGGATGCGCATTCGACCTGACCGAGGGGCGCAGGCGCGAGGCTGCACTGCATGCAGGACTGCGCCCGCACGACACGACAGGTCGCCTCGGGCGCCGTCACCAGCGGTTCGCCATCGGGCGTCGGCAGGATCGACCTTTTCGGGCGAGGGGGCGGCATGGTCAGTAGCGCCGACCGGGCCGTGGCCACCGCGCTCGCGCACGCTTTCCTGGCCGGCGACTGGACGCGGGCAGGCCTTCTCGATCGCGGAGCGGTCGTGCTCGGTGCCCGGCGGCGCTGGCTCGGCCCGCTGTGCCGCGAGCTGCTCGGCTACCGGCGGGACCCGCCGGTCGACGGCGCGCGTGAACTCGCCGCGCTGATAACCGCGCTCGGCCCGTTCGTCCGAGCAGCCGACTCCGCTCGTCAGCGGGGTCGACCGCTACGCTGCGTCGGCCTCACACCGGTGGTCGCCGCGATGGGCCCGCGGCGCTGGCCGGTACCGCCGCTGGCCGGCCTGGCCGAGCTGGCCAGCCTGCTGTCGTGCAGCATCGGCCAGCTCGACTGGTTGGCCGACGTCCAGCGGCGGCGCCGCCGTCAACCGGCCGGTGCGCTGCACGTCTACCGCTACCGCTGGCTGCGCCGGCCCGGTCGGGTCCCGCGGCTGCTCGAGGTACCGACAGGTCGGCTCCGCCAGGCCCAGCGGGTGCTGCTGCACGAGGTGCTCGCACTCATCCCGGCGCATGCGGCGGCGCACGGTTTCGTGCCCGGCCGCAGCGCGGTCAGTGGCGCACGTCAGCACGTCGGCGCCGACGTGCTGGCCACGTTCGACCTCGTCGCGTTCTTCGACAGCGTGCGGGCTGGCCGGGTCTACGGCCTGCTGCGTACCGCCGGCTACCCGGAGGCGGTCGCGCACAGCGTCACCGGGCTGTGCACGAACGCCCCGCCGTTGTGGGTGCTGCGTGAGATGCCGCCAGGCGGCGCCACGGCCGAACGTGCCCAGTTGCGGGCGGCGCTCGCCGAGCCACACCTGCCGCAAGGCGCGCCCAGCTCACCACACCTGGCCAACTTGGCCGGCTACCGCCTGGACGTCCGGCTGGCCGGCTACGCCGAGGCCGTCGGCGCCACCTACACCCGCTATGCCGACGACCTCGCCTTCTCCGGCGGGCCGGCGCTCCGGCATCGGGCCGAGGCGCTCGTCGACGCGGTCGAGCGCATCTGCACCGACGAAGGCTTCCGGCTGAACCGGCACAAGACCCGCATCCGTGCCGGCCACAGCCGTCAACGGGTCACCGGCATCGTGGTCAACGACCGCACCAACGTGGCTCGGGCCGACTACGACCGGCTGCGAGCGCTGCTGCACAACGCGGCCCGCACCGGCCCGGCCGAGCAGAACCGCGACGCGGTGCCGGACTTTCGCGCCCACCTGCTCGGCCGCATCGCATGGGTGGACGCGACGAACCCGCGCCGCGGCGCCAAGCTGCGTGCGGCGTTCGACCGGATCAGCTGGTAACCGACGCCGACTCGCCGGTGCTCAGTCCGTGGCCGGGACGACCTTGCCCGGGTTGAGGTTGCGACCGGGGTCGACCGCGGCGAACAGGCCGGCGAGCATCGCCACGCCCGGTTCGGAGATGTCCTCGGGCATCCACCGCGCGTGTTCGAGCCCGACAGCGTGATGGTGGGACAGCGTGCCGCCGGAGTCCAGGAAGCCCTGCTGCACGGCGGACTTGACCTGGTCGTACTGCTCGATCGGTGGGGAGCCTGCCGCCGGCCGGAACGCGAACGTGAAGTAGAGGCAGGCGCCGCTGTGGTAGGAGTGCGACAGGTGGCACATGATGAAACCCTTCACTCCCAGCCGGGCGAACGTGTCGTTCGCCTGCGAGGTGACGTGCCGGTACAGCGGTAGCAGCTGCGACCACTTCGCGGCCGTCTCGGACACGTCGGCCAGCGCGCCCCGGTCGAGCAGATAGTCGCGAATGTAGGGGGTGTCGAACTTCTTCTGGTCGTATAGCGTGCCTGGGCCCGACCCCACGCCGATGCCGCCGTGCCGGGAGACGATCCGGCCGACCATCCGCCGGTTCCGCAGCACGTAGGAGTCACTGCCCTCGTAGCCGATGAACGACAGGCAGATCTGGTCCAGGTGCCAGCCGCGCCGTTTGAGTACCTCCATCAACCCCTTGCTCACCAGCGACGAGACGCCGCCGCCGGCCTTGCGGGTGGCGAAGGAGAACGCCGTCTCGTTGGCGTCCGAGACCCGGGTGATGGACACCGCCGCGTCGCTGGCGGCGATCTCGCGCATCGCGTCCAGCGCGGAATCCCAGTCCCGGAAGAAGTACGCCAGCACGACCCGCTTGGCCGGCAGCCGGTGTACCTGCACCGTCGCCTCGGTGATGATGCCGAGCCGGCCCTCGCTGCCCAGCACCATCTCGCGCACGCTCGGCCCGGTGGAGGTGCTCGGCACCGCGCGGGTCACCAGCGTGCCGTCCGGGGTCACTACGCGCACCGCCCGGGTGATCTCGGAGATGTCGCCGTACTTGTCCGACTGCATGCCCGAGGAGCGGGTGGCGATCCAGCCGCCCAGCGTCGAGTGGGTGAAGCTGTCCGGGTAGTGCCCGAGCGTCCAGCCGGCGGCGCCGAGCTGCTCTTCGAGGTCGGGACCGAGCACGCCCGGCTGCACGCGGGCCAGCTGCGAATCCGGGTCGATGTCGAGCACGCGGTTCATCCGGCCCATGTCCACCGACACGATCGGACGCTGCTCGCTGGGGTCGGCTTCCAGACTGCCGGAGATGTTGGTACCGCCGCCGAAGGGGATCACCACCGCGTCCACGGCGAGGGCCGCGGTCATCACCGCGGTGACGTCCTCCTCGCTCCCCGGGTACACCACGACGTCGGGGACCCGGGGCAGCTCGCCGGCACGCACGCGGACCAGGTCGCGCAGGCTCTTGCCGTAGGCGTGCAGCACCCGCTCGTAGCCGTCGGTGTGGACGTGCTCGGCGCCGACTGCCGAGGTGAGCAGTTCGGCCAGGTCGTCCGTGCAGCGCGACTCGGGCACCTGCAGGCTGGTGAAGTCGCTTACCGGAGTGGGGTGCGCGTCCAGGTCCAGGTCGATGACCTTGCGCACGAACGGCGCCAGCGCCGGCTTGTCCTCGTGGTGGAAGCTGACGTCCTCCAGCCCCCACCCCCACCACTTCATGTGCTCGACGCCGGAGGACTCCGTCGGGCCGGTGCTGGTCTGGGTCATGCGTGCGCTCCTTTGCACCGTGCGACTGGCTAGCGTGCGACCGGCGACCGGGCGGCTGGCTGGCGCGCGCTCGCGCTGCCGGTGTGCGAGTTCGACTGTGCTCCGGACTCTAGCGGGCCGGCCGCCGGATGCGCGCGTGCGCGCGGCCTCAACGCGGCTCGGCAGGTGGTGGCTCGGCTGGTGGTTCGAACGGGGGCGGCGCCGGCTGGCCGGACAGCCGGGCGACCTCGGCGGCGATGCGCAGATTGAACGATTCGACTGTCTCACCCGGGCTGGGCCACATCGGGTCGCCGATGTTCACGCGGACCGCTGGCCGGCCGCGCCTCGGCCAGTTGCGTCCGCGTGGCATCGCGTCGAACGTGCCGACGAGGCCGATCGGCACGCACGGGGCGTGTCGGGTGGAGCTGAGCGCGGCGGCGCCGGGTTTGAACGGGCCCATCGAACCGGTGCGCGAGCGGGTTCCCTCCGGAAACACCAGCAGGCTCGACCCACCCTCGAGCATCTTGCCGGCCAGCCCGCGCAGGCGGCGCGCGGTGCCGCGCTCGACCGGGAACGCGTTGAACGCCAGCCCGGTCAGCACGGCCCGCCAGGTGGCGTCGAAGAAGTAGTCGGCGGCCGCGCCCACGGCCAGGTTGCGGCCCAGCCGGGGTGGCAGCGAGCACACGATCAGCGGGGTGTCGAGGTGGCTGGAGTGGTTGGCGACCACGACCACCGGGCCGTGCAGGCGGCGCACCTGCTCCGACTCGCACACCTGGGCGCGGACCAGCCGCCACACCAGCGGGCGGAGCGCGACACGCTGGACCACCCGGCGGATCCCGGCCGCCGGCCGGGACTGCACCCACAGGTGGACGCGCGGTAGCGGGCGCGAGTCGTGGAGGGACAGCCCGCTCGGCCGCCCGCGCCGCTTTCCCTGGTGCATGTGCCTCCGATGTGCCGACCCGTGACCGGCTTGAGAGTAGCGGTTGGCCCGGACCGGTGCGACCGGGCGGCGCTGCCGGGCGCGCCGGGTCAGCCGAAGAACGCCACCTGGGCGCCCGGTCGCTCGAACACCAGCGACAGGCGGGCGCGCCCGCTCGCGTCGACGGTGGAATGGACGCCCTCGGTGGCCCACCGGCGGGCCACCGGTACCGCCGCAGTGAGGTAGTCGTAGCGTCCGGCGGTCGGGGAGAACGCGATCACCGCGCCGCGGCCGGTAGCGGGGTCGATCTTCTCGTAGATCTCCGGTGACCCGCCGAGGACGCCGGTGCGGACTGCGGCCACCGCTGCCATGTCGTCGCGGACCCGCCGGTAGTGGCCCAGCAGTTCGGCCAGTCGGGCCACCCCGTCGGTGGTGACGGCGGTCAGGTCGCCCCAGAGCCCGTTCTGCCCGAGCATCATCGACGCGGCGTTGACCCGCTGGGAGTCGGCCGGGTCGTCGGGCAGGTAGTGCGTGAGCAGCAGGGTCGTCGGGATCCACCGGTCGTAGGGCAGGGGCGTCCGCGCCACCTGCGCCCGGGCCGGGCCCGGGTAGAAGAACACGTTGGGGTTGCGGCCGGGCTCGTCGGGCTGGTCCAGGCTGGAATGGTAGGGGCGGTTGTTGATCAGGAAGTACTTGCCGGCGGCCAGGAACGCCAGGCCGACGGCTCGCCGGTGTTCGGTGACGTCGAAGTCGACGATCGCGCCGGGTACGGCCGAGCAGATGCGGTCGGCGATCGCGGTCAGCCGCAACGGCAGCTGGTAGGCGTAGTTCTCGGCGCGTTCGGCTGGCGTGTGGCCGGGTCCGCCATGGTCGTGACCAGGGTCGTCGCAGCCGTACTGGTCGATCGCGTCCCACTTGAAGTAGCGCACGCCCAGGGTTCGGCCCAGTTCGATCAGCCGCTCTGCCAGCAGGTCGCCGTACCCGCTGACGACGCACATGCGCACGCTGTCCTCGGTCTCCCAGACCGGTCGGGGCGCACGCCGGACGCCGCGCCAGGACACCTGGTACTCCGGATGCGCGACCGTCGCGGCCGCCGAGACGGCCGCGTCCATGGGCCCGAACCACAGCCCGAGCCGCATGCCGTAGCGGTCCAGCCGTTCTGTCACCGAGGCCAGGTTCGCGCCGAACCGGTCGGTGTTCACCTGCCAGTCGCCGGTCTTGACGTACCAGCCGGTGTCGAGCACGAACACGTCCACGCCGATCTGGTGCGCGACATCCACCTCGGCCAGCATCCGGTCGGCGCGCATCGGGTCGAGGTAGTTGCCGTGCCGCCACCACTTGGTGCGCTCCTGCAGTGCCCACGAGTTGTAGAACACCTGGGCGCGGCGGGTCTCGGCGTGCTCGCTGAGGTGGGTGAGGACGAACCGGCGGTATTGCGCGGCCAGCACGTCCAGATCGCCGTCGACGGCGCCGACCTGGCACCAGACCGTCGTGTAGGGAAGTGTCTGGCCGGTCAGGTAGGTGCCCTTGACCGCGGCCAGCCGGAGCCGGGTGGGCGAGAGGACGAAGGCGCAGAACGCGTCGGGCACCTGGGAGCCGTGCTCGTAGCCGAACACGAAGCTGTGTCGGCCGCGCCGGGCGGCCAGCAGCGGGCCCATGAGCGTGGCGCCGGCGCATTGCTGCTGCGCTGGGATGCTCTGCTCGAGCGGCCGGAACGTGTGAGCGAGCTCGTCGAACTCGGACAGCCGCACCTCGGTGAGCTGGTCGTCGCCAGTCAGGTCGACGGCAAGGTAGCTGGCGGCATCGGCGCCGGCGCGCTTGGTCAGCCGTGCCGACGGTGCGCCCGTCAGCCGGTACCGGAAGCGCACGATCGGATCGTCGTCGGCCACCCGCACGGTCAGCCGCAGGGACACGTCCGGGCGGTCGTGCAGGGCGCCATCCACGTGGTGCTCGACGACGCCGTTCGGGCAGGACCGCTGGCTGTGCGCCGACGGGATGAACGCGGCCGTCGTCGGCTGGCCGTCCAGCTCGAACTCGGGCGCGGCCAGGCTGAGCGCGAAGTCGCTGCCGGTCACCCGGTAGGTCCAGCAGTGGTCCGGGGCGCCGTCGACGTCGACCTGCAGTCGCGGCGTGGTGATCGTGACGGTCATCTGCGCTGATCCCGAGGTCGGCGGACGGGTACCTGACCGAGCCAAGCACCTGAGCCGCCCGCCGGGATCGTGACCGGCCGAATCTGGCATCAACAGGCCGCTGGCCGGCCCGGCGTCGACCGCGCCGGGCGAAGAGGGGTTGACTTAGGGCCATGCCGTTGACAGGAGAGTACGAACCGAGCCCGTCCGAGCGGGCACGCAACCAGGTGGCCGAGTACGAGAGTTCGGGCGGCACTCGCGCGACGATGCTGAACGGTCGCCCGGTCGTCGTTTTGACGACGCGCGGGGCCAAGTCGGGCAAGCTCCGCAAGATCCCGCTGATGCGGGTCGAACACGACGGGGTCTACGCGGTGGTGGCGTCCATGGGTGGTGCGCCCAAACACCCGCTCTGGTACTACAACCTGCGCGCCCATCCGCAGGTCGAGCTGCAGGACGGCCCGGTGCGTCAGGACATGCTCGCGCGCGAGGTGAGCGGATCGGAGAAGGAGCTGTGGTGGCGGCGCTCGGTGGAGGCGTTCCCGCCGTACGCGGACTACCAGAAGCGCACCGATCGCCAGATCCCGGTGTTCGTGCTGGAGCCCACCGCCGAGTGAGGCGCGCAGGGCTGTCGACGTTCACCTCGGCAGTCAGGCTCAGCGCGCGCCAGCCCGGCTCAGCGCGGCGTTCTCGGCACGGATCCGCACCCGCAGCACCGCCAGGTTGGCCAGCGTGAACCCGAGCGCAGTCCACCAGGCGGAGTGCACCAGCGGCAGCGCCACGCCCTCGGCCACCACGGCGACGTAATTCGGGTGCCGCCACACCGCATACGGGCCTCGGCTGATCGCCCGGAGCCCGGGCACCACGATGATGCGGGTGTTCCAGCGGTGTCCGAGTGTGCGGATACACCACCAGCGCAGGCCCTGCGACGCGACCAGCACGACCAGCATGCTGACGCCGAGCACCGGGACGAACGGCCGCTGCCCGCGCCACACCTCCACCAGGCAGGCGACCAGCAGCGCCGTGTGCAGCGCCACCATCACCGGATAGTGGCCGGCGCCGTACTCGACGCCTCCGTGCCGCCGGCTCCATGCGCGGTTGCGGCGCGCGACGACGAGCTCGGCGCACCGTTCGGCCGCCACCGCCAAGACCAGCGGCAGATACCAGCCCAGATGCTGCATCGGCCGAGCCGGCTCACCAGTCCAGCAGGGCCAGCTCGGCGGCAAAGCCAGGACCCATCGCCACCATCAGCCCGTGCGTCCCGGCCGCCGGCCGCCGAACCTGCAACGTGTCGTACAGCACGTGCAACACCGACGCCGAGGACATGTTGCCCACCCGCGCGAGCGAGTCCCACGTGAGTGACAGCGCGTCCGGCGGCAGGTCCAGCGCCGCGACCATCGCGTCCAGCACCCGGGGCCCGCCCGGATGCGTCACCCAGCTGGTGATGTCCGCGCGGTCGAGCCCGACCCGGCCCAGGAACCGGTCCACCGTGTCCGCCAGGTTCTTCTCCACCAGATCCGGGATCTCCGCGCCGAGCACGATCTTCAGGCCGGACGCACCGACGTCCCAGCCCATGGCGCGCCCGGTGTCGGCGAACAGCCGGCTCTGCGAGTCGCGGACCCACGGTCCGGGCGGCGCGCCGTCGGGCCGGCGTACCGTGCGGGCACGCTCGTCGCCGACCATCACCACTGCCGCCGCACCGTCCCCGAACAACCCGGTGGCGACCAGGTTCGCCGTCGACGCGTCGTCTCGCTGGACGGTGAGCGTGCACAGCTCGACGGACACCAAAACGGCCACCTGATCCGGATGTGCGGTCAGGTAGTCGTGCGTGCGGGCGACACCGGCCACGCCGCCACCACAACCGAGCCCGAACAAGGGCACCCGGACGATCTCCTCGCGCAGCCCGAGCCGGCCGACGATGCGCGCCTCTATGGACGGCACCGCCACGCCGGTCACCGTCGTCGAGCAGATCATGTCGACATCGTCGGGTTCCAGACCAGCGCTTTGGATCGCGGCCCGGCAGGCCCGCGTGCCGAGATCGACCGCCACCTTCACGTAGGCGTCGTTCGCGGCGGTGAAGTCGGCCAGGTCCAGGTAGTCCGGCAGCGGGAGCGCCGTGTGACGGTGGCCGACCTTCGCATTCGTGTGCAGTCGATGCAGCAACCGCCGCCGGCTCGACTCGCCCAGACACAGCTGTGCGAACGCTTCGGTGATCTCATCCTGCGGGTACCGGTGGTCGGGCAAGACCGGACACACCCCGGCGACCAGGCTCACCGGACTCGACCTCGCAGACGGGGCCGGCTGTGGGTGCTCATGCTCGTCCTCATTCCCGCTGATTACCCAAAAGGCGGCCCGCTAGTGCATGGCCGGACAGACTGAATCGCGCTCGGCCGCGGTCGTCGCCGGCTCGGTCGGCCCCTGTTCCAGTATGGGCGCGGCCAGACGGGTCGGTCCGCAGGGCTCGGACGCAGCCCCGAGGACGCGTCGCTCGCCGTCGTACCGGACAGGCATGCCCCGTTGTCCGTCGATTTCGCCGCAGGCGCGTCGATCCGGCCGGACAACTCGACGTCATCGGACGGGCGACCGTGCCCGACGGTCAGCCCAACCGTGCCCGGGCGTGTCCGACCGGCGCTGGATAGCCGACGTCACGCGAGACGGCAGAACCCTGCTATTATCTGAACGATAATGATTCTCATTACGATGGAGGTCGGATGCGACGAATCGGGGCTTCGCGGTCGACCGTGCTGGTTGCGGTGGCCGCGGTCGGGATCGCCCTTGCAGCCTGCTCGGGTCCCGCCACGTCCAGTGCCCCCACCACGGACGTGTCCGCGACTGGTGAACACGTGGCCCCGACGGCGCGGGTGGCCCGGATCGCCGTCGTCGCGTCGACCAATGTCTACGGCAACATCGCCGCCACCATCGGTGGGCCCGCTGTCTCGGTGACCTCGATCATCGACCGGCCCGATGCCGATCCGCACGCCTACCAGGCCGATGCACGCACGCGACTCGCACTTCAACGCGCGGACGTGGTGATCGAGAACGGCGGCGGCTACGACGACTTCGTCGATACCTTGCGGCAGGCCGGCGGACCCTCGGACGCGACCGTGGTGAACGCCGTGGCCTTGTCCGGCCACGAGGACGGGTCGCGCGGCGGGTTGAACGAGCACGTCTGGTACGACCTGCCGACGATGCGCGCGCTGGCGGGCAGGCTCACGGCGGTGTTCAGCCAGCGCGACCCCGAACACGCACAAGGATTCGCCAAGCGGGCAAAGGCATTCGAGTCCGCGCTGAATCGGCTCATCGGGGTCGAGGCGTCGCTGGCCCACCGCTATCGCGGCACGCCGGTAGCGATCACCGAGCCGCTGCCCGTCTACCTGCTGTCGGCCTGCGGCTTGGTCAACCTCACGCCGCCGGCGTTCTCCGAGGCGGTCGAGGAAGGTATCGACGTGTCCCCGCGAGTGCTGTCCCGAACGCTCCGCCTGTTCGACCCCGCCGATCCGGGCGTCAGCGTGCTGATCCAAAACATCCAGACCGACGACGCCGCCACCCGGCTCGTGCGGCAGGCGGCCAGCGAAGCCGGGGTACCGGTCGTCCCGGTGACCGAGACCCTGCCTGCCGGTCTCGGCTACCTGGACTGGATGCGCGGCAACCTGCACGCGCTGCGCACCGCGCTGGGCTCATGAGCACGCGTTCCCGCCCCGTGCTGACGCTGCGCAATGCCGCGCTCGGGTTCGGCGCCCGGACCCTGTGGCACGGTCTGGACCTGGACGTCCACCCTGGTGAGTTCCTTGCGGTGCTGGGCGGCAACGGAGTGGGCAAAAGCTCGCTGCTGAAGGCGATTCTCGGGCTGCTCCCACTGCGTGCCGGCGACGTGCTGGTCCGCGGGCGGCTGGCCCGCCGGGGGAGCGACGACGTCGGCTACATACCCCAGCAGCGGCTGAACCCATCGGCGCCGCTGCGAGCACGCGACCTGGTGACCTTCGGCGTCGACGGGCATCGCTGGGGCCCAGGCCCGCGTCGGCGCTCGCGTGCCCGTGCCGACCGGGCCCTCGCCTGGGTTGGAGCGACCGGGCTCGCCGACCGGCCGGTGCACCTGCTGTCCGGCGGCGAGCAGCAGCGGGTCCGGATCGCGCAGGCGCTGGTGACCGATCCGGCGCTGTTGCTCTGCGACGAGCCGCTGGTCTCACTCGACCTGCGGCACCAACGCGATGTGGTCGCGTTGATCGATGCGCGCCGCCGCGCCCACGGAACCGCGGTGCTGTTCGTCACCCACGAGATCAACCCGGTGCTCGCCTACGTCGACCGCGTGCTGTATCTCGCCAGCGGGCGATTCCGCGCCGGCACCGTCGAGCAGGTGATGAACTCGGCTGTGCTGTCGGATCTGTACGGCACCCGGGTCGAGGTGATCCACGCGGCCGGCCGGATCCTCGTCGTCGGCGCCGACCAGGCCGCCGCGCCGACCGGCGCACACCACCGATGACCGGCCTGGCTGTCGGCGCGGCCAGTTCAGGTCAACCCTGGTGGACGACGATCGTGCGTTTCGACGACTACGGTGCACTGGTCGCCCTCGTCCGCACGTCACTGCTCGCCGGCGCGGTACTCGGCATCGTGGCCGGTGTCGTCAGCATGCTGGTGATGGCTCGAGACCTGCCGTTCGCCGTGCATGGCATCAGCGAGCTGTCGTTCGCGGGCGCGGCTGGCGGCCTGTTGCTGGGAGCCAACGTGGTGCTGGGCTCGCTGACCGGCTCGCTGATCGCGGCCGTGGTGATGGGGCTGCTGGGGTCGCGGGCACGCGACCGGAACTCCTCGATCGGTGTGCTGATGCCGTTCGGGCTCGGTCTCGGCGTGCTGTTCCTGTCGCTCTACCAGGGCCGGGCCGCGAACAAGTTCGGGCTGCTGACCGGCCAGATCGTGGCCGTCGGCAACCCGCAGCTGGTCTGGCTGCTCGCCGTATCGGCGGTGGTGCTGGGTGTGCTCGTGCTGCTGTGGCGCCCGCTGATGTTCGCC
>Ga0164242_10008068_pt1 | contig 11447 bp, 9 predicted proteins | sample OricomgcompostMG_FD_108783 | JGI IMG/M metagenome (GOLD analysis project Ga0164242, IMG submission 108783) | Miracle-Growth compost microbial communities from Emeryville, California, USA - Original compost - Miracle growth compost (MG) ...
GGGAACGACAGCTCGACCGACGACCACACCGACAACTCGGACGACGACGGCTTCGACGTCGACAACTCGGCGAACGACAGCTCCACGGACGACCACAGCGACAACTCCGACGACGACGGCTTCGACGTGGACAACTCGGCGAACGACAGCTCGACCGACGACCACAGCGACAACTCCGACGACGACTTCGTCGACGACGACAGCACGACGACCGACCAGTCCGACGACGACCTCGTGGACGTCGGCTGAGCCGGCCGACGACCGGCCCGGGGCGCAGGCGCCGGGCCGGTCGTCGGTGTCCCGCGGGCCGTCCTGCGGGCTGTCCCGCGGGCCGTCCCGCGGGCTGTCCCCAAGGGCCGTCCCGAGGCGCGTGGTCGAGGGGAGACCGAGGTGCTGGAGCTGATCGACCTGCTGGACCGTGCGGAGGCGTTGTGCCGCGACGCCGACCGCACCGACCTGTTGACGCGGCTCGGCCAGGGCCGCCGCCGGCTCCGGGACCCGCACGTGCGGGTCCTCGTCGTGGGCGAGCTCAAGCAGGGCAAGAGCCAGCTGGTGAACGCGCTGGTCAGCGCGCCCGTCTGCCCGGTGGACGACGACATCGCCACGTCCGTTCCGGTCGCCGTCGGGTGGGCGGCCGCGCCGGAGGCCGTGCTGGTCGGGCCGTCGGGGCGCTCCGCGCAGGGCGACCTCAGCCACCTCACGCGGACGGCCGTCCCCGTCGACGCGATGGCCCGGCACCTGTCCGAGCACCGCCGGCCGGACGGCTCGCCGGTCACGTACGGCGAGGTCGGGCTGCCGCGGCACCTGCTGGCGGGCGGGCTGGTGCTCGTCGACACCCCGGGCGTCGGCGGGATCGGGTCGTCGCACGCGAGCGCGACGATCACCGCGCTGCCGACCGCCGACGCGGTCCTGCTCGTGTCCGACGCGGGCCAGGAGTACACCGCCGCCGAGGTCGAGTTCCTCCAGCAGGCGCGCGCGGTCTGCCCGAACGTCGCGTGCGTCCTGACGAAGATCGACCTCTACCCGAGCTGGCGGACCGTCGCCGAGCGGGACCGCGCCCACCTGCGCGACATCGGCCTGGCGACCCGCCTGCTCCCCGTCTCGTCGACGCTGCGCGTACTCGCGGCGCGTCACCAGGACCGGGACCTGCACGACGAGTCGGGCTTCCCCGCGCTGGTCGAGTACCTGCGTGACGAGGTGGTGGACAACGCCGGCATGCTCGCGCGTCGCTCGGTCGCGCACGACGTGCGGACGGTCTGCGAGCACCTGCTCATGGCGTGCCGCGCGGAGCTCGCGACGCTCGAGGACCCCGCGCAGGGCGCCACGATCATCGCGGGGCTCGAGCACGGCCGGCAGGACGCGGGCGAGCTCCGGCGTCGCAGCGCCCGCTGGCAGCAGCAGCTCCAGGACGGCGTCACGGACCTCATGGCCGACATCGAGTACGACCTGCGTGACCGGCTGCGCCGGATCGGGCGCGAGGCCGAGGAGGCGATCGACGCGTGCGACCCCGGCGAGGTGTGGGACGAGTTCGACGCCTGGCTGAACCAGCGCGTCCGCGCCACGGTCGCGGCGAACTTCGTCTGGACGCACGAGCGCGCTCAGTGGCTCGCCGCGGAGGTCGCCGGCCGGTTCGACGCGGGGGACGTCACGCTGCCGACGCTCGTCCCGGGCAACAACGAGGACGTGCTGGACCTCGTCGCGCGCCTCGAGCGGATCGACGTCGAGCACGTTGGCCGTGCGCACAAGGTCCTCGTCGCGCTGCGCGGCTCGTACGGCGGCGTGCTCATGTTCGGCATGGTCACCGCGATCGCCTTCGGCATGTCGATCATCAACCCGATCTCGGTCGGCGTCGGCGTGATCCTCGGCGGCCGCGCGTTCCGGGAGGACCGCACGAACCAGGTGAAGCGCCGCCGGGCGGAGGCGAGGTCCGCGGTCAAGCGTCACCTCGACGACGTGGCGTTCCAGGTCGGCAAGGACTCGAAGGACCGGCTGCGCCGGCTCCAGCGCGTGCTGCGCGACCACTTCACGACGCGCGCCGACGAGCTCGTGCGGTCGCTGGACGACTCGATCCGGTCCGCCCGGCAGGCCGCGCACGCGGTCGAGGGCTCCGACGTGGCCGCCCTGCGGCGGCGCACCGAGGCGCTCGAGGCGCTCCGCGCCGACGCCGACCGGCTCGCGGCGCCCGACCCGGCGATGGTGCTCGCATGACGGCCGACGACGTCGGGGTCCGCGCCGGCCGTCGGAGGCGCGACGGCGACCCGTCGACGCCCGACGCGGGCTGGCTGACGCGCCGGGCACGCGCGCTGGTCGACGCCGCGCTCGAGCTCGCGGCGGACGGCGGGTCCGACGGGACGGCGGGGTCCGTCACGTCCGCCGCGTCCGCCGCGTCCGCCCGCTCCGCCCGGGACGGCGACGCCCGGCTCGACCTCCGCGAGGCGCGACGGTGGTTCGACGAGCCGCTCACCGTCGGGCTCGCGGGCGTCATCAAGTCGGGGAAGTCGACGCTGCTGAACGCGCTCGTGGGCGACCGCGTCGCCGCGACCGGCACGAGCGAGTGCACGCGGACCGTGACGTGGTACCGCTACGGGCCGGAGCCCGCCGTGCGCGTGCACCCGCGCGCGGGCCGACCCTGGGACTGCCCCGCGACGACGGGCCGCGACGGGCTCGAGGTCGACCTGCGCGGGCTGTCGCCCGACGAGATCGACTTCGTCGACGTCGTGTGGCCCGCACCCGCGCTGCGCGCGCTGACGCTCGTGGACACGCCGGGGCTCGACTCGCTGTCGGGCATCGCGACGGGCGTCTCCGAAAGGTTCGTCGCCGAGAGCGCGCGCCGCTCGACCATCGACGTCGTCGTGTACCTGCTGCGGCACGCGCGCACCCCCGACCTGCGCTACCTCGCCGACCTCGCCGCGATCCGCGGCTCCGCGGTCGGGACGGTCGCCGTGGTCAGCCGGGCCGACGAGGTGGGCGCCGGCCGCATCGACGCGATGGTCTCGGCGGGCCGGCTGGCCGAGCGGCACCGCGTGGACCCCGAGCTGTCGGGACTGGTGTCGACCTCGCTCGCCGTCGCCGGCCTGCTCGCCGAGACCGCGCAGACCCTGCGCCCCGCGGAGCTCGCCGACCTGCGCACGCTCGCCGACCTCGACCGCCGCACGGTCGAGGACCTCCTGATCTCCGTCGACCGGTTCCGCCGCCCGTCGCTCACCGTGCCCGTCTCGCCGGACGCCCGCGCGCAGCTGCTCGACCGCCTCGGCATGTTCGGCGTCCGCACGTGCCTCGCGCTCCTGCGCGGCAACCACCTCGACGAGCGCGCGCTCGTCGCGGACCTCACCCGGCGCAGCGGCGTCGACGACCTGCGGCAGGTGCTCGACGAGGCGGTCGGGCAGCGCAGCCAGGGCGTCGCGAGGCGCGCGCTCGTCCGGCTCCGCGAGGTGCTCGCCGACGACGACCGACCGGGCGCGCGAGAGCTCGTCGACGCGGCCGGCGCGCTGCTCGGACCCGGTGCGGACGACCGCGTCAGCGTGCCAGCCGCACGGCCTTGAAGTAGCGCGAGGCCGAGGGCGCGAGCAGCAGCACCGAACCCACGACCGCGCACGTCGCCTGCGCCAGCAGCGCGAGGCGCGTCAGGTCGTGGAACAGCGTGGTCCCGGGCGCGGCGATCACGTCCTGCAGCACGACGAGCAGCGCGGCCCCGAGGAGCCCGAGCACGACGAGCACCCAGCGCGCGGCGTTGTGCCCCCCGGCCGTCCGGACCACGAGGAGCAGGTGGACGAGCCACGCCAGCGCGAGCCCGCCCACCACGACCCAGACGAGCACGCTCGCCGCGTGCTGCGCGGTGGCGGCCGAGACGGTCGCGTCCCGCTCGAGCACCTCGGCGGCGAACTGGTCGCGCAGGTGGGGCTGGGCCCGGACCACGGAGCCGGCGGCCAGCAGCCCCGACGCGAGGCTCGCGACCCACACGCTGACGGCCGCCGAGACCGATCCCGGCGTCACCGGCCGGCCCGTGGCGGTGAACGCCTCGCCGGTGAGCTCCGGTCGGGGCGGCTGCGTGGCGGGTCGGGCGCCGGGGAACGCCGGCCCGCTGACCTCCGGCCGGGCCGGGGGCTCGCCCGGCGACCCGGGCTCCACGGTCATGCGGCTCACGGTATCGGCGGCGTCCCCGCGCCGCGCGCGGCCCCACGGCCGGGGACGTCAGCGGCCGGGCTCGGCCCCGCGGTCGAGCGGTTCCAGCACGTCCCGCTCGACCTCGGGGTCCGACGGCCGCACGGGCCCGGCCGGCCCGGGTGCCTGGTGCAGCAGCACCTCGGCGGCGTGGTCCGCGAGCGCGAAGCCGGCCGACCCGTACAGGTGGAACACCGCGTCCGCGCCGTGCCGCTCGAGCTCGGCGACGTCGTCGTCGTACCGCGCGATGGCGGCGACCCGGCCCGTGAAGCCGGCGGCGTGCAGCCGCGCGAGCGCGATGAGGTTCGCGTTGTGGAACGGCATCGCGAGGACCGCCACCTTGACGCGCCCCGCACGCTTGACCCGCGCCCAGAACTCGAGGTCCGTCGCGTCGGCCCGCACCACGCGGTACCCCTCGTCGCGCAGCGCGGCGTAGCGGGTGCTGTCGTGCTCGACGCCCACGACGGACAGTCCGTGCTCGTCCCGCAGCCGTGCGTACGTCGCGGCGCCGACGCGGCCGAGCCCGAGCACCACGGCGTCGGCGTCGCCGATGTCCACCAGGCGGTCGTCGGGGTGCAGGCGTTCGGCGTCGCGAGCCGGCAGCACCCGCGACAGCCGGGTCGCGAGCTCGACGCCGCGGCGGTTGACGATCGCGGACAGCCCGAAGCTGAACGCGACGGCGAGCGAGATCACCACGACCCACTGGTCGTCGAGCACGCCGGTGCTCGCGCCGACGGCGGCGACGATGATCCCGAACTCCGAGTAGTTCGACAGCACGAGCCCCGCGAGGAACGACGTGCGCCGCCGCAGCCGCATCAGCCAGAGCATCGTCGCGTACGCGCCGACCTGCAGCGGCAGCATCAGCAGCAGGAGCAGCCCGAGCCCGATCTCGAGCACGTGCGGCGTCCCGTGCAGGCCGATCTGCACGAAGAACGCGACGAGCATCAGGTCCTTGAACGTCATCAGCGACCGCGAGAGCTCGCCCGCCTGCGGGTGCGTCGACAGCAGCACGCCGACGACGAGCGCGCCGACGTCGCCGTCGATCCCGACGTACTCGAACAGCCCGTACCCGAGCACGACGGCGACCGTGACGCCGAACAGCGCCTGCAGCTCGCCGTGCCCCACGCGGTCCCAGATCCGGTGCAGCACCCACGCGCCCGGCACGAGCAGCACGAGCAGCAGCGCCCAAGGGCTCGGCGGCTCGCCGCTCGACAGCGAGAGGAACACGACCGCCGCGACGTCCTGCATGACGAGCACGCCGACCGCGATCCGCCCGTAGAGCGACGTCGTGTCCGACCGGTCGTCGAGCACCTTGACGACGAACACGGTCGAGGAGAACGACAGCGCGAACCCGACGAGCGCGAGCGCCCCGAACGACGCCCCGGCGACGTGCCCGTACCCCACGACGACGAGCAGCCCGAGGAACCCGAGCGCGATCGCGACGCTCAGCACCATGTGCGCGACGGTCGTCAGCCAGATCTCGGGCCGGACCAGCGACCGCACGTCGAGCTTGAGCCCGATGGCGAACAGCAGCAGGACGACGCCGAGGTTGGCGATCGGCTCGAGGTACGGCAGGTGGGGCGCTCCCGCGGCACCGAGCGCGAAGCCGGCGGCCAGGAAGCCGACGAGCGGCGGCAGGCGGAGCAGCACCGCGAGCAGCCCGCCGGCCAGTGCGGCTCCGAGGTACAGGGCGACGTCGGCCAAGGGCGGTCCTCTCGCGTCTCTGCGTGCGGACCCATTGTGCCTGTGGCCCCGCTGTGCTCCCCGCACGCTTGCGTGCCAGCGAAGCGCCTGGTCCAGGCCGGAAACCAGAAACTCCCGGCAGGATCACGTCCTGCCGGGAGTTTCCGGACTGCTAGGCCCGGGACGGTCCGAGGCCCCTCTGTGGGCCTTCGGGATATGCATCTGAACTGGGTCACCGCGCAGGCCCTCGCGGACCTTCATCCGGCTAGGCTCATCGCCGTCCGTCACGACCTTGATCACCCTCGGAGTTCAACGATGAGCGCCAGCGGCACGCGCACATGCTCAACCTGCGGTCGACTCGGCCACGACCGGCGTACCTGTGATGTTCCACCGAATGCGGGGGCGTGCTCGGTGTGTGGATTCCAGGGACACGATCGGCGCAACTGCCCGAGCCGGTAGTTCACGCTCGTGCAACTGTCGGGCCCGCAGCGAAACGCCCGTGTTCTTCAGTCGCGCTGCCAGACCTTCGCCGACCTCACCTCACGGGTCAGTTGTCGTATCGGCCGTCAAGGCGCACGAGCAACCGCATATGCAAGCCGGCGGAGGCTGGGTTCACGCGCTCGACCGTCAACTCGTAGCGGGACCGCATGATCTCGTGCACGTACTCGAGCAGAGGCCCTGGCACGTATCCGAGCCGCGCTCCGTTGTCGGTCACCAACAGGGCGCGATCGTCTACCGGGTTGTCCGGTTCGAGGCGCAGCGAGAGCCGGTCACCCGGCACGAGTCGGTCAATGGCATCGCGTTCCGCAGGCGTCAGGTGCCGAACTCCGTGCACGAGAAACTGCAAGCTGACATCACCGGGGTGGGGCAGCGGCGTCAGCTCGTAGGTATCTCCGGTACGGCCCCCTCCCGAGATCGCGAGCACCTCGAACGGTCCGGCCTCTCTGGGCAGACCAAGGTGCGCGAGTGTCTCGATGCGCTCCGGACGACGCGGATCGATGACGCGCTCGGCGAAGATCGGAAAGAGCGTCGCGCTCTGATGCGTGCTTCCGAGAGGAAGGCCCGGAAGCGGTCGCTCGGCCCCAGGTTCGTAGCTGAAGGTGTAGAGCGCGCCATCGAAGGCCAGCGTGCCGACACGGACGAACCGGCGTGTCGTCGGATCCTGGCGACTGACCAGTAGCTGGTCAGTCCTCAGCAGCGTAGCCATCGCTCAACCTCCTCCGGTTCTCCAGTATGACGCGTGACATGAACGTAGCCGCGACCACTGACATGCGTCCGTCCGGCGCGTCCAACGCGGCTTCGACACAGTCCTCGTCCAGTGGCACGAGCCGCTCGACCCACACAGTCGCCCCGGTTCTCGACACGGCTTCGAGCGCCAGGTCCACCAGCTTCTGCTTCGGAGGAACGAAGGGATTCGCCTCTCCTCGGCGCGCGAAGGCGAGGGGGTCACGCGCTCCGCGGTTGACGTCCGTCATGCCCGCGCCTAGCGCGCTGCCGTGATCGAACGTAGGCGCCAGAAAGCGCTCGCCTGCCCCCGACTCGAGGAGGGCCCAGTTGCCGGGGTGCCGATCACTGTTGCCTACGAGCGCATCGAGCACGAGGTAACCGGCGAACACCGCCGACGCCGTCATGCCCGTGACCGTGGGCGGCGGCCCGACATCCTGGAGCACCTGGTCGACCGCGTCGAGCGAGTAGCCCTGATCGCGGCGCATCCTCCCGACGGGCTGGCTCCCCGACGCGTCGTTCAGCCTGGCGTAGCCCGCCACCTCCGGAAGATAGGTCCGGCCGGAGAAGAGGCTGAATCCCTCCGGGGCGACGTTTCGTGAGATCAGGCCCAGTTCACCGTCGCACACGGCAAACTGGCACTCGGCGGCGGGTATGCCCAAGACGTGAGCGAGCCGCGACACCGCGACCTCGGCGCAGTCAGTGAGCGCTCGCTCCGAACCGTCACCCGTGACCTGGCGGGACTTCCAGAGCCACTGCTCATGTCGCGGCGCGTCGGCGTCCGGCGCAACCCAGCGCTTGTTCGGGTCACGACCGCCGGGTTCGTCACGGATCACAGCCCATGCGGAGACCTCGACGACCTCCGCCGGACCGAGCAAGTGAGGTCCGGTCATGACCCGCTCGGCGGTGCTGGCTCGCAGGGGGTGCGCACATCGCACGTGGCACACGTGCTGCACCAGTTGGGCAACCGGTTGAGCTTGTTGCCTCGAAGCGACGTCCCGGCGTCACGGATCCGCTCGCGCACGTCGAGCAGGAGGTGGGGATCGATCAATTTGAAGACCGTCCGCTCTCGACGACGACCGTTCTGCACCCCGGCAATGCGGAGACTGTCAACGATGGTCGCCTCGTAGCCGGCACCAATCTGCTGCCCGGCGTCCGTCGGCTCAGCGCCGTGTGGGAACGCCGCGTCGAAGGATGACGATCGGTGAGGCGACAACGACTCCACGGTGAAGCGGCCGGAGACACGCACGTTCTTCTTGTCCTCGTAGGGCCCGCCGCAAAGGTAGTCGATGTCCGCACGACGGCGGATAGCGGTGTCGATCCCGGCTCGCGACATACCCTCGACCATGTCAGGGTCGTTGGCGATCGGCCAGGTGCGACGACCGCGCGCCGTACTAGCTCGGTGCCGCGCCGCACGGTGTAATGCGCCAAAGACGACGCGAACCACTCGCTCTCCGCACAGCAGCGAGCGCCGGATGGGATGCCGCCCGCCCGCAAGGGCCGCCGGAAACCAGGAACTCCCGGCAGGATCTCGTCCTGCCGGGAGCTGTCCGGACTGCTGGGCCCGGGACATCCCGAGACCCCCGTGTGCGCGAGGCGGGATTTGAACCCGCACGCCCTTTCGGACACTGGCACCTGAAGCCAGCGCGTCTGCCGTTCCGCCACTCGCGCGCGCCGCAGAAGATTAGCACGGTGCCGCGGTGCCCTCGGATCGCGTCCGAGGGCGCCCACGCCGCCCACCCGGAGGCGGACCCGCGGGCCGGAAGCGTCCACCCGCAGGGCGATCCTCGGCCCCGTCCCGGCCGTTCGCCGCAGGTCACAGTTACGATCGATCCGGACCGTCACCACGCCCGGCCGTCGGGCGGCGCCTGCGCACGCGGAGGGAGGCACGCCGATGGGCATCCTCGACCGGTTCGAGAGCAAGGTCGAGCGCGCGGTCAACACCGCGTTCGCCAAGGCCTTCCACTCCGAGCTGAAGCCGGTCGACCTCGTGCAGCGCCTGCGCCGCGAGCTCGACGACAAGGCGGCGATCGTCGGCCGCGACCGCACCGTGGTGCCGAACGAGTTCACGATCGAGCTCGCGACGACCGATTACGACCAGGTGGAGTCCTGGGGCGCGGAGGCGCTCGCCGACGAGTTCGCCGCGAACGTGACCGACTACGCGGCGAGCCAGCGCTACGCGTTCGTGGGCCCCGTGACGGTGAGCTTCGCGGAGGACGTCGACCAGGACACGGGCCAGTTCCGCGTGCACAGCGCGACGGTGCGGGGCGCGGTGGCGCCCGCGACGAGCGCGGGTCCGACGGCGCGGCACCCGCTGATCGACATCGACGGCCAGCGCTACATCCTCACCGGGTCGGCCACGGTGATCGGCCGCGGCTCGGACGCCGACATCATCGTCGACGACCCGGGCGTCAGCCGTCGTCACCTCGAGATCCGCGTGACGCCGGACGGCGTCGTCGCCACCGACCTCGGCTCGACCAACGGGCTGTTCGTCGAGGGCCACCAGGTGCCGGCCGCCACGCTGCTGGACGGCAACACGCTGACGATCGGCCGGACGCGCATCCTGTTCTGGACGGGCGGCGAGCCCGACAGCGACGAGTGACCCGCCCGCATGAGTGAGGTCACGATCACCCTGCTGCGGCTGGGCTACCTGGCGCTGCTGTGGGTGCTCGTGCTCTCCGCGATCGCGGTGCTGCGCCGCGACCTGTACGGCACGCGGATCGTCGACCGCCGCCGCGCGAGCAAGGCGACGCGCACCGCGGCACCCGCTCCGGCCCCCGCAGCGCCACAGGCTCCGCAGACATCCCCGCAGCGCGCGGCACGATCGGCCCGCTCGGGCGCGGGCCCCACGAAGCTCGTCGTCACCGAGGGTCCGCTGCGCGGCACGATCGTCCCGCTCGGCCCGTCCGCGGTGCTCGTCGGCCGCGCGCCGAGCTGCACGCTGGTGCTCGACGACGACTACTCCTCGTCCCGGCACGCGCGCGTGTTCCAGCAGGACGGCCAGTGGTTCGTCGAGGACCTCGGCTCGACGAACGGGACATTCGTGGCGGACCAGCGCGTCGAGGGCCCGACACCCGTCCCGACCGGTACACCCGTCCGCGTGGGTCGCAGCGTGCTCGAGCTCCAGAGGTAACCCGTGTCGGTCGCACTCAGGTACGCGGCGCGGTCCGACGTCGGTCTCGTCCGCTCCAACAACCAGGACTCCGCCTACGCGGGCCCGCACCTGCTCATGGTCGCGGACGGCATGGGCGGCCACGCCGGCGGCGACGTCGCGAGCTCGGTCGCGGTCGCGGCGTTCGCGCCGCTCGACGGCGAGTCGCACGGGCCCGACGACGCGCTCGACCGCCTGGAGGCGGCCCTCGAGGAGGCGCGCGACGAGATCATCGCCCGCTCGGAGGTGGACCCGGACCTGACGGGCATGGGGACGACGGTCATCGCGATCCTGCGCGCCGGCAACAAGCTCGCGATGGTGCACCTCGGCGACAGCCGCGGCTACCTGCTGCGCGACGGCGTCCTCACGCAGGTGACGACGGACCACACGTTCGTCCAGCACCTCGTCGACATCGGCCGCATCACGCCCGAGGAGGCGGAGCACCACCCGCAGCGCTCGGTCGTCATGCGCGTGCTCGGCGACTTCGACTCGGAGATCACGCCGGACCTGTCGGTGCGCGAGGCGCGTACGGGCGACCGGTGGCTGCTCTGCTCGGACGGCCTGTCGGGCTTCGTCAGCGCGGACACGATCGAGAAGACGCTCGTGACGATCCCCGACGTCGACGCGTGCGCCGACCGCCTGGTCCAGCTCGCGCTGCGCGCGGGCGGCGGCGACAACGTCACGGTGGTCGTGGCCGACGTGGTCGAGCTCGACGCGGTCGCCGACGGCACGGGACCGTCCACGCAGGCGACGATCGTGGGCGCCGCCGCGGTGAGCCGGCACGACCCGACGTCGGCCCTCGACGGCCCGGCCGCACGCGCGGCCGCCCTCTCCCACTCCGCCGCCGCGGACGAGGCCGGCACGGACGCCGACGACGAGGACGACGAGCCGGTCCGCCACCGCGGGCGCGTGTGGCTGCTCGTCGCGGCCGTGCTGGTCGTGCTGGTCGTCGCCGCGTTCGCGGGGTACCGGTGGACGCAGACGCAGTACTTCGTCGGCGCCGACGCGGGCGAGGTGACGATCTTCCGCGGCATCCCGCAGAACGTCGGCCCGATCGAGCTCGCGACGCCCGTCGAGCACACCGGCACCACGCTCGACGAGCTCGGCGCGGACTACGTGCGCGACCGCGTCCAGCAGACGATCCGCGCGGACTCCCTCGCGCAGGCGCACGCGATCGTCGCGAACCTCGTGGCCGACGCCGCCACCGTGCAGCCGAGCCCGAGCCCGA
>Ga0164242_10008069_pt1 | contig 11446 bp, 16 predicted proteins | sample OricomgcompostMG_FD_108783 | JGI IMG/M metagenome (GOLD analysis project Ga0164242, IMG submission 108783) | Miracle-Growth compost microbial communities from Emeryville, California, USA - Original compost - Miracle growth compost (MG) ...
ATGCCCCGTGTTCGGGTTTCACGCGCTAGATTCGCCGCCGGGCCCCCATAGCCCAATTGGCAGAGGCAGCGGACTTAAAATCCGCCCAGTGTCGGTTCGAGTCCGACTGGGGGCACCAGCGTAGTTACAGGTAGAGGCAGTTTTTGTGGGCTTCTCCGGCCCCGACGTGATCCATTCCAGCCGCTGTGACAGCAGCGTGACAGCGACAGGGCATCACGACGGGCGCACAGGGCAAGCGCGGTGACCTCATGCCTTCATCTGCGCAAATAGCGCTGGCTTGATTGCTAGATTCAAACGATGGCCCAGCCAACTCAAACGACGGCGCAGCGAGTCGCAATCCGCATCGACGTCGGCCCAGAGGCTCCGCTTGATCTGATCGCACAGCTGGTCCAGAGCACCAGCACGGTTTGCAACGTAGCGCTGGCCCTAGACCGGCAATCTGAGCTGAACCGTGCTACGCGCGTGCTTCCTATTGACGAAGCTTCCCGAATCGAGTTGATCGAGTACCTACAAACGCGCAGATACCGACCGTACGAGCCTCCCGGCGAAAAGTTCCTTCGACGCCTCGGTCGGATACCCGCCATCGAACAACTAATCCTGTCAAGCTTTACGTTCGGCTCGTGGCCTCCCGCCGAGGCGCAGGCTGCGTATCTCTTAGAGGCTCTACCGGATACGGGGCCACTGGTGCCGACAGTGGAGCGAATCACCTACAGCAACCCGCTAGAAATACTTCTCACGGGCTTCACATGGGGAAATCTCGCAGTCAGCGGGGTGACCGGAGGATCGCTTTTTGCGCTACTCAACTTTATTGCGTACGCAGGCCCCAAACGCCAGAAGATGAAGGCTGAAGCGCAGGCGAAGCGAGCAGAGGCCGATAAGACTGAGGCTGAAGCGGACGAAAAGCGTGCACGTGCTGGCCAAATCCGAACTGAGGCAGAATGCAAGGCCGAGGTCACCCGAGCATTACTTCAGCGAGTGCAGGACGGCAATGCAATCCTGACTCCCCAGCAGATCGGCGAGATTGTCGACGATCGAGCGGCTGGCGCGATCCTTGAGTTAACCCAGCGGCCGGTTGAGTTTGAGGGCCGACCTGACGACGAGGCAGGCTGATCCCGTCACGCGTTGCGTCTACTTTGCAGCTCTACGACCTTGGATGTATCTGCTATCCCCCGTCCGACCTTCGGTGCCGCCATCTCGTCCTCGTTGATGTAGTCGGCATAGGTAGTTAGCGTCAGCACGAACGTGGAGTGTCCCAACCACTTCGACACCTGCATGTAGTGCTCGCCAGCGCTGAGGTTCATTGTGGCGAAGGTATGGCGAAGGTCATGAAAGCGAACATTACCGAGCTCAAGAGCTCGGCAGGCCGGCTGCAGATAGTGCTCGTACAGGTTTCCGGCGTGGATCGGGTTAGCCCAATCGAACACATAGCGATTGCGCCGCCCGGGAAACAGGGGAGCGTGCGGTATGTGCTTGTTCCCTGCCGCGTTGGTGGCCGAAAACGGGTGAACCGTAGCCAGGTATTGCCGTAGCTCATCCGCCAGCCACGGCGCCAGCGGCACTACGCGATCCGTCGACGCCTCGCTCTTGGGAGTGCCGTAGTTCCATGCCCGGCCTTTACGCTTGGCGGTACGGACGATACGGATGCTCCCAACCGTGGCGGGGAGGGTGGACAAAACCACGTCCTGCAACTGCAAACCCTGTAGCTCGCTGGCTCTAACTCCGGTATGGGCGGCAAACAGGACCGCCAGCGCGTACACCGGGTTGCCGCGTTTCTGGCTGCCGTTGTGCTCGATCCAATCCACCACCGACGCTACTTGGTTGGCCGTTAGCGGCCGGTGTTTGAATGGCTTACGGCCGTTGGCGCTGGCCTGGCGTTTAGTGGTGTGCCGCCTACCGGCGACCACAGGGTTGCTCGGTATGGCCTGATCGTCTACGGCCACATCAAGAATCCGCTTCAAGGTTCCGACAATGTGCTTGACCGTCTTAGGGCTACGGGTGACGAGGCAGGGGCGGGGAGTGATTGTGGGTTTAGCTCTGCCGTGCCGCCGCTCGTGCGGTGCTAGCAGCTGCGCGCGAAATCTAGTCACGTCCGCGGTGGTGATGGCAGCTACAGGCTTGCTACCGAATACCGGCCCAATGTGAGCGCGGAAGATCTTCTCGTAGTCCTCGATCGTGTTTGGATCGATGGTGCCCGCAAGACCGTCAAAGTACTGCCGGGCATACGTGCCCAGCGGCATATTGGCCTTCGCTTTGGTGCTACTCGGATCAATGCCTTTGGCACCGGCCAGACTGGTCTCCACTTCCAGCAGACGGGTTTTAGCTGCCTTCTCGGTACCGAAGGTTTCGGTGCGCTGCACTGTGGAGCCGGGCACAATAGCGCCGAACTCGTCTCGCACCGGCTCCCGCCAGCACACAACGTAGCTTTTGACTTGCCTGCCTTTGGCCCTGGCCTTAGTGTCGCGAACGCGTATGTAAGCCATTACCGAATCTCCTTCGGAGATGAGGTTTCTTCATCTGAGGATGAGGTGTCTTTGCTACTTGGAGGCGAGGTTTCTTCGTCGCCTTCATGACCGGCACCGTCCACATCGTCTGCAATTAGCGGCGGCGGGCCGTAGCCCTTGCAGGTGATCTCGCCGTCGTGCTGCGCTTCGGCCGGATTTGGCACAGTGATGTCATCCTGATGGCGTTCCCGGTTCATGCGGACACCTGGCTAAACGGTGGCGCTGGCGTAGATGCGGCGAACGGTGGATGGCTGCCATGCCGGATTGCCTAGCGGCGATAGGACTTTCTCGGCAGTGAGCGCCGAAGCGATAGCGTCGTAAGTGCTGCCGGCGTTGCGGTCTTGCACTATGCGCCGCACCACCGAAGGCGATGCAACCCTTGGCCTTCCGATACGCTCGCCTCTGCGCTTCTTCGCGGCCAAAGCGGCCTTCGTACGCTCACTAATCAATTCACGTTCGTACTGCGCGAAGTTCACAAGGTTCATGGCCATCATCCGGCCCGCAGCTGTGGTCAGGTCCACGCCAAGGTCCAGAATCACCAGCGACCAGCCCTGTGCCTGCGCTGCTTCTATGATGTTGGCTGCGTTGACGATTGATCGGCTCAAGCGGTCCAGCTTGGCAACAACCAAGCCGTCTGCTTGGCCAGAAGCTAGTAGTAACAATACTTCCCGTAGCTTCGGGCCGATGGTCTTTCCGGATACGCCTTCGTCGGCGAAGTGCTCTACGGTCCAGCTGCGCCGGGTGGCCTCAGAATCGATGGTTTCGCGTTGCGCTTCTAGGCCGTTACGTCTGTCGGCCTGCTCGTCTGTGCTTACCCGTGTGTAGCCAAAAATCAACGGTTGCACCGCTTCTCGCGTGTCTGCTTTAGTCGGCATCTCGTGTGTTCCTTCCGGTTGGGGCGTAACCGGACGGTTACGCCTTACGCCCTACTTTTTAGCCGACTGGTACAAGCAGCGCTACAATGCCTGAACTGGGCAAACATGGCCTCCAGGGCTGCCTCGTCCTAAGGCCTGCGGTACCGCTTGTGCGGGCTCTCCAGTGCAAGCTGCTCGTCAAACACCCCAGCTGCACTGTTTGCCTCGTTCGCGATCCTGATTGCCGCCATGCCCATGACGTGCATTTCCGGCCGTGCTGGTGTGCGCTGCGGGCGTGCCTCGTGGCGTGGTCCAGGCTGGCTGTCGCGGTCGAACTCCTGGCGTTCGGCCTCACGCTGCGCGCCGGTGTCCGGAGACGGCTCCCCGTTCTCTTCAGCTACGGGCTGCAGGCCTGCGTACTCCGTATCTCCGTAGGCAGGTGCCGGGGAGGCATCTCGGCCGGCTGAACCGTAACCGCTACTAGCGTCTAGCGATTCGCCAGGATTACCGCCGATAGAATCGAATACCGTCTCATACGGCTTCGTTTCGCCCTGCGACAGTACAACTTCTGCAGGCGCCTTCAGGCCTCCGCGGTCGAGGGCGTCGCGGATAGCGGCCAGCTTGACGGACTCACTTTCTGCGGTCAGCGCTATCCCTAGTAGCTGTTTGGCCATCAAGTCTGCGGCATTCTCGAGTCTGGCTCTGGCAGCTCGTTTTACGTGTGGAGCCGCACCGCCGTGGAAGCGACATACTGTTGCTCCTGGCACACTCGCGTTCTTGCACTGCGCGCCGTTCTTCTTGTGCGCTACACAACGTCTTTCGGGCTTAGGGCCGTGCGGCCAAGTTCTGCCGTCTGGCGTCAGGCGTTCTGCCTCGATGGGTGTGTGGCCTCGATTGGTCGCCTCAGGTTGGATCACAGCCGGAAGGCGATCGTCTTCTATGACTTCCGCGTCGATAATGCCGTCATCATCGGTACTCATGGCGTAGGCCCTTTCGGTTTGATTCTGCGCTGGTTCAAAATTCGGCCGGTACTTTGCCGCCGTGTGCATTTCCTAAGGTCACCACCGCTCCGGGTTTCACAGTCGAAGAGTGAGAAGAGAAAGAGCATGCCTCCCCTGTCATTCCCGGAGCGTTGGCCGGGGGCACCGGGCCGCTGTTATTCCCGGAGCGTCGGCGTTCGGGAACCGCCAGGTCAGACACGTCCACGTTGTCTGCCACGCTAAACAGCCAGCTCTTTCCGTTGTTGCCGACGGTTTTCACGCGTTCTGACGTCCCACTTTGCTCGTCTTGTTCCACAAGCCCAAGTGCCACTAAGGCCTGGATGACGCGGTCCACCGTGGCGTGGGGCTTCTGGATGCCTTTTCGCACGCCGCTGGTTAACGAGTTCGGATTCTCTGCTAGGTACTCCAACACCTGTAGCCGTAGGGGTGGAAGGCAGTCCCTCGCGCATCGGATGACCAGTTGTAGTGCCCGGCTCCGGTCGACGCCAACCACGTACAGCCCGCGAAACAGCTGGGTCAGCTGCTTGGTAAGGCGGGCCGGTCCCTCGGGTGCGTGTGAATCGATCACGTCACCCTTGTGGTCGGTGTCAACGGCGGTGCGCGCATAAGAGGCTAGGTTGGCCGCGTTGAAGATGCGTAGCCTTTCGCCTTCGGTGAGCTCTGGCGCCTCTTTTGGGGCCACTTCGGCGACAATGCGGCTGACCAGCTGCCGGAGTTCCCTGCGGTACTTGGCCTCAGAGGAGATGTTGTCCATTGCTTTCAGCCCGAACGCTTTGCGGCTGTCGGAATCGCGGGAGTCAATGCGTAACAGGACGAACCGGTCACCCATTTCCGCGATCACTGCATGATGCTTATCCCAAGCGGTCGTGACAGCCGCGAGCAGCGTGACCCTGCCTGCCCAGCTAAGGCTTGATCCGCCGTCGCTGCCTTTGTAGCGGTCCCAATACCCGTCATAGATTTCACGTAGTGCCGCTAGGAGCGGTCCCCGCGTGCTCGGGTGCATGGACAGAATTGAGGTGAAGTCCTTGATGATCAACAGGCCCCGGTCGCCGATCTGCCGGAGCAACCCGCCAGTAGCGCCGTGGTCGTGATCGTCTTTCTTGCTGGCGGATAGCAATGCAGCTTCTGAGGTCAAGGTCGAGATTTCGTGTACGTTTGGGCAGCCCTTGAACTGCGACACGGTTTCCGTTTTGGCCGTTGACGAGCCGGCAACCAACATGAGCCACAACGGGTCACCGTCTAGTCTCTCGACTGCGGCGACAGCCAACGAAACATCAAGTGCTGCAAGGTCGTAATGTTCGGAAAACCAGTACTGAAACCGGTCGTGTACTTCCTTTAGCCGTTTGCGTTGCAGCTTGATCGGTGTCGAAACCGGAAGCTTTCGTCGGCGGTTGGCCAGCCTGTCATCGGGGCCGACGCAGTCGCCCGAATCTGCTATCATTGCAGTCACTTTCATCTCCAATGACGGTCCCGTTCTGGCTCACCAAAGCTGCGGGGCCGTCGTTGTGTCTAGGAACGAATGTCTTTCATTTCCCTCGCCTCAGATCGGCGTAATTGGTTGCAGTGCATAGCGAGATGGACCGTAATACCAGCAGGTGTCGAACTGCTCTGGTTCGTCTCGGCAGGCTGCGTTGTCGCCCTCGCAACGCAGCTCGTCCACAGCGCGTAGGGCTTTGTGTACCAGCCGGACATATCGGTCACTGTGCGGGTACTTACTGTCGAGGAAGACTAGGAGCCCCTGCAGTTCGTGGTGAATTGCGTTGACCTTGCCGCCCACCCACCGGTGTTCCTCTGCCGTCGAACGAGTCTTCATGTCACATCGCCTCAAGCATCTGATCGAGGTCTGACAGCCGGTAATAGGTATATTTTCCAACCCGTTTTGGCTTAGGCAGCAGGTCTGTTCGGTAAGCGTAATGCCGCAGCGTGGCTTCGTTGAACAGCTCGAAACCTTTACTACGGACATAAAGCACTGCTTTGTAGGGCCGGACCCACTCAGCGGCGGGTACTGGCTTTTCTGCCGCCTTCGCGGCCTGAGTGGACACCACAGTGCCTCCAATTCGTGCGTGGCATTTGTCTCCGAGGGGCCGGTGCCCTTCACAAGAACATTTTGCCGCATGTCCGACATAATGTCCCGCGTAAAGTAAAGGGGTGCAACGCAATACAGCGGCCACACGGACACAAGTCGTCAATGCAGCCGCTGCAAACGAGTAATCTTTGGCAGATTCTTGCTAGCTACGCATACTCTCTGGAGTCGGTGCCGGAGCAGCGGTCGCTTTTGAGCTGCAGCTGTTCGGCGTTGCTGTTCTCTGCTACATCGATGGCCCACTGCACCAGGCGTGAAAACTCGCTCCGGTCCCTATCCCAGTAGTCCCTTAGCGTCCGTATGACAACGCGCGCCGGTATGTAGCCGATGCGGGCCTCCGATAGCCCTACCTTTAGCGCTTCTCGCATCGCGTCGTGCGGGCTGCGGCCTCGTTCCAGCAGTACCGCGTGCATCGTCAGCAGCGCATCAAGTTTGTGCGGCCTGGCGTTACCGGTGTAGCAGGCGCAGAACTTGCCGACTGTGGTCCTATTGCCGCCAACCACCACCCCCGCCTCTGCCTGAACGACATGTGTTGTTAGGTAGCTGGCCAGTTCCTCCGGTATAGCCGGCGGCGGTCCAGCACGTACAACGCGCCGGTCAGCGTAGGGAGGCAGCACGATACCGCCGCCCACACAGCGGACCTCGCCGAAGGGCAACGTTGGGTTACCGAGGCGCAAGCCCTGCGGCAGGCGGAACCAGTAGTGTCCGCGGTTCGGGCTCTCTTGTGGACGGGTGTTGATGTACACAGCGGCGGCCAGGTGCTTTCGCAGGTGCCGGGGAGTGTGTTGCGGCCGATCAACGTCAATCACCACACAGCCGAACTGGCCGGGACTGGTGGCAAGAGCCTTGAAGGGTCCGAACTGTTCCCGCCATCCACAGAGCACGTCAGTGCTCGTCGTCACTTCTCGATAGCCAACTAGGTTCCAGCACGATTTGCCCTTGCCGCGTGCCGGGTCAAACGGTGCCACCGGAATACCGTTGGCGGCATATTCCATGGCCGCGTCGAACACGTCCAGGCCGGTCACGTCGGGAAGCGACACGAACGTATTCACCGCAGTTCCGCTCTGGCTTCTTCCAGCAACCGTAGGGCTGTGGCTTGCTTGTCCTGAGCTCTTGCCCGGCGCAAACGCTTCACGGCTTCCGGCTTGAGGTCGGCAATTGCTTGGCGGGCTGCGGCCTTAGCCACCACGGCGCGCACGTAATCACTAGGCACACCTAGGCGGATGTTGATGTAGCCGGTGCAGTAGCCCTGATTGTGCAGCTGCACAATCTTTTCCCGCTCAAACATCACACGAACCGGCCTGCCGGTGAGTACTCCTTGCACATCGTCAGAACTCCGGCACGGGGCGGCGCTTGCCGTCGTCGACCCACTTGTGTAGCGGACCCGCATATTGGGGGTGATCGAAACGAATCCAACTCAAAGCGTCCATGCACTCATCGCAGATTTTCCAGGCGAACACGTATTCCGCGCGGTTGTACACCAGCGTCATTGCTGCCGGGCTGGCCTGGCGGTCATAGCACTGGTGCAGCAGGCGGACCTCGCACTGGTATTGGCTGCCTAATGCTTCCAGCAGAAATCCCTGCCAGTCATAGGGAGTCTGTAAGGCGATCGCGTGTGGATTGCGCATGGTCAACACGTACAACCGTGTGGCGGTTAACGGGTCCGCTTCGTCGTAGCCCGGTGCTCTGCGCGTATCGAGTAGCCGTTCCTGCTCTACCCGGCAGTCTTTCAGCCAGCGCTTGTATCTGTCAGCGGCCAGCATTTGCAGGATCATGTCTCCTTGCGGCACAAGGTCGTCCGTGACCGGATTGCTGAGATTGCCACTGTCGAACTCCGCCAACGGAGCGTAATCACCCTTCTTGTCGATAGCCCCGCAGATGTGGATAGCCGAAACTGCCGCCATAGCGTCTCCGTAGGCGTTGGCTTCGCGCTTCTGCACGTCCGTAAGCGGTTGCCACGGTATGCCAGAGGCTTGAGCACCGGCCTGCAGCGCAGCGCTCACCCGCTCTTCCAGGTCAGGGTCGAACTCGTCGTCATCAATCATGCCGTACCTCTATTCAATCCAGTTGTTTTCGTACTCGTGCATGGCGTTGTCGTTTCTGCCTTCAACCTGCACGCTGTATCGCCGCGCATCGCTGCCGGTCGAACACGATGCAGTCATAACGAACGTCGTTTTGGCGCCAAACCATTGGTGATGGTGCACCGCATTGCAATACGGGCACAGCACGTCGTATCTGACAAGCCCCGGTTCGCTGTCCACGCAAAGAATCTGTGCTACTGGCAATCCCGGCATTTACAGCGCCTCGATGAAGCGCACCAGATCTGCCAACTTCCAGAAGGCCCGCCGTCCGATGATGGTCGGGCGGGGCAATGCACCTTTCTCGTAGGCTAGGTACTTGATTGTTTCGGCCGTGCAGGACGAAAGCCCCTTGTCCTGAAAGAATTGCGCCGCCTGGTTAATGTCCAGAAATTCCCGATAGGTCTTTACCGCCGTCATTGAGCCTTGCCCTTTCCCTGCTGGCCGACTCGAACTGAGTATAGCCGAATCGCGCTGTGCTGCAGTCGAAGTGACGGCCACGGCCCGCGTCATCCCGCCCCCGTCCACCGTCGCGTGGGCTATGATGTGTCGCAGGCGGTTTCGCTTACGGCGCGAGTCGGCACCTAGCGCAGGCGCGGCTGGATTCTTCCAGTCCCGTGCCGCGCTTGCGAGCCTGGTGTTTCTAATCGACTAGGAAAGGCTCGCACCATGAGTGCTCTCACGACTCCCCGAACCAATCTCGATGACTTGCAGTCTATTTGGCGTCTCCCTCCGTTTGGTGCCGAAGGCGGTTACGCCACCGAAGGGGACGTTCTCGTCAACACCACCGCTGACGGTGTTGACCTGAATGTCATCTGGGCCGAAGTGGCCGCAGTTATCAAGGCCTGGAACGCCGAACGTAGCGCTCTGGCAAGCCTGCTGGCGTTTAACACCACCAACACCGCAGACGCCATCCCGCAGAGCAGGTCTGCGGACAGCTTCGAGGAAGCTTCCGAATTTGGTGAGCCCGAGTCTATGAGGCCGCCAAGCGAATACGCGCTCATGGGCTATACCTTCAAGGACTACGACAAGGCTAGCCGCTGGACGTGGAAATTCCTTAGGGACTCTACGGCCGCGCAGGTTCGCGCGGTGGCCAACTACGCGTTGGATGCGGATAACCGCCTCACCACCGGAACCATCCTCCAGCGGCTGTTTGACCCGTCGCAGACTTCAAACGAATGGGGCCATACCGTATATGGGCTCTACTCGGGAGACGCCATGCAGCCCCCGGCATACCTTGGCAAGGAATTTGTTGCGCCGCACCAGCATTATCTCGTCAGCGGTGCTGATGTGATCGACTCCGGCGATCTGGAAACCGCTATCCGGCAGGTCACCGAGCACGGTTTCGGAACCGAACCTAACTCGCGGCTGCTGGCGTTAATGAATCCGGCACAGGCAGAAGTGGTGGCGTCGTTCAAGGCTGGCGAGACCAACGCCACGAACATTGTGGCGAAATTCGACTATATTCCTAGTGCTGGCGCCCCGGCCTACTTTTCGCCGGATGAAATTGTCGGCAAGGTTGCTCCGGAGTCGTACAACGGCCTTAAGGTGCAAGGCTCCTACGGGCCTGTATGGGTGATCCAGTCCGATTTCATCCCTGAAGACTACTTTGCGGTGGTTGCCACCTACGGAGCCAACAGTGCTGACAACGTGATTGGCTTTCGCGAGCATCCGCAGCGTCAGTATCAAGGCCTGCGTACCATTCCCGGTCTTGTTCCCGGTTACCCGATCAACGGGGCGTTTTTCCAGCGCAGCTTTGGTGTGGGTGTGCGCCGTCGCGGTCAGGCCAGCGTGACGCAAATCAAGGCTAACGGCAGCTACGCCGCACCGGTGATCCCGCGATGACCCCGTCAGAGTGGCTGCAAGCCAACCTTTCTGATGTGATTGTTGCCGTGGCGCGGGCCGGTGCTACCTTGGCCGGCTCGCCTGCCGAAGCCGCTGCAACACAGGCAAATACTCACCTGCAAGCCAATGCTCAACCTCAAAAGGAGGTTTCGCAAGATGAGTAGATCCGGAGCAAACACGTCCGGTCTTGGCGACGGTGACCAGCTTGCACGCAACCTGGCGTATCTGGAAGGCTGCGAAATTGGCGCAAGTGAATTTGGTTGGGGTCCAGGCCTTGAGCCACCGTCAGCACGCGGCAAGCCGCCACAAGAGGGTGGTAGGTATCGCGGTCAAACACCGCCGTGCGAATGCAACGTGCGCGTAAGCCGAAACCGGTAGGGCTGACGTGCTTGCACGCCCGTTGATGCCAACTCTGACGCTGGGCAGCAAGAACCGGTACCCGATTAATTGGCAGGCTGTGACCCACGGCTGGCGCTGGTACCGGGTAGAGGGCGGCAAGCTGCTGTCGCCTCTGCAGGGCTATCCGCTTGCACTGCCGCGCAACGGAATACTCGCCGGTGCATACTTCGCGCCAAGCGCTATCCGGATTTGGTCTATGGTGCTCTTGCTTCGGCAGCACCGTCCCTATGATTTCGCGCTCACGTTCGGCGCGGTGTCCGGTCCTTTCCAGCTTGATCCCCAGATGCCGAAGCTGGGCTCCATGCTGGCCACCGAGTATCAGGCCTTAATCGTGCTGTCCGACAGCGTTGCCGGTCTGGATGACTCGTACGATCTTCCCGTTGTGCAACAGAAGATCGACCTGGACATGTTGAAACGCGTCGAGGCTGCCGTGGTGTCGTAGGCAGATGCGGGGTGGTGAGTTCACTATGGAGTTTCAAGGTGCTGGCCTAAGCGATAGGCGTGCTGCGCCAGTCGCGGAATCGAACCGCGATTCGGTGAGCCGCGCAGGGGTGAACCTTGCGAGAGGCCGAAAACCGTTCTGGCAGTGTTTGCTAGCCGGACTGGGCGACGGCCCCGTCCTCGACCTTGCTCGCGGCATCCTTCAACAGCGTCGCCAGCCGCCGCGCTTCATCCGGCTCGATAA
>Ga0164242_10008070_pt1 | contig 11445 bp, 9 predicted proteins | sample OricomgcompostMG_FD_108783 | JGI IMG/M metagenome (GOLD analysis project Ga0164242, IMG submission 108783) | Miracle-Growth compost microbial communities from Emeryville, California, USA - Original compost - Miracle growth compost (MG) ...
GTTACAGCGGTGATTTTATTCACTTAAATAGCGAGTTTAGCGCGACCTTTAGCGCGGCGGCGCTTCAGTACGAGTCGGCCAGCTTTTGACGCTACACGTGCGCGGAACCCGTGAGTCTTTGCACGGTGACGTGTGTGTGGTTGGTAAGTTCGCTTTGGCATATCAAGAACGTATTATACACTTTGTCGCCTCTTTTATCAATATCTCCTTGAATTTTTGTCTAAAATATATCCTCGTCATATAAGTTTATCCACATTCACACGAGAGTTATCCACAGATTAACAGAGGTGACTTGCATTTGTGGACAAGTACTGCCCTAGTTTGGGGTCTTGATGAGGTGTGAAAATCCACAACATTTGGTTGGTTGTGGAAAACTCTGAATATCGGTATCATAAGAACAGATTAACGAACAGGGGGAGTGAATGTATAACGCACTGTGGCAAAGTGTACTTGGGGAGATAGAGCTATCTGTTCCCCATGGCCAGTTTGAAGCGTGGTTCAAAAACACGACACTTCTCGACTGTACTGATGACGCGGTAACGATTGGTGTTGCAAATATCTTCGCTAAGTCGCAGTTTGAGAAGCGTTACGACGATAAAATCCGAGAGGTATTGAAGCACAATGGGGTGAGCGCACCGACAGTACAGTACCAGGTGCACACTGTAAAGAAGAGTATCGTAAACCGAGAGACTACCGGTGATAGCGACGCGGCGACATCTGCACGTATTGAAAGTTTAGTCGCACCGATGCCTTCGGTGTCTATACCAGCTTCGTCCTCAAATCAGCCGGTCAGCGGCAACACGTTAAACCCTCGCTACTCGCTTGATAACTTTATTGTCGGGTCAAGCAATGACCTTGCCTATGCAGCTTGCCAGGCGGTTGCGGCAAACCCTGGTACAAAATACAACCCTCTTTTCCTTTACGGCGGAGTTGGTCTTGGTAAAACCCACCTTATGCAGGCGGTTGGTAACGCAATTATCAAACAAGACCCTACCGCAAAGGTGCTTTACATTAATACCGAAACATTCGTTAAAGAGTATGTTGAAATGATCCGCTTCAAGAAGAAGAGCATTTCTGATAAATACCGCTCGGTTGATGTATTGATCGTTGATGACATGCAGTTTATCGCTGGCAAAGAAAAAGTACAGGAAGAATTCTTCCATACCTTTAACGCGCTTCACCAAGCGAACAAACAGATCATTATCAGTAGTGATAAGCCGCCATGCAGCATCCCTACCCTTACTGAACGTCTTCGCAGCCGTTTTGAGTGGGGTATGGCAATCGATATTCAGATGCCAGACTTTGAAACGCGATGTGCAATTGTTGAGACAAAGGCAGGCCTATCTGGCGTCAATCTTGAACATGATACGGTTGAATATCTCGCTAAGAACATCAAAACGAACGTCCGTGAGCTTGAAGGTGCGCTGAATCAGTTGCTTGCGTACGCAGAAATGCGAGGCGTTGCGCCGGATGTCACGACTGCAGAAGGCCTCTTAGGTAATGTTCGCCAATCCCGCCCACAGCACGTAACGCCGAAGCAGATCATTGATAAAACGGCGCGCCATTTCCAGATTGATGCGAAGGAGATCTGTAGTAGCCGCCGCGATAAATACATCGTGGTGCCGCGACAAATCGCAATGTATTTGCTGCGCAGTGAACTACATATGAGTTTCCCTCGTATCGCCCAAGAACTTGGCCGCAAAGATCACACGACCGCGATCCACTCAGTTGAGAAAATCGAGAAGTCTATCAAGCTTGATTTCATGATCCGCGAGCAGGTTGCCGAAATCCGGGAGAAACTCTATGCGTAGGCACCTCAATCACACGCGCAGCGCCTGTGGAAACGCTGTGCATTACTTGCGTAAAGATGTTGGTAAAAAATGTGTTCGTTTATGCACTGGTATTGCCAAAACCATAGCAACCGCCTGCCGCACGTGGATAAATAACTATTTCACCCACACTGTATACACAGTTATCGTGCCCACCCTATCCACATATAAAAATAGCGAAATTACCTCTGTTATTGAGCGGGTTTTACCCACTTTCCACAGTACCTACTATAATTACTATCAATTCGTTAGAAAGGATATTTAATAATAATGGAACTCTCGGTCACACAAGAAAATCTTGCACGAGCACTCAGTATTGTGGGTCGTGTAGCGAGTAGCCGTACTGGGCTGCCAATCCTGAATAATGTATTGCTACGCACAGAAGGCAATCGCCTACTAGTAGCAGCAACAAATCTTGAGATAGCGGCGACCTACTATGTTGGTGCGAAAGTAACGAAGCAGGGCGAACTTACACTGCCTGCGCGTTTGGTAAGCGAGTTTATCGCAAGCCTCCCTAAGGGAACTGTGGATATTACGAGTAAAAATACTACGATGACGATTGCTTCAGGTAATTTCTCATCAAACCTTACCGGTATTGACGCTGCGGAGTTCCCCGAGCTTCCGTCGATCGAAGAAAAAGAGGCGGTTGCCTATACGATTACGACTGAAGATTTTAAACAAGCGGTTAACCAGACTATCCTGACCGCAAGCAGTGATACTTCCCGCCCAGTGCTGACTGGTGTGTATTGGCACTCTGTGGATGGTGAGCTGTACTTAGCGGGTACAGACGGCTATCGTTTGGCAGAGCGACGTTTAATGAAGTCACGGAGCACTATTGAGGCTATTGTGCCTTCTTCGAGCCTTCAGGAAGCGCTGAGGACGATTAATGACGGCGTAAGTGAGATTGAAGTGTTATTTGATAACACGCAGGTACGATTTAGGGTTGGCGACGCTGAAATCACAAGTCGTTTGATTGATGGCAACTACCCGGATTACCGACAGCTGATTCCAAAGGAGTCTGAAACGAACATTACCGTGTCGACGAGTGAGTTTACGCGTATTGTGAAGATCGCCGGGCTGTTCTCGCGTGATTCTGGAGGCAGCGTGACCTTGATGGCAGATAAAGAAGCGGGCCAGCTCCGTATCCACTCGATTGCGAGCGAGCTTGGCGAGAACACTTCAAGCGCTGATGCGACGATTACAGCTGATGGCCAAGTGACGTTGAACTCGCGCTACATTACCGAGGCGCTTGGTGTGATGGATAGCGACACAATTAATTTTCGATTTAGTGGTAAGTTATCGCCGTGCGTATTTACTGCTGCAAATGAAAAAGATGCAAATTATACGCACATCATTATGCCTTTGAAGAGCTAACCGATGAAAATTACCGCGATCCGCGTGGTGAATGTTCGTAATCACACTGATACTTCATTGACGCTCTCCCCTACTACTACGCTAATTACCGGCCAGAACGGCTCGGGCAAAACCTCTATTTTAGAGGCGATGTATATTACGCTTCGGGGTACTTCGTTTCGCGCGGTAGACAGTGAGATTGTGCGTGAAAATACCGAATGGTATCGGATTGAGGCGCTTGATGATGACGGCCAAAAGCGGATCGCAACTTTTGATAATAGAGGTGAAAAGAAACAAAAACAATTCACGATTGATGATAAGACAAATAAGATGCTACTTTCGAAGTTTCGCTACCCTGTCGTACTGTTTCAGCCTGATGATACGCGGTTGATCGGCGGGTCACCATCTCGCAGGCGTAAGTATCTGGATGGCGTGATTGCGCAGTATGATACACAGTACGGTAGCGACGTGCGACGATATGAGCGTGTATTAGCCCAACGTAACAAGCTGCTTAAACAGCCTGGCATTACCCAAGATCAGCTGTTTTCATGGGATGTAATTTTAAGTAACCTGGGAGCGCGAATTATTGCAGCGCGTGAACAATACGTCACTCGGGTGAATACGCAGATCGAGCAGTATTATCGGAAAATTGCTAAAAACGAAGCGCAGATACATGTCGAATATTTTAATCACGGTGAAACCACGGCCCAGTCATTGATGAGCCGGATGCATGCATCACTTGAGCGCGATAGGATGCTCGGCAGTACTTCCGTTGGGCCGCATCGGCATGATTTTTCCGTTGTCTTAGCTGGTAAGCCTGCAGACACCTCTGCATCGCGCGGCGAGGTGCGGACGATCATTCTAGCGCTGAAATATATTGAAGTAGATGTTCTTTTTGAATACACCGACCAGCACCCTATCGTGCTGCTTGATGATGTGTTCGGGGAACTTGATGAGCAGCGCCAAAAACAGTTACTTACGACACTCACAGATAGCCAAGTGGTAATTACCTCAACAGAGGCCCACGAGGCTAGCCAGCATATTGCACTTTAGCTGGCGTTTTCGTCGATTGCCGTGTGATAGAGTGTCTTGCCATTTTGTGTAAGGCCGATGGTAATATGGCCATTGTTGTCTGTCTGAAAGGCGCCGTCAATCTTTGTTTTGTCGTTTACGGTGAGCTTGTATGAACAATTCACTGTGCCGTCATCCAATGGTAATTCACACGAGGCGTTTGAAAACACAACAACTGACGATGGTGGATAGGTATTGCCAGCGCTAACGAAGTAGTTGGAGATGCCTCCCTGGAAGGCGGTGAGATCGTCTTGGGTGATACCTTGGTCTAGTAGTGCGGCGAAGCCGATGAGCGATGGTTTTGAGGGGTTTTCGTTGTAACTTTCTGGCGTTTGGTCAGCACCGTCGTCGATTATCTGTTTGGTGATGGGGTCAACTTTTTGTGTGCTTGATGGCTTTACGGCCGTTCCGTCCGCCGTGGACTGGCTATTATTATAAAATCCATATGCAGCAAGCCCTGAAAGCCCAGACAATATAATGAAGCCGAAGACGATTAGTAGATTTCTTTTTTTAGGATCCATATACACCTCGCTTATTATTTACTGATTGCGTACATACTACCTTCAGCGGCCATACTCAGGATTGTTGACGGATTAAAGGTTTGATTGTTTGTGTCGCGATGGGCGGAGTCGCCGATTTTCCATTTGCCGTCCGCAGTGACGCCGCGGATCATGATATAGTGACCGCCTTTCGTGAATGGTAGCCCACCCTTCCCAGATGTGATCACGTAGGATCCACTCTTGAGGGCATTGTTGATGGCGGTTACGTCAGCTTTAATTTTTGTCGATTTCAATCCGTAATGCTTGGCGAGGTTATTTGCTACTTCCCATGATGATCCATCGCCCGGTATGTACATTCCGTCGTCCCCCGCTTTTTTCGCTGTTTGATCTGGGGTTACAGCTTGGCCGGTAAGTGCTGTGATAATCATTGCCATAGCTGAAGGCCCGCAGCCAGAAGGTCCGACTTTGCTTGAACCGTATGGCGCATTTGTCCAGCGCGGATCAGTTTGAATATAGATTGGGAAGCCATCATCGGCTTTGAAGGTTGCTTTTGAAGTGTTGAATGTGCCTGGGGCGGTAGCGTCATCTGTACAGCCTGCTGAGAATGCTGCGCCAGCGGTAATTCCTGCAAGATCTTTCAGTGCTTTTATTGCAGCATTGTCGCGATTAGCTTGATTTGGGGTGCCGGCACTTTCGTATATTTTTTGGAACATATACGAGGCGTCTTTTGGATCGGTTAATTTGTCGTAACCTTTTTCGAGTAGTGATTTGCCGTAGCTTCCGTCGAGCTCGTTTTTAATCATCTGGAACTGGACTTCAGGGTCGCTCCATTTTTTGCCCATTTTAGAGGCGAGATCCATCAAGACGCCGCGCCTACCTGGGCCTACGCGCGAATTGCCGCTTACGTTGTATGACCACTGAGCAATACCATGTCCGTCACCGACATGACTATCTTCTTTGCCGCCTTCGACAGCATCAAAGCGCCAACCAGACTCTTGGAAGAAGTTACCGATTGCTCCGGCGGCTTGAACGGGACCGAACGGCTTATTGCCATAGCCTTTGAATGGTGTAGAAATAAGGAATGTCCAGATTTTAGTGCGGTTGTCGCCACCTGATACTACTGGTGTTGAACCTCCAGTAGCTGTTGCGGGCGGAGTAGTGTTAAGGCCGAGTGACGTTTTGTAGGCTATGACATTTGTATACGCAGTGTCGATGATCGAAGCGTCAACGTCGTCTTTTACTTTCTTAATGATATCGCTCATAGTAGCGTCGCCTGGGTATGCAAAGAGTGGCATATCTACCTTTGCTTTGAGGGCTTTTACGATAGATTGGGTAAGGTCTAATTTATGTGAGCCATAGCCGCTCTTGCTCATGACGGCAAGATCATCGGTAGTGACGAGGCCTTTAAAGCCGATTGTGTCGCGCAGGTAGGTCACGGCTTTTGGATTGATGCTAACTGGATCGCTTCCCCACCCTGACATTACGAAATTCGCAAGCATTACTGAGGCACCGTTTTTGTTGCCAAGTTTTGTGTATGGGATAAGGTCTTTGGTGAATTGACTAATGTTTGATTTAGAATTCGGCATCACTACGTAGGTTGTGTCGGTGTTGCCAGTGTTACTCCCAATCCCTGGGAAGTGTTTGAAGGTAACGCCTACTTTTTGTGAGGTGACGCCATCGGCCCATGCGCCAGCCTTGGCTGCGATGGTATCTGGGTTGGACGAGAACGACCGATCATAGGGTGAAATTGCATTTTGTAGACCAGTATCGATGTCAAGAACTGGGCCGAGCACCGTATTGACGCCAAGCTTCTTTAGGCGCGTACCGGTATCCTTACCTGCGGCAAGCACCTGTGAATCACTCATTTTACCAAGTTGTTTTGCCGAAGGCTCCGCACCCTTAGGAAGCATGCGGTAAATCTGGCCACCCTCATCATCGGTTGCGATAATGAGCTGTGATTTCATGCTCTTGTTGATTTCATCGATATCTTTCTTGGGTAGTTTTGAAGGATCCTGGATATTCAGATATGCGCCGCCAAGTTGATATTTTTGCGCTGTAGCCTTGAGATTGCCGATAGATGAATTGTCGAAGCCGACATTGAGGATTTGCCCAATCTTTTGTTCGGTCGTGAGCGGAGTATTGCTGCCATCGCCACATTTTTTTGCATCTGGGTCATAAATAATAATGTCGTTTTTGGCGCGGAAATCTTTATTTGCAGCTGCGTAGCTAATTGGTGCAACAACAAGACTTGTTACAGTGACACTTACGATGATGCGGAACGCGCTATTAGTCCATTTTTGCATTGATGAAATCTCCATACACCTCTTGTGGTATGCCCTTTGAGTACGTATCTGAGGCGTCAAACGTAGCTGCTGGCCCGAGCAAGACGCGCATATACGTGGCGCTTAGTGAAGGATCGTTTACTAACACCTTTGTGGTCGCGCTATCAATCCAAGCCATATACCAGTTATTAGCAAGTCGTTTTACTTTGAGTAGTTTAAAGGTTGGTTCACCTTTGCTATCGTGGAGGTATTGGCTACTTTTTGCAATTGCAGCCGCTACTTCGTCGTTGCTGCGCTCAGGTGGATTATTGGTAAGTTGTTGCGAGTTGGTGCCTGAGACGCTCGTTAAAATTGCCACTACCACGATTGGCACTACGACGAGTGATATTACCAAGCCTATGATGATTCTAATCGTTGTTTTTGACATACTTTCTATCCATTCGGGAATGCATTATCGTCTACTGAGGGGATATTGTAGCAATGTGAATTATCGGGATCCATTTGTTGGTCTTGTGGGGCGCAGCTAAAGCTGCCGTTCTGGTTTGAGATATTTACGTACGCGACGTATGTCTCGTCTTTACCTGGCACATCGACGTACATGCTGTACCCGCCCGCGTCGTCGTAGCCGAGATCTTGGCGAACACTAGCGGTAAGTTTTTCGGCTTCAGGGCCATATTTTTGCCTCAAAATGAACGCCAGCTGATTTTCTAGATATTTGGCGGTGGTTTCATCAATTGCGCTCGGCATATGTTTAATAGGTATAGACATTTGCGCTGCGGCCTTTGCGCGCTCTTCGCTACTTGCCGTTCGTAGGTCGGTAGTTGTAAGGTTGATTGGCTGATTGTTGCGATATTGTACAAAACCAAGCAGCGCGATACATATAACGATTAACACGCCAATAGCAATTACTAGTTTTCTATGTTTTTGGATAGTCGTAATGATATCGTCTTGCATTAGTTTGACCCTCCTCCGCGATGGACGCGGGCGATTGCGACAACGCTTGACTGCGAGTAAAGCTTTTTCCCTGCGGCGGTTGTTGTGCCGTATTTACCTGGACCGCCTGCGGCATTGTAGTCTTCAATGGTAATCTCACCGTTGTTGTTGGAGAGAATCACAAACACGTGCCCTGCAGAGTTGCTGGAGTTGACACTCACGATGTCGCCTGGCTGACTGTCGGCGAGGCTTTTTACCGGATCGGCCATTTTGTGTGAGATAAGTGCTGGCGCAACCTGGTTACCGTTGCCAAGCGCAAGGCTTGAGCCGAATCCAGGAAGCGGCTTGTCGCGGAGTAACTGTTCAAGATTGCTTCCATCTGGCTTTAGTAACGCTCCATACCACTGTTGGGCGGCACGCCAGGCAGCAAAGGATGCACATTGGCCAGGGAGCATTCCAAGCCAAGCAGTGCTTGTGCATGCGGATTTACCATTACTTGCCTTCAGGCAGCCTTCGGCAATTTCCCTAAACTTAGCAGGCACGTCATCCTTGCCGCTTGTGCCCGCAGCAGTGCTTGAGGTTGCACCAGCGCTGTCGTCGGTACTGTCTGGCGCGACTTGGTTAACGAATCGGATTGCGTCGTCGTATAGCTGGTATTCTGGCTTATAATTCTTACCGTTTGTCATGCACGTGTCGGTGTCGTAGACATTGCTATCGTCTTCGTTTGCAAACTCAGGGTCTGCCTGTGTTTTCTCAGGGTTGTGACATTTTTGCGCATACGTATCGAGATCACTGCCAGGAATGATGCTGAGTTGTGGATCACCTGTTGTCTCGTCGTTGCCGGTGTAGGAAATTTGTGGATTTGGCCCGTCGACAAGCTTATCGAGAATATCTTCAAAACTATTGTGTTTTTCGAAGATCACCTGCGGGCTACCCGTGGTAGTTACGGCGATACTATTGTCTTGATAGTATGGGTCTTGCACTTGATCACCAATTTGCTTTGGTGTTGGCGGCGTATCGTCGGCGTGGGCGGCAAACATACTTGGCAGATTGAACGGAAGTGTGGCTACCGACATGATGGTTGACGGCAGGCTTAGTGAGGCAGAGATGCCGACTGTCTTTTGAATGCTAAACATTGCTGAGCCAAGCATTGAGTATGGATTCTTGAGATCGAACGGCGTGTCCTTAGCCTGGTACTGCATATCGGCGACATAGGCGTTGTTGTATGTTTGCTGGGTTTGTTGGAATGCTTGTGCCTGGGCATAGGTTGCCATATTGCCGCCTGATGCAATGCCGTTTGTTGATTCGTATTGGTTCCACCCGGTCCCTAATGCGTCGAAGGCGGCAAACCCGTTCTTCGTGAAGCCGGCGATGTTACCACCGGCAAGTGTATCAACGATGTACCCCATACCAAAGGCGCTTGCGCCAGCAGCGAGCAGACCAACCTTGGCCCACGTGTCCATTGTTCCCCATGTCTTTGTAAAGGCGCTCCAGGAGCTCTTGGAGGCATAGCGTAGGAGTCCATCTTCGCTAATATTTTCACCTTGCTTCTTTATGAACGCTTTGATTGCATCTTTTCCGATACTTTCAGTGACTTTTTTAATTGTGGTCTGGAAGCCAAGCTTAATTGAGGCTATAATGCCTTGTTCGGCTGCAATACTACTACCACCACTAAAGAGCCCCACGATGAATGAGCCGGCGGTTGCAACGATTTGGACACCGATGTTCTGCGCAATTTTACAGACATCCTTTAGGAATCGACGCCCTTGCCCCGCTCCACCGCTTGCAAAACCAAGTGATGCATATTTTGCTACTTGGCCAAAGAGGCTGTGTACTGCGTGCATTGTCAGATAGAGCGCGAGCATTGCCTGACCGCCGATAGCCGATACGGCGCTTGGTTCGCTTGAAAGCGTACCGCTAAAGAGCATCGCGGCATACGATGTTTCATCAAAAGATTGACCGGTAGTAGGGTCTTTTTGCTGGATAAGGTTCATTAAATACTGTGCAGATTCGCCGTCGTCGTCGCCGATTTTTGCTTTTTCGATTACTGCACGAATTGTCATTGCGAAGCGTACGATATTGGCAAGTGCAACAGTGCGCGCTAATACGTTTGCCGTGTTTGCGACATTATAGAAGGTACACATCATATCTAGAGGTCCAAGCGCATTGGCATAGCTCCAAATCTTACCACCGATACCTTTTGTCGCGTCGCCAGCAAGATCAGTGCCTTCACGTCCCATTGCCTGCCCAAGGTTTCCGTTGTTACTGTCTGCTGCGAGCTCTGGGCTTATTTCGCCATTTGCAAGTTTTTCGGCTTCTTCGGTAATCTCACTTTGAAGCTCCCCTGCAACTTCGGTGGCTTTGGCCTTTTCATCAGCATTAGGGTCGGTTCCGGTATCTTTATCTTTTTGTTCGTCAGTTCCAGAGCCAGAGGCATGGCTGTCGGCTCCTTCGACTGATTCAGCCAGGAGTTTTTTATTTCTTTCTTTATCGTCTTTACCCGATAAGTCCGGATTTGGGTCGATTTTATATAGCCTCTTCACTAACCCTGCGGCGCTACTTTTGGCAGATTTCCAATAGGAGCCTTTGGTAAATGTCATAGCGCTGCGGAATGTGGCACTACTATGCATGGCATTATTGAATTCGGCGCCCGCATGATATGTTTGGCCATTGAATTTTACTGCAGTAAACGTAGTCTTGCCGGTGATAGGATTCTTTTTTGCTCCCTCGAAGGTTACTTTATTGTCGGCTAGCTGTTTAATCTCAGAGTCGCGCAATCCCTTAATCTTGTTTGCCGATGAAGATACAGTGGATTGTTTGGTGAAAATTCGAAATCCCATGTAATCGTCGGTGTACTGCTGAAGGCTATGCATCATGCTCTTCGAGTCCATGTTGCCGATGATTGAGAACGGCAATGATGCAGAACCGAGGAATGGGATGGCAGCGCCACCACCTAAAAGTGCAATGATCGCCCCAGTGGCGCCTTTTTTCTGAAAGACTACTTTTGCTTTTTGTGCGAACCCTCTTAGTCCACCTTGTGACGTGGACGATTGTTTACCGGTAACGTTGTTCGCCCATGAGCCGCCAGTTGCTTCACGGTCACGCACCGCCTCGCCTAGGTCAGCAGATGCATCCGCTTGCTCGGCCGCTGTTTCAGGGCTACTTTCGGAGCCGGATTTCTCCATTTTGCTTAGAGCACCTGCAGACTCAAACCTATTATGCCAGTGCTGCTCGCCTGGGTTGAGATCTTTTGTGTTTGGATCATCTGCTGCCATGTTCTTTTACTTATTCTTTAGCCTTGAGTATTTCCTTGCCCGCTATTCTGGAGGAGGGCCTGGGGATTGGTCGTGATAAGCCCTGTTTCGGTTTCGCTCGCGATAATTTGAATATGAACGTGGTTTTGCCCAGCAAAGAACAACCCCTGTCCTACTGGGAAGTTTGAGAGACGCTTGCGTTCTTCCTCGGTAAGCTTGAAAA
>Ga0164242_10008071_pt1 | contig 11444 bp, 12 predicted proteins | sample OricomgcompostMG_FD_108783 | JGI IMG/M metagenome (GOLD analysis project Ga0164242, IMG submission 108783) | Miracle-Growth compost microbial communities from Emeryville, California, USA - Original compost - Miracle growth compost (MG) ...
AGGCGGCAGTACATTCCGGTCAGCGTCGAGCACGACGGCGGCGCACCCGTGGTGCGGCCGTCTGCGGCAGGCGGATCCGGCTCGCACCTCGTGGCGAGCCTCGCCGCGGCCGAGGCGCTGGCGATCGTGGCGGAAGGCGTGACGGAAGTCCGCCCTGGCGACCGCGTCGGCATGCTCCCCCTGGCCTGAGGGCGCGTCATTCGCTCCGCGACTGTTCCGTCACGACGTGTGGGTGGAGATACTGGGCAGAGATACTGAACAGGGATACTGAGAGAACGTGCGACAAGGTTGCCGCTGAATCGATCGGAAGGCTGGACGAACATGGCGCTCATCACACGGGGATTCGGCGCAAGGGGCCACCAGCGTGACACCCGGCTTCCACCCGGTCAGACGCAGGTGGAGGACTGGCCCGTGCTCACCGCCGGGGCGACGCCTCAGATCGATCCGGAGGTCTGGGAATTCACGGTCACCACAGAAGACGGCAACGTCGTTCGCTGGGACTGGGACTCCTTCCGCGCGCTCGGACTCGAGGACTTCACCGTCGACATCCACTGCGTCACGCACTGGTCCAGGCTCGGGATGTCCTGGCGGGGCGTGCCCCTCGACCGCGTCTTCGAGCACGTGGAGACGTCGTACGACTACGTGATGGCGCACAGCTACGGCGGATACACCACCAACGTCCCGCTCGACGAGCTGCTCGACGGCCAGGCCTGGATCGCGTTCGAGGCCGACGGCGAACCGCTCGAGGCCGAGCACGGCGGACCCGCGCGGCTTGTGGTGCCCCATCTGTACTTCTGGAAGAGCGCGAAGTGGGTCAGCGGACTGGAGATGATCCCGCAGGACGAGCCGGGGTTCTGGGAGGAACGCGGCTACAACCTGCACGGTGATCCCTGGACCGAAGAGCGCTATTCGTGATCCCGCATGCTTCCTGGCACGTCGCGACGGTGTCCGACACGCGGCAGGAGACGCCGAACGCCCGCAGGATCGTGCTCGAGATCCCGGACTGGCCGGGCAACGAGGCAGGCCAGCACCTCGACATCAGACTGACGGCCGAGGACGGCTACCAGGCGAGCCGTTCGTACTCGATCGCCTCGTCGGGTGACGCGCGCTCGATCGAGCTGGCGGTGGACCGCGTGCCGAGCGGCGAGGTCTCACCGTTCCTCGTCGACGACCTCATGACGGGCGACGCCCTCGAGGTGCGCGGCCCGCTCGGCGGCTGGTTCGTGTGGAGGCCGGGGCAGTCATCCGAGCGCCCCGTACAGCTCATCGCCGGCGGGTCGGGTGTCGTGCCGCTCGCTGCGATGGTGCGCGCGCATCGGGCCAGCGCGGATGCCACGCCGTTCCGCCTGCTCTACGCCGTTCGCAGCCCCGACGACGTCTTCTTCAGGGAGGAGCTCGCACGGGAGTCGGACGACGACGGCCCGGGCGCGGTGCGCGTGGACTTCGTGTTCTCCAGGCGCACGCCCGAGGGGTTCCCGCGCCCGGCGGGACGTCTCACGCGAGACCTCCTCGGCGAGCTCGTGCTGCTGCCCGAGCGGAATCCACGCGTGTACGTCTGCGGGGCGACCCCGTTCGTCGAGCAGGTGCTGTCGTGGCTGAGGGAGCTCGGCCACGAGGTCGACGACGTTCGGGCCGAGCGATTCGGAGGTTCATGATGCAGAAGCTCGACGGCAATGTGCTCGCGGGCCCGTTGTCGCAGGTGATGGCGGGCGACGTCACGTCCGCACGCGCCCGGTGTGTGTACTGCGGCGACGTCGCCGCCGTCGCCCGGGCCGTGGTCTACGCGGACGGCGTGCGCTTCGTCGCCAGGTGCAGGCGGTGCGACGGCGTGCTGCTGACCGTCGTGGACGCCGGCGACGACATGCGGCTGACCATGACCGGTGTCACCTCGCTCACGCTTCCCGTCTGACTGCTGACCGCTCGGCGCCTACCGCGCGAGCGTCGTGACTGCTCGGCCGAAGGGCGTGCGCTCGAACCTCAGCCGTGCGGGTGCACCACGACACAGCACCTGCCGTTGTCGGGTGCCAGCTCGGCGCGCTCGGGATCCTCGCCCGATCCGCTGAGGATGCCGCGGATCAGCGAGTGGTTCATGCCGCACACGAGCGCGGTCTGGTGCTGAGCGACCTGGTGGAACGGGCAGTTGCGCATGACGAGGTCGCCCTCGCCCACGACGGCCGGTTCGTAGCCGCTCGCCCGCAGGCATCCGACGAACTCTGCGCCCTCCTGCCCCACAGACACGCCTTCGTCGTGTGCCGCACGGTTCAGCGCCGCGCGCACCTCTCCCGTCGGATCGGCGGCGGCGGCACTCGCGAGCAGGCGCGCCAGCAACGCGTAGCTGCGCGGCGGGACGGACACCGCGATCTCGCGGTCCGATCGCGCGTAGCGCTTCGCCGGACGCCCCGCGCCTGGTCCGGTGCGGTCGTTCTGCCGCGCGAAGCTGACCTCGAGTAATCCGGCATCGGCGAGCCGGTCCAGGTGGTAGGCGGCCAGCGTGCGGCTCACGCCGACGGCCCGCGCCGCCGCATCTCTGCCCACCGGCGCGCCCTGACCCGCCACGTACTCGTAGAGCGCGTTGCGCACCGGGTCGGCGAGCGCGCTCAGTTCCGCGATTCGGTCGTCGGAGGGTCGGTCGTCCACCACTCCATTCTATTGACAATCGATCTTGACAAAACCCTCTGCGACGATGAATCTAAAACTGACGAATTCATTTTTAGACGCGAGGCGACGATGACGACAGTAGAACCGGCGGTGGCGACGAGCGAGGAGATGGCGCAAGGGATGCCCGCGGAGGCTCGTGCATCACACCACCGGGTCGCCTCGGCCGGGCACTCCGCCGGCGGCAACGTCGCGCCCCTGCGCGTGGTTCCCGCCGACACCCCCGACCTCGCACGGGCCGAGCGCGCAGCGGAGGAGTTCCTGCTCGCCCTCGGCGTCTCGCTCGACGGCGAACACCTGAGGGCCACGCCCGGCCGCATGGCACGCGCCTGGGCAGAGATGATCACGCCCCGCCCGTTCGACCTCACGACGTTCCCCAACGACGAGGGCTACGACGAGCTCGTGCTGGTGCGCGACATTCCCGTGCAGTCGCTGTGCGAGCACCACCTGCTGCCGTTCACGGGACGCGCCTGCGTCGCCTACCTCCCCGGAGAGCGCATCGTCGGGCTCTCCAAGCTGGCGCGAGTCGTCGAGTACTTCGCGCGCCGCCCGCAGACGCAGGAGCGACTGACCAAACAGGTCGCCGAATGGCTGGATGAGCACCTGAGCCCGAAGGCCGTCGGAGTGGTCATCTCGGCGGAGCACACGTGCATGACATTGAGGGGCGCGCGAGCAGCCGGCACGTCCACGACCACGTCAGCGCTGCTCGGCGGCCTGCGCGACGACGCCCGCTCCAGGCAGGAGTTCCTCTCGTTGTGCGGCATCGCATCCTGACCGTCGAACCTGCTCCGTGGCGACGCGGAGCTCCACATCACCATCGCATCAGCAGGAGGACCTCGTGAGCACACCGGAACGCGTCGTCATCGTCGGCGGCGGTCTCGCAGGAGCGAAGACAGCAGAAGGCCTCAGGTCTCTCGGCTACGACGGGCAGCTGACGATCGTGGCGGCTGAGAACCACCTGCCATATGAGCGCCCGCCTCTGTCCAAGGGCTACCTGGCGGGCACCGCGGCCTTCGCCGACGCCGTCGTCCATCCGGCCGCCTGGTACGCCGAACATGAGGTGGACCTGCTCCTGGCGACCAGGGCGACGGATGTCGACGCGGTGGGTCACAGAGTGAGGCTGCAGTCGGCGCCCGCGCTCGAGTACGACAAGCTCGTGCTGGCCACCGGGTCGATCCCGCGCAGTCTGCGTGTTCCCGGCGCCGATGCGCAGGGCGTGCAGATGCTGCGCACGATCGAGGACTCCGAGGCCATCCGTGACGTCTTCGGTGCCCAGCATCGTTTGGTCATCATCGGCGGGGGCTGGATCGGCCTCGAGGTCGCTGCCGCAGCCCGAGACGCGGGCACCGAGGTCACTGTCATCGAAGCGCTCGACCTACCGCTGCTCAACGTTCTCGGGCCTCAGGCCGCGGCCGTGTTCGTCGAGCTGCATCGGGCACACGGCGTCGATCTGCGGCTCGGGGCCCGATTGGCCGAGATCACCACCGATGCCGGCGCCGCTACGGGCGTACGTCTCGACGGGGGCGAGACGATCGGCGCAGACGCGGTGGTGGTCGGCGTCGGCGTGGCGCCCGACGTCGCACTGGCGGAATCCGCGGGACTCGAGCTCGGGAACGGAGTGCTCGTCGACGCCACCCTGCGAACCAGCGATCCCGACATCTACGCCGTCGGCGACATCGCCAACCACGATCATCCCGTGTTGGGGCGGCGCGTTCGTGCGGAGCACTGGGCGAACGCTCTCAACCAGCCCGCCGCCGCTGCCGCGTCACTCCTCGGCGACGGGACGCCATACACCGCGCTTCCCTATTTCTACAGCGATCAGTACGACCTCGGCATGGAGTATGTCGGGTTCGCGCCCAACGGCACGTACGACCGCGTGCTCGTGCGCGGCGATCTCGCCGGTCGCAAGTTCGTGGCCTTCTGGCTCGACGCCGCCGACCGCATCCTCGCCTCGATGAACGTGAACGTGTGAGATGTAGTCGACCAGGTCACGCCGCTCATCGCCGAGGGACGACGGGTCGACCCGGCGAGACTCGCCGATCCTGCAGTGCCGCTCTCCGAGCTGTGATCCATGAGCGGCCTGCAGGAGCCGGCCTCGGTCAGTGCACGACGAGCGGCATGACCTCGACAGCGCTGTGGTCGGCGCGTGCTTCTGCCAGCAGGCTCGCGAGAGCCACGGCATCCGACTTCTCAGGCACGTCGACGAGGTAGAAGCCGCCGAGCATCTCCTTGGTCTCGGCGAACGGGCCGTCCACGGCCGTCGGTTCGCCTGAGCCCCCGGCACGCACCGTGGTCCACGTGCTGCGACCCTCCAGCTGCCCATCGGCGAGGATGGCATCCCTCGCCTCCTCGCGGAAGCGGCGGTGCCCGGCATCGATGGCCGCCCAGTCCTCCGGGCCCATCGCGTTCCACCGCTTCTCGTCACCGCTGATCGCGATCAAGAATTTCGACATGTGATCGATTCCGTTCTCTTCGTCTCCGGCCGGAGCCCCTTCATGGCTCCCGCACGCCGTCATCCACACGTCGAACGACGTACACCGTTTTCGACAGCCCTCGTCCGCTTCCAGTCGTTCGGGCGTTCAGCGGTTGCCTGAAGGCGGGTGACGACGCCAGCCTCCAGCGGTCGGACCGGGGGCGGCGGTCCGCGGAACCGCATGTAGGACGTCGACGTGGGCGTCGACGATCGAGAACTCCGGCGGTCAGTCGAGCTTCGTCAGCACGTGCATCGGGATGGCGAACGAGAGCGCCATGGCGACGATGCCGCCGAAGAACGTCAGGCCCTGCCACGCCGTGAGCTCGGGCGCGTAGCCCATCAGGGCCATCCCGCCGAGGAACAGCACGCCTGAGACGATCAGCGCGATCACATTCATCCGGAACACTCCCACTCCGCCCCTTGCGGGGCACCCGTGCCTCGTCGTCCAACTTACCGGCTTCCGGCGGAGTCGATGTCGGGCGACGGGGGCGGAATGGGGGTTCTATCCGTGAGGGATTCTCGCTAGTGTTTCCCTCACGGGTGACGAGCCCGCGGTCGGTGACCGCCTTGCGTCCCCTCGTCTGCGGCCACGGCGCCGTGCCGATCGCCGCCGGAGGGCGGCTTCCACTACTGATGCAAGTCCCCTGATGAGGCGGAGGAGCTTCTGTGCTTTCCGAGCAGGTGATGACGACGGAGACCCACGTGCTGCGTCCTCATCGGCACCTGCTGTCCAGCGGCCTGATCGCCGCCCTCGCCCTCACGACGCCGCTCTTCGCCGTCGCATACTGGCTCACGATCGGCGCGGGCACCTGGCCCATCGTGCTGGCCGTGCACGTTCTCGTGGCTGTCATCGCCGTGCTCGCCGTGCTGCAGTTCCGGCGAACGCGCGTGCTGGTTTCGCCGCAGGGCATCTGGGAACGCGGCTTCCTCGGGCGGGTGTCCTCGATCGCCGACGACGAGATCGGGTCGCTCTGCCTTGTCGAGCTGTACCGCGACAACGCTCTCGACACGCAACCGAACCTCTTCGTGCTCGACCTGTCCGGCGTGCCTCGCATCCGGCTCCGTGGTCAGTACTGGTCGCGCGTCGACATGGAGGAGCTCGCCGACGTGCTCGACCGCCCGCTGGTCAGTCCGGCGGACTCCGTGACGCTGTCCGAGATGCGTTCGACGCAGCCCGGATGGCTGTACTGGTTCGAGCGCATCCCGCTGTTCGCCTGGTTCTGATCGGTTCCGCTCGGCTGGCTGCCACCGGCGAAGGGCCACCCCGCCGCGCCCGTCGCGCATCGCCGATCCATCGGCGTGGTCGGCAGGCAGGCAGCCCGCTCAGACGACCGCGTCGGTGTGCAGACCCACCCTCGTTCCCGCACCGGACGCAAGCGGCGTGAAGCCGAGTCGACGATAGAACGCGCCGGCGCTGACGTTGTCCGCACCGTATTCGAGCCACACACCGGGAACGCTCCGCTCGCGAAGCGACGAAAGGAGCGTGCGCACGAGCCCTCTGCCGAATCCCTGCCCCTGCAGCTCGGGAAGCAGGTCGATGTGCAGGTGGGCGGGGAACTCTGTCAGCTCGGGGATCAGCATCCGCTCCGGCCGGCTCGCGTCGCGTGCGAAGCGTGCCGTCGGAGTGTCGGCGTCGTTCGGCGGGTACTTCTCCAGGAAGCCGGGCAACCAGTCCGACCTGAGGCGCTCGACGAATGCTGCCGTGTCGGCGACCCCGAGGATGTAGCCGCGCGCGCGACCGTCCACGTCGACGACGAACGCGGTCTCGGGCGCGAGATCCACGTACGGCAGGGCGTAGATGTCGGGCAACAGGTCGTCGTCGTCGAGCCAGCCGGTGGCATCCTGACCCGACCTGCCGGTCTTCAGGCAGATCTCGTAGATGTCGTCGCGATCGCTCGCGCGGTACGGGCGGATGTCTGCCACGATTTCCCTTCTGTTGTCGCGTCCCTGCATGTGGAGTCCCGGTTGTCGCATCCGGTCTGACTGCCCGGCGGCCCGTCCATGTGTACGACGGACGGCGCGGTAACCGCGACTAGTGTGCCAGGGCGGGCACGGTTCGGGGCCTGACCACGAACCAGAGCGAGCACACCGAGACCAGCGAGCACGCGAGCATCACGATACCCATGGGCGCGGCGCTGGCCACGCCGAGCAGCCCGACGAGCGGGGAGATGACCCCGGCGATCGCGAAGTTGGATGCGCCCTGCAGCGACGCCGCCGTGCCCGCCTCCGCGCCGTGGCCGTTGAGGGCCAGCACCTGCACGCACGGGAAGCCGAACCCGCACGAGGCGATGAAGAACCAGAGCGGGATGATGACGCCCCAGATGCCGCCGGCGCCGGTGCTGCCGAGGATCGCGATGAGCGCCGCCGAGACGGTCATCGTCGCGGTCGAGACCGCGAGCACCCACTGCGGGCCCACCAGCTTGGCGAGCCGCGCCGCGGTCTGCACGCCGATGATGATGCCGACCGAGTTGGCCGCGAACAGGGCGCCGTACTGCTGAGCGTCGAACGAGTAGACCATCTGGAAGACGAACGAACTCGACGAGAGGTATGCGAACAGGCCGGAGAAGTTCATGGCGCTGACGATCACGATGCCCACGTAGATGCGGTCGCCGAGCACCGACTTGAAACGCTGTCCCACGCTCGTGTGACCGGCGGCCTGCCTGGCCTCCGGCGGCCGGGTCTCGACGATCCAGAGCACCAGACACGTGAGCATGACGGCGCTGTATCCGGCGATCACCCAGAAGATGCCGCGCCACGGCATGATCAGCAGCAGCTGGGAGCCGAGCACGGGCGCGATGACGGGCGCCAGGCCGTTCACCAGGGCCAGCCGCGACAGCATGGTCACCAGGCGGTGCCCGCTGAACAGGTCGCGCACCATGGCCATGGCGACGACGCCGCTGGCAGCGGCGCCCAGTCCCTGCAGCAGGCGGAACAGGCTGAGCAGCTCGACGTTCGGCGCCAGTGCGACCCCGACGGATGCCAGGATGTGCACGGCCGTCGCGAGGATCAGCGGCATGCGCCTTCCGACCTTGTCGCTCCACGGGCCGACGATGAGCTGCCCGAGTCCGAACCCGATCGTCGTCGCGGTCAGCGTGAGCTGGATGACGGCCGTCGAGACGTGGAAGTCGGTCTCCAGCTTCGGCATCGACGGCAGGTACGTGTCCATCGTGAAGGGCCCGAGCGCGGTGAGCGCGCCCAGGATCAGGATGTAGGAGAGCCGCTTGCGGGTCGGCAGCGCGTCGCCCGGATGCACCACCGACGATGGTGCCGCCACCGGGCTCCTGCGTCCCCTGCCGCGCGAGGCGGCCTCGATCGTGGGGATGCCGCCGGTCGGCATGCCCGCCGTGATCCCGATGACGGGCACGCCCGACGTCTGCGTCGCAGCGAACTCCCGGGCTCCGTCGGCGGACGCCCGCGCGCTGTCGTGGTGCTCGGCGTGGGCGTGTCCTGCCAGGTGCGAAGTGGCGACGCCCTGCTCCCTGGCGCCCTGCTCCCTGGCGGCCTGCTCTCTGGCGATCGCGGGCTCTGCCGACGGCCGCGTGGCATCCGGGCGATGGGCAGGATGCTGTCGCGCGCTCTCGCGGGCCGACGAGTCGGGAACGACGGGAATGGGTCTGGTGGCGGTAGAAGACATGGCTGTTCGGTGGAATCGATTTCGTGGCAGAGGTGCGTGAAAGGGAGCGTGACTGGTCCCGGTCTCGGATCCGGGCTCGCCCGGATCCTGCGGTGGCAAACGCTGGCGGTGCACGCGAGTCGGCGAGGTGCACCGGCACGCGTTGCGGCGGGACGAGTGGTTCAGCTGGTGGTGCAGGCGGTCGAAGCGCGAAACGACGCCGTTCGATGAGGAGCGGCGTCGAATCGATTCGACACCATCCTATCGGATGCCTCTGGGTGAGATGCCACCACCCACGCGCGAATTTTGCTCAGCCGACCGGGCGTATTCCTTGCTGAGCCGGCCGGGCGCGCGTTCGCTGCTCAGCCGGCCTTGCGGGCGTCCTCCGGCGCGAGCCGTCCTTGTCCGGGCACGAGTGCATTGCGCTCTCCCGCCGCGGCAGCCGAGGCCAGCGCATCCGCGACGGTCTCGCCTCGGACGAAGGCCGCCAGAAGGCCGCCGAGAAAGGCGTCGCCGCTTCCCGCGGGAAAGCGTCCCCGGCGCGCCGGGACGGTCACCGCCGCCTCGACCCCGCCGATCAGCGCGGCGGCGCCGGCGACGCCATCGGTGACGACTGCGTCGCATCCGTACCTGGCGTGCAGTGCGAGGCACGCGTCACGGGCGGAGTCGAGCCGTGCGTCCAGCAGTTCGGACGCCTCCCGCCTGTTCACCTTGATGAGCCCTGCTGCCGGCGCCGTCGCGCGCAGTCCGGCTCCCGAGCCGTCGACGACGACCCGGGCGCCGGCCGCCGTCAGCCTGGAGAGCAGAGCTCCGAGCTCCTCGAGCGGGACGCCGGGCGGCACGGAGCCGCTCAGCGCGACCCAGGGCGCCTGCGGACCGTCGTGCTCCGACACGGTGGATTCGACGGCCGCGGCGTACGCACTCCACTCGTCGCCGTCGAACGCGGTCGCCGGTTCGTAGAGATCGGTGCTCGTCGCGGACTCCGCGCGCTCGACGACGGCGACGCACGTTCGGGTGACCCGACGGAGCGGAACGATGGTCGCCTGCACGCCGTCGTCCGCGAGCATCCTGGCCACCCAGTCGCCCGTCGGGCCACCCAGTGCGGCGACTGACCGCACCTGCGCGCCGAGTGCGCACGCGGCCCGCGCCACGTTGAGCGCCTTGCCGCCTGCGACCCTCGTCACGGCGAACGGCCGCGTGATGTCGCCGACGTTCAGCTCGTCGACCTCGTAGGTCACGTCGAGGCTGGCCGACATCGCGAGCGTGATGATCATGAGCGGCAGCCTAAGACCGCGCCGACGTGAGCCAGCATGCGACGAGGAGTCCGAGCAGGTGCGTGATCAAAACGCCGGTCCGGTCACTGCGGGATCCGTCGACGCCGATCGCTCGACGCGTTAGCCGAGAGCGTCGGATCGAGCGTGCCGAATCGACCGCGTCGGACGCGCCCGCCCGGTCCGTGCGTATGAGCTCGGTCAGCGCTGGATCATCGTGGGGTCGGCGATGAGCCGGCTGAACGCCAGCTCGGCAGCCCCGACGATGAGCACACCGCCGCCGAGCTCGGCACGCACGATGTCGACGTGCTCGGCGGATGCCGCGAGCGACTGCGACCGCACCTCGGCATCGAGCACCTCGGGTGCCGCATCCAGCAGCACGCCGAGGAACCCGCCGAGCACGACCCGGCGCGGGTTCAGCACGTTCACCGCATTCCGGATGCCGATGGCGAGAAACCGCAACTGCCGCTCCACCTCGGCACGGCCCGTGGCATCCAGGTCACCCGCGGCCTCGTCGAGCTCCTCGGGGTCGCCGATGCCGAGCGCCTCGAGAAGCCGAGCCTGCGACACCTCCGTTTCGAGGCATCCGATCGCGCCGCAGTGGCAGCGGGCGCCGGCCGAGTTCACCAGCGTGTGGCCGAGCTCGCCCGCGTAGCCGAAGCTTCCCGCGAGCGGCATGCCCCTGGCGATCACGCCGCCACCGATGCCTCCTGAGCCGCCGTTCAAATAGATGAGGTCTTCGATGTCGCGCCCTGCACCGAAGAGGTGCTCCGCGTTCGCACCCAGGCTCGCGTCGTTCGCCACGACCGCCGGCAGGCCCGTTGCTTCCTCCAGGAGCGCGGCGAACGGCTCGTCCACCCACTCCAGGTGCGGCGCCATCCGCACGACGCCGTCGGCCTCGCGCACGCTGCCGGGAACGGCGGCGCCGATGCCCGTCGCGCGCAGCCCGGAGTCGAAGAGAGCCTTGAAGCCGTCGAGCACGTTCGCCACGATGCGCGCCGCTTCCGCCGCCGTCGGCGGCTGGGACGTCGCGTGCCTGACCCTGCGATGCACCGTGCCGTCGAGGCCGACGAGTCCCACCGTGACGGAATCGACTTCCGGGTTCACGGTGACCACCACGACGTGCGGGTTGGCGACGACGATCGGGCTCGGCCGGCCGACCCCTGTGGACTCGCGCGGCTCCTCTTCGGAGACCAGGCCGAGCGCCGAGAGCTCCGCGACGAGCGCACCGATCGTCGACCTGCTGAGGCCCGTGGCCCTGGTGAGCTCCGACCGGGAACGTCCCGAGTTGCCGTGTACCAGCCGCAGCACCGCGCCCAGGTTGTGCTGCCGCACGCCGTCGAGATTGCTCCCGAGCGGAGGACGCACGGGCACGGCATCCGGCGGCAACGCCGAGAGGGCTTCGGTCACGCAGGAAGCATAGTGGCATTCA
>Ga0164242_10008072_pt1 | contig 11442 bp, 7 predicted proteins | sample OricomgcompostMG_FD_108783 | JGI IMG/M metagenome (GOLD analysis project Ga0164242, IMG submission 108783) | Miracle-Growth compost microbial communities from Emeryville, California, USA - Original compost - Miracle growth compost (MG) ...
ACCGTGCTGACCAAGCGGCAAGGCGAGATTCTTCCAGATCGTCAGCGGAAATGGATTCGGCTTCTGAAACACCATACCGACGCGCGTGCGTAGAGCGCGAACGTCGGTATCCCGGTGGAATATGTCGAGGTCGCCGATGCGGACCTTGCCGGTCACCCGGCATGATGGCGTCAGATCCGTCAGCCGGTTCAGACAGGAAAGAAAGCTCGTCTTGCCGCAGCCCGAAGGCCCGATCATGGCAGTGACCGAGCAAGGCGCGACCGTCAACGAGACGCGCTCCACAGCCGCTTTGCTGTCGTAGCGAATCGAGACATTCTCGGCGGCAATAAGTGGCTCGGCACAAGTGACACACACGCCGTCGGCACATATCGGGAAAGCAGCGGTGCTCGCCTGCGGGATGGGATGGTCCGTCATGTGATCATGATCCTCCGGTGCAACCAGCGTTCAGCCATCCAGGCGGCGGCGCCGTTGATCGCCAAAAGCAGCAAGACCAAGGTCAAGCTCGCGCCATAAGCGTTGGCGTCGCCGCCGGCAACGTTCATCGACAGATCGAAGATGTGGAGCGATAAAGCGCGCCCCGAATCGAGGAGCGACTCCGGCATCCGGTCGGCGTAACCGCTCGTGAAGATCAGAGCCGCCGTTTCGGCAACGGCCCGCCCGATGCCGAGCACCGTGCCGACGATCAGACCGGGTACGGCCGCCGGCAGGAGCAGGTGCCGCAGCGTCGCCCCGCGGGTGAAGCCCAGCGCCGCCGAGCTGAGCCGATAGTCATTCGGCACGGCGCGAAAGCCCTCCTCGGTTGAACGGATCAGAATCGGAAGAACCATACATGCCAAGGTCAGACCGCCTGAGGCGATAGAAAATCCGAGCCCCAACGTCTGACAGAAAAAGGCATTACCGAACAACCCGAAGACGATCGACGGCACCCCGGCCAACACGTCGAGGCTGCGCCGGATAAGCCGCCCGAAGACACTGGCGGCTGGGCTGAACTCGGCGAGAAAAACCGCGGTTCCAAGCCCAATCGGCACGCAAGCGGCGAGGCAGACCAGCAGGATGAGCAGCGTCGAAACAAGGATCGGTCCGATCCCGCCGTCGCGGCCGGCGTTGCTCGGCGCCGTCGTCATGAAAGCCCAAGAAAGGCGCGGCATGCCGTGCCAAGCCAGGTCGCCGACCAGCGCGATGAAGACGCCGGTGATGACGATAGCGGCGCCCCAAACCAGGACGCCAAGCAAGCCGCTTAACCAACGCACGTCCCGCTTAGGCATGCACGGGCTCCCGACTGATCCATTCGGCAACAGCGACCAGAGCGATGATCAGGATAATGAGTAGCAGGCCGCTGGCAAACAGCGCCGACCTATGGTCGTTCATCGCGAAAGACATCTCGAGGGCGATGTTTGCCGTTAAAGTCCGGACAGGATCAAAGAGACTCTTCGGCATCTGTACGATGTTGCCGCAAACCATGATCACAGCCATCGTCTCGCCGGTAGCGCGCCCAGTCTCGAGGATGAGGCCGGTGAACAGCCCCGACTTCGCCGCGGGAAAGACCGCCGCCCGCAGCAGCCCGACCTTGTCCAAGCCCAAAGCATAAGCCGCAGCGATGGAAGCGCGGGGGACAGCGGCAAAGCTCGCGTCGGCCATCAAAGCAATGGTCGGTAGAATCATGATAGTCAAGACGACGATGCCAGCTAAGAGGCTGGCGCCGGGCGGGCGAATGTTGTTGATCGCCGGCACCAGCACCATCAACCCCCAAAAACCGTAAACGACCGACGGGATGCCAGCCAACAGCTCGATGAGCCGGCGGTAGGGCGTGACCAGACGACGCGGCGCATAGAAATGGCAGAAAACAGCCGAAAGCAGGCCGAGCGGTGTGGCGACAAGCACCGCACCGGCCATGACGAGGAGGGTGCCCACGAGCATGGGCATGAGACCGTACAGGTGCTCCGAAGGCACCCAGCCGTCCGAGCGAAAGAAGACGCCCAGCCCCTCATGCCGCAGCACGGGCAAAGTCTCATATACGAGGAACGCACCGATCAACACCAGCGTGGCGCAAGCGGCTGCGGCGCAGCCGCGCAGGACCCAAACGAGCAGGGTGTCAGACGCGGGGCGGCGGCACAAAATACAGCTCCTTGGTCAGGTCGTCGACGGCGCTAGACTGAGCGAATTCAATATAAGCGCGGGCGAGCCCTTGCGGCGCCGTCTTCGTTACCAAGTTGAGCGGCCGCGCCAAGGGATAAGTGTGGTTCTTGACGTTTTCGACCTTAGCCGTGATGGAATGCAGCGGCAAGAGCTTCACCGGTACGCCGTGGGTCGCGGAATACTCAGCCGTTCCAATCGATACGTAGCCAATGGAATTGGGATTGCCGGCAACCGTCTTGATCCCCTGCTCATTGTCGCCGATGATGATGTGGGCTTTGATCGCGCTATGCTTCAGCTTGTAAAAGTGCGCAAATAAATCCAGCGTCGACCGACCCTCGGCTTTGTTCACCACCGTAATCGGCGCGTCTTTGCCGCCGACATCTTTCCAGTTCTTGATCTGGCCCGTATAGATAGCGACGACCTGCTTATCGGTCAGCGACTTCACCGGATTGCTCTTGTGCAAAATAACTGCGATACCGTCATAAGCTATGGGCCTGGCGAGCAGGTCCTTTTCATCGGGCTCGAGCGGCCGCGATACCATGCCGATGTCCGATAGACCCTGGCGAGCGTCAGCGACGCCGCGTGCCGAGCCGCCGGTCTGGACTTCGATACGTACGTCGGGATGCAAGGACTCGAAGCGTTTAGCGATCTCTAGAGCCAGTGGGGCGACAGTACTGGCGCCGGTGATGACCAACTTACCTTTGAGGTCGGTCGGCTTTGCCGCGGCACGGCCGGTCGAGGGCAGCAAAGCGGCCGCGGCAACAGCAACGAACACTGTCCAACGGCAAAGCCGGGTCTCAGATTTCTGCATTCGTTTTCCCTCCACGAAGTACTCGCATCAGTATTGATTCATATGAAAAAAAACTGAAGTACTTTTCGCGGAGGCGCGGCCGTCAAAACAAACGGCTTGGGCTTGACAGACCAAAAGGCCACGCGCGGCCTTTCGATGTAGGTGCGGCCTTAGCATGCGACGTGAAAACGCCGCGACTCGTCTTCGACGATGCGGCCATTCTTCGTCCACATCAGCTGTAGCCGGTTCGGACCGCCGCTGCTGCGGCATCTCGAGGCCTATGCTTGGTCAGATGAGCGCACTCCTGGCTCAAATCCATTGGAGCTGCTTTTCTATTGACCTGGAATAAGACCTTGATAAACCAGGCCCCACTGGGGACCTGATCCCAGCGTCACCCGACCGGAATCACGGTCGATAGACCAGCTGTAAAACTTATCCAGACCAAACTGCTCCGCGCTGGAAACGCTGGGCGGCGAGAGGATCTCAAGCTCTTCATCAGGTCCCCAACAAACGAGGCCTTTGGCCTTTGTCAGGGCACAAGTGCTGTTTACAGACCAAACAGACTCGGCTTCAACAACGTTGAATGGCACGTTTAAGTTTGGGTTCGGAGAAGTCTGGTTAGTAAGGGTGCTTGTCACGTTCGAAAAGCCCCAACAGTAAACACGACCATCAGAGATCACGCAATTCTGATTGTCGCCTGTCGTCAGGCCGGTGACAGCTGCCAAGTCGATAGATGGGTTCCCAATATCCCCCCAACACAGAACCTTGGCACCACTGGTTACAGCGCAGGCATGTTTTGCAGCCACGTCAAACATACTGACATCTGTGAGGTCAGATGGTGGTTTTAATGCGGATTCATCTTTGGACGCGTAACAGCTCAGTTGTTTTTCCGACAAGACACAGAGATTATGACCTGCCGCTTTGATGTCGGTAACTTTCTCCAAGTCAGGCGGTAATATGGGTTCGAAGCCTTCTCGATCGTCCCGCTGAGCGCTGCACTCCACTTTGCCATCGGATAAGGCGCAGACAAAATCCGACCCCATGGCGATTTTTTCGATGTTGGTCGCAGTAAAGGCGATCTTTTTGCCATCCACAAAAACACCGTTTGTGGTCAATAGACCGATGGCGCCCCAATAGCTTGCCACCGACTTTATCGAGCCTAGTGTCTCTGGTGAGGGAGTATAGTCACCCATGAAACCGCCACAGATGGCTTTGCCATCCTTTAGATAACAGGCACCGTTGCTCGCTAATTTGAAGGATGAAGGGTCCACGGCATTCATGTCGAGGCCCTCCAAAGGAGACAAGTTCCCCCAACATTTGACGCCGATGGAACTGGCGGCACATATGGTTTGGTTTGTCATATGCACCTGTTTGAGGTCTTTCAATTCGTCGGGAATGCTGTCAACAGCCGGATTCTTCTGTCCCCAACATACGATTTCATCACTCGTCGCTGCGCAACTTGAAGCGTAGTAAGCGACAATGTCAATGACTTGACTAAGCCCGCTGGGAACAGCAAGCTGTTGGTAAGTATTCGCTCCCCAGCATCGTACAAGACCGCTTGTCGTCAGGGCGCACGCGTGATCGCTGCCGATAGATATCTTTGTAAATTGATCCCCGGAATTCGGTACATTTTTGGCGACCTGGGTATCCCCCCAGCAATGGACCGTGCCGTCGGCAATAATGGCACAAGCAGCGTCATAACCGACCGCAAGGGATTTTACCCCTATCAAGTTTTCCGTCGGACTCGCTAATCCTCCCCAACAATGGACTGTCGAATCAGCAACAGCGCAAGCGTTGGAGCTGCTAAGTGCAAGCATACTGACATTCTCGAGGCCAGGGGGTGGGGTGGCGACCTGATTAACATTCCCTCCCCAACACTTAACTTTGTTGTCTGACGTAATCCCGCAGATTGTGTTGTTATGGTCCCAGCCAAGCCCAAGAAGTTTCAGATTGGGAAATGCCGGGTCCTTGAGAGTCGCGCTTTTTGACGGATCTTCACGATCCTTCGAGCTCATCTCCTCGCCGCTATCCTTCGAGCCAGCTCCATTCGTCCCCAAAGAATTCTCGTTTGAGGTTCGGTGGTTTGCACGCTCGTTGCGTGCGCCGGCACATCCGGCACCTGAGATGACGAAAATAGTCCCCAGTAGAATAAGACTATGTACTGCCTTCATCTCACCCCCATCTGCCCCCGGAATGATGGTCTCATCGGTGAGTTGACTAACTTTCCTGATGATAAATGCCGATTTTACCGCAAGTTGTTATTATCATTCTGCTCACTCACCCATGTTGGGGAACGTAATACTTTTGGCACCCGCGTCCGCCGTGCTGCGGCTTCCTCCATACGGGGGTATCCATATGGGCCGTTGCAGTTGATAAAGCAGGGACAAAAGCCGTCAGAAGCGCTCGTTCGCTCCGCTCCCGGCGCCGATAAAGGACTAATCTCTCTGCTTCATCGAACAGGTTCCTTGCCGCATATCCCGGCCGAGCTCGAGATGCCGCGGCGGCATAAGCACGAACCTGTTGTGCTAATCCGAGGACTCACCGCCAAAGGCGGACTGGTCAGCGGACTGCTGCCCGTCGCGCCATAGAAGATGGGCGACAGTGCCGGCTATTAGCGCCCTATTTAGCGTACGACGTGAAAACGCAGCGACTCATCTTCGACGATGCTACCGTTCTTCTTCCACGTCAGCTGCAGCCGATTCAGGCCGACGCCGACGTCAAAAGCGAGACGAATATCCTCGTCGCCTGTCGTCGTCACGGTTTTGAGCGCTTGACCATTCAGCGCCACATCGAGCGCGTAGCCGGCCCCTTTGAGGCTATCATTGCGTTTGATATGCAGCACCGTCTGCTTACCGTCGAAAACCGTCCCCTGCGTATTGCCGTCGAGGGTTGCTTGGAAGCCCGACCACTTGCCCCAATCGTTACTCGCTAGAGGCCTTGTAATATCGGTCGGCGGGTTGTTTGGGTCCTGACCCGTCGACTCGGCCCACAGTTTGAAGACTTCATTCGCGTCGACATACTGATTACCCATGAAGCGAGTGCCGTTCGGCTGCTGCGGCGCCAGCGCCACCCAGAGAAAATCTGGGTGAGCAGCCTGCGAGCTGCCTGTCCACTCGCCGCCGATGATCTCGCCGCCCGCGTCCATTTCGAGAATGTAGGTAAGATCCATAGTCTTGGGATAGAGCTGCCCCAACACCTCCTGACGCAACGCGGCTGCATAAGTAATCACGGTATGCACATAAGCGAACTTGGCCGCGCTCGGGTTGAACTTGTAGGTGTTCCCCCCCGTCACATACTGCGCCGCCTGCGCCGCCGTGACGTACTGCTTCGAGATCACTTGATACTTGTAGAGAGGATAGTTCCAGATCTGGTAGCCGCCAAACGAGTCCATGATAATGGTGTGATGCATGCGGCCGATCCAGTTCCCGAGGACGGCGTGGAACGTGCCCGGGTTGACGTCCTCGCAGTCGCCCATGACCGTCGGATCCTGACGGTTGGCCGGGGTCGGTAGCGCTGTGTTGTAGCTCTCATAGGTCGCGTCGTCGCAGCGGTTGCCGCCGAGGAACTCGTAGTCGGCGCTCATGTAAACTTCGGCGATCAACGCCTTGATGTCCTGCGGCGCAAATGTCACGCCGTTGCGCACGACGCTGCGGGAGGGCTCCTGCGGATTGCGTTGCGCACCCGCCGAGTAACCGTTGCAATGGCCGGCCCATTCGACGTTGCTATTGTGCTTACTGCGCTCCCAAGCCGCGGCACGGTTGTCGCCGCCGTAGAAAGCGTCGTCATACTTCGCCAGCGGCGATTTGCCACCGACCATCACTTGGTCGGTACCGCCGTCACCCTCGGCGTAATAGCCGCCGGAATAGGGCTTTTTGTTGTCAGGCACCTCGCCTGTCGCCGGCAGATCGTCAAGACGACGAGTGAAGGAATCATTCCAAGCAACGAAGAAGAAGTCCGCCGTCTTCTGGATCGCGGCGGCATCACTTGCATAGAACTCTGGCGTCGGCTCTGGCCGACGCGGCTGGACGTGGCCGGCTTCGTCACCATCGGCGCGGGTCACTTTGGTTTCTTTGCACGCGACCGTCGTCGCCAATAAGATCGCCATGAGGCAAGGAGTCGCGCAACGCCTCGTCGAACTCATCGAGTCCTCCCTCGAATGGGGTTGGGAAGCTACGGCGTGGGGAGGGGCCTTTGCGTAGAATGTTCAGATAGTCTTATTTTATCCCGGCCTCTCATCCGTGTACAGAAGGCTCGAGGCGCCCAACCGGGTCGACTTCGTGGTTCACCCCGGCGGCATGCCTAGACCCGGCGCACGCCGGAAATCAAAGGCACACCGCGCTGGCGGTTTCACCTCGACGCCAACAGCCGGCCTAGTAGACAGAAAGTTCCGGGCAATTATCGCGCAATAACCGAAGGGCCTTGAGCCGCCGCCGCGGCCTGCCGAAGCCCTAGGCGGGCGCGGCGCCGGCAAGTTAGACCGCGGCGCCTTTGGAGGAGTCGCTCAATGAACAAGCTCTTTTTGCCGCTGATTGGCGGCCTGGCAACCTCTCTTACCCTCGGCGGTTGTCGTCAAACCTTCACCCCTGGCCAGGACAAGGGGGCAGGTAGCGCCAACAACACCAGCAGCGAGCGGGCGGCCTTTGCATTGGACAGCGAAGCGACTGAGTACACCATTCAATTGCTCGTTCCCAAGACTCCATTCGACACACCGACCCCCCTTCTCCGTTGGACGCCTTACGAGCAGGCTGCCGCTTACCAGGTGGCGATCGACGATAGCGAAGACTGTACCTCTCCCCTCTCGACCCGCCGTACGACCGATACGACGCTGACGACCGATTTCCTCGCCAACGGCGTCTACTACGCCTGCGTCCGCGCCTTGAACCAGTACGACACGGAGCTGGCGCGCACGAGCGGGCGCTTCTGGATCCTGGCGCACAACGTCGCGGACCCACGCCGGCAAAACGGCACCGGCGGAAGCGGCGCCTCGCTCTCGACACCTGACCTCTCGCCATTCGCCTTGTTCCAAAAAGACTGGAGCTCGAAGGAAGCGAATCTAGGCAACGGCGGCGAACCTGGTCGCCTCGGCGTCGCATCCCTTTATTCTTTCGGCATCTTCGCCGATCCGGCGGACAACGACCGGCTGAAGCTGATCGCTAATGACCGGGGCAACCACCGCGTCCTCGTCTTCGACTCCGTGCCGACTTCGCCGACCGCCGCGCCAGCGCTCGTCGTCGGCCAAACGGATTTCACTTCGGGACGTCCGGACGCTGGCGGCACCGTCAGCGCTTTGGGCTATTCCGATAACGTCCATGTTTCTGTCTGCCCGAGCGGACAGTTGCTCGTCACCGATCGTGGCGCCAACCGTGTCCTTGTATACAAGGATATTCCTCAGAAAAGCGGCCAGGCCGCCGATTTCGTCATCGGTCAGGACGACTTCACCTCGGTGGCGGCGGGAACCTCGGCCACGCGCCTGAAGGAGCCGTATGCCGCCTATTGTATGCAGGGCAAACTGCTCATTGTCGACCGTGGCAATAACCGGATCCTCGTCTATGATCACCTGCCGACGAAAAACGGTGCGGCGGCCGACTACGTGATTGGTCAGGATGATCTCAGCAGCGGTGCCAGCGGCTGTGGCGAGGCACGGTTGAACAAACCGTACGAGGCGGTCTTGATCGGCGACCAGTTTGCGGTCGTCGACGGCGGTAACCACCGGGTGCTGCTCTTTGACAATATGCCGACGCGCTCAGGCGCTCCCGCGGCGGCGGTCCTTGGTCAAACGTCGCTGGACAGCTGCGCTCCCAACCGCGGGCAGCACGTAGGGGCAGACACGCTGCTCTGGCCGGATGCCGTGGCGTCCAGCGCCGGCACGCTCGCCGTCGCCGACGCCGGCAACCATCGCGTCGTCTTCTTTAAAGCCCCATTTGCGACCGGTATGGACGCGGCGGCCGTCCTCGGCCAAACGGATTTGGTAAGCGCGGCACCGGGAGCGGCGCCGGCGCTCGGCAATGTCCAGACGCCGAAAGGCCTCGTCTTCGACCAGAATTATATCTGGGTCGGCGATGTTGCCACCAGACGGCTAGCCGTGATGCCCGCGCCGGTCCGCTGAGGTCCTTCGGACCACCTACTTGATCAACCGGCGCAGCAGCTTCAGCTTCGTTCCATACGGCGGATACTTGAGCTTGATGTCGAACCGCATGGACGAGCGCATGATCGCCTTGTGATGCGAGAAGGTCGCGAAGCCGTAGAGGCCGTGATAGTGACCCATACCACTCGGTCCAATGCCACCGAAGGGCAGATCGGGATTGCTGAGGTGGAGCAGCGCATTATTGATGCAGCCGCCGCCGAAGGGTAGCTCCTGAATGACCCGCTCCTCTGTCGCCTGGCGCCTGGTAAATACGTAACAGGCGAGCGGGTCGGGCCGCTGCCTGACGAGAGCGAGCGCCTGATCCAGGCTATCGTAGACAAGCACGGGCAAGAGCGGACCGAAGATCTCGTCCTCCATGATCTTCGCGTCCATCGTCACGCCGCCTATGATAGTCGGCGCGATGTAGAGATCGTTCCGGTCCGTCTCGCCGCCCGTCACGATCTCGCCTTCGCCCAGCAGGCCGGCAAGCCGGTCGAAGTGGCGATGGTTGACGATCCGCGCGAAATCCGGGCTTTCGCGTGGGTTTTCCCCGTAGAAAGCCCGCACTTGCCGCTGCAAGGCCTTGAGTAGATCGCTCTTCAATGCACGCGGGACGAGCAGGTAGTCCGGTGCCACACAGGTCTGACCCGCGTTGTAGAACTTGCCCCAGGCGATACGTCGCGCCACAACCTCGATGTCGACGTCATCGTCGACAATCGCTGGGCTCTTGCCGCCCAACTCGAGTGTCACAGGTGTCAGGTGCTCGGCTGCGGCACGCAAGACAACCCGTCCGACCTGCGTACTCCCTGTAAAGAAGATATGGTCGAAACGCTGCGCCAGCAGCGCGCTGGCTTTCTCGACGCCGCCCTCGACGAGCGCACAGTACTCAGGCGAGAACGTCCGCTCTACGAGCCGTGCCAAGGCGCGCGACGTCTCGGGCGTCATCTCCGACGGCTTGAGCACGGCACAGTTGCCAGCAGTCATCGCCGCCACCAGCGGCGCCACAACCAGTTGGAACGGATAGTTCCATGGTCCGATAATCAGCACCGTACCTTTTGGCTGTGGGTGTACACGGCTCGACGACGGCATCAGAACCAACGGTGTCGGCACCGTCCGTGGCTGAGCCCAGGTGTGGATATGCGCGAGCGCGTGATCGATCTCCTCGTATACGAAGCCGATCTCGCCCGCGTACGCCTCGAGTGCGGGCTTGCGCAGGTCTTTGCGCAGGGCCTCGAGCAGCTCGCTTTCCATTTCTTTGACGGCACTTTTGAGCTTTTTAAGCTGCTGGATCCTAAAAGCCAGTTGCCGTGGTTTGCCGGCGGCGAAAAACTCGCGCTGCCGCGTCATGATGTCCGCGATGTCCACCTGCTGCATGGGCAACCTCCGCGCCGCTTCCGTTCGGACAACACCTAACCTGAGCCTTGGCGTGGCCCGCCCGGGCCGGCGATGAGCGTACCTTAGACCCGAGTCCTGAGCGAGCCTCGTCGCCACCCACGCAAAAAATCGAAGGAGCAGGCCGAGGGCCCCCTTAAAATGGGGACACCTTATAAAATGGGGACACCTTACGGAATTTATAAATTCCGTAAGGTGTCCCCATTTTAGAGCCTCGTCGCCACCCACGCAAAAAATCGAAGGGGCGGGCCGAGGGCCCCCCCTTCAAGAGGACGATGGGAAGCAAGCATCAGGAGACTCAAGCCCTTACCGGGCATAGGCCCCTGTTCCGCTCATTGTTTGCAAGCGATGGCTTGCGTCTTGATGATGTTCAGGAAAGCGTCCTTTAGCGCGGTCGCGTCCTGCACTTCGACAATATTCCGGTCGCAGATCTGACCCGTAGAGTCCTGGCAGCTAGCGTCGCTCTTCGAGCTCACGCGCTGAACCAGACTCGGCGTACCGTTACCCCCGACCAGAGCCGTGATGTAGCTATCGAAATTGCTATAGGACGCGGCATACCAATGTTCTTGGTAGTTCTGGAGATAACCGCTGTCGATGCCGCTCATCATCTGCGTATGCTGCGCGATGCGGCTCGAACGCTCGTCAGGGCCCGTGATATAGACGGTGATGACGTCGACACCGGCTTGGCGGAGCGCATCGGCCTGCGTCGCCACGGCGTTCGGATCGCTGTCGGTCGGCTCGCCGTCGGTCACCAGCACCGCCACACGCGCACGCCCGTCGGCCGGCGCGGTACCGAACAGCTGGGAAGCCGCCGTCATCGCCGCGCCATAGGGCGTCAGACCGGAGGGTTTACGGGTAAACTGCAACGCCGTCGACGTCTGGCCGCGGCTGTCACCGGCAACCTCGAGCCAACCATTGGTTTCATTGGCCCAACCGGTGACGTAATCCGCAGATGTCGGAAACGAGGCAATGGCGAGACTGGAGCGAGCCGCGGCATTGC
>Ga0164242_10008073_pt1 | contig 11442 bp, 9 predicted proteins | sample OricomgcompostMG_FD_108783 | JGI IMG/M metagenome (GOLD analysis project Ga0164242, IMG submission 108783) | Miracle-Growth compost microbial communities from Emeryville, California, USA - Original compost - Miracle growth compost (MG) ...
CCGTATACGCCATGGGCGGAGAATCCCGGGCCCCGGAGCAGAGCTCCCTTGAGCAGGAAAAAGAACCTGTTGAGACGGGGAGGAGAACTAGTGTCTCTGGGCTTCGGATCAAACGGCGTTGGTGGCTAGGTCAGGTTCTGCTACTTGAATCTGTGTATATTTCACGTTTTTACTTTTGACTACAAGAAGGCTTATTATATCCACTTTAGAAGTTTCTTCCAACATAACCCCAGAACGTGCTGGCTTTGTAATGCATTGTAATGCAACACGAAGCCGTCAATAGGGGGACTCCCTAAGCTATTGGGTCGTGCAACTTCCACGAGGACGCATCGAGACGCATCGAAACTAAAGAATCACTCAAAAAACCTCCACCTGCTGAGTCCAGACAGTTCATGACCATGGAAAGGTCTCTCTCCCAGCTCGAATGGACCAACCCATTATGGAAATAAAACCTGGCTTATCGTCACGGCGATGAGCCGGAGTTGCAGAGCCGAGACCATGTGTATTAGGAGGGCCAAGACCATCCACGCTTTCTGCAACCCTTTATGATTTTCCCTCCACAGACGTCTCGAGACTTCCGTCAGCAACAAATGTACCACGTCCAAGATAATGATCAACGCCACCTGGACGGCGACCTGGATGATACCAGCCAAGAGTGACATCGACGACAAGCCAAGAACTGCATCTCCTTGCCTCCGGTAGACCCAGGGAGCAACAACCCGAGCGATTAGCCTGCTGCTTGTTCTCTCGTCCAGGAGTCGTAGTCCCCACCAGGTAATCCATCCCTTGCCGGACCTCCACCAGGCCTCTGTGGCGATGTTTGACCGGATGAGGACGAGTATCGCCATTCCTACTAACTGGGCAGCCACATGGGGAAACGATATTAGGGCGCAGAAATGAAGCGTGTGTGCCGAATTAGAGAGTGCCTGGTGAACGGTCCACATGGTATGTTGGACGACGCTCGTGTAGGACGGCCGGGCAGGTTGATACCAGCCAAGGAGAGGACGGAGGATACGTTGGAAAGCCGATGCACCTTGGGGGTTTGGTGCGTAGGCTGTAGCAAGTAGATGCTCTCGTGAGAAGACGAAGAGACCAAAGTCATGATAAATCAGGTATTCAATATCTATGCTGGAGTCATGCATGAGGAAATTAACGTTTGGACCTGCATCCCCCAGCTAAACCTTGTTTCCCATGATCGGAAACAGGGGATAGACGACTGCTCGCGGTTGTCGTAAAGAGCGAGGATATGTCTAAAGTGGTATCTCTTCTACCTGGCCCAATCGCTCGATTCTTCATCTACTTTTTGTTTTTGTGGTTGCTCCCAGGGTAGGCTTACTACACAGGAGTATCCCCCCGCCGAGGTTGACATGCATCACCCCCAGGAACGCCTTTTTTATTCCAAGGCATCCACAAACTCATCGTGAGACTCCCCCGTGTCCCCGCGCTTGAGGTCGGCCCGCGGGAGGTCCTTCTCCAGGTCCTGGTGGAAGTCGATGAGCGGCTCGCCCGGAGCAGTGGGCGTTCCCGTGGCAGAGAGCATGGATTGGATTTCGGCCGTGCTGCGGTGATGCGGGTCGATCTTCGGTTCGGCTCCGGGGCCCGCCGACGACCCCGCGGGGTTCGATACCGGGGGAGCGGGATCGTCGTTTTGGCCAAAGTTGATTAGGTCGTCGCCTTGCTGGTCGGCCTGGGTGCTTCTCTGTGCGTTGGCACCCGTAAGCGACCCCCTTGGCGGTATGACGTTCGGCCCGTTTACCTTTTGTCCCCTGAGTATGGGGTAGATCGCCATTATCTGCTCCGCCTGTTTCTGAGGAGTCGGTGCATCGCTGGACATAGGTTAGTGCTATGCTTTCCCCGGGCCCGCGAAAGGAATTTGAGGGCTACAACTCACATTTGAGCATTGATAATCCATTCGAGATCCTCTTCGCCCTCGTCCTTGCCACCAGGGCCACCCTGCACCCTCCTGAATAGCCGCGGCTGCCACTCCACGCCATCGTTCGCCCTCTTCGCGGCTTCGTCGCGTTGCATGTCCTCAATTTTCGTTTTCTCGTCCGTCGCGAGCTCGTGGTTTCGATCCTTTATCGCTTGGATCGTGTTGGCCCACAACCTCTGCGATTCGCGGTCTTCTTGCTCGTGGACCGGGCGCGCCAAGGGGGCGCTTGGCTTCGAGAGTTGGGCGTTGAAGAACATTTCCTTATGTCCCGTCTGCACACGGTGTTGGCGCGGTACTTTCCCCCAGTGCGGAGAGGGGGAATTCACTCACCTTCAAGTTCTTGACAAACATCTCGTCGCTCCACAGGCCGGATAGCTCGTATAATAGCTCGCCGGTATTTTCGTTCCGGATGGTGCCACCGATAGCGTTATACGTGCCGCCGACCCAGCCCTTTGTCTTAAAGTCGATGTCCGCAGCTAGTCCTAGCTCGGGGCACCGGACGAAGCTGTGGTCTCCGAGCTCGTACTTCATCTTTCCGAAGAGGATGCCCCTCGCGTACATGTTGGGCTGGGTGAGAATGCTAGGAGGTGATTAATAACACATTGGTCCAATTAGGGATAGAATTGCGGTTCACCCACTATCGTTCCCCTTTTGTGGGATCCTTGCCCTTATTGAGTAGAGTTAAGATGGCGGTTCCCTCCATCATACTAGCCGCAGAGTTCCCCAAAAATTTACTTCTGGGCTTCAGGGTCCCGTCGACGCGGATGTGGTGTTCGGGTACCATGTAGAAGTAGCTGGACTTGGGCGGGTGGTGAGAAGTCTGTTCGGAGATATAGTAGGCTCTCGTATTGTCGGGGAGGTCCCAGTAGCAGGTATAGATCTCGCCGAGGATGGGATTCAAGGGTTTCTTGACGCCTCTGCACAGCGTTAACGGGGGTCCTTTGCAAATGCCGGGGAATCCGGGGAATCCGGTCGCAACTTACGGGGGGCGTATGTGCCAGCCACTCAAATAGAATTTGACGACGGAAAGGAACCGCTGGACTGGGTCCTCGACCTGTGGTATGGGGAGGAGCATCTCGGGATGGCACATGAAGCTGCAGAGGTCATGTCAGTTGTCTTGCATATGCGGGTCGCTTGGCATAACCGCAGGTTGGGGCGCCATACTTGGTTATGCGTTCTAACATGCTGCGGGGCTCTAGGATGAAGGTAGGAAGAACAACTCGACTAAGATCGGCGCCGGGGCGTAGTTGGGATATGATATGCATGAGGACTAGAAGTACAGGTTAGGGGCCACTCGAGGCACTGGGTGGCTCTGAAGGGGAGGGGCTAGTCACGGACCGTTGCCCTGATCGGGCTCGACTACGAGGGTATCATCGTCAGGAGTATCGGACTGAGCACCATCGCCGGATGATCGGCTGCCTAGGTACAATGCAAAGGCGTTAGTTTAGTCGATAGAGTAGAAGCCGTAAGCTTCGTTGTAGGGCTGTATGGTGCTCGGCATAAGTGCCCGGCATGGTGCTTCGGCATTGCAGGTCAAGCAGGTAGTTCCGAGAGTTCGGAGCAAGGCACGAGGGCTGGGGTCAGGGAGTTGCCAGGGGACACAAAGACATACTGGCATTCGAAATTGTCCGCCGGCGTCCCGGAACCAAGCCCATCATCGTCAACGGCCCGAAGGGGTTCGAAAGCTAAGGTTCGAACAGCAGAAAAACCCGTAGAAGCCGAAGCAGCAGGTTGACGTAAGGTTGAGGTGGGCAGTTGAGGTGCAGGAAGTAAGGTGCAGCCTCGGATAAGCAGCCCGGTTTTGGCGTCTCCTAACTTTTTTTTTTCCTGGGAGGCAGAACCGATGCGCCCTATAAGTATTGACGAGGAATGCCAAGCCGGATTTCTCTGGATCCCAGATCTCCGATGGAGGTTGGATGGGATTTTAGAGGCGTCGCTTACAAAGTAAATAGTGGGACTTGGAGACAGCAGCACTTTGAAAGAAGCACGGCATTTACCATAGCACCTACTTTGTATACCAAGGTTTGGCGGTAAGCAGGGCAATGAGGTAGATGTTGCGAGGTTTCGATGGGACGGCGAGGGGCAGCTTCGGAATCAGGCGGGGTACTGATGGAGGGGAAATGACGTGGGCTCGCGGGGGGAGGTTGCCTTGGGCGGGTACTTGGTACCGCTTATATACTTGTGCATATATTGCCTCCCCTCCAGTTCGCCCGCACTGCCAAAAAGTCACCGAACCTGTACTCGGTACCCAGAAAAAGCAAGGGTCAGCTGGGGAGGAGGCTTGGCCGTCTGTGAGCAGCCCATTCCCTGTTCCTGCAAGTGAATAGGGTGCTGTGCAGCAGAAGAGAGGTAGTAGTGGGTGGTGGGACGTGGGAATTAAAGGAGGCGAGTCTAAAGAGGCGACTCTAAAAGAAGTGATTGTAAGAGGTGGTGGCTTGTAAGGGGGTGACTTGTAAGTGGTGACACCAACAGCACCAAGATGCAGTGACACCATTGCTTCCATGCCTTCATACCTTCAGCATGGGGGTACTGTACCTTTGACATGTGCTTCCTGCACATTTTGCAAACAAACCTACCGTGCCTATATTAGTACTTTGGGACCTCGCAGTGCCATGCGGAGACCAAGGTGAACAATAAACCCCATCCATGGTCTGAGCCGTGTGCGGCGTGGTATTCCCAACGGCCGGAGTATATTCTCAACGGCCTGGTATTTTCAACGGCTAGCCCGCCAATTCGTATATGTATAGGTAATTCGCATATGTATACTTGTACGGTTTCGGCGGACACATCTCCAGACGTCTGCTCTAAATACCAAACAGGGAGAGATCAGCAAAAGGCAGTTGGACTGGCAACTGGCATTAGATGAAAAGCATACTCCGTAGCCCCGCCCCTGCCGTTTTACTGAGGAGACAAGGCAAGGAGGATGAAGGAATTGTGGAAAATAATTGGGACCATTTTCAAAAGGACAGCGGCCAGCTTATGGTTGATTCAATGAACCTCTTCCGCGGCTTCTTCCATCGCTACAAGCCTGGGAGGAGGCCTCTACCACGGTAACCGGGCCAAATGGGGACGTACCCTGGACCGGAGCCGAGGGTAGAGGAGAGATCCGATCCGAAGCTCGCCGACGAAGTTGTGTAGTGATTAGCGCTTGCGAATCCTATAATTGTCCTTGTAGTGTAGCTCGTATTTAGAAGTCTTGGCCTTCCGCCCGTATCCTAATAGAAGACCAGCCATGTTAACGGTCTTCTGTCGGCATGGTTCATTGCAGACCCTCGCGTGCGCCAGAGTTATAGTCCGCAAGATCCGTGTTATACAGTCATGGATTGACAGCTTCGTCCAAGAAGCAAATGAGTGTCTTTGGGGGCGATTTCGCTCCTTCATGTCCATAGGCAGAGGCAGGTTTCCTGCTGGACACCAACCCCCTCCCCCCCACAGTTTGTTGCTCGAGTAGGTAGAGAATGAGCATTGCTCGAGGTGTCGGCTCAGCTCTTCATCTCTGGCTCCGGTGCGCGCCTAACAACGCCTTACGAGGTTGAGTGACAGACTGATAGCCGCCGGCTCCTGGAACAAGGTACGACCTGGTTACCAAAGTGCCAGCATGAATCTAGCACGACCGGTGAAGGAGGAATTGTTAGGGCGGCGCGAAAATGCAGACATAAGCGCACATGGATCTTCCACACTAGCAGCGGTTATGGCGTCCGGTGTAATTACTTGGAATCCGCAAATGCTCGTATGCCGTTGCGGCTGTGGTGATGTTTGGTTGAGGAGAGAGAGGATCAATCCGTATTGAAGGGGAGCAACTTGGAACTAATTAGTCTCACAGCCGCCTAACAAAGACGCAAGGGAAAGAAGGACCACTGTGCGGCCCCTGGCGCTTAAGAGCCAGTGCTGGGTTAATCCGCGGTGGATAACCGCCGCCCCTTACCGAACTCCACCCGAATGACGAAGATCCACCAGCCCGTCCAACCCCTAACCCCTAGCCTCCAGCCTCCAGCCCCAGAGCTCGTGTGGCCCTGAAACGCTCGTGGCGCCAAGATCTTCAGCCCACCGTGCCTGTCTCTGTTTTGGTATTTATTGACTGCCATGTCTGACCACAACCGTCAACTTTCACAGACGACTACACATGTGAGAAAAAGGTCAACCTGCAACTGCCTTTGAGAGAGGCGTGTGGTCTTTCTGCGTGTTCCCCTCTTTCTTCACCACCTTTTTTTCTCCATCCTGCAACCAATTTGGTTAATTAATCGTTCCAACACATCGGACAACCAATACTACATGAGACTTGGACTTCGGCCCCCACTCGTCAACATCCGACCGACGACTGCCCAGCTAGTGCGGTCCCCTCTTCCCGTCACCCCTCCGCGACTGTCACCCCCGCGATATTCCCCCAATTCCAATATTCAGGGCTGGCGCGTGCCCATCTCTCTCTATACCTACCCAACCTGCACCTCTCCCGCGCTCCGGCGTCTTCGTTCTTTCGGCCTGGCTTGTAAGTGACGACGACAAGGTCCTGGTCTTGTCTCAAAAAACCTTCCCCCTTCTCCCCTCCACGAATCGTTATTTGGATTATTCTTCTAATATCCCGCTCCGTCTAGGGCCTCATGAAGCTCCATCCTTGTTCTACCCATGATCGATTGAGAGCGCCATGGAGAACGAGCCGCCTGCCATCTTCGCGCAGGATGATGGCCGGTCTTCCAAGAGGGGTCGCATTATGGGCAAGCTGTTCGGCCGAGACCGAAAGGTGTCGAATGAGGACCGTAACCTGAACGACTTTCTCCACGGCCAAAACGACCCCCTCCCCATCCTTCCTCGGCCACCCGTGCTCGCGAAGCTCGACACCAGCAGTGCTACCCGATATCCCAATGCCCTGAGCGTCGCCAGCTCCACTTCACAAGGCCTCTCCCTCCGACAGCGCTCCCACAGCCCTAGGATTCGAAACAAAAAGGGCTTGGTGGTGAGGTTTGTCGACACCTTTCCCGAGATCATTGGCGAAGGTGGAGATTCCTCCGACATACCCACACAGGAGATTGCCAAGCGGAAGCGACTACGGCCCCCACCCGTATCCGCCATATCTGCACCACCCCGACCCTCGGACATCCTCGACAACCCGGCAAGAGCTTTCCCCGAAGCCCATCCTGCGGGTGACTTCGATCCCCTTCCCCTGAAACGCACACAAACAGGTTACTCCACCATATCAGATGCCCCAGAACCCGAGATCCCAGCAGGGCGGACCACGACTACTAGATACCTGGATAACCCTGCTATGCCACAGGATGAGAAGAGAAAATCCTTTATCGAGCTCCAGCAGGCGCAGATGCGCCAGGCAGAGGGCTTGGCCTTCGCTAATGCTGTCCGCTCTGCCAGCTCTACCCCATCCCGGAACCGTGACGATCTGATGCAGCCACCACCTTCAGATCAGAGGGCTGCAGTATCGCCCGTCCCTTCACTTCGGCCAGTGGACTTATCACCTGCGTCCAATACCGTCCTCCGCCCGGGAACACCCGAGAACGGCACCCCGAGGTCTGGCTACGAGGGGAGTCCGGCTTCTTCCATGTACTCTTCAACTGCAAGTCCTGCCCAGCGCTATCCCTCGATCAGGCAGGACAGTCACCTCTCAGATAGGGAAAGGGAAAGCGAGTCATCCCCAGTCAAGTCTGTACTCAGCCTGCACGATGTCGTGCTTGCCGCAGGAGACGAAGCCATGGCCACGTTTGTCGCCCGTACTCGACACCTGTTTGAGCTCTTCCGTCTGCAATCCGAGACGGTGAGACCCCTCCAGTCCAGCTTGCCGGAAGACTTAGCCAGGGCCGGACTCTGGTGGTTTTTGAAGGGCCGAATGGGCCTCGAGTCTGCTATCAGAGAACGTCCTACAAGCCCGCAATCCCAACAGAAGAACGAATTTGCGAAGCAACAGGCATATGCCGACCTCGCCAAAGGGTACTGGCTCGCCGAAGAAATCATCCCTGAGGTGCTGGAGGGTAGATTTGACCCCACTGACGGGGATGTTGAGGAGGCGCGTAGAACCCTAGGGTCTAATTTGCGGAAGTTGGCGGTTTCGATGAAGAGGAACGGCATTCTCCCTCCCGAGGAAGCCTTCCTGCCTCAAGTCATCGATAAGACGATCTGGGTGGAATACCCCAGCCTGAGCCGCGACGTCGTCGCTCTGCTCTGGGGCACGTCGAGCGCCGCCCTCAGCCAGATGCCAAGACCCGACTCTGGAATGGCCCTAGGGGACGCCCTCCCCCTAGGTGATTCCCCGCACTCTTTCTGCTTCGGCCGGGTGCATACCGACGCCTTCCTGATGGAGCAGGGGATCGACTCACATCGACTCTACCTTCCGTGCTTACTGTCGGTAATCCGACCCCAGGGGCACTCCAATCTCGTATTCGTCATCGCCAGCCAGAACGGCGCCGTGCAGCTCCGTATCCAGGCGAACAAGAACGCGGGACCAATGTGGGAGGACGTACGCTGGCGTTCGGACTCGTGCAGCATCGACATACGTCTGCCGCGAGGGTTTATCCTTGTTTTGAAATGCTCACAGCAAGACTATAGATTGCTCTGGAGCCAGTATGACTTCAACGCCAAAACCCAAGCGACCCTATACCCGAGACAGGACGAGCAATGCTCTTTCAGATCGACAGTGAGGGCGTTCCAGTGCTTCGGCAACGGGCCCCAGGCACGACAGTTCCCTAGGGAGTCGGTTCGGGGCTGCGAGATGGCTGTTTTTGAACGGATCCTGCGGGAGGGCGCCGCCACAGGACCTCGCAACTTCCACCGTGGCTACCGGATCGCCGTCGTGACTGGCCCTCGATCCAAGACCATCAGCGGCGTCAACCAGGTCTACCTGCCTCAGATGCCGGTGCAGTACGGCTTCCTACGTGGCGAGCAGAATGACCCGGCGCTATCTCTCAAGTTCGAAAACGGCCCGGAAAAAGTGAACATGGTCATGTCCTTCAACGACGAGAAGGAACGGCTGCAGGTACACAGCCTCCTTGTCGGGACCGCTCTCCAGCGCGACGAGCAGGTCTGCTGCGACGTCGCTCTGCAGGGCATCCGATTCTCAGAGCACCTTGGCGATTCAGCGAGCTTCAAGGCCCTCTCGGCCCTCCCCTGGGAGCGGGCCAGGGTCATCAACCTGGACGACGGAAGTGAAAATCCTTCCTGCGTCCTTGCCGACACGCTCCGCGTAGTAGTGGAATCCAAGGATGGGACCATTACCGACCGAGTGAACGTCGCCACGGGAGAGCTCAAGATGCGCCTCGACGTGCAAAACCCGACACATCTGATGATCTACCGCCACCCGCAGGCGGACCTAACCGTGGCCGTCACCGAGGCGACGGTCCCCCGCGAGCTCCCGCAGGGCCTAGGCAAGGCGCTCGAGCTGCTGCAGAAGACTCACACCGTGCGCACCTACACCTTCCCCACGATAGCCGACCTGCACCGCTTCCAGACGGCGCTCACGGGCTTCCGGGTCCTCTTCGACGGCATCGCCTCGGCGTTCGCCATCTCGCGGCGGCGCATGGTCGTGCCGATCCACAAGAAGTGGGAGGCGGGCGCGACGCGGATCCAGGTTGTGCAGCAGCACGACGGCGTCACGCAGCTGCTGGCCTTCTTCGAGGCCTTTACGCACGGCGAGTGCATGAGCTTCGCGCTCAAGGGCACGGATGTGTTCGAGGCGTTCGGCAAGGCCGGAAAGGCGGGCATCAAATTCGACGACGCAAAGTTCCCTCTGCCCAGGAGCCTGGGGGAGGGGTTGGCGGCGGGGGGTGGTGGTGGTGGTGCGCAGGAGGCGGCGGATGCGGCTTTTGTTTGCTTGGATATGCCTGAGTTGCCTGGGGAGCATGACGACATCTCGATCACTTTCGAAAGCGAGTCTGGTAAGTAAACAGTCCTCCCCATCACCAAACTGTGGGAATATGAATACATTAGAACGCAATATATGAGCTAACACTTACTGCGTTTTCTCCAGACCGAGATAAGCTCGCCAAGTGCCTACCAGCACCGGTCAAGACCTCCAGGCTATCGAAGAAGTGAGGTGTCGTCTTTTGTCACCAGGGGTTGGGTTTCAATGTCCGGGATAGGCACAGGTGATTAGCACCGGAGTGAAATAGATCCGTTGCGTTGTTGGGGGGAAGCGTCTGGACATTTTGCATTTCCAGCATGTGCGAGATACCCTGTTACGACGATGTTGATTGATGACCCAGATACGAAATGAAGGAATATGCATTGATAGACCGAGTCATCCGTAGGTGAGAACCTAGGGGACCATGTCACAAGCTATTAGCTGTTTAGTCGATCAAAGCTAAGCATGTCGAAGTTCGAGCTCGTCTGCCATACAGGAAGTAATATGTCTTTCCTAGCTAGGTACAGAAAATGACCAACATGATGACATTTGAGCGCTTCCGCCTTGCGGGGGCGGATTGGCCGTCTCGGTGACATATCGAGCCGCATATCCTCCTGTCGCCTAAACCACCCGCTCGGATGGATTTGACTTGGTGAAAATCGGGTGCAACTCCCGGGTAGGTCAAGGGTAAGCGGCCAGACCCGTGGGGATCAGGTTGAAACCCAGGCCCGGTGGTTGAGAGGACCATGTGGCCGTCCTCTTGGTCTAGTCGCATAGGTAGTCACAGGCCGAGGAGGTTCTTTAACATGCTGGATGTCCAAGGTGACATTCAGTCTGCTTAGGAGCGGTGTGGTTTGAACTGGTATCTTTTGTGTATCCAAGTCTTTAGGTACTCCCCGTGCAGATCAGAATGGGTTTCGAGAGATGTTGTGGCACGCCAGTATAATTTTTTCCTTGGTAAGTAATGTGAGGTGTCGAGGTCCGCAGGTCCGCGATGTGAAGCCGGCTGGGCCGACGACGCAACCTAACCACCAGATTCACACTGTGAATCGGGTAGGTTGGCCACGAAGCCTACCCAACCGGTTTCTCTGTACTTGCCTTGTCCGCCGGCTGGTTCAGCCGGGGACGAGCACGCTCAGTAACTCGTTGTGGGGCGCTAGCACACGGAGGATGATGAGGATGCCGTGATAAAGACTAACATATTCCAAGCCTTGTCAGAGCAGCCCCGTATATCTTGGCAGGGTCCTTGGCCGGGAGCAAAGCGTCACTAGATAAGATTTTCCTGGGGGGTGCGGGTATGGAAGGTGAAAGATCTAATTAAAGGATCAGTTTGGATAATTCGTCGGAGACCGTCTTCAAGTCGCAGGACGCGACAGGTCCTTCCTTACCTCTTTTTAATTCCTGAGATTTTGGCGGGCCATTATGTTTGTTGTTTTCGAAGGGGGCGGCTTTGTTGATATTTTTGGCGGGGTAATGCAGGGGCCCCTTGTGACGTGGGGGAGGAACCTATAAGGCCCGCTTGCACCGGAAGCATTAAACACCCGCCATCCTGGCCGCAACAGCCGGTACTAAACCCCAGCAATTCATCCATCAAGGTTGCTGCTTTACCTACCTGCCGGTACGCGGGCACAAACCAAAACCCTCGTTTCCCGATCCCGATCCCGATCCC
>Ga0164242_10008074_pt1 | contig 11440 bp, 10 predicted proteins | sample OricomgcompostMG_FD_108783 | JGI IMG/M metagenome (GOLD analysis project Ga0164242, IMG submission 108783) | Miracle-Growth compost microbial communities from Emeryville, California, USA - Original compost - Miracle growth compost (MG) ...
AATACTCGAGCTGGTCGCGGTCGATCAGGGCCGAGCCCTTCGAACCGTGCACGTTGAGGCGCACCGAGAGGCCGGGGAACGCGGCCGTGGTCGTGTGCAGTACCGCGATCGCGCCGCTCTCGAAGCGCACGGTCGCGGCGAGCGTGTCCTCGACCTCGATGCCCTCGTGGGCGAGCATCGCCGCATAGGCGAAGACCGCGACGGGCCGGCCGAGGAACCACACGAGCAGGTCGACGGTGTGCACGCCCTGGTTCATGGTCGAGCCGCCGCCGTCGAGGGCCCAGGTGCCGCGCCAGTCGCCCGAGTCGTAGTAGTCCTGGCTGCGCCACCAGCCGACGGTCGCGACCGCGCTCGTGACGCGGCCGAACCGGCCGTTGTGCGCCGCGTCGGCGACGACGACCGAGGCGGGGTCGAAGCGGTGCTGGCTGATGACCGAGACCACCTGGCCGCGTGCGGATGCCTCGCGCGCGGCATCCCGCAGCGGCAGCGCCTTGCCCACGGTCGTGTCCAGCGGCTTCTCGACGACGACGTGCGCACCCGCCGCCACCGCCTCCAGCGCGAGCTCGACGTGCATGCCGCTCGGCGTCACGATGACGACGAGGTCGGGCGCGCCCGCGGCGAGCGCATCGCTCAGCGAGCCGTACTCGGCGGGCGCGGCCCAGTCGGTGCGCTCGGCGATGACCCGCGCGATGGCGGCGCGCGCCTCGGGCTTCGGGTCGACGAGCGCCGTGACGCGGGCGCCGCCGTGGGCGGCGAGCGCCAGGACGTGGTTGGTGGCGATGACGCCGTTGCCGACCAGCGCGACGCTCAGGGCATCCGCATCGGTCGGGTTCTGTTCGTTCTGGCCGCTCATGCGGTGGTCACTCCGATCTGCTCGGTGAGCTTGGCGAACGCGCGGGCGGCGCGTCCGAAGGCGGCGGGGCCGCTGAAGCCCCCGAGCGAGAAGCCCGCGGCGAGGTGCGGCTCGAGGCTCGCGAAGCCCTCGTAGCCCGCGTCGCGCAGCGCCGTCACGGTCTCGAGCAGCTCGCCGTCGCCCTCGCCGGCCGGCACGACCTGGCCGCTCTCGGCGACGGCGTCCTTGACCTGGAGGTAGTCGACGTAGGGGGCGAGCGACGCCCAGCCCTCGGTGAACGGCTTGACGCCGCACTGCACGAAGTTGGCGTTGTCCCAGGCGAGGCGGAGGCTCTCGCTGCCGACCGACTCGACGATGTCGAGCACGCGGGCGGGCACGTCGCCGTAGATCTCCTTCTCGTTCTCGTGCAGCAGCACGACGCCTTCCTCGGCCGCGGCCGCGGCGAGCGCCGACATGCGCTCGAGCACGGCGTCGCGGATATCCTCGGGGGTCTGCGACTCGGCCCGGTAGAACGAGAAGATGCGCACGTAGCGGCTGTCGAGTGCGCGGGCGACCTTCGCGACCGCGCGCAGGCGGCCGACCTCGTGCTCGACGGGCAGGCTCACGTCGACCTTGCCGATCGGCGATGCGATGGCGGAGACGCCGAAGCCGGCGGTGCGGATGACGGAGGCCAGGGCATCCGTCCGATCGTCATCGAAGTCGGCGACGTTGACGCCCCATGCGCTGCGCACTTCGACGTGCCGCGCCCCCAGGGCTTCGAGGACCGCCAGCTGGATGCCGGGGTCGTCGGAGATCTCGTCGCCGAAGCCGGAAAGGGTCCAGGTTCGGTTCTCGCTCACGGGTGCCACGCTAGGCATCGGCCGCAACACGCGGCAATCGTTTGCCATTTGTTGCCAAATCTGCTTGCATCGATGACGTGACACAGCCGTCCGAACGCGCCACCCGACCGACGCTCGCCGATGTGGCCGCCGCCTCGGGCGTCGCCATCTCGACCGTCTCCCGCGCACTGACCCGCCCCGAGCGCGTCAACGCCGCTACCCGCGAGCGCATCGAGCTCGCCGCGAAGCAGCTCGGCTACACCGCGAACACGAGCGCGCGGGCGCTGACCTCGGGCCAGACGCGCAGCGTCGCGGTGCTCGTGTCGGATGTCACCAACCCCTTCTACTTCGGCATCATCCGCGGCACGCAGCAGGAGCTGAAGACCGCCGGCTACACGCAGCTGCTCGTCGACACCGAGGAGTCCGACGAGCTCGAGGACGCGACGCTCAAGCGCCTGCGCTCGTCCTACGACGGCGTGATCCTCGCGGCATCCCGCCTCACCGACCGCCGCCTCTCCGAGCTCGCCGAGCGCATCCCGCTCGTGGCGATCAACCGCCAGACGCGCGGCGTGCCGAGCGTGTTCATCGACACCCCGCTGGGCGTCGGGCACGCGGTCGAGCACCTCGTGTCGCACGGCCACCGCCGCATCGCCTACGCGGCCGGCCCCGTCACGTCGTGGTCGAACGAGCGGCGCTGGCGCGCTCTCAAGGCGGGCGCCGAGCGGCTCGGCGTCGAGGTCGTGCGCGTGGGCCCGTTCAGCCCCCGGAAGATCCAGGGCGCGGCTGCTGCGGATGCCGTGCTCAACACCGGCGCGACCGCCTGCGTCGCGTTCAACGACCTGCTCGCGATCGGCATGCTGGGGCGCTTCGCCGAGCGCGGCGTCAGTGTGCCGGACGACATCAGCGTGGTCGGCTGCGACGACATCTTCGGCGCCGACTTCTGCAACCCGCCGCTCACCACCATCACGGCGCCGATCGAGCAGGCGGGCCGCGTCGCCGTGTCGATCCTGCTCGCGCAGCTGAACGGAGCCGGCACAGCGGGCCGGCATGCGGCGACGCTGCCGACCCACCTCACGATCCGCGAGTCGAGCGGGCCCGCGCCGGCGCCCGCAGCCGCGCCCGCAGCCGCAGCGGCCTCACAGGCGTCGGCGGAGGGCGGCCGGGGGCGCTGAGCCCGCGCCTGCGCCGGGCGTCCCAAGGCGCACACTCGGGAGGACGTTCTCGTCGAAATGTCCTCCCGAGCGTGCGTTCTTCGCGCTCAGAGCCCGCCCGAAAACGCTCGCAAGCGCAAGTCACTGTCACAACCGCGCCGCCCACCCGGTCAACGCTCGTGTGGCCCGCGCCGATCGGCCGAGCCGCGAGATCAGAGCGGGAGCACCGGGTTTCAGGCGGTCCGACGCGTGGCGGCGTGCCGGGCAGTCGCCAAGCAGAGCGTGGCTGGTCCCTCCCACCGCCGATCGCGCGGGCCCGCGATGACGACGCCGCGAGGCACGAGCACGGAGGAACCGATGGCCATCAGGATGAGTGAGCTGCTCGCCGACGCGTCGCAGCAGCTGCGCTTCGAACCGACTCCCAAGCGAGTTCGTGCCTACCTCGACGGCGTGGTCGCCGTCGACAGCACCCGGGCGGTGCTCGTGTGGGAGCCCCACTGGGTCGTGCCCGCCTACGCGGTGCCGTCGCGTGACCTCCGCATCCCGCCGGCCCCGCTCGGCTCCTCGACGCGCGGCCGCGGCGCTCGGCTCGACGACTCGGCGCTCGAGGGCTACGTGTTGCTCGAGTTCGACAGCTTCGACCTCTGGCAGGAGGAGGATCAGGACATCGTCGCCCATCCGCGCGACCCCTACCACCGCGTGGACGTGCGGGCGAGTTCGCGGCATGTGCGGGTGGAGTTCGACGGCGAGCTGCTGGCCGAGTCCGACCGGCCGGTTCTGATCTTCGAGACGGGGATGCCGGTGCGCTACTACCTGCCGCGCGAGGACATCCGCATCGACCTGATCCCCTGCGACACGAGCACGACGTGCGCCTACAAGGGCCGCGCCGCCTACTTCTCCGCCGAGGTCGGTGGCCGACTGCTCGAGAACCTGGCGTGGACGCTGCCGGAGCCGTTCCCCGAGGGGCTCGGCACCGAAGGCCGGATCGCGTTCTTCAACGACCGCGTCGACGTGATCACCGGCTGACGCACGAGCCCAGCTCAGCCGCCCCGGCGCTCGGCGATGATCGCGCCATGCGTACGAGCACCGGGCTTCGCTCTGGTGTGCGTCTCGAGCACCTCGAATCCGGCTGCATCCAGCGCGTCGGCGAGCGCCTCAGTCGGCCAGCAGTACGCCGTGACGACCTTGTGCGGGAACGACTCGAGCACGGACCCGGCGAAGAAGCCGACGAGCATGCGGCCACCCGGCTGCAGGACTCGCGCGAATTCGGCGAGCGGCTCATGGATGGTCTCGGGCCGGAAGTGGACGAGGGAGTAGAACGACAAGACGCCGCCGAAGCTCGCGTCCGCGGCGTCGAGTGCACACAGGTCGCCGACGCTGAAGTCGATCTCAGGCACGGCGGCTCGCGCGTGCGCGATGAACTCGGGTACCTGATCGACGCCTGTCACGTCGAGCCCGAGCCCTGCCAGGAATTCCGACCATTGCCCCGGGCCGCACCCCGCGTCAAGCACCGGTCCTGTGACATCCGCAGCCCAGCGCGTCGCGAGGTTCAGGTCGTCGGGATGCACATGCCCGATCGTGCCAACCGTCTCGATATACCTGCCCGAGAGCTCTGAATAGGCGGATCGCACGTCGTTCACGCGCCTACGGTATGCCGCGCAGAGGCGCATGTCGCGCCCCTCGTGCGGCAAGTTATGGCAAACGCTTGCCATTGCGGATGCCGCGCCGCTTGACTGCGGGACATGACAGCGCTGTCGCCGCACCCCGATCGCCTCCTGCCCGCCGACCCCGGCACGCGCGAGGTCGCGCGCCGCCTGTACTCCGAGGTCCGCGCGGCGCCGATCCTCTCGCCGCACGGCCACGTCGACGCGCGCCTGCTGCTCGATGACGCCCCGTTCCCCGACCCGGCGGCGCTCTTCATCACGCCGGACCACTACGTCACCCGGCTGCTGCACGCGCAGGGCGTGCCCCTCGACCGGCTCGGCCTCGGCCCCGAGCGCGAGACCGACGGCCGCGCCATCTGGCGCGAGCTGTGCCGGCACTGGGACGCCTTCCTCGGCACGCCGGTGCGGTTCTGGTTCGAGAGCGAGCTGAGCGAGGTCTTCGGCCTGGCCGAGCAGCCGAGCGAGGCCTCCGCCGACGCACTCTACGACGAGCTGAGCGCGCGGCTCGCGGAGCCCGCATTCCGGCCGCGCGCGCTTTTCGAGCGCTTCGGCATCGAGGTGCTCGCCACCACCGACGACCCGACCGACGACCTCGCGGCGCACCTCGCGCTGCGCGAGGACCCCGGCTTCGCGGGACGCGTCGTGCCGACGTTCCGCGCCGACAGGTACATGACCCCGGGCACGGCGCTGTGGGCGCCGGCGCTCGACGCCCTGGCCGAGGCATCCCGCATCGACACGGGCAGTTACGCCGGGCTGCTCGACGCGCTGCGCAGCCGCCGCGCGTTCTTCAAGGCGGCCGGCGGCACCGCGACCGACACCGGCGTGCTGGCCGCCGACGCGACGCCGCTCGGCGACACCGAGGCCGAGCGCATCCACCAGGCCGGGCTGAGCGGCGAGGTCACCGACGCCGAGGCCGCCGCGTACCGCGCGAACATGCTCTACCGCTTCGCCGAGATGTCCGTCGACGACGGCCTCGTCATGCAGCTGCACGCCGGGGTGCACCGCAACACGCACCGGCCGACGCTCGACCGCTTCGGCCCCGACACCGGCCACGACCTGCCTGCGGTCGGCGGCTACACGCTGCCCCTCGCTCCCCTGCTGCGCGACTTCGGCACGGCCGAGGGCTTCCACCTCGTCCTGTTCACGGTCGACGAATCCCTGTTCAGCCGCGAGATCGCGCCGCTTGCAGGCTTCTACCCCGCCGTCTACGCCGGCGCGCCGTGGTGGTTCATCGACACCCCGGCCGCGATCGCCCGCTACCGGGCAGCGGTCACCGACTCGGCCGGCTTCGCGAAGACGAGCGGCTTCATCGACGACACGCGCGCGTTCTGCTCGATCCCGGCGCGGCACGACATGTCGAGGCGTGCGGATGCCGCATTCCTGGCCTCCCTCGTGACCACGCACCAGCTCGCCGAGGACGACGCGCTCGCCGTCGCCCGGCGCCTGGTGGACGACATCCCCCGCGCGGTCTTCAAGCTCTAGCCGAGGTTCCCCGGCGGGAACTGGTTCCCGTTACGGACGTTCTGGCCCGGCGCTGCGGGCGCAGGTGTCCGGAACGGGAACTAGTTCCCGCGGGTGAGCTAGAAGCCGGTGCTCTGCAGCGAGGCGGTCTCGTGGAAGTCGGAGTACGTCAGCGAATCGGCCTGCGCACCGACGAGGCCGAGCACCAGGTGCCCCTGCCCGAGCAGCGTCATGAGCGCGCCCAGCGTGAGCGGATTCGCTTTCAGGCTCTGGGCGAGGCCCTCGCCGTCGCCGTACTGCGCGCCGACGCGGTCGATCCAGACGACGACGTGGCCGCTCAGCGTCATGCCGCCCGTGTCGAGATCGACGACCTCTTTCCGGTTCTTCGTGTCGAGGTGGAAGTCGCCGATCGTGAGCGAGTCGCACTCGATGCGGATCGTCGTCGCGCGCGTCCCGTCGGCGAGCGGCACCGTCACGACGCCGATCCGGCTCGTCCCGCCGATCTGCAGCGAGCTGCCGGTCGCGTTGGCCGAGGGCAGGGTGAAGACGCCGTGCGAGTTGTCCGCGCCGAGCGCGAGCAGCGGCGTCTCGGTCGTCGCGTCGCTCGGAGCATCGACGTGCGTCGTCGCCGGAGTCCCGGCCGCGGGCGCCGAGCCCCGGTCCTGACCGGGGACGGCGGCGATCGTGCCGCCCGAGGACGAGGGCGAAGGCGAAGGCGAAGGGCTGTCGTCGGCGTCGACGGTCCCCGAGTCGGGCAGCTCGTACGTGCCGGGGTCGCCGTTGTCCGCGGGGTCGACCGTGCCCGAGTCGGGCAGCTTGTAGCCGCCCGTCGCGCTCGGCGACGGCGTGCTCGAGGGGCTCGACGACGGCAGGCAGACGACGCCGAGGACGCACGAGCTCGCCGATGCCGAGGCGGGTGCGGATGCCCCGGCCGCCCGCGCCTGCTGCGGGGACGCCGCGGCGAGCGCCAGCGCGAGCACGGCCACGACGGCTACGCCGGCGCCCGTGTGCTTCGGCCCGCGGCCGCCCGAGTCGCCGTCGCCGCGTTCATCGGGCTCGTCCGGCTCGCCGGCATCCGCATCGGCCGCCTCGTCCGCCCCGCCAGGTGCGGCCGCCGCCTCAGCGGGCGCGCCGGGCGGCACCCAGGCGACGGCGAGGACGCCGCCGACCGTCGCGAGCAGCATGCCGATGACGAAGCCGCCGAGGTTCACGCCGATCAGCGAGTAGATCGCCAGGACGAGCGCGATCACCCCGTAGAAGATGCGGTGCACCGGCATGAGGGCGATGAGCACGGCGAGCAGCACGAGCACCGACGGGATCAGCATCGCCTGCAGGCCCTCGAGCCCCAGCTGGATATGGATCTTGCCGATGTCGAGCTGGCCCGAGAAGAACTCCTCGATGCCGCCCAGTGCGATGAGGACGGCACCCCAGAACGGGCGCTCCTTCCGCCAGCGCGAGAAGGCGGCGCGTCGTGACGTCACGATGAGGCGCAGCCCTTACTTGCAGCTGTAGTCGCCGTCGGTGACGACCTTCATGTGCATGCCCGTGAGCGCGAGCGTGCCGGCGGTCGTCGAGTAGGCGACCTGCGAGAAGTTGTTCAGCGTGATGCCGTCGGAGTCCTGGGCGAAGTCGCCGGCCGAGCCCTTGGCCGCGGTGCCGACCGTCGCGGCGTCCGAGCCGATGCGCACGTTCCTGAAGATCGCGTCGCCCTTGAGGTCGGTCATGCCGATCTGCAGGTTCTCGGCCTTGACCGGGGTGTCGCCCTGGCCCGCCGTGATCACGAGGCCGACCTTGCCGAGCGGGGTGTCCGTGACGACCGACTGGCACAGGTTGGCGATCGTCGCGTTGGTGATGTTCGCGATCGCGACCGGGATCTCCTTGCCGTCCTGCAGCTTGGCGACGCCGCCGTACTGCGAGAAGCCCGTGCCCTGGAGCTGCGTGCCGCCCATCGTGAACGATGTGCCGGAGACCGAGAACGAGACGGGCACGGCGCCCTGCGCGACGCCGCCGAGGACGACGGCCGAGACGATGCCGACGGGAATGGCCACCAGTGCGATGCGGCCCCCACGCGATTTCACTGCGCGCTTGAAATCCATTGCTTCCCCCTCGAAGTCATGTGGATGGGTGAGACACCCTTGTCCCACCCCGAAGAGGTTACGACCTTATTGACAAGTGGTCAAATAAGGCGCGCGGATCGACCGACGACAACAGACGCGATGATCGACAGCGGTCACATAAGGCGCGCGGGGGCCGACTCCCCCGAGAGCCGCACGACGGCGAGGCAGCTGCCCTCGAGGAACGCCAGCAACTCCTCGCGGTCGATGCCGTCGTGCATCGCGCCGTCGACGAGGGCCTGCTCCGCCAGGGCGACCCACGAGCGCAGGGCCACGGTGAGCCGCGGGCTCTTGCGGATGCCGAGCTCGTCGAACATGACGGCGAGGCGCTCGGCCTGGGCGCCCCTCACCTCGTCGACGATCTCGCGGACATCCGCATCGCCCGACGCGGCGCCGCGCACGAGCGAATAGAACGTCGAGCGGTGCTCGCGCGCATAGGTCACGAAGCGGTCGAGGGTGTCGTGCAGCCGCGCCTCGGGAGCGAGTTCGGGCCGCGGCTCGGTCGCGCGCATGAGGCTGTCGCGCGCCGCCGCGACGATGTCGTGGTGCAGCCCCGTCTTGGAGCTGAAGTAGTAGAAGACGAGCCCGCGCGACACCCCGGCGTCGGCCGCGAGCGACTCGATCGTGATCTCCTCGAGGGGCCGGTCGGCGAGCGCCTGCACGCCGAGGGCGATCAGCTGCTTGCGCCGCTCCTCGGGCGACAGGCGCGTGCGTCGCTCGGCTGGCATCCTCCGAGGATATCCGGCCAGCCTCCCGCCGATCTCAGCCGAGCCGAGCGCCCCGCCGCCGACCTCCGCGCACCGCCGCAGCGAGCGCGAGGACCATGCCGACGAGCAGGCACAGGACGAGAGACAGCACGTTGACGTTGCCGTTGATGTAGTCGCCGTGCCAGCGCCCGAGGTCGACCAGCTGCTCGCGCTGCCAGCCCGAGACCCAGTCGATCGCCGGCCGCAGGATCGCGTAGCTGTAGACGCCGACCAGGGCGACGGCGATCGCCGCACGGTACAGGCCGGAGAGCGGCAGATAGCGGATGACGAGGGCGACCGCCCACGGGAGCACGGCGCAGAGGGCGGCGATCGGCAGTGCCTGCGTCGCGAGCAGGTCGAGACGGCCGACGCTCGCCATGATCACGAACAGCAGCAGCACGAGCGCTACGGTGTCGGCGCCGAGCGCCAGGATCAGGCGGTGCCGGGCCGCGGCCTGCGGCAGGGGCTGGGCCGCGAGCACGATCGGCCCGAAGACCAGCACGACAGCGAACAGCACCGAGCTGATCGCAATGAGCAGCCAGCTGCCGCCGTCGCTGTACATCGCCCTCACGATGGCGAGCAGGGCGAACAGGCTGAGTAGCGCGGCGCCGAGCACGACCCGTCCCGCGCGGCGCACGGGCAGCAGAGGCAGTGTCGTCAGGCTGAACGCGAGTGCGAGCGCCGCCACCACGACCCAGTACCAGGTGAGTGCGTGCGCGACCGACAGGTTGACGATGAAGCAGGTCACGAGCGCGACGGCGTACATCAGTGCCGTCGTCCACAGGATCGTGGTCTTCCAGCGGCGATAGATGCGCGCGTCCCTCTCGACCTGCTGGGTCTCGTGGTCTTCGCTCGCATTGATGAGCTCGCCCTCGCTGACGCGCAGCTGCTGCGCAAGCGGTGCGACGAGCGTGATGTCGGGGTACGAGAGCCCGCGCTCCCACTTCGAGACGGCCGACTCGGTGATGAAGAGCCGATCAGCCAGCTCGCGCTGCGTCAGCCCAGCGGCCTGGCGCTTCGCGATCACGAACTGCCCGAATGCCTTCTTGGAGGGGGTCATGCTGAAACGAAAGCATCCGACGGCGCCGGACACCTTGTTTTCGGCCCGAAACGCGACCCGACCATCAGGCCAGTCGCGGAATCACGGGGCGCCGCGGCCCTACGCCGCCGGCTCGTCCGACGCGAGCGCCTCGCGGATCGCGGCGACGATCTCGTCGACAGGGTGCGCGATGTCGAAGACGCCGCCCGCCTCATCGGCCTCGAGCGGCTCGAGCAGGGCGAGCTGCGAGTCCAGCAGCGAGGCCGGCATGTACTCGTGGTGGCGGCCGCCGACACGGGCCTGCAGCACCTCGCGCGAGCCCTCCAGCAGCGCGAAATAGGCGTTCGGCGCGTACTCGCGCAGAAGGTCGCGATAGGCGCGCTTGAGCGACGAGCACGCCATGATCACGCCGTCGCCAACCGCGAGGCGCTGCCCGACGACGCGCAGCCAAGGCCAGCGGTCGTCGTCGGTGAGCGGGATGCCCGCGGCCATCTTCTCCTTGTTGGCCGCCGGGTGCAGGTCGTCGGCATCGATGAACACGCGTCCGGACTCGTCGGCGAGCCGGTCGCCCACCGTGGTCTTGCCCGAGCCGCTAACACCCATGAGGACGAGAGGTTGGAAGCCTGTTACATCTGCGCCATTTGCCATGCACCCATTCTGTCTAGGCTGGGCACATGACAGAGCAGTCCGCGAATATCGGTGTTGTCGGCCTCGCCGTGATGGGGTCCAACCTCGCCCGCAACCTCGCCTCCCGCGAGGGCAACACCGTCGCCGTTTTCAACCGCAGCTACGAGCGCACCGAGACGCTCATCACCGAGCACCCGGAGGCGAACTTCGTCGCCGCCAAGACCTACGAGGAGTTCGCGGCGTCGCTCTCGAAGCCGCGCACCGCGATCATCATGGTGCAGGCGGGCCGCGGCACCGACGCCGTGATCGACGAGCTCACCAAGGTCTTCGAGCCCGGCGACATCATCGTCGACGGCGGCAACGCGAACTTCCACGACACGATCCGCCGCGAGCAGGCCGTGCGCGAGACCGGCATCCACTTCGTGGGCACCGGCATCTCCGGCGGCGAGGAGGGCGCCCTCAACGGCCCCTCGATCATGCCCGGCGGCTCGGTCGAGTCCTACAAGACCCTCGGCCCGATCCTCGCCTCGATCGCCGCGCGCGCCGAGGACGGCGAGCCGTGCGTCACCCACGTCGGCACCGACGGCGCCGGCCACTTCGTCAAGATGATCCACAACGGCATCGAGTACGCGGACATGCAGCTCATCGCCGAGGCCTACGACCTGATCCGCCGCGGCACCGGCAAGACCCCGAGCGAGATCGCGGATGTCTTCGCGGAGTGGAACCAGGGCGAGCTCGAGTCGTACCTCATCGAGATCACCGCCGAGGTGCTGCGCCAGAACGACGCCGAGACCGGCAAGCCCCTCGTCGACGTCGTGCTCGACGCCGCGGGCGCCAAGGGCACCGGCGCCTGGACCGTGCAGAACGCCCTCGACCTCGGCATCCCCGTCTCGGGCATCGCCGAAGCCGTCTTCGCACGCTCGCTGTCGTCGAGCGCCAAGCAGCGCGCCGCCGCAGGCGAGCTGCC
>Ga0164242_10008075_pt1 | contig 11440 bp, 9 predicted proteins | sample OricomgcompostMG_FD_108783 | JGI IMG/M metagenome (GOLD analysis project Ga0164242, IMG submission 108783) | Miracle-Growth compost microbial communities from Emeryville, California, USA - Original compost - Miracle growth compost (MG) ...
CGCGCGACAGTATTCTAGATATTTGGGGGCCGCGCACGCCTCATATGGATCCTGAATGGCCGGTCCGGATAGATCAAAATCTGGAAGAAGAACCGGATCGTTGGGTTCAGGCATCTTGTTTCCTCTGTTCCAATGGCTGTGGGATCGACATTGGCGTTAAGGACGACCACCCAGGCGGTCGTATCGTTGGGGTCCGGGGCAGGGAGGTGGATGTGGTCAATCATGGTCGCCTCGGGCCCAAAGGACTTTACAGCTGGGTTGCCAACGCCAGCCCTGATCGTCTAACTATGCCTATGGTCCGTAAGGGAAATGATCTTGTGCCGGCAACTTGGAATGAAGTAATGGACATGATTGTGTATCGCATAAAAGATGCCAAAGAGCGTTTTACGGCCGGTTCCATTGGTTTTTACACATCGGGACAGCTTTTTGCCGAAGAAAACTATACGCTTGGTGTGATTACGAAAGCGGGCGTCGGTACGCTTCATGTAGATGGCAATACTCGCCTTTGTACGGCGACGGCGGGCGCCGCACTGAAAGAGACGTTCGGCTCCGATGGACAACCCGGCGCTTATGAAGACGTAGATGTTTCGGACTGTTTCCTACATGTTGGCCACGATTTATCTGCGACAGCCACTGTGCTGTGGGCACGCGTGCTTGACCGCAGGCGCTCGATGGCGCCGTCACGAATGATTGTCATTGATCCACGCCTTACCAAAACGGCAGCCGAGGCGGATATTCACATCAGGCCAAGACTCGGTACCAATGTGGCCGTATTGAACGGACTGATTGGGCAGTTGATTGAGCAGGGGTACGCCGATCGTGATTTCATTGATGCACATACCATTGGCTACGACGAATTAGTCAGAACAGTATCGGCTTACACACCCGAACGGGTTGCGGAAATTTCCACCGTACCGGCAGGGCAGCTTCGCCAGGCAGCCGAAATGATTGGCAAGTCCAGCATGCTGCTTTCAACTTGCCTGCAGGGTGTCTACCAGTCCAACCAGGGAACGGCTGCAGCGGTGCAAGTCAATAATATTAACCTGGTGTTGGGCCGTATTGGCAAACCCGGCTGCGGGATTCTGCAAATGAATGGGCAGCCGACTGCTCAGAATAGCCGGGAAACCGGTACCGGTGGCGATTTGCCGGGTTTCCGAAACTTTGATAATCCGCATCACATCGAAGCGCTTGCGAAACTATGGAATGTAGATCCTGCAACCTTGCCAAACTGGGCTCCTCCGACCCATGCGCTTCAGATCTTCGATCATGTTCAGGCGGGTTCTATCCGGGTGCTGTGGATCATCGGCACTAATCCGGCGGTTTCTTTTCCCGATCTGAACCGGTTGCGTGCAGACCTGCGCGAGCAGGGGGTTTTCGTGATTGTGCAGGATGCCTTCATGACCGAGACTGCAAAGATGGCTGATATTGTGCTGCCAGCCGCGATTTGGGGTGAGAAGACCGGCTGTTCTACCAACGTAAACCGTGTCGTCCACCTCAACCATAAAGCCATTGACCCACCGGGTGAGGCCAGAGCCGATATAGACATCTTTCTCGACTTCGCCAGACGAATGGACTTTCGGGATAAGGATGGGGCACCATTGATTAAGTGGACGGATGCTGAAGGCGCATTTAATGCTTGGCGCGAATGTTCCAGAGGGCGTCCTTGTGACTACTCCGGGCTTTCCTATGAAAAACTTACCGGAGGATCGGGTATCCCGTGGCCCTGCAACGATCAGCATCCTGACGGGTCAGTCCGGTATTATACCGATCTCATATTCGCAACCGATCCGGATTATTGTGAAAGCTATGGTCATGACCTATTGACCGGGACACCGATAAAGGCCGAAGATTATCGGTCGAAGGATCCTAAAGGCCGCGCTTTCCTGCGTCCTGCGGAATATATTCCGCCAATGGAAGAGCCGGATGAAGAATATCCGTTTTTCCTGACGACAGGACGAGTGGTGTATCACTTCCATACTCGAACCAAGACAGGTCGATCCAGAAAATTAAGGAATGCAGCCCCAGATGCTTTCATCCAGGTGAACGACGACGATGCCCGTCGACTTGGCATTAAGGAAGGAGAGATGCTGCGGGTCAGTTCCCGTCGCGGTATGGCGGAGGCGCCGGCACGAATTGGTGATATAGAGCCGGGCACCTTGTTCATGCCCTTCCATTATGGCTATTGGGATGACCCGGGCCGCCGACGAGCTGCCAACGAGCTTACCTTGTATGAATGCGACCCAGTCAGTAAACAGCCGCATTTCAAATATGCTGCCGCCAAATTAGAAAAGGTAGAAGGCTCACTTTTGGCTCAGCCCAATGAATCCAAGAGGGAAGATTCCACAATTGATGAAAATGACCAGAAAGATGAGACCTGGCCATATCTTACCAATTATCTTGGCCAGCTGTCGGCGAGTGAAGGACGCTTGATCCGTGAATGGAAGAAACTAGTCGATTCACATTCAAAAACGCCGGACATTGGTGCGCAATGTGCATTGTTTATCGCATGGTCAAAGGAAAACGTAGCGGTACTCTCTTCTTGCATAGATAAATTTGGTGAGCAAAAGGAAAGCCACCGGGGAACACTGGACGAATTATTGTCTGCTCATTATGAGGAAAACGCCATTGGATTGATGCGTAATCTTCAGGATCTGTGGCTGATGGTGAATGAAAGCACAGTCTCCATCGCAGTATTGCTTAAAGGAGCCCAATCACTTGAGGATGCCGATCTGGAGAAGAATATCCAAAAGATTTCAAGCCGAAACGCACGCCAACGTGATTGGGTATTAGGCCGTATTAAGCAAGCTGCTCCCCAAACACTGACGGTCCCCTTACGGCATTGAGTGAGTGCTCTGTCTGTAGATCCGGGGCAGGATTTCGATTTATTTTTTAATTATTTCCCCGGTGCAGGAAAGTGAACTTGTTTGGTCGGTTTAGGCGCTTCTTAAATTTTTGTGAGCGCCGATCGTTTATGGGCAGCTATATGGTCGGACTTATCACTCTTAATTTCATATTGGGGGGCGTCTTTCGTAGCATGATGCGTGTGGCCTTTATAATCGAAATCTTTGGTGTGTATTTTAATAATCGTACCTGAGACGATTCCTGCTTCAGAATTCCAGCTAACATTATCGCCCACCTTAAGCTTTGTTGCCATCGTTATATTTTTAAAAAGTGAATCAAGTTTCGCCAGAATAAAGATGATTACCTGCTGCACCTAATCTGGTGCTGTGGAATGGTAACGACGCTATCACGCTGCTTCGGAACGTATATTGGCCGTCGGCTGTTTTAGCGCAATCGCTTCAAGCGCTGACGCTGCATTTTCAAAATCTTTCCTTTCCGTATCGTCTCTATAAGAAATTTATTTCTCTGGAAGTGCAAGCGCTATAACGGCTTCTGCAGTCAAGAGCCGGAAAGTGAAGCTTTCCTGCAGATAAAGCCTTACGGTAGTTTCAGAATGACTGAGGTACCCAATCGAGATATCCTGTCCTAGGTCCAGTTCAAGGTCACCGCCCCGGGTCGACAGCACGAAACAGCCTTCGATGGCCGGTGACCAAACAATTTCGCCATCCACAAGGCGTCGGATATGCTGCAGGACCGGATATCCTTCATCACTCCCACCGCTGGCGGCCGTGTAAGAATTTGCACCCATTACCAATGCATAGGGACCGTTGACCCCGGCCAAACGCAATTGACTCACCGCTTGTGCAACCACGTCGGGATAACCTCGCACATTTGCAGGGAGCTTTAGCGCCTGATTGCTGCTCCCTTCGCGAATGCCTTGGATTCCCCCTGCGGCATATCCTTCGAAGACCGAACGATCCTCTGAGAGGGCAATTTTTTTTGCCGCCTCTTTCAGCGGTGACCAATCCGAATCCGTGGCACCGCGTTCCACGTCGTCAATCGCCTGGCGCGTGAGTTCGAATGGAACGCGAAGTTCAACAAGCGCCTTGGCCTCGCGCTGAGTAGCCTGAATCCCGTCGCCCGGTGCCTCGATTTTCCGGACATGACCGGTACCGACCGCCGAGAAGTCGAAACCTTTAGGGCCTTTCACATCAACAACACGTCGTGCCGCCATATGGCGTTTAAGGGTACGAGACGCCTCGTCTTCGATTTGGGTCCAGGCCGCATCCGAGATAGGGGCGAGTGCCCGATAGAGATTATTCATATCCTGTTTCTTTTTTAAGTGAACCGATATGCAGTGAGCCATCAACAGATGATGCTTCCAGCCCGCTCGAGTCATTAGGCTCGCTTTCTGCAGCGTTGGAGTTGCCGACCTGCAAGGGAGGCAAGCCTGACGCGATGTTATCCAAAAATGTTGCTGAAGGAACAAAAAATAAAGTTCCTGTTTTTGGGACACTAAAATCCAATAACTTATCGTAATTCCCCTCGGGAGAACCAATAAACATATTGTCTAACATCTTCTTTACTGTACTGAACGTGCTTGCATAAGCAATAAAATAAGTGCCCATCTCATTAGTGGACATATCTCCAAATGGCATATTATCGCGAATAATCTTAAAGTCATCGCCAATATTCGCCAATGCGATATGAGAATTGGAGGGCTTTACGCTATCTGGCATTTCGATATCGTCTTGTTTGGACCGACCAAATATTTTTTCCTGTTCTTCGACAGTCAATGCTTTAAAGGCATGCAAATCATGAATATATTTTTGCACGAATAAATAGCTTCCACCTTTATAAGACGGGTCATCATCGCCTACCAGGCCAAAGGAGACCCGTTCTTCTCCCTGAGGATTTTCTGTGCCATCAACAAAACCTAAAATGGAGCGGCCGTCCCAATATCTGAAACCATGTACTTCTTCTACGCTTATGGCAACCGGTTCCAGAATATCTGCTATTGCTGATGCCATGTCATAACATATACCGATATTATCTCCTCTAAGATGAAAATGTAAATCGCCCTTGGAAGAAACCGCGGTATGTTTTTCCCCAACGATAGGGACAAAATTCGTTAATTCTTTAGGAATGGGAACAGGGAGATCTAACCGGTGCCACGCATCATAGCCAATACCCATCACGCAACTTACACCTGAGTCGGGGAAGCGGATGTCGGCTGAATTATTCAGATTGATGACCAATGCACAAATTCGTCGAAAAGCATCTTTAACAGCCGCATTATCTTTAAAGTTCCAGACGATAAAGATAGTGTTGTTACCATGGTAATCTAATACATTCTGTGGCTCCGGATCCATATGAGTTATAGGGTAATATAAATTTTTATTTTAATATCTATTGCTGGCGCTACAAAAGTACGTTTTCATTTTCACGATTGAAGTTTGAAGTTTAAATTTAATAAAAAATATCCTTTTCGTTATATCAAAATTATAAGATTACGTGTACTGAAAGTTTTGCAGGTGCTCTTTATTTCATTTCGCTAAGCCATTGATTGGTTATACCTGGTGCAAGTTGCTTTAGCAAAGCCAAAGGAGGAATCTTTTGTCCATCAGCCGAATAGTTGGCAATAAATATTTTGATAAGCTTTGTTTTGAATTTGGGATAAAGTCTTTTGCCAAGCGATCCAAATTTCCCCTGATACCATGAATAATTCCTGGGCCCAACGCTCGTATATAATTGTTCAAAATCTTCAAGCGTTCTATATTTGGGTTGGTAACTGGATTTCTTCGTACCTGGAAAATGAGGATAACCCTTGTTAATCTTTAAGAAACAGGTTTTAAAATAGGTGGCTAAAAATTCATCTGCCCATTTCTTTTGAGTGAAGGTGTGTTTATATGTTTCCAAAAAAATATGACCTAATTCATGCAGGGCGAGCACATCATATGCAGACAGAATACTATCGGAAGTGTTATCATCATTCCCGCCAAGCAGCTTACCAACGGTTTTCTTATCAGCAGCAATAAATATCTTGTTGATTCGTGACCATGCAGTAGGCATACCATAGGTAGAGCCATATTTAGGTAAGTTGATCTTATCCCATTCGAGCTGATTTAAAATCATGATTTCTAAATTAAATTTTACATCCGGGAATTTTAGCTCGTAGAATGCGGCACATTTCTCCACCATAGAATAAATAGCTTTCGCACGTACTTTATAACCGTTACCGTAAAGTGTTAATATTTTCCCCTGCAGTGTGTCCAAATGCAAGGTAGCAATCGAAGAATCCAGTTGATCACCTACGGTTATCCAGTAACCAATAGAATGCGGCTTTTGTTGTCCATAACAAAAAACAACGGATAATAAAATGGCGAAAATTTCGTAGGTAATGACGAATGATAGCTTTTTCATAATCTTAATTTCTGGGCGTAATCAATATTTATTGCTTGTTATTACGTGTTCGATTTTTATTCAATTTTCATTTCCGCTTCAATATCGCTTGGTTAATGAGATTTTTCGTTTTGCGTCTTTGCGGACGGAAGCAGTGAAGTGAGGTAGCCTCTTTTTGTCTGTGCGATATCCCTTATACCGCCTTTGCGGAAAAGGCCATAGATCTTTAGCCCAAGTCTGATCAGGACGAAGGCGCGGCGGCAAATAGTACCGTTTTGCACACGGGTAGGCCCTTTCGGATAAGTGAATTTCTTCAACAGCGATATTAGGGTCGGCTACAGCAAGTGCATCGGATAAATAATTGTGCGCTTTTGCCCAAATGCTGCCGCCGAGAGCAGCGGTGTCGTCTCCGTAAAGAATGCCGTGGGGGTCGGGGGTGATAACGGATTGAGCACGGATAGGCGCGGGGGCTAAGCGGACAGAAAAGGCTAAAAAGGAAGTTAAAGATACGTTCATCATCTCCGGATTGTATTTGATAAGTCGTAAATCCGATATGAAGTTCCAGCTAAGGTGAGTTATGCCGTTAGGAGGAATCGCGCAAAATATAGGAGGATTCGTGCATTTTGAGGTTTTCTCAGCCGTATTTACATCATTTTAAGGATCCCCGAGCTATCCGTGTGTAAATCCTTCATTTCATTGGCAGATGCTTGGCATGCAAGTCGATATCCGCCCAGAGTCAGAAAAATCTGCCTGGAAGCCCATTTTTTCATATCTTGTGTAAATCCTTTAAAAAAGGTGGCAGATTAGGAAAATAACAGGTAGATGATTTCACATCTTAGCAAAGAAGAACAGGCTGTTCTTTATCCTAAAGACAGGAGGCTAGTGATGGTCATTAAACCCTATATGTGGATTATTTTTGGGGCTATCATTTTAATTCCTATCGGAGCGGCATGGTTTCAATATCTTTTTTATGGCTTGCCCTCAGATCCGTCGGCCTCTTTTCCTCCAATAACTCCTGACACAGCTGTAGGATTCCCTTCATGGGCGAGAATCAGTCACTGGGTTAATTTTCTTTTTCTTTCATTGATCATCAGAAGTGGCCTTTCTATCCTGGTAGATCATCCTCGCCTCTATTTTAATGATGGTTGTGCACCGAAATCGGAATGGGTCCGTTTTACACCTGTTAAAATACCTAAGGACAAGATGTGGACAGCCAAAGAAGATGCGCGGTATATTAGTCCGGTATTAGGCCTGCCTGGCTATCGCCACAGTATTGGATTAGCAAGGGTATGGCATTTTCTAACCGTGCCTTTTTTTATCATTAATGGCATTATTTTTATTATATTCTTGTTTTGTACAAACCATTGGATGCGCTTAGTACCTACGTCATGGCAAATTTTACCCGATGCCTGGAATGTATTTATGCATTATGCTACGTTTCACTTTCCGATAGAACCGAATGGTTTTTTTCATTATAATGCCTTGCAAAAACTTTCCTACTTTGGCGTGATCTTTATTCTGGCACCTTTGGCTATACTTACAGGTCTGGCCATGTCACCAGCTATTGATAGCCGCTTTCATTGGTATCCTCGATTGTTCGGTAACCGGCAGAGTGCACGTTCGGGTCATTTTATGGTGATGGTTTGTTACCTGGTATTTGTTGTAATTCACGTTTCCCTGGTGGCAGCTACCGGATTGGCCCGGAATATGAATCATATCGTACTGGGGACAGATAATGCGCAAAGTTTTACAGGATTGTATATTGGTATAGCGATTGTATTGTTTGTAGTACTCTGCTGTTTTATCGCACTTTGGCTTGCATGGCATCGTCCGAGGCCCTTACAAAAAGCACAGGCTTTTATCAATGGAAACCTATGGCGCAGGAGTATAAACACATTCAAGCCTCGCCGTTTTTATAAAAAAGAGGATATTTCGCCTTATTTCTGGCCTAATGGCAAAATACCTGAAGACTCTGAGAAATGGAAAGCGCTTGCAAAAAATGATTTTAAGGATTACAAGCTCAAAATAACAGGACTTATTGAAAATCCGGTTGAATTGTCGTTGGACGACTTAAAGAAAATGGCAAAAGATCAGAACATCACTATGCACACTTGTATTCAGGGTTGGTCTGGCATAGCTGAGTGGGGTGGCATCCCTATGCGCAAAATCGTGGAAATGGTGAGGCCATATCCATCGGTAACTACTGTCGTGTTTTATTCTTACGGCAGTGGGCTTTACGGAGGCGTTTATTATGATACCCATACTCTGGATAATTGCATGAAGCCTTTGTGTTTACTTGCCTGGGAAATGAATTACAAGCCGCTTCCCTTAGAACATGGTGCACCCTTACGGCTTCGCGTGGAAAACCAACTGGGTTACAAAATGGTTAAGTGGATAGAATATATTGAATTTATAGTATCGTATGAGAATGTAGGGAAGGGATATGGGGGCAAAAATGAAGATGATGAGTATTTTGATTTGTTGGCGGATACATAGTTGGAAAGAGACACTATAAATGGGTAAAAAATGAATCTGTCAAGGATCGGAGTTTGGGAAATTATAGATTAAAGATATGTTAGAGGATAGTTACGGACGTAGAATCAATTATTTGAGACTTGCCGTTACAGATCGGTGTAACCTGAGGTGTGCCTACTGTATGCCGGCTGAAGGCCTCAACTGGCTGCCCGGAAAGGAATTAATGACGTATGAGGAAATGCTCAGAATATGTTCCTTGTTTGTGACGATGGGCGTTGAAAAAATTCGCATTACCGGTGGTGAGCCTTTTGTAAGAAAAGAGTTACTTCCCTTTTTGAAGAACCTCTCGCAGATCAATGGGGTTCAGGAGCTTACGCTGACTACAAACGGCGTATTAACGGCGCCTTTTATTCCCGGATTAAAAGAGATCGGGATAAATACCGTCAATCTTAGCCTGGATACACTGAATAGAGAACGATTTATCCAGATCACCCATCGTGACGAATTAGATAATGTGTTGGAAAGCCTGCAATCATTTCTTCATCACGACTTTGAGGTAAAGATAAATGCCGTTGTTATGGAAGGGCTGAACATTGAGGACATGATACCTTTGGTTGAGCTGACAAAATCGCTTCCCATAGCTGTCCGGTTTATTGAAGAAATGCCCTTTAATGGTGAAAGCCATCAAGTTACATTGCATTGGAATGCACAAAGGATCTTGGAGCATATTCAAGGGCGTTTTCCGAACATTAAAAAGATTATAGATACGCCTCATTCTACTTCTTACAATTTTCATATTCCCGGCCACAAAGGAAATGTAGGGATCATTGCAGCGTATTCACGTTCATTTTGCGGGACCTGTAACCGTATCCGAATCACCCCTACCGGTGTTTTAAGAACCTGCCTGTATGACAACGGGAAACTGAATATCAAAAGCGCGTTACGAGAAGGTAAAAAAGACGAGGTATTGAAGAGTATGGTCACTCAGGCTATTTTAAAAAAAGCAGAAAATGGATGGGAAACGGAGAAGGCAAGAGATCGTCATGAGCCGGCACATGAATCAATGGCGACCATCGGAGGTTAAAACAGAAGACCCGTTGCATATCATGACCGTTGAATAAAGGTTTAATGAAAAAGAGAGGCCTCCTTTTAATTGTAATTTACCTGGCTTTTATAAGTCTCGGATTACCTGATTCATTGCTTGGAGCGGGATGGCCATCCATGTATAATGATTTAGCCGTTCCTGCCTACTTTGCCGGAGTTATTTCTATGATCGTGGCTGGCGGAACTGTTGTTTCCAGCTTGGTTAGTGTCAGGTTCATAGATCGTTTTGGAATAGGAGCCGTTACTACATTCAGTGTCTTCTTGACCGCGATTGCTTTGCTAGGATTTTCGTATTCACATCATTTTATTTTTCTTTGCCTTCTCGCTGTTCCACTCGGATTGGGCGCAGGTTGTGTTGATGCCGGACTTAATAACTACGTGGCATTGCATTATGAGGCCAGACACATGAATTGGCTACATTGTTTTTGGGGTATCGGGGCGGCAATTGGCCCGCTTATCATGGCCAGGCATTTAGCTTCTGGTCAATCATGGACAAGTGGATACAATACCGTTGCTTGGATCCAGATCTGTCTGGTAATTGTCTTGGTCATCTCTGTCCCTCTTTGGATAAAAAATTCAAAAGGACAAGATTCGGAAGAGGGATCAGGAGGAAGAGCTTCATTGAAAATACTGCTTGCCGTCCCCGGATTAAAACAGGCTTTGGCAGTTTTTTTTTGTTATTGTACGATTGAAGCGACATTCGGCTTGTGGGGAGCAAGTTATCTCGTTTTCATGAGGGACTTTGAACCTGGGAATGCTGCAAGTTATGTTTCGATCTATTACATCGGAATTACCCTGGGGCGTTTTCTTTCGGGTTTCATGACGGTTAAATTAAGTAATCAACAGCTGGTATATGCAGGCCAAGGATTGATTATTTTGGGATTAATTACGCTTTCTCTGCCGTTTAATGCTACATTATTTCCCGGCTTTTTCCTGATAGGCTTCGGTTGTGCGCCCATTTTTCCAAGTCTCTTACATGAAACTCCGCAGAATTTTGGACAAAAATATTCACAATCTATCATGGGAATGCAAATGGCGAGCGCCTATATCGGTATAACATTGATGCCATTGCTATTCGGAAAACTGGCCTCCTGGTTCAGCTATACGTTTTTATTATGGTTTATCGGAGCTGTTCTGGCTATTAAAATCTACCTGACTTATGATTTAAATAGAAGAGTTTTAACGGAGAAAACCATTGTAGATAAAATGGATTTGACGTAATGGCGGGTGACGATTAAATGATTTTTAGTCAATCAATGACTTCAATTGAAGAATAAAATAAAACTATGGGAATTATTACAGTCGAACGAGCGGAAGGGATCATTCAGTCTCAAACGAGGGATTATGGTACGGAAGTAATTCCTTATGAAGAGAGTTCAGGCAGGGTTTTGGCAGAGAGTCTTTTTGCTGACCGGGATTTGCCGCCTTTTAACAGGACTACCGTTGATGGTATTGCAATTGATTATAACGCCTATAATGATGGATTACGCTGCTATAAAATAAGGGCTATACAAGCTGCTGGAGAGGCGCCAATCGCTGTTGTATCACAAAATGAATGTATTGAGATTATGACTGGCGCTGCATTGGATAATTCTGTGAATACGGTAGTTAGATATGA
>Ga0164242_10008076_pt1 | contig 11438 bp, 10 predicted proteins | sample OricomgcompostMG_FD_108783 | JGI IMG/M metagenome (GOLD analysis project Ga0164242, IMG submission 108783) | Miracle-Growth compost microbial communities from Emeryville, California, USA - Original compost - Miracle growth compost (MG) ...
CCCGTCTTTCCTGTCTTTTTTTGGGTACCTCCCCCTTTCTCCCTTCGGTTCATCTCCTCCCCCTACCGCTTCCCCGGTGCGCCCCTTACCTCTTTTTTTTTTTCTAAGTTCTTGCCCTCCCTTCTGACCTCCTTGTACACCTTCCTCCTCACCGAGCAACACCAACTCGATCGGGTCCTAAATTCCCGCTCTTTGGTTGTCAGCTTGGCCCCTGGGGAATTCCCTCCGTAGTTCCGGCCCCCTCCCCCCCTTGCCCGGAACCATCTCTGTCAATACGGCCCTCTCGCTTATCGTAGGGGGGTTTTGAGGAGGGATTGAAGGCTGCCCTGGGCCGTATTGACCTCGAACATGGGATTGCGGCACTACTAGAGACTTCCGGAGTCAAAGGATGCATCCAGTCCAGATCTTGGCCGAGGCCCCGCCGACCACCACCGATGAGTCCCGGCCCGCCCATAATCTGCCCGCCAGCCCCGAGCCGCATTCGCCCCATGGCTCTCATGCCACCCACGCCACTAACGGCACCAATGGCCACGGCTCACCGTCCTCACCACCGGTGAGGAAGGACACCACCTCGTCCACCTCCACCACCACCACAACCGCATCCCTGGCAACTGGCGCATCCAACGAGACCGGGACTACCGTGTACAGCAATCTCGAGTCGCCTCCGAGCTTCACCGCCCACCCTGTCTTCTCTGTCAAGGAAGGAGTCGATTCTGTGGCCAACCGCCGCGCCAGTCGCCGCCGCACCGGCCCACTGTCCGCTCTCCAGCGCGAGAGGGCCGCTCTGATCCGCAAGCTGGGTGCCTGTCCCGACTGCCGGCGGAGGAGAGTTGCAGTGAGTTTATGCGGCTGACTTTAATATGCTGGGAATTCTTACTTAAACTTTTGCGACTAGTGCCACCCCAATCATCATAACATGACCTGGGAGGATGCCGCCAGAAAATACAGGTCTCACAGCCCAAGCGTGCAGGAACTCGTCCCCATGTCCGGGCGCCCTCTCAGTCCCGCATCGCTGAGCGCCAAGGCCGTCTACCATGACCCCCAGGAAATGGACGTTGACACCTCCCCTAGCCAGCAACCCGGCCGCCCCCCTCTAAGCGAGACGCGCATCCGGACCCCTCTGCCGTCAGGGCCGCGGCTGGACAAGCCGGCCTCGGCCGCTCAGCTGCCGGGCATCGACAATCTGAAGTCGGATCTTCAGAGCGCCGCTGCCAGGATCTTGTCCGATCCCTATGGCAGCCGGTACACCTCGGTCCAGGCCCTCCTGCTGCATTGGCAGGACGACGACGACCAGAGCGTCCGGGGCGCCATCCACGACCTGGGCGTGGTGCTGGAGTCGTCCTACAACTATACGTTTAAAATCAAGCCAATCCCCTCTTCCTCCCACTGCAAAAGTGCTTGGAGGTGGCTGTCACGTGAGATGAACGAGTTCATCGAGCTTCACGATCAGCGAGACGTTTTGAAAATTGTTTATTACAATGGACATAGCTATCTCGACGGCAACCGGGAGATGATCTTGGCAAGGTTCGTCACACTGTGTACCCCCTTGCTCCCCCCTTAATCTCTAACGTTTTTTTGGTCTTTTAGCTCGAAAAACCCCGAGTCTGCATCGACCATCAGATGGAGCGGCATTCAACAAATCTTGGAGGATGCATGCTCTGACACGCTTGTCATAATGGACGCCGCTTACTACCCGTCGTCGAAGCTCGTGCGGCGACAGGGCGTGCTCGAGTTCATCGCTGCGTCCGCTAGCGAAGATCACGCCAAGTTCCTCGGTCGAAGTGCCTTCACGCGCGCCCTGACCGAACTACTGCACACGAGGAGAGCTAGCCAGAAGTTCATGAACCCGCTATCTGCGGCCGAACTTCATGCCAAACTCCTGTCGTTCTACCCGGAGATGATCCAGGATAGACAACCGGAGAAGGAGATGCTGACCAGCTTCCCCTCACCCCTGCACGTGCAGATAAGCGGCGACAGTCGGCTGCCGTCTATTCTCCTGGCTCCAGCCCACAAGGGCCTCGTGCCTTTCACCCTGGACGCCGCGCAGAATGGCCCACAGCTTAGCCTCACCTTCCGGTTGACGGACGATAACTTCAACGCTGAGAGCTGGTCGGAATGGCTCCGAACCATGCCTGGAGGGATTAGGGACGTCAAGGTAGAAGGTCCCTATCCCAGCACTACGTTACGATGACCCTCTGTCGTCGAACCCACCTAATCGGATTACGTTTTTTTTTTTCTTGTTTGCGCTCGGCGGAGCGAGTTCAACGATCTTAATTTCTCCGACCGGAAACGAGTTCTCCCGATATCAGGAGTTCTCCGGCACACACACACATCCACGTACGACAGCTGGAACGAAAGAAGAAAACCTTACCAAAACCACCAAAAAAAAAAAGGAAAGAAGAATGGAGGTTCCAAGCGTTTCTGTCACCATCCTGACTATACGACGAAATGACTTTCGGACGATGATTTGCAATGACCATCTCCTCTTTTTCTGTACCGGGAAAAATAAAGACGCCTTCTTTAGAAGGCGATATTCACGATGATGGGAAACATATGATACCACTGCGAAGGAAAAGGGGAGGGGGAGGGAAGGCTAGCCTCGGGAGACGTGGGATATATCCATTGTGGGAGCGAAGCGGGACCGAGGCCAGCCAGTAAAACCCCCCCTGGAAGATGAATGATGGAAATGGGAAATAGACAGAAGACACATCATACCTAGCGTTGCATTATATTATGAAAACGATGCCTTTTCGCCCTTACCCCCCTAGCCCCCCCTTTTTTGTTTGCCATTGATTCCTAATGCCCTGACCTCCTGGGAGGTTAAATCTAGTCTTCCCTTGATGATGCGCCGTTCCCTTGAAAAATTCCAGTTGTGACTCGACGGGGGTAAACCAAACGATGGCGACCGGTATAGCACCCAGTGTCCACGTAACGCGATACAACTACAATGCTCTCCATGTGACAATCTCCAACACAAAATAGTATAGAGTAGCAACTTAGCCCTAGTCGCTCGTTTCGCTCTTTATTACAGGAGCAACCACGCCACCAACCCAGCCGCCATCACCACAGCCGTCCGCCCCGTCCCCTCCCGGCCCCAAACACCAACGCCCGAATTCGTCGTCTCGTCGGCAATCTTGAACGGCGGCTCGTACTCGCCCTTGGGCGCCGCCGTATCCAACCTCCCGTCCCAGCAGTACCGCTTGAAGCAGTCGGCGCAGTCGGCGGGGACGGTGGTGTTCGTGCGGGCCAGGCTGCGGCTGAGCGCGGCGCAGGCGAGGCAGGTCTGCCAGCGGTCGTCGAGGGTGCCGTTGCCCTGCGTGGCGCCGTTGAGGGCGTTGAGGATGATGTCGTCGCGCTGGGCGGTCGGGTAGCTCGGGTCGAAGGTGGAGACGTTGCTGAGCGTCGTGTAGGGGGCGTTGGGGATGTACACGAGTAGCGGCGGCACCGCGGTCTCGTTGCCGGTGAAGTTGGCGGCGTCGCAGCCGAAGAAGGTGGGGCGGTTGTTGAGCCCGAGGTTGATGAAGGTGTTGGCGTCGGGCACGGGCGGGAAGCCGGTGCCGTTGGCGATGGGCGAGAGCGAGCGGTCGTAGGTGGCGCGCAGGGCCGTGGCGTTGGGCCAGTTGTAGATGGTGTCGGCGGAGGAGTCGACGGCGAAGATGACGTCGACGTTGCGGATGGGCTGGATGAGCGGGTTCAGGGGGATATTCTGGAGGTCTTCACCGCCGTCGACGAGCGAGAGCTCGAGCGTCTTGGCGGACGGGTTGTTCTGGTCGTTCCACCCGAGGAAGGGGTTGGGGAGGTACTGCGCGATGTCGTTGCTGTTCTCGCCGATGGTCTTGAGCAGCTTCTCGATGGCGGACACGACGGGCTTGGGGATGTCTAGCGACGAGAGATTGGAGAGCAGGAACTGGTTAAAGAGGGTGCTCGACGTGCCCATGACGAAGCCGAGCTGGTCGAAGCCCTCGACGCAGTGGCCCGTGGACGGGATCGACCCGTCGGTAAAGTTGGACGCGAGAAACCGCGTCGGCACGAACCCGAACAAGGTCGGGTCCCAGCTGCCCATCTCAAAGGGGTTGAACTCAAAGTTCGTCGCGTTCAGCGAGACGATGACCTCGTTCGGCGCGCGCCCATCCGCTTCCAATATCGGAAACGGGGTCTCGCCTTTCTTAAAGTCGGGTGTCTCGGCGATGCTCGAGAACGTATACGCCGGCCCGCCGTCCGTGGCGTTGACGAGCTGGTAGCTCAGCGCGCGGCCCCAGTAGTCTGTGATGCTCGTCTCGAAGCCCGCGTCCGCCTTGACGGAGACCTGGTCGGCGACGTCGAGCCAGTACGACGCTGTGTTGAATATGCTGATGCCGCTCTCCTGGGGGCCCTTGAAGATGGAGCTATCGAACTTCCACACGCTGCTGCCGTTGCTGCCGCGCTGCAGCGTCTCCACCGTCGAGAAGTTGTTGGCGAACAGGCTGCCGACGAGCCACCCGCCGCCGGAGAGCCCGGCGAGGTACGTCGTCGCCTGCAAAAGGCCGCCGATGCCGCCCTTGTCGGTCGAGCCGGGCGTCCGGGAGTCGGCGGCCTTGAGGAATCCGGCGCCGTTCATGAGGGCCCGGTAGCCGCCGCCGGAGACGGCGATGGCGATGTTGGGTAGGGCCGAGACGTTGGACGAGGCGGCCTTGTTGATGTAGGACTCGGCGTCAAAGTCCGAGATGTTTGCACGGTTCAGGAAGTCAATCATTGGCTTCACGGTATTATTGCGCCGTAGAGGCAGCCATTCCTTCTCGCTTGGAGACAGCTCCGCCGCGACCCGGACGGTTGGTCGCGTGGAGGGACATGATACCTGCTTTGGGGCGTAGTTACCGCTCGGGGAGTTGGGTAACGCCCGGTGAGCTAGGTAGGCTACGTCCGCCGCTAGCTGAGCTGCTTGGGAGGAGGGAGCTGACCTCGCTGTGAGGTCGCGTGCACCAGCCGAAGCAATCACAGCTTGCAGGAGGGACAGCAACAGAAGTGTGCGGGTCAACATAGAAAAGTCTGGGAGGACGTCTGGCGACTTCGCCAAACGAACCTTGTAGTAAACAGCCGGTAAGTGAAGAGAAGATTTAAGAGTTCGCGACTTGCGAGACTTGCGGGAGGAATGGGGAGGGATAAGTATTCAGAGTTTCTGACCTCATTCCCTCCATTGGAGCATTAGCGCGTGGCGTCACACCCACAGCGGCCAAGCCAACGCCTCCTTGAACGCGTAAGATTGTGCCTTACGAGGTCGCTAGTGCGGTGTCTTCAGCCAAAACCGAGGCCCGGGTCTCTCGGGGTCTTCCCCCTGCCCGCAGGTTCAGCTCTTGTTACGTGTGGGAGATCAACATGGCGCACGGAACGGTCGGGTTTCCATCGATTTCAGGCGAGAAAAGAGGAGCATTGGTGGGGCGGTGCGGCCGGCCCCATCACTCCCGAGATAGTCCGCACAACTTCCCGCACACCATTCCAGCAACACACGAGAATACGATTTTTGTATCCACACTGCCGAACAAACCCGAGATGGGTGGTTCCTGTCCGATTTCTTTGCTTTATTACACTGAATATACATAGCAAGTGCTCAAGCCATCCATTTCTATGCCCATATGCAAGTGCATACCAATAGTGCCTCATATCATACGACTCGATACCCGGCCGTGCTAGTAGGAGAGAGAGCGAAACTGAATCAACCTTACAGGGAAAGGGGCCAGATCTTGATATCAACTAGTCGAGATCCACTTCCGCCCACAGATGCCCTCCCACAAGTGTCAACGAAGGGCCGGATCTGGCTACTGGTCCCTGATGTCGGGTACACCCTCGTCGTAAGCGCCGTACGCTCGTTGACGAAGATCTCCAGTACGCTCGTGTCGTAGAAGACGTGGAAGTCCAACACCTCCTGTCTGGTCTGCGGTGCACCGTCTCTACTTGTGGTTGAGTCGTTGGGCCCCGCGAAGGTGAAGAGCGTGTGCGGCGCACTCTCAGTGAATCTCCGGACACCAGGCACAGAACTGGACTTGCTGCGATCGGCCATAATCTCCTCGGATGTTGGGTCGAAATAGACAGTTGTTTTCTCACCTGCGACGAGATGGTTAGCATCATCTACCTGCTCTCCTTTTTGAGGATTTTGCGTACTCGGGGAGTGGATAATATCGAACCCCAGTCGGCTGGCGTCAGGACCAACGGCGAATAATAAGCGCATCTCCCACTGCGCATACGGCTGCGGGAAGTCTAGGGAGTAGCAACCATCGGCTCTATGCGAGACCGACTTCTCCGGTAGGTTCATTCTGACACCGCGCAGCTTCCGCAGCCTGGCATCGGGAACGGCACAGAGGGTGACGACGGTGAATCTCGACTCGGCACTATCCTCCGGGATAAGCTCGACGCACCCGATTGAGCGCAGCGGCGAGACGAGGGCGCCGACGACAGAGCGGAGAACCGCGACGCGCAGCACGCGCGGCAGGGTGATGACTCCCGCCCAGCCCTGCGCCCTACGCAGCTCCAGCGACAGGTCCTCCTCGAGGACCCACCCGAACACGACCTGCTGGCGCGTGCGCGGGTCCCAGAACGAGTTGCCGGCGTAGAAGGCGCCGTGGTCCAGCATGCCGCCGTACCGATACTCCAGATCGACGCCGGAGCCGCCGCGCGCAGCCCCGAGCCGGCCGCACATCCACATCTGCGCGTGGGTGGCGCGGAACTCGCCCTTGGCGGCGAGTTCCCTCGGGTCGGCAAGGCGGCCCTCGACGCCGCAGAGTAGGAACTCCCGCGACGCGACGGCGGCGGCGGCGTCGACCCCCACGCCTCCTGGCACGGCTAGCGAGAAGAAGTTGCACACCTCCCAGTTTCGACCGAAGTCGCCTGTCCACCGCGGGGATGGATTGTGGTTCAGGCACCCAGGCCCTTTCAGAGCACCGAGGTACTGCCACCGCCCCAGCGCGTTGCTGTCGACCTGGTACAGGAACACAGCCGGGCTGGCTCCCCGGATGCCGCCGGAGAGAAGCCCGTATAGGGGAGCGGCCGTGCTGGGCTCTTCAGTTGCGGCGGCTTTTTGTTGTTCAAGATGTTGCTGTTCTTCCCGCAGCAGTGCGTCGAGGGCAGGCCATGGGGCCACGTAGGGGTCTCGCCAGCCGGTGACGTCCACGCCTGGGGGTGGACCGAGGAGGATCGGGTTGTCCGGATCCCTTACCCAGACCCGGCCGCCGTCCGTGGAGCTCGCCAGCGCCAGAGTTTCTGAGCCTTCCACGTACGGGAGGGTGTAGTGGATGGGCAGCCGCGACACGGAGGTGTATACGCATGTCACGGCGCCGTCGGCGCCTGTCGGCACCATGCAGCCGGTGAATATACCGCTGTGGTCGTATGGGGCTGCCGGACTGAGGGACGGTGCGTCGCAGACTTCCCACGAGACAAGATCCCGAGACCAGGCCGCGCCCCAGCTGGCGTTACCCCATTCGGAATCGTTCGGATTCCACTGGAAGCCTAGGTGATAGACACCATTGACGGGGTCAAATCCAGGGCCGCAGGGGTCATTCAGCCAGCCCGAGGGAGGCATTACGTGCAGGCGTGGCCGCCATCTGGTTCTGGGGGAACGCTTGGGATCATCCTGGTGCTGGGGGGGTCGGTCGAGCGTAGGCTGGAGGTTGCCGTTAGAGACCGGTATGGCATCGAGCTTGGGTCGCTTTGTTTTGCAGGGCGAGATATGTACCAGTGCCGAGACGAGGACCGCTGGCTCAGGGGCGCTCATCCTATGGCCACAGCTTGTCGGGGGGAGAGAGTTGCAAAGAACCTGAACCGAATCTGAACCACATCGACCGCGACTCTCGATCAGGAGAGGTCGACCAAAGGTTGGGGTAATGCAACCTGGAGTACGCCATTTGTATCGGAGGCCAGGCCAGCAGCCGTCTGATTCCAGGGGGCCGGCGGACTTGGGTTGGGAAAGCGAAGTTCAATATCCGGATCCAGAACAACTCGGGGATTTTCCACATCGGGTTTAGATCGGTAGAGAAATGGGGAGGTTGAGTGGACTCCATCCGCTGTAGTAGTAACCGACCAGGTGCAGGTACTTGGTGTACTTGGACATACCCTACTAGCACTCGGTTATTTCCACACCATCACGAAAGAGTCAAAACGCTTGCAACTATAGTGTTTACAACTAGTGCTGCGTGGAATCGTTTCCCCTAGGATTTACCCGTTGTTTGCCCGTCACATGGGTCAAAAACGTGGGAGCTGGGGAACTGAGGAGACCCCGCTTAAAGATGTCGACATTAAATCATCACACGAGAAATAACACAAATCAAGGAATAATGAAGGAGAAACAGGCGGAGAAAGCGCAGAACACATGGAACAGGCGACGTTTGACACGAGCTTGACCAGGACTGTCCAACCAAGATCCTGCGATCGCTGCTTTCTACGCAAGAGCAAGGTGAGTTTCGGCGGCCCCTCCCTCCCCCCAAAGTCCCCATTACACCGTAGATATCCTCTCCCCTATGGCCTCTATTACCAGGCCCTCGATGGGTGGCTGACAGCCTTTGAAGTGCAGTAGACACCAACCTTGCGAGGCTTGTGCCTCAGCCGGGGCGAGATGTGCTTATCAGCGTCGGACCCAGTACACAAGACGGGCCGAGTCAATGTTGGTCAAATTTACCAGCTCTTCCGTAAGAAAGCAGACCGCTGAGACCCCAATAGAAGTAGCAGGCGAGCGCAGCGCGGGAGTAAACGCCCCGCCGCAGCTGCCGCAAGACGGCAGGGTGTTGGTAGCCCCTGGCGAGACCTGCTAGATTCGCCATCAGGCCCTGTCAACAACGACGATGAAGCTAATCCCGATGGGCCCGGACCTGATGCGGCAACGACTTCACCAGAAACCCCTGGATTCATGACGTCCATACCCCTCGCGGATGTGGGCGAGGCTTCGAGACTCACAAGGGGCCAGAGCAGCAACAGCACGCCGGACGGTGAGCTTACAATGCTGGCTGATGACCTAGACCCGGATACCTCCGGCTGGGACGGACTCGAAGTCGCGGCTGCGGGATCGTTCGCCGATGTACCGTACCCTCCCTCCTTCCTCGAAGGTTGTGGGCTCGGGGCTGTCCACATGCTCTCGACCTTCGGGATGAATATCGCCGAGCCAGTCCCCAGCCAGATCGTACCGTCCGAGCCCTCGACTGGCCTGGTCGAAGAGCGGGTGGCCGATAGTCTTCTTCGAGGCCCAGACCCCGAGCCCGTCGAGAACCTATGGCCCCACATCAACGTCTTCCTAGACCGCCTTCTCCCATCCATGCCCTTCTTCACGCGCTCCTACCTCGTTAGCAACATAAAGACCCGACGCCATGAACGCGACCACGCCTTCAATGCACTGATCTACGCCATCAGCGCTCTGGCTCTACTCCAGCCACTACTAACCATGGGCCACTCCCTCCTACCTAATAGGGCGAAGTTGGCCGAGCGGCTCCTAGACCACGCCTCAAAGCAGCATTCGCATGTCGACCTCGGGGAGGCCCCCGTGCTGGAGGACGTACTTACCAGCGTGTTTCTCTTTGGCTGCCAGTTCTGCCGAAACAACCACAACGCGGCTAGGTTCCGTCTTAAGGAGGCCGTTACGCTCGGGGAGATCCTCGGGCTCGACAACCCGCAGACGTACGGAGATATTTCGCTGGATGAGAGAGACAGGCGGCTAAGGACGTTGCTGTATCTGACCTTTATACAGCGGTAATTACCACCCCTCACTCAACCGTGATTTATTTTTTCTAACCCGCTTTTCCGTTTCTTCGCTTCGGTCAGCGTGTATGCAATCCAGAGAGACTATACCCTGACGGGGCATTACCTGACGGCCAGGCGTATCTCCCGGGTTCAGAACATGATCTGGCAATGCTATATCGACTGCGACCAGCGGGAGCTCGAGGGCATCACGGGGCTGGGGTACATGCTGGAGCTGATCGACTTCATCGACGACCGCGTGCTCCGGTGCTGGCGGCAGGAGTGCTGGTCCGCAGACGGGGAGGACTACCAGCACCAGCACGTGCCGGCGGCGACGGTGTGCTCGCTGCTGAGGCGCTACTCGCTCCCCGCCGCGCTGCTCGGCGAGCTCCGCGGCGACGCCCAGCATGCTGATATCCTGATAACGCGACACTGGATCCGCCACATCATTTGGAACATCGGCTTCCAGCACGGCTTCATGGACGAGGCGAACCCCGACGTTGAGATGCGTCCGTCCTACGCCATTCGTATCGCCCAGGACACCATCGACACCTGCGATGCCTTCAGCATGGGGTGCCTGGAGGTCCATGGTGTGGGTCTAGTATGGACTTGAGAGCACCCACAATATTTTATCCCTCGTCCGGGTGTACTAACTCAATAACAGGTCGAGAAGCTGTATGGCATCGCAATGAGTGCCATCGGAGTATCCCGCAACCCCGCGTCCACCCGGAGCACAAACACAAACCCCGCGGAAGTCATCCCGGTGAGTCCCGGCATGATGAGCCCCCACCAGGACACAGCAGAGATGACGAGCCGCGGCGCTTTCGTATCGCCAGACGCGCACGCGCAGGCGGGGGACCTCTGGACCGGCGACGACGTCGACGACAACGATGAGACGTTACCGCTGCGGGATCCGTCGTCGCTAGGTGACTTGGTGAACAGGTTCTTGGTTGTGTTTGCGGTATTTCGTAGGGGAAAACATCGGTTTCTGAAGCCTTATATGAAGAAGCTTTGCGAGTTGAATTTCTGCTGAGGGGGAGATAGGGATGGATGATAGTGTGGTACATAAATTTAAGTAAATATGAACTTATATATGTATGTATATCTACAATGCACTCGCCGATTACCCCTCCAATAGCCAAACACCCAATATGAACCATACACAGACAGGTATGTGCAGACAAGTGCGGCCACGGCAACCTTCCACAAAGCGGTGATAAGGGTGAGGCGATGGGGACAAGAAAATACCGGATCGTCCGCATCCATTCTACACACGGAGACTCCATTACGTGGCCTCCTCTGATATAGCCTTGTGCTCGTGCATGTAGGCCTCGATGTTGATGTTGCACACGTAATCTAGCAACGGGCATGTTAGCACCGGTATGGCTGCGCCTGCTCTTCATCTAGGGTTGGGAATGGCTTTCTTACCCTTGAACTTCCGGGCGGGGACTTTGGCCTCGAACATGGCGTCTAGCTCGGCGGGAGTCCGACCCTTGGTCTCGGGAAACCACAGATAGGTAATGACGATGCAGAGAAACATCCAGCCTGCGAAGACGAGGTAGGTCTTGGGTCCAAGGTTGCCTCTAGAAATATCTCAGTGTCAGTAGGCCGTGCAATATGGTAAAGGGGGGGGAGGGGGAAGGATCGCTCACTCATCCGCGTTGGAGATGTAGGGGAGCACGTATTGCACGACAGTGGAAAAGCAAGCCAGGACGAAGAACGAGAAAGCACCGGTCTTGTTCCTCAGG
>Ga0164242_10008077_pt1 | contig 11437 bp, 13 predicted proteins | sample OricomgcompostMG_FD_108783 | JGI IMG/M metagenome (GOLD analysis project Ga0164242, IMG submission 108783) | Miracle-Growth compost microbial communities from Emeryville, California, USA - Original compost - Miracle growth compost (MG) ...
CAGGACGGTCGTTGCTGCCTGCGTCCTCGGGGTCGAGTGCCAACGTCTGGCCAACCATGTTACAGTACTCGACTACTTCACGGAAGTAGATGTTGGAGTAGGAGTTGTCCATATCTCCGTCGCCTGGGATCGACTTTTCCTCCTCAGGGCGGATCCAGGCGACTGGTGTCTTGGCCGAGCCCGGGCAGGTCGCCCCGTCCGCTGCGTATTTTGGCTTACGCATGTGCATGAAGGTGGCGGTGGTGAACAAGGCCCGGCTCCAGTCCTCTCTCGAGTATCCTAGGATGTAGTTGGGGCCGCCGGCCTTGTCAGCCTCCTGCTGGAAGCGCCGGGTAGAGCATGGCTCTACTCCGGTCTTGTGATGACGGAGCACCTGCGCGACTGCGGCGTAGCCAAGTTGTCGTGTTTTGTCGTTACGAAAGAATACCTCACCTTTCTATATAAACCCTAGACAAGTTTCTTGGGCTGTTCCTCACCACAACCTTTATATAATCACGTAAGCACGACCCTAGGCACAGCATCCAACGATGGCCCCCCTGGAGTGCAAGTCGGGTATGTAATATTGCCTATGGACGGTAGGTGTGAAGGGAAAGGAATCAAACATGCGATGGGGTATAGGGAAACGGCTTACCGGGTTATTTACGTTCTATCACTTCCACATAGGATTGCTCGTTGTTAGACCAGAAGTGCAGATCTCCCCTCATCCCATGACAAGCCCAGCCCTCCTCGTCGTGACTGTGCTCAGACTCAGACTCGCTGCCGCTCTCGATCAGGACCGCAAAGAATGGCGCCTCCCCTGCCAGGTCGTAGTCGTTGATATAAGAGCAGATCCTCGACGGCTTCGTATAGGTCACGAACGGGTCGACGCCGATCCGACAGTGTCCAACCGCACGTTGAGCTCCGTTTTCGTAGTCGAACAGAATTGCTTGACTAAATCCCGTCTCCGGGCAAGAGAAGACCTGGGCCCGGATGACCTGCTCCAAAGGAGCCGATGAAAAGCATCCTCCCAGAATTGGGCGCCTACCAATCATAGGTTGCCTAAAGGTATGAGCCAGTTCCTGCGTGGAAGGTTGGCTAGAATGCATGCCCAAAACGCAGACAGGCCTAGAAAAGGTCGCCTCGTAGATGAGAAGCGTCGCAGGGTATCTGCTGCAATAGTCCTGAGTGTGCTCTGGATCGTAGGGCCCAACCGCAACGGTACCAGCGAGCTTTGTTTGGATCTAGAGTAGACTAGGATTAGAAGGCTTGATTTTCGCCAGAGGAGGGAAGCAACTACCAGAATACAAGGCTTAGACAAGCCGTCGGAATTTCGTGAGGGAACTGCAAGGGCAAAGATTTGGTCACCGGTAGGTATAGGAATATATGCCCAAGTCACACCCCGTTGACGCCTCCGGGGAAGGCGTTCGAAGGTTGTTTTTGCACATGGCATTGTCGGCGTGTGGCCGTGGATGCCAAAAATCATACCAAGTTCAAGGAAGAATGTGATACCAGTGGTTTTGTGTGTATCAATTGTCCGGAATTGCGTAGATTGGCCCGTCATTCCAAGCCACATGTCACGCTCCTCTAGGAGGGGAGGCATCCGGATATCCCAGGTCTGGAGGCTTCGCATCCCTTCAGGCAACCGAAGACGCAAGACTCCGTGCTGTGGATCAATGAGAATTGAGATGCGACTGCGTCACCGGACGGAGAGGGAGGCGTACCTTGAAAAACGCGAGTATACCTTGAAGCTGGCTCCTGTCCTGGACGACGAACAACATCTTATCGGATCGGTAATGGTCCTCTGCGGTACCCTTTGGTAGACTCTCGGCCTTTTTGATCCCCCGTGAATCGATGGTCAGACGCACAACCGGAAGGCAGTCTGATGCCTTTGTGAGCACCGGCAAGCCTCCACGTTCCCATGACAACAGCTCGCAGAGAGGGAGAGACTCTACAGCTGTTGGTACTGTTTGAGAGAGCTCGTCCGCAAGGCTCCGAGCAGAGCTGTAGCGCCAAAATAGGCCATGCTCAGATGAATGGTCACGGATGATCTCGGCAATTTCCGTCGGAAGCCGACGCAACGGTATGGCTAGCTCGTCCACGGCGTCAAGAACCGACGGGGTAATGGCTAGTTCATTGTCGTAGAGGTGGAGATTTGGCGCTCTACGCCAGGGATTCCGCCAGGTTGCCACTATCCAAAGGAGGTCCAGCGCTTTGGTAGACGTGCATTCACGTGTAAACAGTTGGAAGCAGTCAGAATGTATGAGAGCAGCCTCGGGCGAAACATCGCAGCTTGCACATCCAGGACGTCGGCAGAGCTGCCTGCCGTTTAGTTTCGACAGGATAGCACCGATGAGAGAGCTCTCGAGAGGGAAAGTGGACACGTCTGAGCAGAATTCAAAGGCTGTAGAATCAACGTTGCCAATTACTGGGGGAAACAGGCGTCAGAATCGGATAACACTCGGTACCTACGGTAGGCGGGGCCGGGGGGGGGATGATGAATTGTTCTTACGCGCCACAAACTCTTCGTCGGCTTGCAACACGCGACTGCAAATGCCACATTGAGGACGGAGAACAATATGATCTTGACATGCTCCATTGGCAGACATCTTGAGGGGCGAGGCCTTTGTTGGCAGCTACAATACCCAAGTACCTTGGTAAACAGGGCTAGATTATGGTGCATGCGACGGTGTTGAAAATGTGCCATACCAAGCTGAAGTCGTTACCCCCCCGAACAGCTGAGTGGCAGGGATAATTAGGCCGGCTTCGCCGCAAACTAGCTGCAGATTCGCGATCTAACTTACAACAGCAACCCGCCGCCGGCGCCGCCGCCGATGAGGAGCACCTCACAACCCACCCCCAAAACCTGACCAATGGAAGTTGCTCCAGTCCCAGCCCTAGTTGGGTGGATGTTTGCTTTTGTATCGATAGCTCCTATCATCGTCGGTGGTGGCCCACTGGTGCCCGCTTGTGCGACGCGTAGCAAGAGTGACGAGCTAGAGCTCCTCCAGAGAGGGGTCAGGCTGGGGCCCCGTGGGACTGCGACGGAGGATGAGAGGTATAAGAAGGGCTGCCAATCTCGCGAGCAGAGAGGAATCCTTGGCTTTCTAGTTCATCCCAACTTGCACTTCAGTAACCTCACGGCAACCAGACGATATCTCTGCCAAGCATTTCTTTCAAGACCCCTCTAAGCCCATCCTAGAACTCATATACACAAGTCTATCTACCTAGTCACAATGGTCGACCTCGGCAGCTTCGGTTCCTTGGCCCAGAGCGCCGTCAAGAACTTCAGCGGCGAGGACTCCAAGAAGGAAAGCAACAAGACCGAGTCCTCCAGCAGCGGCAACCAGTGGGCCGACGTTGGCTCGTCAGCCAAGAAGGCATTCGGCGATTTCCAGGAGTCGCAGAAGAAGGGCGAAAAGATCGACTACAAGGAGATCGGCGAGGTGGCCCAGAAGGCCCAGAAGGCCTACTCGACCGACGACGGGCCCAAAGATGCCACTAGCATCGGCAAGGCCGTCGCCCAGGGCCTCTTCCACGGCGGCGGTAGCTCCGGGAGCGAGCAGCGCTCTGTGAACGAGCAGCGCTCCGGAGAGGGCAGCCGCGAGGACCGGTCCAGCAACGAGCGCCGTTCCGATAATGAGCGTAGCTCCGGTAACGAGCGCAGCTCTGGCGACGACCGTAGCTCCGACAACGAGCGCCGCTCTGACAACGCTCGTCGTTCTGATAACGACGACCGGTCTACCAGCGAACGCCGGTCCGATAACGAGTCCGCGGGAGGCAGACGGGACGGTGACGAGAACAGACCTCTGGGGGGCCAGAACAGAGGCGGCTCTGACAACTTCTCGAGCAATGCGGGCTATGGCCGCGAGTCTGGGGCGCAGAGCGAGTCTCGCCAGACGGGAGGCAACCAGAGGGGTGGCGACGATGAGGGATTCGGCGGCAACTCCAGAGACCGCAACGAATCTCGCGAGACGGGGAGCGGGCTCAACACTCGGGGTGAGGGATTCGGTGGAAATTCCCAAGGGAACAACCAGTACTAGTCGACACGGGTTGCTGCTCTCCCGGTCTCCTCCCTTGTCTGTCTTTTCATGTTAGTACGGATCCGTAGTTCATAGCCAGCTTGATAGCTGAAGGGGCGGGAGAATGGTATCCAAAGAACTGGTTCCGGTTTATGTCTCTGTGTTTACCACTGGGTGGTATGTCTCTGTTTCGGAAGATGTCTCATTGCTGATAATCCGATGGCCTGTTTTCGTAAATCCATACTGTCAACTTCGATACCTCTCTTCTAATCGAGTTTTTTCCTTCTTCGAACAAGAGCTGCTGCTTAATCCGTGTTACTTTGTAAGTTTCCAAGCTTGCCGCTGTGTTCGAGAGTGTCCCTCCCCCTGGTTCAATCCAAATTCCGGTTGCTGACCCCTGTAGGCGGCAGAGCAAGTTACTTGGGTACAAACCTGAGAGTTGTAGTGGGGCCAGACTTCTAGCCACTGCATATTAGGTTGGTACCTGTGAATTTCGACTCCAACCAATGTGCGGGGTTCATTAATGTGGCAGCTCCCCTCCCCTCCCCTCCAACGCCTAGCATAGGACAACACGAGCTTAGGAAAGCTACACCGAAACTCCTTGCAACGGCTTGCAACCTGCGTGTTGGGCTTCTCTGACCGCTGGTTTCCTCTTTCAACCTTCCCTATCACCTCCTTTCTTCCTCCCCTTTCTTCAATTCCTGTTCAATCCCCAAATAATACCCCGCCATGGCTGCTGCATACCCAACCCTTGAAGACCGACCGCTCAAGAATACCATCTGCCTCTTCGATGTAGATGGCACGCTTACACCAGCTCGGCGGGTACGTGAATGCCTGATTCCGCCCATAATAACCCAAATACCCTCGAGTCTAGCCCTCAGTCACGATGGGTATACTGGAGATACTCCCTAAACCTATTCCGACTCTGCTCTGCTGCCCCCCTTATCATACCAAGCTGCCCCAAGCGGAAAGGGGCAGCCCAACCAAAGATACACAAAGTGAACGAACTGGCTAACAACCTGTCTCTGTAGCGCATCTCGCCCGAGATGCTCAACCTTCTCGCCCGTCTTCGCCAGAAGTGCGCCGTTGGCTACGTCGGCGGCAGCGACCTTGCCAAGCAAGAGGAGCAGATCGGCACGCCCGACGTGTCGGTGACAACCCTCTTCGACTTCTGCTTCGCAGAGAACGGCCTGACGGCCTTCAAGAACGGCATCCCGCTCGCATCTACTAGCTTCATCCAGTGGATCGGCGAGGAGCAGTACAAGGAGCTCGTCAGCTTCATCCTACACTACATTGCCGACCTCGACATCCCTATCAAGCGTGGCACCTTTATCGAGTTCCGCAATGGCATGATAAACGTGTCCCCTATCGGCCGTAACGCCAGCGTTGAGGAGAGGAACGATTACCAGAAGTACGACCTGGAGCATGGTATACGCAAGGCCTTTGTGGAGAAGCTCAAGGAGAGGTTTGGCCATCTGGGCTTGACGTGAGTGGGAACTGCTCTCTTCCTTCTCTTTTCCCCTTTTCTCTCCATGATGAGGAGAAGGGGTGGTGTGGTAGAGACTAGGGGGTTGCGCGAGCTTGGAAAAGGGCGGGAAATCGAAACGTGGAGGACATTACTGACCCAGGCCAATAGGTTCTCCATCGGCGGTCAAATCTCCTTCGACGTCTTCCCCAACGGCTGGGACAAGACATACTGCCTGGGCCACCTCGAGGCCGACGCAAAGCGGCCCGGCGGCATTCCGTACACCACAATCCACTTCTTTGGCGACAAGACCTTCGTGGGCGGCAACGACTATGAGATTTACAGCGACCCTCGCACCGTGGGCCATTCCGTGAAGGACCCAGATGAGACCTCCGCAGAGCTAAAGAAGCTCTTTGATCTGTGATCAGATGGGTATATACCGCGGTAGGTCTCTTGTGCTCGCCAGGGCGCCTTTAAAATAGATCAGAGCGGAAAACGCCTGGCGGTAAAGGAGGTGGGCAATAATTGGGTTGGTGTTTTGCTCGCCCTGGCAGTCAACCTCAAACCCCTTTTTTTTCCTGCGATTCGAGATCCAGCAAACTTGTTTCGCGGTCAAAAAAAAAAAAAGACTGGAGTATCGAATAAATCCAGCGATATTCGACGGGGCTAAATAAAAATACAACTGGGAATTGTCTCGTTTTATTCTCTAAGCTACGTGATATCTCTTGCAAGTAGGAAACGAATCGCCACTCATGAACCACTTATCACTTGCCATAAGATCTGGACAACAATACCGGAACTAGAAGATCATACCCAAATTTGCTCTGTATCTGTCAACTCCAAACCCGCCAACTGCTAAAGTAAATCGATAAAAGTATCATCACGTATATAGGTTCGGGGTCATCATGGAAGCCAAAAAGCCAGCGATAATGTTCTTCGTCAACTCCCCCACCCTTTCCTTCCCATCAGCCTCCCCCTAAAAGGCATACCAAAACCCCTCTCCCCCTTCCCCCCTTAGTTAGGGCAGCGCAGGCCCTTAATGCCCAAACTCCAGGTGCGGCACAATCACGGGCCCATACTTGGTAGGCGCCGTGAACGCGCCGTCGCCCTGGACGACAAAGTCGACGGCCAGACTCAACTTGCTCAGGCCGCCCTGGTGGCCGCTGGAGACGCTGGCGGCGTACTGCGAGCCGCCGCCGGCGAGGGCCTCGGGGTCGTAGGCGACGATGGCGATGTAGTTGCGGCGGCCCATGAGCTTCTTGAGCTCGCGGGCCGCGCCCGAGGCGTCGGTGTGGAAGATCTCCATCATGTCCTCCTTGGTGTCGGAGACCTCGTGCGTGGACGGGTGCGTGTTCTGCGGTACGTAGAGGAGCTTGTTGTTGTGGAGCATCTTGAGGATGTAGTTGCCCGCGGGTTGCGCGACGATCGGGCTGGTGATGACTTGGTACATGGTCTTGTGGTCGCTTGGGTGGGTTGGGTCGTGGACCAGACCGGCACCGGCAGAGTTGACGCCTAGTAAAAAAATATAGGTGTTAGTAAATTGGTCGACGCTATTAGGAAAAAGAAAGAGGCGGGGGGGGGGGTTATGAGGAAGATTCTTACCTCCTGAAAGGAATGTCATTCGGATCCCCTTCTGCTGGGCAATGCCCTGCAGGGTCCGAATAAGATATGTCCGCTCCAAGTCCTTGGAGTCATGAGTCCAGAGATCCTTCAGCTCCTCGGCAAAGTCGAATTCGCCAAACTGGTTGAGGACGTTCCCCATGAGCCCGGACTTGCCAACGGCCTTCTTGACTTGGGTAAATCCTTGCGCGACGACCTCTTTTCCGCCAACCACGCCTGCTACGGAACTTGTTACCTTGCCGAGCAGATTGTACGTCGTATTAACCGCCTTCTTGCCCGTCGCGAAAGTATTCGCGATTGTCTCCACCGTGTCTAGTCGAGGATAGATGATAGGCACCGAGAGCATCCAGATACAATGCTGGACGCTAGGTGGCAGTAGAGCTACCTTGGGGAAGATGCCTTGGTAGGTTGGCCCGGCCATCACCTTCTTCTGCGTCCTCTCAGACCGGCAGTCCGGGCCTACGACAACGACAGCGGGTCCGAGGAATTTGACAAAGTGCCAGCCAGAGCCGGTGATGGTGAAGAGGTCCAGGTCCGAACTGACGTTGCGCAATATCTCTACCGTCGTGTGGTGCTGGAAGAGGAGGTACATGTCAATGGCAATCCGCCCAATATTTTTGAACACTGCAGAAGACTGCATGTAATCCGGGTAAGATCCGTAGCCATCGAAGCTGTCGGGAGTTGTTAGCACCCATGTATCCATCGACGACTTCTCAGGTCAAAAGGGGGGCCTAGAACTTACATGTCGTGGTCATCTATCTGCAAGATGTGCGGGATTTGGGCAAAGGCCTCCCTCAGGAAAGGTTGGTCGAAATGGCTAGTGTAAAAGTGGAAATAGGCATGCGAGACATCCTCCTCATGCCTTGCCGTCCACGGGGCGTTCTTCCGGTTCTCCCGCCCGGGCATGGCGAGCCACTGCTTGAGGATCGGCACCTCCTTCCACAGGCGGTCGCCGTAGATCTGGCCTCCGAGGCCGAGCTGGACGTGGAACCCACCACAGTCGACATTCTTTTGCAGTACGTCCTTCCACATATATCCGACCCCGCCGAGTTTCGCCCTGTCCGCTTGGCTGGTAGCAGGGGCAAAGTCATTCCCAGAATGGCCGATCATGCGCCAGCCGGTCTCGTGCCGGCCGGCAACCACGAATTCGTACCGCGTGCAACCCAAGTGGGAGGTGACAGCATACGTCCACCTCTCCGAGTTGTTCTCGTTCATCGGGAGGTCGACATCATACTTGTAGAAGCCCCACCGTTGGTGGGTGAATATCGAGTGCGGGATAAGCTGCCTAGGGTTGGGCGAGAGATCCACGCTTAGGTGAATGTGGATCGTAGGCGGTTGCGGGGCATCAGTAATAATCAAGATGCTTCCCAGCCAGAGTCCCTTCTCCAGGTCCATATTAACGTATCGGAGGTGCGGACCGAAGTAGACGCCGTTTGTAGGAGTAACCTTGTACATATCCACGCCCGCGCTTGGTGGGGGTCCAGAGAAACCGGCAGCCGTGGGTGTAGCCGATACCGCCACGCTCATTATGCTCTCCGCATACCCCGGTGTCTGCGGTGGATAGAGACCAGGAGAGGCAAGAGAAGTTTTCCCGCCCAGGTACGGTGATCCCAGGGGGTTGCCGTACGTTGACGCAGTTGGCGACAGAGGTGCCGCCTCGTGATGGATCGGGTTCGGCCCCTTCGGGAACTCCCATTGCGTGGCTTGGCTAGCGATGTGGATGTAGTAATACTGCCCGGAGTTCTGGTCAAGGTGAGCAATCCACCCTTCGGGGAGCGGCGGGGGCGACGCTAGCCCGGCGGCCTGAGCGGCGACGGACGGAGTGTGCGCCAACGCGGGTTGACCGTTCTGCACCGACTCCGGCCTGGGATCGTTCGCAAACGCCGGGTGGCCTGGATGCTGCAGAGCGGGCGACGCGAGGCCCGCAGCAGCGGGATTGGACTGTTTCGCTGCCGCGGAGGCCGTGGAGGCGGTGGCCGCCGCCGCCGCAGCCGCAGAAGCCGTAGCCGCAGCAGCAGCTGCACCGGTCGCGGCAGAACTAGCCTGCGGGACTGCCGGGGCAGAGTTGGAACTCGCCGTAGCCGGCCGTTGCTTTTCGTTCGGGTACGGATGGGAATTGGAATTGGCATTGACGGTGGTATACGCCGGCGGGGGAGTAGAGGCTTGCATCCGCTGGAAGTCCTGCTCTAGGACGCTCACTTGGAGGTTCGAACCGGCGGGGGCAGGGGTGGTCGAGTTCGGGTTGGGCGGGAGGTTGAAGGATTGCTGGTGGGGCGGCGGACTGGTCACTGGCTCCGATCCCTGATAGACAGTGGGTGGGCCGTGAGGCTGCTGGCCCGGCGCTTCGGTGGGAGTCCACGGCCGGGCGGGCTGAGGTGCCGCCGGAGTTTGGCCGCCGTACTGCGCCAGACGCGACTGGGCGGCGGCGCTCTGGGCCTGGAAGCTGTTCAGCGTCGCGGTGCCTGAGATGCCGGCCGCCGCATAGCGCGCCTCGATGCCTTCTCCGGGTAGGGCGTTTAGCTCAACAGGGGTCTCCGGCGGGGGCGGCGACCCGCGGTTGGCGCGGGTTGTGGAAGTGGAAGCGGTGGAGGAGAAGCGGTTCACGCCATTCCCGTTGTCGCCCGGCAGCGCGAGGCTGCTCGAGCTTGTCGCGGAGCCACCTGGCGGTGGGTAATAAGGCTTGTTCTGATACGCCGTCGAGATCTTCTGCGCGGAAGCTGCGGGTTTGGGTTGTTGCCCCAGTGGTTTCGCGAATAGCTCCTCCTTATCGTCGCTCGGGCTGGTGGGGCTTGTCAGCGGCTTTGGCGCGGTTCCGCGCCTCTCTGCCAGGCCTCCGGTGTTCTTCTTATCGATAGGGCTCATATTCAACCGAGGAGAGGTATCATTGTAGTTTGGAGAACTATAGCCCTGCGAGCCTCCCGCGACAGTAGGAGGGGTGTAAATCCGGCCCGGCCCGGAAGGCTTGCGGCCGTGGTCCGGGTACGATGGCCTGCTCGACGATGCCTGGGGCGGCTGGGATAGGTCTTCGTCCTCTGGATACGGCAACGGGGCCGCAGAGCTCGATGCCCCCGGCGGGAGCGGGAAGTGCGGCTTGGAAGACGAGGAAGCGGACGAGGCGGGCGAGTCAAATCTCGGCGGCGTTGGGTATCTGAAACGGTCGGAGGAGGATGTCCTATCGCCGGCCGGGTTTGGGCTTTGAGGCTTGAAGATTCTCAGGGGTTCAACGGTCGGGCTGTCGCAGTCCTCGGCGGGTCTGCTCATGAAGAGCTCCTTGTCCGGGACGTCTCGAGACCTGGACGCCATTTTTTGTCTGCCCTGGGCGGCGCGATCGACAGCGGGTTAAGCAGCTGCAAGCAGAATGACGCGCAGGAAAGAAAAGGAAGTTTATTTATAGAGAGTACTCGAGCCGGGCAATGACTCGCTGGAGAGGCACTGTACTTGTCACTTGTGACGGGCGGGAGTTCGGGAGGTCTAAAAGGAGGCTGCGTTGGGTCGCACAATGGGCCGGCGGGGGGAGGGACCAAAGCTTGTCGTCAGCCCCTAGGATGAGGGGAAGCTCAAGAGAGGAAAGACAAGGGTGTAGTTTGCACAAGACGAGGCTTGAAGACGCGGGCAACAAGATGAAACAGGTTCAAGAGACGGTGATAGCAATAGATGATTCGAGGTAGGACCAACAACAGGTTTGGAGAAGTTGTCGAGTATGCGCCCGGAGAAGCTGGGCCTTGCAGCTCCACGGGAAGCGACAATAAAAAGGCAGCCCGAGACGATCAGCAGACAGGAATACCGGCGTGCAACACATGGGCCTTGCTTTCCCGCTTGGCCCTGCATGGGGGAGCATGGGAGGAAACGGCTGTGATTGGCCTTGAGCTGTGGGCGCTTAGGACGTTGGGGGCAGCAAATTGGCAACGAGAGGGCGGCGGCCTCTTGCCTTCTCTGCAAGCGCCCAATGGACCCAACATTGGGTCTTGCATATCGTGCGCTGCGGAGAATAATAGGGGTAACGGGAAATCATCACCACTCTCGAGTGATTTGAGTTTCGACCATTTGACGATCGTAGAGGAATGACCTGAGTAACAAGACCCCACTTGGGCCCGCCCTTGAAGATCCACGCTTGAATCGCGGGGTGCAAGGAGCGAGGAGCTGTGCTGCTGCTTGCTTTTCGTGCTTTGACGGGGTGGGCATGGCAACTGGCAAGCATGAGTACTCGGCAAGCATGGGTGGGTGGTTTATTTTTGGACCGCGCGCGCGTCCACGCCATTATCCATCTCCCATCTCCCGTAGTATCTTCAACCTTCGGCAACTAAGAGGGGGGGGGTTGACGGCCCGAACAACATTGTCTCATCGTATCCGTACA
>Ga0164242_10008078_pt1 | contig 11437 bp, 10 predicted proteins | sample OricomgcompostMG_FD_108783 | JGI IMG/M metagenome (GOLD analysis project Ga0164242, IMG submission 108783) | Miracle-Growth compost microbial communities from Emeryville, California, USA - Original compost - Miracle growth compost (MG) ...
CTGCGGACCATACTGGAACGCACCGGACGCCAAGCCCAGTGCGGCCCGCGCCGCATTCTTGCTGGTGAAGGCGACGATGCGCGGTTTGTAGCGCCCGAGCTTGCGGCGCAGGCTTGCAGCGTCGAAAGCGCCCATCGGCAGGTCCGCATCCGAGCCGAAGTGGTGCTTGGCGACGTCGGTGAGACCGATGCCGAAGTCGGGCACCCGGCGATACTCGGAAGGCGTCAGGCGAACCGGCGTCAGGCCGACCTCGAACAAGGTGCGCCAGAAATAATTGCCCGGGTGCGCGTAGTAGGCGCCTTCCTGCGCGGAACGGGTGCCCGGCGCGGTGCCGCAGAACACGACGCGCAGCCCGGACGCCAGCACGTCCGGCAATATCGTGCGTGCGCGCGGAGTCATGCCGCACATTGTTGCATGGCTGCAGATGACGCGGCTCGCGGGCTGTGCCACCATCATCCCGTGATGACTTCAGCCGACACCGCCTTCAACGGCTTGCCGATGTTGCCCTTGCGCCAGGTCCAGCCGCGGCTGTATGCGGGTTTCTGGCGCCGGGTCGTCGCGTTCCTCATCGACGCGGTGGTTTTCTCCGCCATCCATTGGACGGTGGTGTTGTGTTCGGGCATCTGGCTGATGGTGCCGTGGACGTTGCTGGGCGGCGGGCAGGGACGGGCGATGGCGGAGCTGGTCGACCTCGCATTGCAGCCGTTCGGCATCGTGGTGGTGTGGCTTTATTTCGCGGTTTGCGAATCCTCGCGCTGGCAGGGCACGATCGGAAAGCTTGCGCTCGGATTGCAAGTCACCGATGAGTACGGACAGCGGATCGGGTTCGCCCAGGCCACCGGGCGTCATTTCGGGAAATTCGTTTCGGTCTTGTCGCTGGGCGCGGGTTTTCTGCTCGCGGCGTGGACCGCGCGCAAACAGGCGCTCCACGATGACATGGCCGGCTGCTGCGTGGTGCGCAGGGCAGGCCTCGCTGCATGGGAAGGTGCGCAGGTGCCGCCGCGCGAGCCTTCGCTGTCGCAGCGTACCGGCAGCCTGCCGGGCTGGGGCATCGGGGTGGTGGTGATCGTCGCCTGCGTCGTCCTGGCGCTTCCGGTCTCCGGTTTCCTGGCCGCGGTTGCGGTTCCCGCATGGCAAAGCCATGCGCTGCGCACGGAGGTGGCGCAAGGCCTGGAGCTGACCGGGCGCGCCCGCGCGCTGGTGGCCGAATACATCGGTGTGCGCGGCGCGCTTCCCGAAAACAACAGGGCGCTCGGGCTACCCAGGCCCGAAGCCATCCACGCGCGTTACGTCACCAGTGTGCGCGTCGCGGGCGGCAAGGTGGTGGTGACTTACGGAAACGAGGCGAGTGCCGTCATCCGTGGCGGCCATGTCGTGATTTCACCGATGGGCAATGCCGCCCGCCTGCACTGGCGCTGCAGCAGTACCGACATCGACATCAGGTATCTGCCGCGGCAATGCCAGCCCTGAGCGGAGATGAACTCCGGGTGCGGGTCACCGCTTCCGGGATCCTACGCCGCCTGGCGTGACGCCCGCTTGCGGTCGATTTCGGTGAGATGCCGCTTGCGCAGCCGGATCTCTTTCGGCGTGACCTCGACGAGTTCGTCATCGTCGATGAACTCCAGCGCCTGTTCCAGTGACAGTTTCACGTACGGCGTCAACGTCAGCGCATCGTCCTTGCCGGAAGCGCGGACGTTGGTGAGCTGCTTGCCACGCAGCGCGTTGACGGTGAGGTCGTTGTCCTTGGCGTGGCTGCCGACCAGCTGTCCCTCGTAGATCTGCGCGCCGGCATCGATCAGCATGCGACCGCGGTCCTGCAAACCCCACAACGCGTACGCCGGTGCCGGGCCGGTGCCATTGGAAATCATCACCCCATTGGCGCGCTTGCCGATCATGCCTTCCGACTTCGGGCCGTAGTGGTCGAACTCGTGGAACCGCAGGCCGGTGCCCGCGGTGAGCGTGCCGAGCTCGGTCTGGAAGCCGATCAGTCCGCGCGCCGGGATCATGTATTCCAGCCGCACGCGGCCCTTGCCATCGGGCTCCATGTTCTTGAGCTGCCCGCGACGGGTGCCGAGTTTTTCCATCACGCCGCCCTGGTATTGCTCTTCCAGGTCGACCACCAGTTGTTCCCAGGGTTCCTGCAGCACGCCGTCGATTTCGCGCACGATCACTTCGGGACGCGACACCGCGAGTTCATAGCCCTCGCGGCGCATCGTCTCGATCAGGATCGACAGATGCAATTCGCCACGGCCCGACACCTTGAACTTGTCCGGATCGGCCGTTTCCTCGACGCGCAGCGCAACGTTGTGCAACGTCTCGCGCATCAGCCGTTCGCGGATCTGGCGGCTGGTGAGGAACTTGCCGCCCGAGAGATCCTTGTTGCCGGCGAACGGCGAACTGTTGACCTGGAAGGTCATGCTGATGGTCGGCTCGTCCACGGTCAGCGCGGGCAGCGCTTCCACTGCCGACGGATCACAGATGGTGTCGGAAATGCTCAGGCTTTCGATGCCCGAGATCGCGATGATGTCGCCGGCCTGTGCCTCCGGCACTTCGCGGCGTTCCAGGCCCATGAAGCCGAGTACCTGCAGCACCTTGCCGTTGCGGCGCTTGCCTTCGTGGTCGACGATCGCAACGGGCATGTTGGTGCGAATCCTGCCGCGCTGCACGCGGCCGACGCCGATCACGCCCACGTAATTCGAGTAATCGAGCGAAGACACGCGCATCTGGAAAGGCCCGTCGAGGTCGACCTGCGGCGGCTGCACGTGCTTGATGATCGCTTCGAACAGCGGCGTCATGTCGCCCGAACGCACCGCCGGATCGAGACCCGCGTAACCCTGCAGGGCCGAGGCGTACACGACGGTGAAATCGAGTTGCTCCTCGTTGGCGCCGAGGCGATCGAACAGGTCGAAGGTCTGGTTGACGACCCAGTCCGGGCGCGCGCCCGGCCGATCGACCTTGTTGACCACCACGATCGGCTTGAAACCCATCTGGAACGCCTTCTGCGTCACGAAGCGCGTCTGCGGCATCGGACCGTCCATCGCGTCGACCAGGATCAGCACCGAATCGACCATGCTCAGCACGCGCTCGACTTCGCCGCCGAAGTCGGCGTGTCCGGGCGTATCGACGATGTTGATGCGCCATTCCTCGCCGCGGGGATCGGTCCAGCGGATCGCGGTGTTCTTGGAAAGGATGGTGATGCCACGCTCGCGCTCGAGATCGTTGCTGTCCATCACGCGGTCGGGCACGACCGCGCGCTCCGACAGCGTGCCGGACTGCTTAAGCAGCTGATCGACCAAGGTCGTCTTACCGTGGTCGACGTGCGCGACGATCGCGATGTTGCGGAGGTTCTGGATGGACATTGGGACACGCGAAATGGCCGCAGCTGCGGCCTACCAAGGGAGGGAAAGGGCGGCAGGGTGGCGCCGCGACCCGGAGATTATACCTGTTGCCGAGCGATGGCGTCGGATCGGGGCTATCGCATCGTTCAGGCTGGTAGACTGGACGTTTCGCCAACAGGAACCCGACATGAGCGATCTCACCGCCACTTTCACGACTTCCAAGGGGCCCATCCACGTCCGGCTGTTCGGCGACAAGGCACCGGTGACGGTCGCCAATTTCGTGAATCTGGCCCAGCGCGGCTTCTACGACGGCCTGAATTTCCATCGCGTGATCGGCGATTTCATGATCCAGGGCGGTTGCCCCCACGGCACCGGCACTGGCGGTCCCGGCTACAGGTTCGAGGACGAGTGCCGCCCCGAGCTGAAGCACGACGCGCCCGGCAAGCTCTCGATGGCGAACGCCGGTCCCGGCACCAATGGCAGCCAGTTCTTCATCACCCATGTGCCGACGCCTTGGCTGGATGGCAAGCACACGATCTTCGGGGAAGTCGTCTCCCCGGATGACCAGACCGTGGTGAATGCAATCCGGCAGGGCGACACCATCGAAAAGGTCACGATCGAAGGGGATACGGCGCCACTGCTGGCCGCGCATTCCGACCGTGTCCAACAATGGAACGCCGTGCTCGACGCACGTTGAGCAGACATCCATCCACCCGGTCGCGTTGATCTGGAGGCCTGGCCGCTTTCGTCACCATGCCTCTGCAAAGCCGGCCGTCCGGCGCACGCGTCCCGGATTGCGGCAGTGCACAACGCCGCGTGATAAAATCGCTGGGTTGTTCCACGCCGCCTTCGACAGAGGTCCGCCATGCCCAGTCTCGCCACCCGTACCGGTCGCGCCAAGCCCAGCGCAATCATGGTCATCGCCGACAAGGCGAAGCAGCTGAAGGCCGAAGGCAAGGACGTCGTCAACTTTTCGATCGGCGTGCCGAATTTCCTGCCGGGTGACCACGTGTACCAGGCGGTACGCGACTGGACTTCGCGCGACAGCGGCAGCTATGGCACCAATCGGGGCTCCCCCGCGTTGCTGGACGCCATCGTCTCGCATTTCAAGCAGAGCGGTCTGGACGGCTATACGCGCAGCCATGTCACGGTCGGGATCGGCGCCAAGCAGGTGCTGTACAACCTGTGCGAAGCGCTGCTGGACGAGGGCGACGAGATCGTGTTCCCGTCGCCGTACTGGACCAGCTACGTCGACATCGCCGAGATCCTGGGCGCCAGGATGACGATCCTGGAGTGCCCGCCGGAGCAGAACTACAAGCTGACGCCGACGCAACTCGACAAGGCACTGGCTTCCAATCCGAAGGTATTCCTGTTCAACAATCCGTCGAATCCGACGGGCATGGTCTACACGAAGGATGAAATCGCCGTGCTGGCCGAGGTGCTGGCGAAGCACCCGGATACCTGGATCATCACCGACGACATCTACAACCGCCTGGTGTTCGACGGCATCGGCTACCACAACTTCGTGCAGTTCAAGCCCGAACTGCGCGAGCGCACGTTCATCATGGATTCGCTGTCCAAGACCTACGGCATGCCGGGCTGGCGCGTGGGCTTCGTCGCGGGTCCGGAAGCCGGCATCAAGGGGCTGGTGACGCTGAACTCCAACCACATCACCTGCCTGCCGGAAATCACCGAAGTCGCCGCCATTGCGGCCCTGACGGGTCCGCAAGACATCCCATCCACCAAGCGCGACGATTTTTCGAAGCGTCGCGACGATGTCGTCAACGCGCTGCTGAAGATTCCGGGCGTGAAGTGCCCGCGTCCGCAGGGCGCGTTCTACGCGTTCCCCGACATCTCGGTGGCGTTCGGCAAGTCGCACAACGGCAAGCCGATCGAGAACGACGTCGATTTCTGCAAGGCGCTGCTGGACGACAAGTTCGTCGCCACGGTCCCGGGCTCCGCCTTCGGCCAGCCGCGCAGCCTGCGCATTTCCTACACCTGCGCGCCCGAGCAGTTGCAGAAGGGCCTCGCCCGCATCCAGGCGTTCTTCGCCGAGCTCAGCGATGAGCAGGTGGAGCGCGTCCGCGCCGCCGGCGCCTGAGTCATCGCGCTGTTGCCGTCCCTCGCGCCGATGCGCGGGGACCGTCCCGTTCGTCATTCCATTGAGGGAGTCGTCCAATGAAAACCCCCGTTCGTGTTGCCGTTACCGGTGCCGCTGGCCAGATCGGTTACGCGCTGCTGTTCCGCATCGCCGCCGGCGACATGCTGGGCCCGGACCAGCCGGTGATCCTGCACCTGCTGGAAATCACGCCCGCGCTGCCTGCCTTGAATGGCGTGGTGATGGAGCTCGACGACTGCGCGTTTCCGCTGCTCGCGGGGGTGGTCGCGACCGATGACGCCAACGTGGCGTTCAAGGACGTCGATTACGCGCTGCTGGTCGGCGCGCGTCCACGCGGCCCCGGCATGGAGCGCAAGGACCTGCTTTCCGCCAACGGCGCGATCTTCGGTCCGCAGGGCAAGGCGCTGAACGCGCACGCCAAGCGCGACGTGAAAGTGCTGGTGGTCGGCAACCCGGCCAATACCAACGCCTTGATTGCGCAGGCGAACGCGCCCGACCTCGACCCGAAATGCTTCACCGCGATGGTGCGCCTCGACCACAACCGCGCCAAGGGCCAGCTTGCCGCGAAGACCGGCGCGCACAACACCGACGTGCAGAAGATGATCATCTGGGGCAACCATTCGTCGACCCAGTATCCGGACATCCACCACGCGAGCGTGAAGGGCAAGTCGGCGATGTCGCTGGTTGACCAGGGGTGGTACGAGAAGGAATTCATCCCGACCGTGCAGCAGCGCGGTGCCGCGATCATCAAGGCACGCGGCGCGTCGTCGGCCGCATCTGCCGCGTCGGCCGCGGTCGACCACATGCATTCCTGGGCGCTCGGCACCGCCGAGGGCGACTGGGTGTCGATGGGCATTCCTTCCGACGGGTCCTACGGTATCGAGCCGGGCGTGATTTACGGCTATCCCGTCACCTGCAGGAACGGCAAATACGAAATCGTGCAGGGCCTGGACATCAACGATTTCTCGCGCGCGCGCATGGACGCCACCGACAAGGAACTGCGCGAGGAGCGCTCCGCGATCGAGCACCTGCTCGGCTGACCGGCGTCTCTTTCGGGTACACCGGGGTGGAACCTCTCCCCGGTGTGTCGGGTCCGGTTCGATCTGATCGCCGGATCTGCCCGCCGCGCTCACCCCTGGTGTACCCGCCTCGCGTGCGCCTTGGGCTGGATTTCCTTGCCGAAGCGGCAGGCGTACACCTGTGTCGCCTGCGCGCCGAGGAACAGGATCAGCGCGCTGTAGTACACCCACACCACGATCAGGATCAGGGAGCCCGCCGCGCCGGCGCTGCTGTAGCGCAGATGCGCCAGATATACCCCCAGCGCGTACTTGCCCACCGTGAACAGGGCACCCGTGATCAACGCGCCGACCAGCACGTCGCGCCATTCGATCTCCGCGTCGGGCACATACTTGTACAACAGCGAGATCACGCCCACCACGATCGCGAACGAAACCAACGCGTAGATCACGCGCAGCGCGATGCCGGCACCCGGAAACATCTGGGATATGTAGTGTTCGGCACTGGCGAGCGCAATGCTGATGGCCATCGACGTCAGCAGCACGAAAGCCATGCCCAGCACGATCGCGAGCGCCAGCAGGCGGGAACCGAGCAGTCGCCAGATCACGTTGCGGTCGGGCGCGGTCTGCACGTCCCAGATCTGGTTGAGGGCGGTCTGCAGGTGGGCGAACACCGTGGTGGCGCCGACCACCAGCACGATCGTGCCGATGAGGGTGGAGACCACGCCCGCCTGACGGTTGCCGGCCTGGGCCATCAACGCGCGCACGACGTCGGATTCCTGCGAACCCACCATCGAGCCGACGTATTGCAACACCTGTTCGCGCGCCGCGGCCTCGCCGAATACCAGGCCGGCAAGCCCGGTCAGCAACAGCAGCAGCGGCGCCATCGACAGCAGCGTGTAATAACTCAGGGCCGCCGCCAGCTGGAACGGCTTGTTCGCGAAGAAACCGGTGACGATGGCCCTGGATGTGTTCCAGACAGTCCTGAACAACATGGCTTCCTGCCATTTTCGCTCCACCCGCACGATGACAGCATGCCACGTCGCGCATCGGCAGTTGTCGTCGCCGCGTGGAGGGTCAGGGGCCCGGGGTGCCGCGACGGGCTTCGCTGCGCTTCAGTTGGTCGTCCACCACGGTCGCGATCACGATATCCGCGCCCACGTTCACCGTGGTACGCGCCATGTCCAGGATCCGGTCGATGCCGATGATGATGCCGATGCCTTCCGGCGGCACGCCGAATGTCGCGAGCAGCCCCGCGATCAGCGGCAACGATCCCCCCGGAATGCCGGCCACCGCGACCGCGCTCAGCACCGCCAGCAGCATCAGGATCACCTGTTGCACCAGCGACAGGTCGACGCCGAAGATCTGGGCGATGAACAGCACCACGCAGCCTTCGAACAGCGCGGTGCCGCTCATGTTCATGGTTGCGCCGAGCGACAGCACGAAGCTCGCGGTGCTGTTGCGCAGCTTCAGGTCTTCGCTGGCGACGGCCAATGAAGTCGGCAGGGTGGCGTTGCTGGAACTGGTCGAAAACCCGGTCACGAGGATGGGCCGGATCTGACGGAAGAACTGGCCCGGCGAACGTTTTCCCAGCAGCCGAATCCACACCGACATGGTGCCGAACAGGTGCAGCGCCAGCGCCACCACGCAGCCCGCCACGAATACCGACAACGACAGCAGCACGTTCACGCCGACCTTCACGATCACGCTGTAGATCATGGCCGGCACCGCGTAGGGCGCCAACTCCAGCGCGAAGCCCACGATCCGGGTCATCACCTCGGTGACGATGTCGAGACCGCGCTGCAGCGACTTTCGTTTGTCGTCGTCGAGCCGGGTCGCGGCCGCGCCGACCAGGATCGCGAACAGGATCAACGGCAGCACCTCGCCCAGTGCGCCGCGACTGGATCCGGCGATGGCACCCAGCAGGTTGCGCGGCATGAACATGTCGACCAGCAGCGAAAGGCTCATCTCGGGCTGCTGGGCCCCGGTGGCAAGGGTTTGCCGCGCGCTGCTTCCATACTCGGCCAGCAGTTGCGCGGTCGCGCCGCTGCCCATGTGGTGGCCGGGTCGCAGGACGTTCATCATGACCAGCCCGATCGCGACACCGATCAGCATGTTGGCGACGAACAGCACGAACGTGCGCCCGGCCAGCGGTCCGAGCCGATCAAGCCGGCCCAGCTGGGTCACCCCGGACGCGAGCGAGGAGAACACCAGCGGGATCACGACGAAAAAGAGCAGCCGCAGGAACACCTGTCCGAACGGATCGAATACCGCGCCGGACACGTCCTGCATGAACCCGAGGAACGGCGGATAAAACCGGCCGATGCCGAGCGTTGCCAGGGCGGCGACCACGCCGATCACCAGACCCCACAGGATGCGCGTGGCAAGTGGCATGCGGCCTTTCATTGTCCCGAATGTACGTGGGCGCAACGCTGGCGTCACCTGCCGGGCGCGATTCGTCAGGTGCAGTGTGCCCGCGCCTGCCCCGGGGCAGCTGCGTTAGAATTGCGGCTTTGCCGGAGGCCGCATGAGCGAATCCCATTCCGCGGGCGCCCGCTTCCGCGCTGCGCTCGCCGCCGAATCGCCGTTGCAAGTGGTCGGCGCGATCACCGCCTACGCCGGACTGATGGCCAAACGCACCGGCTACAAGGCCTTGTACCTTTCGGGCGGCGGGGTCGCGGCCAATTCGCTGGGTATGCCCGATCTCGGCATCTCGACGATGGAAGATGTGCTCATCGATGCACGCCGCATCGTCGATGCCACGCAGTTGCCACTGCTGGTCGACATCGACACCGGTTGGGGTGGCGCGTTCAACATCGCGCGCACGATCCGTTCTTTCGAACGTGCGGGCGTCGCCGCGGTGCACATGGAAGACCAGGTCGGCCAGAAGCGCTGCGGTCATCGTCCCGGCAAGGAGGTCGTGCCGAAAGGGGAGATGGTCGATCGCGTGAAAGCCGCCGTGGATGCGAAGGGCGACAAGGACTTCGTGCTGATGGCGCGCACCGACGCCGCTGCCGTCGAAGGCATCGACAGCGCAATCGATCGCGCCGTGGCCTACGTGGAAGCCGGCGCCGACATGATCTTCCCCGAAGCGATGAAGACACTGGACGACTATCGCAGGTTCAAGGCCGCGGTGAAGGTGCCGATCCTCGCCAATCTCACCGAATTCGGCTCCACGCCGTTCTTCACGGTGGATGAATTGCGCTCTGCCGACGTCGACATCGCGCTCTACTGCTGCGGCGCGTACCGCGCGATGAACAAGGCCGCGCTCGGGTTCTATGAAACGGTGCGCCGCGACGGCACGCAAAAGGCCTGCGTGCCGCAGATGCAGACGCGCGAGGAGCTGTACGACTTCCTCGGCTACCACGCCTACGAAGACAAGCTCGACGAATTGTTCGCGTCCGGGAAGTGAGCCGGACGACGCATGTCCGACACCTCAAACAACTCCGACGACACCAGGCGCCCCGGCAGTATCCGGTGGGATGCGGCGGCTGCGATCATCGCCTCACTGGTCGGCCTGCTGGCCCTGGTCGTGGCGGGCTATACCGCGTATATCCAGCGCCAGCAGGTGCGCGCGCAGGTCTGGCCGTACCTGTTGTGGGCCAACAGCGACACCCAGACGGAATACATGTGGCTCAACAAGGGCGTGGGTCCGGCCGTGATCAAAAGCGCCCAGGTTTTCGTCGGCGGCAAACCGCAACGCGACTGGAATGCGGTCATGCGATCGTTGCAGCTCGATGGCATGAGCTTCGGGCAGAGTACGTTCAACCACAACGTGCTGTCTGCAGGCGAGAAACTGGATTGGCTGAAGTTCCGCAATCACGAGGACTTCCGGAAGTTCAGGGACGCAGCCAGTCAGGCGCGCCTCGATTTCAGGATCTGCTATTGCTCGACGCTGGGTGATTGCTGGACCAACGACAGCACCCGGGTCGACCGGAACATTCGCGTACCGGTCGCGAAATGTCCCGCCGTGCCCGCGTCGCAACAGTTCGACGATTGATCGCCATGGTTTCCCCGCAGCCCGATCCCGATCAACAGGCACCCCCGGCGCAACGGCGCCCGGTGAAGTGGGATGCCGTGGCCGCGATCATTGCTTCGCTGATCGGATTCATGGCCCTGCTCGTCGCTGGCTACACGGCATACATCGAGCACTATATCGCCGAGATCCAGACGAAGCAGGTGCAGGCGCAGGTGTGGCCCTGGCTGGTTGCCGGCAACAACGACAACGAGAACTCCATTGAAGTGCTCAACAAGGGCGTCGGCCCGGCCATCGTGCGCAGCGCACAGGTTTTCGTGGACGGCAGGCCGCAACCGGATTGGCAGCACGTACTCAAGGCCCTCGGCACGGTGCCGCACCGGTATTCGCAGTCGACCCTCAATCCGAACGTGATGACGCCCGGCGAGAAAGTCCCGGCGATCCAGTTCGCCGACAACGATGACTACAAGCGGTTCAGGGCCGCCGCGGTCACGCACCTTACGTTGATCAAGATCTGTTACTGCTCGACCCTTGGCGAATGCTGGATGTACCGCGACCACCATCTGGTCGGATACAAATCCCTGGAAAGGCTGGTGACGCCGATTGCTGAATGTCCGAAATTGCCCAGGGACACGATCTTCATCAACTGACCGCCATGCAAACGGTCAGCACAGATTGCACCGAAACGGAGAAACCCATGAACGACAACGCACAAGTTCTGCCCAAGGCCAAGAAGTCGGTGGCGCTGTCCGGCGTCGCCGCCGGCAACACCGCGCTGTGCACGGTCGGCCGCAGCGGCAACGATCTGCATTACCGCGGCTACGACATCAAGGACCTGGCGACGAAGGCGACGTTCGAGGAAGTCGCGCATCTCCTGGTGCACGAGCATCTGCCGACCTGGGCGGAATTGAACGCGTATCGCGCCAAGCTGCAGCGCCTGCGTGGATTGCCGCAGCCGGTCAAGGCGGCGCTGGAACTGCTGCCGGCC
>Ga0164242_10008079_pt1 | contig 11437 bp, 12 predicted proteins | sample OricomgcompostMG_FD_108783 | JGI IMG/M metagenome (GOLD analysis project Ga0164242, IMG submission 108783) | Miracle-Growth compost microbial communities from Emeryville, California, USA - Original compost - Miracle growth compost (MG) ...
AGAGCGGTGCGGCGCCGATCACCGCCGCCGAGCGACCCAAGGTCGTCGCGCGGCCCGAGGTCGAGCTCTCGCCGCCCACCTTCGTGGGATCGCGGCCGGTCCCCGGGGCGCGGCCGGCGGCGAAGAGCGGGATCAAGCCCAAGCCCGCCCCGAAGGCCAAGGTCGCGGTCAAGTCGGCTCCAAAAGCCAAGCCCGTCTCCAAAGCCAAGCCGGCCCCCAAGGCTGCGTCCAAGGCCAAGCGCGCGGCCAAGACCTTGTTGGCCAAGGCCAAGGCCATGGTGAGCAAGCCCAAGGCGACCGCCTCGAAGTCGAAGCCCAAGGCGACCGCTTCGAGGTCGAAGCCCAAGGCGATCGCTTCGAGGTCGAAGGCCGTGACGATCAAGCGGGCGCCCGCACGAAAGTCCGCGGCCAAGTCCGCGCGCGCCAAGCGGCGCTGACCATTCAGTCGACAGTTCGAGCGGGCTGCTCTAAACAAGCGCCATGCGCTGGACCGCCCTCATCGACGTGGCGCAGGTCCCGGTGGGTCGCGGCGCGGTGGTCGAGCGGCCCGAGGGCGCGTTCGCGGTGTTCGTCGTCGACGGCGTCCCGCACGTCCTCGAGAACACCTGCCCACACCGCGAGGGCGATCTCGGCGAGGGCCACGTGTTCAACGGCTGCGTGTACTGTCCGCTCCACGCCTGGCCCTTCGAGCTCGCCACCGGCGCGTCGCCCACCCACCCGGGCGCTTCGGTGCGGGCCTATCCGGCGCGAATCGAGGCGGGGCGCGTCGAGGCCTCACTCGACGCCGGGACGCAATCGCTTTTCGAAGGAGCGCGCTGATGGCCGCACGGATGCAGGTCGAGGTCGACTTCAAGTTCTCCGCGGCGCACGCGCTGCCGCTCTACGACGGCCCGTGCCGGCGCATGCACGGCCACAACTACAAGTTGCGGGTGTCTTGCGCGGCCACGCTCAACCCCAAGACCGGGATCGCGCTCGACTTTGGCGAGGTCCAGAAGGTGGTGGCCCGCGAGATCATGCCCGCGTGCGATCACCGCGTGCTCAACGACTTCATGGAGAACCCCACGGCGGAGAACGTGATCATGTGGATGTGGAGCAAGCTGGCGGGACCGCTGCCGGGCCTCACCGAGCTCCGGCTCTGGGAGCAGGACGAGTTCTGCCTCATCTACAAGGGCGAGTGACGTGTCCCCGCCCGACCGCGCGCGAATGCAGACGGCCGTGGCGGCCTTCCTCCAGGCCGCCGGGCTCGACCTCTCCCACCCCAACCTGGCCGAGACGCCCGCCCGCGTGGCCAGCGCGTGGGCCGACGAGTTCCTCGACGGCTACGCGCGCACGGCCGCCGACGCGCTGGGCGAGACCTACCCGGCGCCCGCCAGCGCGAACGGCCTTGTCATCGTGAGCGGCCTGGGCTTTCACTCCGCGTGTCCGCACCACCTCTTGCCCTATCGCGGGGTGGCGCACCTGGCCTACGTGCCGGGGGATCGCGTGGTTGGCTTCGGACGGCTCTCGGCGCTGGTGGACACGCTGGCTCACCGGCTGGTCCTCCAAGAGGACCTGGCCCACGATCTCGCGGATGCGCTGACGACCGAGCTCGGCGCCCGGGGCGCCGCGTGCGCCATCCGGGCCGAGCAGGGGTGCTTGCGTCTCCGGGGCGCGGAGCAGCCCCACGCCACGACCTACGCCGAGAGCTTCGCCGGGACGCTCGCGTCCGATGCCGAGCTCCGGCTGCGCTTCGCTCGCGTGGTGGGATCGCCCGCGCCGACTCCTCCAACCCCGGGCGCGCCATGACCGACGGACTCTGGATTATCACCGGCGCCTCGCGCGGCATCGGTCAGGCCATCGCGCGAGAGCTCGCCGATCCCTCCCGGCCTCTTCTGCTCACGGCCACCGAGGCCGGCCACGTGGAGGCGCTCTGCGACGAGCTCCGCGCCGGCGGGTGCCCGGCCGAGGGCCTGGCGCTCGATCTCTCCAAGCCGGAGCACGTGGCGGGTCTGGAGGTGGCGCTGGCCACCGCGCACGTGGCGGGGGTGGTGAACAACGCGGGGGTGCTCGATCGCGGAAACCTCGACGAGATCACCGACGCGCAGATCGCCCACACCCTGGCGGTCAACGTGGCCGGGGTGATCCAAGTTACCCGCGAGGCGCTCCGGCACATGAGGCCGGGCTCGCGGATCATCAACGTGGGCTCCATCTCCGGCACCCTCGGCACCGCGGGGGCCAGCCTGTACAACGCCAGCAAGTGGGCGGTGACCGGGCTCACCAAGAGCTGGGCCGCCGAGCTCAAGGACCGCGACATCTTCGTGGCCGAGGTACGGCCGGGCTCGGTCGACACCGACATGCTCAAGCAGACCCCCTTCGAGCCGGTGGTCGAGCCCGGCGAGGTGGCCCGGCTGGTGCGCTACCTGGCCGTGGAGGCGCCCATCACCATGACCGGCACCGCGGTGGACATCTTCGGATGAGCCTGCGCGACACACTCGGGCAGATCTTCGCGCCCGACGCGCTGGTCGACGATCCCGCGGTCCTCGAGGCGCACGGCCGGGACGAGAGCGACACCGGCGTCCACCGCCCCGAGCTCGTCGCGTTCGCCGCGCAGACCGCGCAGGTGAGCCAGCTCCTGGCGCTCTGTCAGCGCGAGGGGATCCCGGTGACCCCGGTGGGCGCGCGCTCGGGCAAGAGCGGCGGCAGCGTGCCGGTGCGGGGCGGGGTGGCGCTCTCGCTCTCGCGCATGAACCGCGTCGTGCAGGTGAGCCCCGCCGATCTCACCGCGGTGGTGCAGCCGGGGGTGATCCTGGGCGATCTGATGCGCGCGGTGGAGGCCCAGGGCCTCTTCTACCCGCCCGATCCCAACTCGCTCGAGCTCTGCACGCTGGGCGGCAACGTGGCGGAGAACGCGGGCGGTCCTCGCGCGCTCAAGTACGGGGTCACCCGCGACTACGTGCTCGGCCTGGAGTGGGTGGTGCCCACCGGCGAGGTCCTGCGCGTGGGCAAGCGCACCATCAAGGGCGTGGCCGGCTATGACCTGGTGGGCCTGTTCGTGGGGAGCGAGGGCACGCTGGGCGTGGCCACCGAGATCACCGTGCAGCTCCTGCCGCTCCCCAGGCACGTGCAGACCGCCTTGCTGCTGTTCGACGACCTCCGCCGCGGCGCCGAGGCCATCAACGCGGTGCTGGGCGCCGGGATCTTGCCGCGCACGCTCGAGCTCCTCGACCCGGTGGCCATCCGCGCGGTGAACGGCCGGGGCTACGCGTTTCCGGCGGACACCCGGGCGGCGATCATCGCGGAGGTCGACGGCGGCGAGGCCGACGCGGTCTTCGCCGAGCTCACCCGGCTGGGCGAGGTGGCGCTGAAGGCGGGCGCCCGCGAGGTGGTGGTGGCGCAGACCGAGGCCCAGCGCGAGGCGATCTGGGCGGCGCGGCGGCAGGTCTCGCCCGCGCTGCGAACGCTCACCAAGCACAAGCTGAGCGAGGACATCGTGGTGCCGCGCAGCCAGATCCCCGCGATGATCGAGGCCACCCACGCCATGGGCGAGCGCCTGGGGCTCACCGTGGCCACGTACGGGCACGCGGGCGACGGCAACCTGCACGCCAACGTGCTCTACCAGGGCCCCGAGGACCTGCCCCGCGTCCGCGAGGCCATGGCCACCATCATGCGCGACGCGATCCGGTTCGGCGGAACCATCACCGGCGAGCACGGGGTGGGCCTGGCCAAGCGCGGGTTCTTGGCGCTGGAGCAGGGGGCGCCGCTCATCGATCTTCAGCGGAGGCTCCAGCGCTTCTTCGACCCGGCCGGCATCATGAACCCCGACAAGATCTTCCCCGCACCGTGAGCCTGGCGAAGCTCCAGCAAGAGATCGTCGCGTGCCGCCGCTGCCCGCGGCTGGTGGCCTGGCGCGAGGAGGTTGCGCGCACCAAGCGCCGCATGTACCGCGACTGGGACTACTGGGGCCGGCCGGTGCCCAGCTTCGGCGACCCCAAAGCCCGCCTGGTGATCGTGGGACTGGCACCGGCCGCGCACGGCGCCAACCGCACCGGGCGCATGTTCACCGGCGATCGCTCGGGCGACTTCCTCTACGCCGCGCTGCACCGCGCGGGCTTCGCCAACCAGCCCACCAGCGTCCGCGCGGGCGATGGGCTGAAGCTGACCGACGCGTACATCGTGGCGCCGGTGCACTGCGCGCCGCCCGCCAACAAGCCCACGCCCGAGGAGATCGCCGCCTGCGCGCCGTTCCTCGAGCGGGAGCTACAGCTGCTCCGACCCAAGGTGACCCTGGCGCTGGGGGCCATCGCCTGGAAGGCGGTGCTGGATCACCACGCGCGGATGGGCCGCGCGGTGGGCAAGCCGCTGCCAAAATTTGGGCACGGGGCCACGGCGCACATCCCGGGCGCGCCGCTGCTCCTGGGCAGCTACCACGTGAGCCAGCAGAACACGCAGACCGGCACGCTCACGGCGGCCATGTTCGACGCGGTGCTGGCGCAGGCGCGGGCGGCCATCGACGTCAGTTCGTGACCATCACCCAGCCGTTGACCCAGTCGTTGTCGTCGATATTGACCGAGCCGAAGTTCATGACGCAGACACCGACGGTATAGGTCCCCGAACTCCCCGGGACGACGCTCTCGGATACCGAGAAGGTTCGTGGGGTCGTGTTCGCCGTGACCGTGATGTAGTTGAAGCCCACGAACGTCGTGAGCGCGCCGGTGCCTTTTTTGTAGCAAAGAGCGAGGTCGAAACTCTGGCTCGAACCGGCGTCCTGACCGCCGGAGACCGCCAAGCTCGCGCCGACGCTGCCGACGAAGCGCTGAGATGCCGTCGCGGTCACGGATTGCGTCGGACCGATGAACGTCCAGTCGTTTGTATTCGCCGGGATATCGCCAGCTGACCCAGCCAACGCAGCGATCGCCGTAATCCCGCTCGGCCCGGTGGCGCCGGTGTCGCCCTTGGCGCCCGCTGGACCTTGAGGACCCGTGAGACCGGTTGGACCGCGTGATCCGGTGGCGCCGGTGTCGCCCTTGGCGCCCGCTGGACCCTGAGGACCCGTGAGACCGGTTGGACCGCGTGATCCGGTGTCGCCCTTGGCACCCGCCGCGCCGGTCGGACCCGTGGGACCCGCTGGACCCTGCGAACCGGTGGCGCCGGTGTCTCCCTTGGCACCCGCCGGACCTTGCGGACCGGTGGCGCCGGTGTCTCCCTTGGCGCCCGCCGGACCTTGCGGACCGGTGGCGCCTTGCGGGCCTGCCGGACCCTGCGGACCCGCCAGGCCGGCGGTGTCGCCCACCCAGTGCCCATCGCCGTCGATCACCGTGCCGCCACCCACCGACACCGAGCTGGGGTGGATGTCGCCGATGGCGTCGCCCGCGACCATGGCGTACGGCACGCTCCCGAGCACCTGTCGCGCGGTCATCTCGGGATCGCCGTTCACCGAGAAGCCCACGTAGCGCACCGACCCGTCGAACGCGCTCTGAGGCAGCGGGGTGACCAGGCCGAGCTGCACCGAGAAGTACCCAGCCGTGACCACCACCATCTGGCTCTCGGTCCACAGCGGCTGCCCGCCGGCGGCGCTGTCGTAGAGCGCAAAGTCCATGGCCACCGTGCCGTCGACGGCGGCGCCGGTGGAATCGACCAGCCGGCCCTGCTCCGCGAGCGTTCCCGGGACCGCGGCGGCGCGGGCGGTGGACCCGAGCGACGTGCCCAGGGCAATGGCGATGGCGATGGCGAGCGTCTTGAACATGGGGTCCTCGCGGCGGCTATGGCGCGGTGGGGGGCAGCACGCCCACCTGCATGCGGAAGTTGGATGAGCGCATCACCGGCCGGGCGTCGGGAGTGGCCGAGGCCTGGAGCGCGAAGTGCGCCGAGGCCGCGCGCACGGCTCCGGGGACCTGCTGGAGCTGGGTGAGGCCGCCCGCGCCGCCGGTGGTGGCGCTGCCCGTGGATCCCGCGCCGCCCGTCGAACCGGTGCCCGTCGCGCCGAAGCCGGCCGAGGACGCGGTGCTCCCCGCCGAGGTCGACGGCCCCGCGGTGCCGCCGGTGGTGCCGTTCGCGGTGGTTCCACCCGAGCCGGTGCCGCTCGTGGCCCCCGCAATGACCTGCCCGGTGGTGTGCCCCGCGCCGCCGCTGCTGCTCGGCCCGGCCGGATGGAGCGCGGCGGTGCCGCCACACGCGGCGAGGGTCAACGCGGTCGACGCGATGGCAGTCCGCAGCGTGCGCATTCCGTCCTCGAGGCGGGGTGGGCAGGCGCCCTGAGAGGACCCGAGCCCGCTCGAGGTCCTGGCTAGCAGAATGCGTCGAACGCGCGCAAGGCCGCGGCGGTGGACTCAGCGCGGTTCGGGCGCGCAAGCGGGCGATCGCGGCGCCGCGTCCGACGGCCCGCTGGCCGGCAGCGCCGCGCCCGCGCAGCTCGCTTCGGGGAGCTCGAACCAGAAGGTCGACCCCTTGCCGCGCTCGGATCGAACGCCGATGTGCCCGCCGTGGGCCTCGCACAAGCGCTTGGCGGTGGCCAGGCCGAGCCCGATGCCGGGCTGAGCGTGGTGCTCGCCCCGAATGTACGGCTCGAAGATGGTCCGCTGGAGCTTGGGGTCTATTCCGGGGCCGGTGTCCTCGACCTCCACCCCCACGCGGCCGCCGCGGACCCAGGCGCGCACGCGCACCCGGCGCTCGGGACTGTCGCGATCGATGTACTTGATGGCGTTGCTCACCAGGTTGCCCGCGATGCTGGCCAGCACGCCGGGCAGGCACGCGGCGCAGGTGGTCTTCACGTCGTCGAGGCTGGCCTCCACGGTGACGGGCGGGTGGCCAGCGCCGGCGTCCACGTCGCGGATCACGCCCGCGAGCACCGGCTCCACGAAGCACGACGCCGGGCCCTCGGGACGCGCGCCGGCGCGCGCGAACGAGAGCAGCGCGTCGGTGATTCGGTGCACCCGCCCCAGGCTCGCGCGCGCACGGGGGACGGCGCGCTCCAGCGGCACGCCCCGATCCAGGAGATCCAGGGCAAGCATCACCGCGTTGAGCGGGTTGAGGATGTCGTGGGCCACGCGCCCCGCGAACGCCTCCAGCTCGGCGGCGCGCTCGCCCAGGATCCGCTGCTGCGCCTCCTGGGTGTCCATGTGGTACCGCACGGCCCGCCACGCCAGCACGCACAGCAGCACCGAGAGGAACACCGAGAGCGCGTCGAGGACCACCGCGATCATGATCGACCTGTTCCGCGCGTGGTCGATGTCCGCCGAGAGCTGCGACGCCTGGTCGGCGTTGATCTGGATCAGCCCGTAGGCGGTGGCCTGCGCGCGGTCGAGCGATGGGCCCGCGCGGATCAGGAGCTCGCCCGACTCCTCGTCTTCGGCGCTGCCGAGCACCTCGTCGAGCCGGGCGTCGGCCTGGCGGAGCTCGCTCTTGAGCAACATGGCGAGCGGGCGCTCGACCTCCCACGACGGCAGCGCGAGGTACGCGTCGAACGCGGTCTGGATCTCGGCGCGGGCGTCGGCGAGCTCCCTCCGCAGCACGGCGCGCGTGGCGGGATCGGCGTGGAGGTCGCGCTGAATCAGGAGCTGGGAGCGGAACAGCTCGGAGCGGAGCGCGTTCAGGTACTCGATGGCGGGGAGGGCGCCCGACGAGAGCTCCCGGGTGCGCTCCTGCACGCTGCTCGCGGCGCGCTCCGACAGGAGGGTGGACGAGATGAACGAGCCCATGGCGCCAAAGAGCACCAGCAGGCGCTTCCAGCCCGCCGGTCCGTTGGCCAGCATCCGGCGCGGTCTCCCTCTGCGCTCGACCCGAGGACCGATCGGCCCCGGCCGGTGTTCCCACGCGGCGCGCCGAGCGAGCGCGGTCTGGGCTTGATTCCAGGGTGGGGGTTCGCTACCTAAGCGCCGCTTCACCTACCCAACACAGGAGCGACCGTGGCTGAGACTTTCGATGTGACCGTGATCGGCTCGGGCCCCGGCGGCTACGTGGCGGCCATCAAGGCGGCGCAGCTCGGCCTGAAGACGGCGATCGTGGAGAAGGACAAGCGCCTGGGCGGCACCTGCACGCTGGTGGGCTGCATCCCCACCAAGGCCCTGCTCCGCACCGCCGAGCTCATGGAGCACTTCAAGGACGCCAAGGAGTTTGGCATCGACGTGAAGGGCGGCTTCTCGCTCAACTTCCTGCAGGCCTACAAGCGCAAGGAGGACGTGGTGGCCAAGAACTCGGCCGGCATCGACTTCCTCATGCGCAAGAACAAGATCACCGTCTTCAAGGGGCACGGCAAGCTGGCGGGCAAGGGCAAGGTGGAGGTGAAGGGCGACGACGGCAAGACCACCGTGCTCGACACCAAGAACACCATCCTCGCCTCGGGCTCGGTGCCGCGCGACCTGCCGGGGATCGAGCCGGACCACAAGCGCATCCTCACGTCGGATTCGATCCTCCGGCTCGAGGTTCAGCCCAAGTCGATGATCGTCATCGGCGCGGGCGCGGTGGGCATGGAGTTCGCGTCGGTGTTCGACTCGTTCGGCAGCACGGTCACCGTGCTCGAGATGGCGCCGCACCTCTTGCCCATCGAGGACGAGGACTGCTCCAAGGAGATCGAGAAGGCCTACCGCAAGCGCAAGATCGCGTTCCACACCGGCGCGCGCGTGGAGAAGGTCGAGAAGCTCGACAAGGGCGTGCGGGTGACCGTGAAGAAGGGCGACGAGACCCTCACCCTCGAGGCCGAGGCCCTGCTCTCCGCCGCGGGCCGGCGCGCGGTCTCGGAGAACCTGGGCCTCGAGAAGACCGCCGTGAAGGTCGATCGCGGCCTGATCCAGGTGGACGCCATGTACCGCACCGGCGAGCCCGGCGTGTACGCCATCGGCGACGTGATCAGCGTGGGCGGACAGCCGCACCCCGCGCTGGCGCACGTGGCCAGCTACGAGGGGCAGGTGGCCGTGGAGCACATCGCGGGCAAGAACCCGCAGCCGGTGAACTACGACCGCACCCCGAGCGCCACCTACTGCTTCCCGGAGGTGGCCTCGGTGGGCCTCACCGAGAAGCGCGCCAAGGCGCAGGGCTACAAGGTCAAGACGGGCACGTTCCCGTTCACGGCCATCGGCAAGGCGCGCATCGTCGGCGAGACCTGGGGCTTCGTGAAGATCGTGGCCGACGAGAAGTACGACGAGGTGCTCGGGGTTCACCTGGTGGGACCGCACGCCACCGAGCTGCTCGCCGAGGCCTGCCTGGGCCTGCGGCTGGAGACCACGGTCGAGGAGATCGAGAAGACCATGCACGCGCACCCCACGCTCTCCGAGGCCATGCTCGAGGCGGCCCACGCCACCATGGGCCACACCCTGCACATGTGAGCCGACATGGCCCGCCTCACGCGCCGACAGTGGTGGGTTTGGGGGCTGGGCGGCGGCATTGGGCTGGCCGCGCTGGTCGGGATCACGTTCGTGGGCGTGATGCTCTCGGGGTGGTTCGTGGTGAACTACGCACACCTCTCGAGTTCCAAGAAAGCGGCTCCCGCGGTGCCCAAGGGGGGAAACACGCGGGTCGCGGCGCCGTAGCATTGCGGTCGCGAACTTGCGAAAGTGACGCCTCGGGAAGCCCCATGTCCGAGACCCCACAGCCCAGCGCGCCGGCGCCCGCGCCCGATCCCCTGCTGGGAGTGGTGGTCGGCGGCGCGTACCGGATCGTACGGCTGCTCGGAACCGGGGGCATGGGCAACGTCTACGAGGCCAAGCACGAGCGCCTGCCGCGCCGGTTCGCCATCAAGGTGGTGAAGAGCGAGCTCGCCCGCGACGAGGCCTCGTTCGAGCGGTTCAAGCGCGAGGCCGAGGTGGCCAGCGGCCTGGGCAACAAGCACATCGTCGAGGTGCTCGACTGGAACGTCCTCCCCGACGGCTCGCCGTACATGGTCATGGAGTTCCTGGTGGGCCAGGACCTCGCGGGCCGGCTCGACGCGCTCCAGCGGCTCACGCCCCAGGCTGCCGTCGACATCCTGGGGCAGGTGGTCTCCGCGCTCGAGGCCGCCCACGCCAAGGGAATCGTCCACCGCGACATCAAGCCCGAGAACATCTTCCTGTCGCAGGTGGACGGCGAGCCCGACTTCGTGAAGCTGCTCGACTTTGGGCTCTCGAAGATCCGCGGCTCGGCCAAGCAGCTCACCGCCAACCTCTCGGTGATGGGCACACCCTGGTACATGAGCCCGGAGCAGGCGCGCGGCGACGCCGACATCGACCACCGCACGGATCTGTACGCGCTGGCCGTGGTGCTCTACCAGGTCCTGGCGGGGCGGGTGCCGTTCATGGCCGAGAACGTGTATGGCGTGCTCACGCTCATCGCCACCCAGCCGCCGCCGGGCATCCGCCAGTTCGTCCCCGAGGTGCCCGTCGAGCTCGAGGCGGTGTTGGATCGGGCGCTCTCGAAAGATCGCAGCGCGCGCTATCCCACGGTGCGCGAGTTCTGGTCCGCGGTGCAGTCGAGCCTGGGCATGCCCGCGTCTCGAAGCAGCCTCCCGCCGGAGCCGGTGCCCTGGAAGGACGTGGCGCGCCCGATGACGCCTACCCACGTCCGCGCCATCGGGCAGATGATCACCTTGGGGAGCTCACCCGACCTCGACGTCGAGCCCGCCGCGCCGGCCCAGCGCGCGTGGAACGCCTCCGACACCACCCGCTCCCGCCCGACGCCCGCGCCCGCGGGCGCCACGGCGCCCATCCCGCTGGTGGCCGCGCCGCGCAAGGCCTCGGCCGAGCGCCTCGACACCTTGGCGCTGGAGCGCGCCGCGTTTCCGAAGCCGTCGCGACGCCGGCGCTGGCTGATGATCGCGGCCGCCGCCGCGGCGCTCGTCGTCGGGCTCGGGATCGCCCTGTGGCAACAGCGCGCGCCCTCGGTCACGTCGGTGGTGGTGCACAAGGCGGTCGCCGCTCCCACCGCCGCTGTCCGCCCGTCGGCGCCCGTGAAGCCGCGGGTCGCCCCGCCCGCGATCGAGCCGGTGAAAGCCGAGCCGGTGAAGGCCGAGCAGGCGAAGGCCGAGCAGGCGAAAGCCGAGCAGGTGAAGGCCGAGCAGGCGAAAGCCGAGCAGGTGAAGGCCGGGCAGGTGAAGGCCGAGCCGGTGAAGCAGCCCCCGCGTCGCCATCACAAAACCCACACCAAGAAGCCGGCCGAGCCGGGTCAGCTCCTTCAGGAGATCGACTGACCCGATGAACATCGGCATTCTTCGACGCGCAGTGCTCGGGGGCTTGGCGCTGGCGCTGGGGCTCGCGGTCTCGGCGCCGAGCGCCCAGGCGGCCGCCCCGGACAAGGCCAAGGCCAAGCAGCTCTTCGCCGAGGGATCGGCCCAGTACCAGGCCGGCCATTACGCGCAGGCGGTCGATGCGTTCGAGCAGGCGTACGCGGCCTACCAGAGCCCCAAGATCCTCTTCAACATCGGCCAGAGCTACCGGGCCATGAGCCAGCCGGCGCTCGCCGCCGACGCGTTCAGCCAGTTCATCGAGGACGAGTC
>Ga0164242_10008080_pt1 | contig 11435 bp, 11 predicted proteins | sample OricomgcompostMG_FD_108783 | JGI IMG/M metagenome (GOLD analysis project Ga0164242, IMG submission 108783) | Miracle-Growth compost microbial communities from Emeryville, California, USA - Original compost - Miracle growth compost (MG) ...
GAAAGTTTTAATGCAAAAATCAAGGCATTTAGATCTCAATTTAGAGGTGTACGAAATGTGGATTTTTTTCTTTTTAGATTAACTCAAATTTATGCCTAGCCCCCAACTTTTGGACTTGATCCTATTTTATGAATTTGATTCCCTGCTTTTGTCCAAGCACCCAAAACAAGCGCGTCTGTACCAATTTTCATGGCGCAGTTTGTTTGATCTATGCTAAAATGTTTAAAATGAAAAATAGACATTAGGAATCTTTGTCGCTATTGTCTGGAGTTAGGTATAAATCTATGAGTCCTTCAGGAGTTTGTATGTGTAATTCCTTATTTTCTCGATCAACTTTGGTAACTGTATCTTTTTTAAGCGGAACTAAGATTTCTATTCCGTTAAAATCTATTTCTATTAGTGGATTGTTAGGTAAGTCAACAATTTGTACAACTTTTCCGATGGCGCCATGAAGAATATCCAAAACGTTGAAATCAATTACTTCGTGGTCATAGAATGAAGTTCCTGAAAGTTGAGGTAAATTTTCTAAAGGTAGAAATAAGGCGTTTTGGAGTATGCTTTTCGCTTCTTCTTCCGTGTCAACACCTTCAAATTTAACACGTGCAAAATTCTTATTAGTAAGCTGAATTTTTTCAATAAAAAAAGGAACCAGTTGATTGCCGATTTCGACAAATACTGATTCCAATTTTTTATATTCTTCTGGAGAAGTTACGTCAAGTAAAATAGAAACTTCACCTTTAAAACCGTGAAGTCTAACAATTGAACCCAACAGATAACAATCTTCCTTTGTAGTCATTGCTATTATTCAGCAGATGCTTCTGAAGTTTCCTCAGCAGATGCTTCTGGAGTTTCTGGAGTTTCCTCAGCAGGAGCTTCTGGAGTTTCTTCTACTTCTGGAGCAGGCGTATTTTTAATAGCTACTGCTTCAGCTTTCGCTTTGTTAGCAGCTTGCTCTCTAGCTAATGCTGCTGCACTTGCATCAGATTGAGCTTTAGAAAGACCTGATTTTTTAGCATCAATTTTTCCTTCTTTTTGCTCTAACCAATTGTTGAATTTTGTTTCAACATCAGCTTCAGTTAATGCACCTTTTGCTACACCATTAATTAAATGGTTTTTGTACAATACACCTTTGTATGAAAGGATAGCACGAGCAGTGTCAGACATTTCAGCTCCAGTTCTAACCCAAGTTAATGCACTATCGAAGTTAAGATCGATTGTTGCAGGATTTGTGTTTGGATTGTATGTTCCGATTTTCTCGATAAACTTTCCATCTCTTTTCGCTCTTGCATCAGCGATAACGATGTGGTAAAATGGATGTTTCTTTTTACCGTGTCTTTGCAATCTAATTCTTGTTGCCATAATGTTTATTGGTTGGAGTTCGAAACTCCCGTTAATAATAAAAAATATTTAAGGGTGCAAATGTAGTGAATTTATTTGGATAACAACTAAAAACGCATTTTATTTGTGATATGATTCCACTTCCGCTAGAATTTGAACAACGCATAATCAATCAATATTCTGATGGGAAAATGCTTTTGGAAACTTTAGTTTCTCCAAATGGACCAGTTTCTGTCCGAATTCATCCCTTAAAAAAGAGTGATTTTAATACTGAAACCCGAGTTTTATGGTGTTCTTCAGGTTATTATTTAGAGAAAAGACCAATTTTTACATTAGATCCATTTTTTCATGCAGGAGGCTATTATCCACAAGAAGCAGGTTCTATGCTTATTGAAGTAGCTTTGAAACAAATGAATTTGCCAGAAAATTCAATTGGCTTGGATATGTGTGCCTCTCCAGGTGGTAAAAGTACGTTAATTGCTGATTTTTTAAATCGAAAAGGCTTATTAGTTGCGAATGAAATTATTCGTAGTAGGGCTTTAGTATTAAGAGAAAATTTATCTAAGTGGGGCTATGAAAATTGTATAGTTTCTAATAATGCTCCAGAAAAAATAGGGCAATTATCCAATACGTTTGACTTTATCTTAATTGACGCCCCTTGTTCGGGAGAAGGCATGTTTCGGAAAGATGAAAATGCACGAAGTGAATGGAGTAGTGCTAATGCTAAAATGTGTGTTGGACGTCAGCGTAATATATTAGAAAACGCGATTGAATGTCTGAAAGAAAACGGATATTTAATTTATTCTACGTGTACATTTAATCCCGAAGAAAACGAACATAATATCCAATGGTTAATCGATGAAATGGAAATGGAATATTGTTCCCTTCCTGTTGAAAAATCTTGGAATTTATATACGCCTAAAAATAATCTAGGTTATTCATGTTTACCAAATCAAACGCAATCAGAGGGTTTTTATATCGCTTTATTACGTAAAAGAGGTAAAATGAATACTTATACCAAAGATAAAAAAATAAAGAGTCTTGAAAAAGACGTCGTTATTCCAGAAGCGATTTCTAGTTTGTTTTCAGATGATATAAAAGTCTATTTCCACCAAGGATTTTATTATGCTTTTCCCAAAGAACATTTTGATTTAGGGGCATTTCTATTGAAAGAACTCAATGTAATGAAATGGGGAGTTCGTGTGGGAGAAATGATTAACAATAAGTTTATTCCCGATCATGAACTTGCACTTTCTTTTTTATTGTCTGAGAATTCTTTTCCCAAAGTCAATCTTGAAAAACAAGAGGCATTGAGTTACTTAAAAGGAAATTCTTTTTCGGTAAATTCTTCCATAGGTTGGTGTATTATAACCTATGAGAACGTTCCTTTAGGATGGATTAAAAATTTGGGAAACCGCACAAATAATTATTATCCAAAAGAATATCGTATCCGAATGGATATCAGCAACGCTTAAAATTGATTAGATTTGGCATTTAACAATCATTGAATGGATAAAAGCTTGATAGAACCTTCTCTTAGTATTTTAATTATCACCTATAATCGTGCTGAAGATACTTTGGCGCTAATAGAAGATTTAAAAACACAAGTTAATTTATCGCAACATGTTGGAGAGATTCTATTGTTAAATAATGCCTCCACAACAGATTATACGGTAATTGATCAATTTCTTCAAGATAATCCTAATTTTCCTATAAAATATACACTTCACGATAAAAATTTAGGTGTTGCCGGAGGAAGGAATTATTTAATTCAACGTGCAAAATTTCCCTTTTTGATGATGTTGGATGACGATATGGTTTTTCCAGAAAGAAATTCTATTGAAAAAGCAGCTGTTTTATGGTCAAAACCACAATTTAAAGACCTGAAAATTGCCATAATAACAATTGGTGTTTTCTATTATGATACACGAGAACGACAAAAATCTGCCTTACCACACAAGCAATTTGAATTATATAAAGATAAAGACTGGTTTTTGACCTATTATTTCGCTGGTGGAGCGCATATTGTTCGCAGAGAAGTTTTTGACGAAATAGGTTTGTATCCCGAAGATTTCTTTTATGGAATGGAAGAATATGATTTGAGCTATCGCATCATTGAAGCAGGGTATGCATTGGGTTACGATGATTCTGTTCGAGTTTTACATAAAGAGTCACCAACAGGAAGAGTCACTAACAAACAAAAACTTGGAATGATGTGGTATAATAAAAGCGTTGTAGCTTGGCGCTATTTGCCAAAACGCTATTTTTATTCCACGCTTCTCATGTGGGGAATTCATTACCTCATTAAGTCAAAATTTGACTTAAAAGGTTTTTTTCAAATTGCGAAAAAAATCCGAACTATATCTTCCAATATTCCCAAACAAAAAATGGGAAAGAAAGCGTTGATTTATCTAAAAACTGTACATGCACGTTTGTGGTATTAACTATTTTTAGTTTAAGGCTTCTTTTTTTGATTAGTTATTTATCTTTAAGCCATTAATATTTCTGAAAATTTTAGCATGTTAAAATTATACCGTTTTTTACAAGAGCTTTCAAAGTCAATTGCCTCATTTTTGAAGGTTATTTTTATATCCTCTTTTTTTACAAAAAAAGTTCCTTCATCAAATCTTAAAAGAAAACCTATAGTGATTTTGGGAAATGGACCTTCATTTAAAGGTACCATATATAAGTATGAAAATTTACTTGCGAAGATGGAAACGTTAGGTGTCAATAATATGGCAAACACAGAAAATTTTCAAAGACTAAAACCTATTTATTATGTGCTGGCTGCTAATACGTATTTTCAAGCAGATGAAGACATTTCAGAAATTTATATAGAAATGAATAATGCTACTTATAACGCTTTAGAGAAGAAAGTTGATTGGCAAATGACACTTTTTGTTCCGATTCTAGCTAAAAAGTCTACTCGAATACGTGATTTAATTTCAAAAAATAAATTTATTTCAGTAGTGTATTATAACCCTACACCAATTGAGGGATTAAAATCGATAAATAATTTTTTATTTGGTTTGAGATTGGGAATGCCAAGACCACATAATGTAATTATACCATCGCTTATGAATTTAATATGGTCTGGTTATAAGGAAATTTATATTGTTGGCGCAGACCATTCTTGGTTGGCAGAAATAAGCGTAAATGAAAACAACGAAGCTTTGGTTCATCATAAGCATTTTTATGATGAAAATGAATCTAAACCTTTGAAAATGCAAGATAGAATAAGTAGTGCAAGAAAGCTCCATGAAATCGTTGAGAAATTTTATCTTTCTTTCAGAGGATATTGGGAATTAATCCCTTTTGCACAAAAAAAAGGAGTGAAAATCTATAATTCAAGTGAAATTTCTATGATTGATGCTTTTGAAAGAAAGAAATTGAAGGAGATTGATCTACATATCTAATATACCTTATATTAAATTCAAAGAATTTTGTTGATATAACTTAGTTTCTTTACATTTGAAAAAATTAACTCACACATAGATACATGCTCGATTTAAATGGTAAATCACTTTTAATTACTGGAGGAACAGGTTCTTTAGGAAAAGCCTTAACAAAACACATCATCGCAAAATATCCCAACATTAAAAGATTGGTTATTTTTTCCCGAGATGAACAAAAGCAATTTGAAATGGCGCAGGATTATCCTACTGCTCAATTTCCACAAATTCGTTTTTTTATTGGAGATGTACGTGATTTTGAACGTTTAAAACGTGCTTTGAGAGGAATTCAATATGTAATTCATGCAGCTGCGATGAAACATGTTCCGATTGCAGAATACAATCCAATGGAATGTGTAAAAACGAATATCATGGGTGCAGAAAATGTGATCAATGCGTGCTTAGAAACAGAAGTTGAAAATGTGGTTGCATTGTCAACAGATAAAGCAGCAGCTCCTATTAATCTTTATGGTGCTACAAAATTAGCTTCTGATAAACTCTTTGTTGCTGCAAATAACATTCGCGGTTGGAATCCGATCAAATTTTCTGTAGTTCGCTACGGAAATGTAATGGGTTCAAATGGTTCTGTTATTCCTTTCTTTATGAAAAAGAAAAAAGAAGGCATTTTACCGATTACCGATCCAAATATGACACGTTTCAATATTTCTTTACAAGGTGGAGTGGATATGGTACTTCATGCAATGGAACACGCTTGGGGAGGAGAGATATTTGTTCCTAAAATTCCTTCGTACAAATTATCCGAATTAGCGATTGCTATTGGTCCGAACTGCGAACACAAAGTAGTTGGAATTCGTGCAGGCGAAAAAATTCACGAAGAAATGATTACAGAATCAGATTCTTACAATACATACGATTTAGGTCAATACTACGCTATTTTGCCTAGTACAACAAATTGGAGTGAAGCAGAATTCGCTAAACATTTTAAAGCAACCAAAGTTCCAGAACGTTTCTGCTACAATTCAGGTAGCAATGGTGAGTTTTTAGATGCATCTCAAATAAGAGCTCTCATAAGAGAACATTTAGATGCTGATTTTGAAGCTTAAGAATTTCATTAGTTTAACAAGAATCAGATTTTTATTTTTCTAAATTTTTGAAAAAATGGTATACAACATTATTGAAGTAGCAAATACACATGGCGGTGATTTTGAATATTTAAAAAGGCTTATCAATCAGTTTACTGGTCTAAAAGGTGCTTACGGAGTAAAGTTTCAACCATTAGCTGCACAAACAATTGCAACATCTGATTATGAATGGTATGGTGTTTATGAAGAGCTCCGTTTTTCAGAAAGTCAATGGAAAGAAATAATTGATTTAACTCGCCAAACAAAAGATGTTTGGATTGATATTTTTGACGGTTATGGAGTTGAAATTTTCGCCCAAAATAGAGAAAAAGTCGAAGGAATTAAATTTCAAACGTCTGTTCTACAAAATACAGAAGTATTGAATCTTTTGAGTAAATATGATTTCAGTAAAATTAAAGTCATTTTAAACATTGCCGCAAGATCGATTGAAGAAATTAAAGCAATCATTTCCACTATCCAAAATAAGTTAAACCCACAAGAAATAATTTTAGAGCTTGGTTTCCAAAGCTATCCAACTAGTTTTGAAGATTGTGGAATTTCGAAAATTGCTATTCTTAGAAAAGAGTTTGATAATAGATTGGTCTTTGCAGATCATATTGATGGTACTACAGATGATGCAATCTGGTTGCCCGTTATTGCTAGTATGATGGGAGTTGATATAGTTGAAAAGCATGTTATGTTGGATGAACCAACAAAATATGACCATTTTTCTAGTTTAACACCAGACAGATATAAATTAATGGCTGATAGTATTGCTAAATATAGTAAGCTTCCGGATAAAGAATTTATCAATGATAGAGAAAGAACATATCTCGAAAAATCACTGATGTTTCCCATTTTAAATAGAGAAATTAAAGCTGGAAATCTTGTTTCTCTTGAAAATGATTTCATTTTTAGAAGAACTAATAAGAAAGGATTAACCGTAAATCAAATTAAAAAAGCGATTGAGAATTTTAATGTTGTTGTTGCCGACAAAGCAATAGGCGATGTACTCTATCAAAATGATTTTAAAAAAGCGAATATCGCTACTATTATTGCGTGTAGATTAAAATCTTCCAGACTTCCTAAAAAAGCAATTTTACCAATTGGAAAACTAAGTTCGGTTGAGTTTTGTATCGCTAATGCGATGAAATTTGAAAATGTTCAGAATACTATTTTAGCTACTTCCACAGCGGAACAAGATCAAGAATTGAAAGATTATACCTATTCACCATCAGTTGTTTATCACACTGGTTCAGAAGATGATGTTATTCAACGTTACATCGATATATGTGATAAAATGAGAATAGATGTGGTTATTCGAGTAACAGCAGATATGCCTTTCATAGACAATGAAATTTGTCAAATATTACTGAAAAGTCATTTTGAATCAGGAGCAGATTATACAACGGGAACAAAAGCTGCTGTCGGTACTAATCTTGAAATTATTAATGTTGCTGCATTAAGAAAGGTAAAGGAACATTTTAAAAATGCTGAGTATTCAGAATATATGACTTGGTATTTTCAAAATAACCCAACTCATTTTAGATTAAATATTATTGAATTGCCAAATGATTTAGTGAGAGATTATCGATTAACACTTGATCATCAAGAAGATTTAGATATGTTTAATAATATTTATGCTCATTTTAACGGTGATCAATATAGTATAAGAGATGTTTTTGAATACCTTGACAACAATGAGGAAGTTTCAAAAATCAATTCACACATCACATTAAAATACAAAACGGACGAAGCACTTATAAAAACATTGAATGATAAAACTAAAATAAGATGAGTCTTAGCATTTTGTTGTTGACAGATTCTGTTTCTTTGCCTCGAAAAAAGCCAGAGCATACAAAGTATCATGATACTTGGCCAGAACTTTTAAGAAAAGCTGGACATACAGTAATTCAATGTTCAATAGGCGGTGCAACTAGTGGAGATTTATTGAAGCAATGTTTTTTTTATAATGGCGAATGTTTTGATGCAGATGTTGTAATTGTTCAATGTGGTATTGTAGATTGCGCTCCCCGATTTTTAACTAAAATTGAATTGAAAATTTTTCAGTCAATTCCCATAATTGGTAAAAGAATTATTCGCTTGATGAATAAGAATTGGATTCGAAAAATTCGAAAAATCACCTATACGAAAAAAGCAAAATATCTTCAAAATATTAAATCAATTGAGAATTCATTTAAAAAAAGTGCTGTTTATTTTCTGACGATTGCACCTGCTCATAAAGAGTATGAAACTATTCTAAATGGTGTAACGAAAAATATTCTTGATTATAATGAATTGCTCGTTAATAATATGAAATCGATAGATATTAATGGAGTTGAAAAAGAAGGTATAATGTCTGATTTTCATCATTTAAATGAGAAAGGGCATCTTTTTATATTTGAGCGAATAATGAATCAATTAAATACTGTTAATTGACCGAGTAAGTTTGATGGAAGTTAAAAAAAATAGAATTATTTTTCGAGCTGATGGTGGAAAATCTATAGGTTTGGGTCATATTGTAAGATGCTTAGCACTTGCAGATATGCTCAAAACTAAGTTTGAGATTATTTTTGTACTTCAAGAAACAGCCAAAGATATCATTGATTTAATTCAATCAAAAGAATATTTTACAATTTTACTTCCTATTGGTAATGATTATACTATTGATAGTCAAAGTCTTACCAAATATATTCAGTCAAATGATATTGTTGTTTTAGATGGTTATCATTTTAAAACAGATTATCAAAAAGCGATAAAAGATAAAGGTTGTAAATTGGTTGTAATTGATGATTTACACGCTTGGCATCAAGTTGCAGATTTAATTATTAATCACGCAAATACAGCGAGAATATCAGATTATTCAACTGAAGAATATACGCAATTCGCTTTAGGGTTAGATTATGTTTTATTGCGTTCTGAATTTTTGAATTCAAACAAAAAAGTTAGAGAGATTCAGCATGTTAAAAGCGTATTTATCAGTATGGGCGCAGCTGACACCCATAATGTAACACAAAAATTCACGGAAGTTTTATTGGAAATAAGTGCTGTTAAACAAATCAACTTAATGCTCAGTCCGATAAATCCACATTTAACATCAATTGATAAATTAGCAAGTCAACATCCTGAAAGAATACAACTACATTTTAATATAAGCGCAAATCAACTAGTTCAATTACTTGAAAATTGTGATTTGTGTATTTGTCCTGCGAGCAGTATTTCATTAGAATCTGCTGCAATCGGTATTCCCATTATTTCTGGATATACTGCCGAAAATCAATTAGATAATTTAGCAGGATTAACGGAACAAAAAATTATCCTTAACTTTGGAAATCTTGTTACACTTACAAAAAAAGCATTAAAAGATAAAATTGAAATAGCGATGAATCAACCAGAATTATTGAACGAATTGATACACAATCAACAAAAAATAATTGATGGGAAATCACCTGAGAGGTTGATGAGGTTGTTTGAAAACCTTAATCAAACTAAATTACACTTTAGATTTGCAAAAAATGAAGATGTAGATTTATATTTTGATTGGGCTAATGACGAAATAGTGCGCCAAAACTCATTTCAGCAAGGACCTATTAATTATGAAAATCATGTAAAATGGTTTCATTCAAAAGTAGATTCAAATTCTTCTTATTTATATCTTTTTTTAAATTCAAATAATGAAGCTGTAGGTCAGGTTAGAATTGAAAAATCATCTGAAGAAACAATAATTGGAATTTCAATTGATAAAAATCACAGAGGGAAATCACTTGGGGTAGAAATGTTAAAATTAGCTTCTTCAAATTTCTTTGATACTAATCCAAGAGAGATTATTAATGCATACATAAAACAAGAAAATATAGCTTCGTATGTGATATTTCAAAAAGCAGGTTTTGGAAATGAAATGCTAACTGAAAATACATATAAGCTGACATTATCAAATTAATCAAAATGAGCCATTTCAAAATAGGAAAATACACAATCGGTGAAAACCACAAGCCATTCGTTATCGCAGAAATGAGTGGAAACCATAATCAATCGTTGGAAAGAGCGTTGGAATTAGTAGATGCTGCAGCTGCTTCGGGTGCGCATGCGTTGAAATTACAAACGTATACGGCAGATACGATTACGATGAAAGGTGTGATGACCATTAATGATAAAAATTCTTTGTGGGATGGACAAGAATTACATGATTTGTACAAAATGGCGCATACTCCTTGGGAATGGCACAAGGCAATTTTTGATAGAGCAAAAGAACATGGAATGGAAGCTTTTAGCTCTCCGTTTGATGAAACTTCGGTTGATTTTTTAGAATCACTAAATGTTCCTGCATATAAAATCGCTTCATTTGAAAATACACATCATCCTTTGTTGCGCAAAGTTGCTAAAACAGGAAAACCTGTGATTGTTTCAACAGGAGTTGCTTATCAAAGTGATATGGATGAAGCTGTTGCTGTTTTGAAAGAAGCGGGTTGCAAGGAAATTATTTTACTAAAATGTACAAGTACTTATCCTTCTACTCCAGAAAACACGAATTTGAGAACCATTCCTTACATGCAAGAAAGATATGGATGTACAATTGGATTATCTGATCACACAATGGGAATTGGAGCGTCTGTTGCTGCAGTAGCATTAGGAGCTCGTGTTATCGAGAAACATTTTACGCTACGCAGAGCAGATGGAGGAGTAGATAGTGCATTTTCATTAGAGCCAGAAGAATTAAAAGCTTTGGTTATAGAAACTGAACGTGCATTTTTGGCTTTGGGTAAAGTGCAGTTAGATGTTCAAGAGGCAGAAAAGAAAAGTTTACAATTTAAACGCTCTATTTATGTTGCAAAAGATATTAAAGCAGGTGAAATTTTATCTAAAAGTAACTTAACTATTATTCGTCCTGCAAATGGACTTGCCCCAAAATATTGGGAAGAAGTATTAGGCAAAACTGCTAAAATAGATTTAAAATCGGGCACACCGTTGAATGAAGATTTCTTTAATTAAGATTTGAAAGTAAATTAATTTCTTATTAATTGAAGGAAACCTTGACCTTTAACAGATTGACCATCTAATCCTTTTATCTGATAAAGATAAAAGTAAGTTCCATCACTTGCATCTTTTCCATTCTGAGTTTTCCCATCCCAACCTTTTGAATTTACATCAGTTATTGTAATCATAGGATTACCCCAACGATTAAAAATCTGTAGATTTATAGCTGTAGCATTTACCAAATTCAAGGTAAAATAATCATTTTGCCCATCATTATTTGGTGTGAATACGTTAGTAAAATCATATCCTAAAGATCCTATCGGTTTTGTTGAAGATGAATCCGTTGAAGATGGATTTCCGGAGCAATCGGTAACAATAACTTTAACTGTATCTTTATCACTTCCACAGTTATTAGTAGAATTCACGAAATAATTTGTTGTAGCAATGGGACTTACATTAATAGAGTTTGTTGTCGCAGAACTTCCGCCACTCCATTGGTAATTGCTACTTCCACTAGCAGTTAATGTTACACTTTGTCCTGAACAAATGGTTGTATCGTTGGAAACACTTATCTGAGGAAGTGGGTTTA
>Ga0164242_10008081_pt1 | contig 11435 bp, 12 predicted proteins | sample OricomgcompostMG_FD_108783 | JGI IMG/M metagenome (GOLD analysis project Ga0164242, IMG submission 108783) | Miracle-Growth compost microbial communities from Emeryville, California, USA - Original compost - Miracle growth compost (MG) ...
TCCCCTCGGTCTGGTTATCGGCAACCGATACGTATTCCTCGTGTGGTGCTGTGGCGGTAAGCTCATACTCGGACGCATTGACACCAATCTTGATGCACCCCAATGGGCCTATTTGCCAGTGTTGTGGCTCTACCTATCCAGGTAGAAACGCTTTGAGGACGAGCCGACAAGGCCTGCTAGCCACTGTCCACTTCTCACAAGCTCATGGCAAGTAAGCTCGACTGTAGGGGGACTCCCGTTGAGTAAAGGATTTACGAAAAGAACTATGTGGCGACGAGGGAGTCCATAGCACAATAGGACCAGAGTTGGTAACATGAACAATAATAGCGACGTAAGAGAGCCTCCGGGCTATCAATTATTTTGAGAATAAAGAAGCCATGAACCATACGAGGTAGGCAGAATCGTTGCAGGATTTACTCTCAGCGTTTGAATTAGTAATATTAGAGGGCGACCTAGCTCGACGCTCAACCCCGCAGTCCCGAAATTATTGTTAGTACATCGCGTTCATTCCCTCATTTTCTGCCATGTTCATCCACGACTCCGATCTCGAAGCTCTCAAGGTCTGCATTCCATGGTCAGATAAAAATGGATTTCAGAACAGTCGACCTCAAAGAGAACAGGCGCCGCATGGAGCGCGGTGAGCTCTTCTATGCTTTCGCGTCCGACTTCGTGGCAGACCGGAAACGGTGCAGGCTCGCCTGTGACCAGTTCAACACCGCGGGGGATGTCTCTAGGAGGACGCTGGTAAAGCTATGGAAAGCGTGAGGCCTGCCACCCACACCTCCTCGTAGATACCCATTCGAAGACGCAGTTTCTGATACCTCCTGATAGAGTTGTTAATGATGATTCTCCAATGCCGCCCGAGGCGTCGAGTCCAGAAGAGGAAGACACCCTCTTTGATAAGGACCCTTGGGTGGATGCCCCCATAGGCAAGATTGACTATGGATATAACGTCAAGTGCTGATTCCTGCCCTTCCCCCTCCCTCCCCCTAGTAGTGTCATGTTTGCTCATCATGACAGACTAGGAGAAGGAGTCTATGTCAACTCCAACAGCACCTGGATAGATACGTGCCCCATTGAAATCGGGGCTCGTACCCTCATTGGCCCTAATTGCTCTTTCTATAGCGGGAACCATCCTCTGGATCCCTTCGTCCGAAACGGAACCAGTGGGCCAGAGGGTGGGAAACCGATAAAGGTGGGCGAGGATTGTTGGTTTGGAGGGAACGTCATTGTGCTTCCTGGGGTGACCATCGGGAAGGGCGTCACGATCGGTGCGGGAAGCGTCGTGACCAAGGACGTCCCGGACTTCGTCGTCGTGGCTGGAAACCCTGCGAGGATCATTCGGAAGATCGACGTATCGAAACCCACAGATGCAAATGAGGGTTGAACCTGCATCAGAGCTATCGTGCACGGGCATGTCCGTCATGCCTCATAGACCGCCCTGGATCGAGAATGATGATATTATCAAAACCAAGACATTGATCCAGCCCCAGAAGAAAGGTATCCAGGTTGGCATGGGATATTGGCCCGCGATGTAGACGGCACCGACGCTATTTGAGTTGTTAGATTCCGTGTTAAAACCCTAGGCATTCGCTCCGATACTCACATGAGCCCAACGATACTGCCAGCGAAAAGAGCCTCAAGCCCTGCCACGATAAGGTAAACGACGGGAACCATCCAGAGAAATTTCCAGTTCGACCGCTTCTTGCCCACCTGCATGGAGAGGGCGACGCCTGCCGCCCCGAGGTGGAAAAGCGCATATATTATAAGGGTCCATAGCAGCGTAAACCGCCACATATCTCCCAGGCGGTAGAGGCTCCATGTGAAGTCGAGGGTCCAATGGAGCGACGGGAACGGCGGAGTGGTGTAGTGCGCAGCGCGCTCCGCGAGCCTGTGCTGGTGTTAGTATTGATTGAAGGAGTGTTTTGGCAAGAAGGGAAGCAGCACGTACAGAGATTCAGCTGCCAGAGAGCTATCTGCTGGAGAGCCGTCCATCATGGAGGGGTGTGGCCCTACGAGGCCACGCTGCTCTGCCCGTGTTTTGTCCAAGTTCGTTGGGATGGGCCGTGAGCTTGTGATTGTGCACAGACCCAAGGTCCTTTATCTAACAGGGATACGTCATGGAGCTTGGTTGATGCATATGACGGTTTAATGCATTGCCTCGGCACCAGGAACAGCCCAGCCGACCATTATCAGACGAACCGCAACTTCGGCGAAAACCACCACTTTGGCGAAAACAACAAGTTCGGCGCAGACCAGACTGCCATTCTGGGAAATCACCGACTGTTGGCATCAACATATACCCCTGGGGCTTTCCCAAGCCCAAAATTGCGAAATGGATGCCAACCACGCGTTAACAACACTCCTCACCCGCCTCCAAGATGTCCACGACGGAAGAGCGACTACGGAGATCTATCAAGTGACGACTAGTCTCCTCGGCCGTCTCTCAAACCCGCTGAACGTCTCCCTACTGACCTCACAAATTCTGAACGCGCCGGCAGTATGGCAGCACCCAAACCCTCTCCAGACATGCTATAGAGTTATCGGCATCTTCAACTCGGCCGCGTTTAATGTGCGGACGCAAGAACTCGATCATGCACACGGCCTTTCGCACGATCAAGAACCACGACAGGGAAGGGGTTTGGGAATTGACGTGTGGGCTCGAGCCGTCATAAGGGGGGTCGAAAATGACCCGTCGCCCAGATGGAAGCACCTCCTTGTTTTCGCCGGCATATTAATCGCACTGGAAAGGGGTGACAGAGAGTCAATCCCACGCAGCCTGCGGAACGCCCTCGAGCAGGCTGTTGTGACAGCTGCGAATCTCGCACTGGAGGCGAATGCCCAGGATGACCCGGCTGGTTCGGGAGCCGTGGTTCTGGCCCTCAACTATGCCTTTCCCATCATCTCGTATGCGGCCCGTGTTGCAATAAATTGCGACCTGCTACTGCCCCTCGCTGTGCAGGCCCTCGTGGGGGCAGATGGCCTCAACGGTGGCATTTTCCTACACATCCTCGATCCCGATGTGGTGAGATCTGGACAGACCTTGAGCTGGTCGCCGGCGTCACCCTCCTTTTCTGGCTTCATGCTATTCAAAAGCAAGCCGATGGTTGCCGGGCTAGGCCCTTTATCAAAGCTCCTGGCGCATGCTGTTGAACATGCGAAGGACCCTCGCCTCGTCCTCCAAGTCCTGGACAACCTGGTGGCGTTCACCAAGAGTTTATTCAATAACTGGCAAGCCAGCAAGCTGTGCGAGCTTGAATTGTCCGAACTCGCCACCTCCCTCACCCCGGAGACTCAAGAGACAACATGGCCGGACCTTTGGCAGCTACTGAAGAACACTATGTTTGCAGTGGTTGCTGTGTTGTACGCCATCGTTTCGCGCGGCCTCCTCGACCATCGGCTCATGAGCCATGCGCTGACTCCCTCGATCGCCAACAAGTCCCTCCATGTCCTACGAAATCTCTACTTTATTTCCTCGCAGCATGGGAACAGCGCGTTCCAGGTCTACACATTCACCTACCTAGTCTCGATCGACATCCTTACACGATACCCGGATGCTTGCATCGCCCTCCTCCAAGAGCTCAGATCCCCAAACCCTGGTGTAATTCCTGCGCATCCATTGCTTCGAACACTCGACCTCTTCTACCTCAATCTCACGGAGCATCTTCCGCTGAGTTTAGCACCGGAAGCATGTGATGCTTTCATCGTGCAACCGGCGACTACATACCTTACACATTCCGAACCACTGTCAGCACGGATGCTAGAGTTGTTCGAGTCGGCTCACAGCGCCGTGCTTTCAGTGTTATCCTGCCCAAACAACGCCCCTCTAACAGCAAGGCTTGCTCCCTTCTATGCAGAGACGCTGTTCGAGTCGTTCCCCTCCCTCATATCCTCATCCCAATTCCGACTTGCCTTCAGGACCATGATCCAGGTTTTGTCGCCACCTTTCCCGGTCTCAGTATCCCATCCCATGCTTGCAGAAACCCTTCTGGAGATGGTCCACCACCGAATAATCACCGCAAGCAGTGCGCCCCTCCCACCACGGCCTGGTGCGCAGGGCCAGCCGAGTTCGCCCAGCCCGGACTCGGAACAGAGTACACTAGTTATGGCCTTGATAGACACTCTCCCGTTCCTTCACATAGATATTCTGGAGAATTGGATGGTCCTCGCCTCTGAGAGGGTCCACAGGATCCAGGCCCCGGGTATGAGAGAGGCAGCGCAGAGGAGGTTCTGGGAGATCCTCGCCAACGGCGAAATGGACGTTGAGCGGGCGGCCATCGGGGTGGCATGGTGGGGTACGGGAGGTCGAGAGCTGGTACTCAATGGTGGCCAACACGGCGCGCCTGCTGCGGCGCAATTCATGATGAGCGGGGCGATCCAGGACGAAGCCACGGGGAGCAGGCTGTGATCTGATACGCTCTGCGATGCAACAATGATGGGCATGCACTGCAATGCAGGCAAGATCGGGTTTAGGCAAGATGCGACCATCGCACTACTGCGAGAGATGTCCTCCGTATTGGCGCAGAAAGGGAGCTGCAGGAGGACACTACCTTAGTGCCTGTATAATACATCCTTGCTCAGCTGGATGAGAGGGGCTGAGCTATCGTCACCCGCAAGCGGGGCAACACCTTGATAATGATCGCGGTTCCGAAATCTGCACTAAGCTAACGAGCTTAAGTGAGTGAGTGACGCAATTTAGTGCGGGAATATCCCACCATGCTTTCGTACCTCTTCCCACTTTCCCCACAGCCGAGATGAGGAGCATCGTAGCCTCGGCGTCGTAGTTACCAGCTTTCCTGGTGAGGTGCGGTTCTTCGAGGCCAGTGAGGGTGCCTCAATTGAGCCGAATGAATGCTGCGCGGCACCGCCGAAGCTCACACCCACTCCTCTAGGGATCTGCAGAGGCGTGGTGATGGCGGGAATAGCTCAGCTGTCGATGGGTCTAGAGCTGATGAGCAAACACACGATGCCACTGTTGGGCCATTCCCCACCCACCCCTTCTTCTCTGAGTGCCAGGTTACTCCTTGTGTCCAACTACTGCGGAGTGTAGTAGATTGCAGCTGGACTTGAGCTATGGACGCAAGAAGCTGGTTTCCGGTGAGCTCCGGCCAGATGGAGCGTAGGGCGAGGAGCTCCTACATTTAAGAGAAGCGCCCCTGCCAAGTCTTTTCCCATTCCCCCCTTATCTCTCAAAGAGACCCGTGTTGTACATCTGAAGCTAGTGACACTTTTATACATCAACCGACTTCGGGAAGCTATTCGAAACTCTCAACCTTTACCATGTCTTACCAAAACAACGACGACAATGTACGTTTTGTCTGCTATTCCCCTCTTCGGAAGCTAACATAACATTCTCCAGTCCTACGGTGGAAACGACAGCTACGTAAGGCTCCCGCCCCCAGATTATAGCCTCCGCTGTTGTTTCTAACCTTCCCAAACAGGGCTCGTCGGGCAATTCTGGTCGGGGTGGCTCCCAAGGCTATGGCCAGACCGACTCGGACTCATACGGCTCCAACAAGCGCGACAACACCTACGGCGATAATGATAACTCCCGTGGTAACACCGATTCGTATGGCTCGAGCGGCCTGAGCGGGCGCAAAGATAACGATGATGATTCGTTTGGGCGCTCCGACAACGACAGCTACGGATCCGGCGGCAGCCGTCGCGACCAGGCGACCTCTCATGGAGACTCTACCACCAAGAGGCCGTCCCAGCAGACTTCGGACGACGATACCTTCGGAAGCTCCGGTAACACCTATGGCTCCTCGGACAACAACACTTACAGCTCCGAGAAGAAGTCCTCGTCGTACGGTACCGGTGACAAGAGCGATAGCTACGGATCCGGCCGGACCGAGCGCCGTGGCAACAACGACGACGAAGACTCTTATGGCTCGAGCACCAAGCACTCGGCCCGCTCCGGAGGTGACGACACCTATGGTAGCTCCAACACCAACTCGTCATCCTACGGCAAGAGTGGCAACGATGACAGCTACGGCTCATCCGGCTTATCTGGCCAGAGCGGTCGTCGCGGCGATGACACCTCGTCTAGCTCCAACACCCGCGGCACCTCGTACGGGGCTGGCGATAATGACACTTACGGCTCGGGAACCAAGTCCTCGACCTATGGCGCGGGAGACGACAGCACCAGCAAGTTCGGAACCTCTGGCCGTGGCAGTGGGCGCAATGACGACGATAACACGTACGGCTCGGGAACCAAGTCCTCGGCCTATGGTGCGGGAGACGACAGCACCAGCAAGTTCGGATCCTCTGGCCGTGGCAGTGAGCGCAATGATGATGATAACACCTACGGGTCTTCCGGTGCAGGCCAGCGCAGCCGCGACGAGGACTCGTATGGCTCGTCTGGGAACCGCCGCGGCGGCAATGATGATGAGGGTGGACGTGGAAACTCTGGATATGGCGGCAATAACTACTAGACGGGTGCCTCTCTTACAGTTCTGAGGATGCAGGGTTATGAGCGCAATCCCCATGGAATTAGCTAGTTTGCCTTTCCAATATATTCGGATTCCTATGACAGACATAGCGCTCAAGTGGAAGTGTAGTTTAATAGAAGAATTATGTGCAAGCAGTTAATTAACACCCTTGGCATGAATATCCCATGCCCCACGTCATTCTCCCAAAATAGTGCTCCTTATCGATAAGAACTGTAGCCTTGTTGATCTCGTAAGAGAACCAAACCTCCAATTTGCCTCCAGCAATTGACAACCACTTCCCAACAGACACAATGAGCAAACCGGGTATATCGTTCGGCCTGAGTTTCAAAAAGACATCATCTTCAAAACCCGCGCCGCCAAAACGGAAACCCGCCCCTTTCGGAGGCGGCGACGACTCAGACGATGACGAGACGACAAAAAAGGGCGGCCGCCAAGGTGGAAATGTCGAGGTGCTCACAGAACTTGACGGCTTCGACATAGAACCAACACCGGCAGTCTCAGAACCGGTCAGCAAGAAGGATAAATTGAAGAGCAGAAATGGCGCACCCCCTCCGCCGCTTTCTGCGTCCAAGGGCTCGAAATCCACGACGAGCACACAATTCGGCGACCTCTCGGAGGCGCTGTCGTCGCGCAAGCACGCGGAAGCAGCCGAGTCGCTCGACCCGTCAATATACGACTATGACGAAGTATATGAATCGTTCAAGCCGAAGAAGAAGGTGGTCGAAGCGGACGTCGAGCGGCGGCCCAAGTACATCGGCAGCCTGCTAGCGGCGGCGACGGTGCGCGAGCGCGACCGGCTCATCGCGGAGGAGAAGCGGCTGGCGCGAGAGCGGGAGGCCGAAGGGGACGAGTTCGCAGACAAGGAGAAGTTCGTGACGGAGGCGTACAAGAAGCAGCAGGAAGAGAACCGCCGGATCGAAGAGGAGGAGAAGCGCAAGGAGGAGGAGGAGGCGAAGAAGAACAAGAACAAGGGCATGACGAGCTTCTACAAGGATATGCTTGAACGCGAGGATAAGGCGCATGCCGAGATTATGAAGGCTGCAGAAGAGGCCAAGAAGGCAGGACCCAAGGCGCAGGGAGCGGGCGACGACGAGGGGGAGGAGAGGGAGAAAACAGAGAGTGAGCTTGCGCAGGAGATCATCGATAAAGGAGGCAAGATCACGATCAACGAAGACGGGCAAGTCATCGACAAGAGACAACTACTAAAGGGCGGCCTCAACATCGGCGCCAAGAAGAAGGCCGAGGTACAACAGGAGAAATCCCGGCAGGCCGCCGGCGCGGGCAGCCGAGACCAGGGGCGAGGGGTATACGCCGGCGGCGGGGGCAAGCAGGCGATGCGGGAGCGGCAGACCCGCATGCTCGAGGCGCAGCTGGAGGAGAGCCTGAAGCGGGCGCGGGAGGCGGAGGCGGAGGAGGAGAAGAAGGTCGAGCTCGCGGCCAAGAGTCGCAAGACCGATGCGGATATCTCGAGCGCGAAGGAGAGGTATCTGGCGAGGAAGAGGGCGGCGGAGGAGGCGAAGAAGAAAGAGGCGGCGGGCTAGGCTAGGCTTTAGACGCAATATTATGTGCTTGAGGATCTGTCCTTGAGGCGGTGCGAAGAGCGAGCTATGAACTCGCCGCTTGTACTCTATTGGCTGTATATATACAGTACTACAGGTGTCCTTCATATTCCTACAACTGCTAGGTTTACAGTGTGTCCGTTTGTATCCCGAACGGTTCCCTGAACATCCCGCCGTCTATATTTATCCGCTATCGTCATTCCAATTGTCTTGGCCGCATCGTGATCTGTACAGTGATACAGGGTGGTACAAGGAGGGCCGAGGTGATCGTAGAAAGCATGCGATATGCTGCTAATTAGAAGGAGTTGTTGCCAACCTCCTGTTGTATCCTCCGCAGGTAGGCCGAGTTGACCTGGTTCCATGCCGCCATGTACTTCTCCATGCACTGCGTGACGCACGTGCTCTCGCCGCTCGAGATGGAGGTTCCGGGTTTCGGTACGCACTTTGCAAAGCAGTTCTCGTTGATTTTCTAGAGTGAGAGAGAGAGAGGGACTCTGGTTAGGGCAATTACTCGGTGGGTGCTGTGCGGTGTCGGCATGCGCGGATGGGGAAGACAAAAAAATGCCATCGTACCTCGATGAGTTGCCTTGCGTTGGCCGTGTTTGACTCGACCAGGATCTGCTTGATGACGGCCGATTTTACGGAATCTGAATCCATTGTGGCGGGCGTTCGAGGTCGAGGGGTGAATTGGATTTGTTTAATGTTTCCTCGTGTTCGTCGATATGCTGGACCAGATGGAGCTTCGTTGAAATTCCGAGTTGCTCAATTGCCCATGCCTTTTGCCAGATGCCCCACAGGGCCCGACCAATCAGGAGTGACCCTGCACGTGCAAGCCCATGTGCGAGAAACCCTCGACATCGGCTTAACATTGCGGCTCTACGTCCAGTTGATGCGAATGTGGATACGGACCTGTACTTTAATCCACATTACCTTCCTCTCAGCTATCATCATACTTGCCATAGTTAAGTTAATCATGCCGAGAAAATACTAATATGATGTTCGTCTGTTGACGTCAACCTGATACCTGACGGATCGGAACACTTGCTCCTACCTCCCATCGGAAACCCTGTCTCACGCTGTTACCAATTTGAACACCTTAGAGGGGCCTTCCCTCAGGGTCCTACTGTTCGACAACATGACTCTCGTCGGTCCTCCGTACTTGCCTGAGTTGTGGGAACAACATGATGAGCCACCTTTGTACCTAAAACTCGGAGGATAGAACCAGTTGGGATGGATGGTGGACACTGGTCCGGTAGTTGTACTTTTGGAGTCAGCCTTCTATTGCATCGAACATTGTGTGTGTTGGTGTTGAGGTAGGTACAGTACTTGCAGAGGCATCTTCAGAAGGTCTTGTGCTCCCTCAACCCCCTGTGGCTGAAAAAGCTTGGCACTGGCGTCCTCCACCGTGGCGGTAAAAGTGGGTCGTACAGGGATAGCTCCGCGTGAAACAGCTCTCGGGCCAGCGAATAAGAGCTAACCCCAGAGTTTAAGCACAGGCCTTAATGGCCATCAGCTGTCGGCGGCGAAAAGGCCAGCTAAACCCTTCCCTTACTGCTTGGCGACGGCGACTTTGAAAGGTGCCTCTTGCCCTTTAACCCTCGTGCTCGGGTTTTTGCTGTACCTTTTTCGGTCTTCTCTTTTATAATTTCAATTGTTCATTCGTCCACGAATATCATCCGTCCGTATCTCTTTTGGCCGAAATGATGTGGCTGAGGTCCGCGTTGTCGGCCTTGTGGCTGGCCACGGTTCCCCGAGGGGCTCTCTCCCACGACGAGGATGGTACGGTTAGGAGTATAGGAGTATGTCGCATGTCCCGTACCCAGACGGACCACCCCGACCATCTACGAATATTGGATTGCTAACATGTTGGGTAGTTGAGGACACATACCCTCAAGCAGGTTCGCGCCGAGTCCCCTCTCTCCCCCCGCCATCTGTAGTGTCAAATCGCAGGGTGACTGACTAGAAGCTCTCGCAGCCTTACCTCGACTCCGACATGCAAAGCCGGTGGTACGATTTTGGAGGTGACACAATTATTCGAACAGATCAGTACGTACCTCCCGGCGTTGTCCCACAGGCCCCTCCCGTGAACACTGGGTTTGGTTGTCTGACTAGAAACCCTCTCGCACAGATACATACGGCTGTCGTCAGACCGGCCGTCACAAAATGGATGGCTATGGTCAAGGGTTCCCCTCACGGCTACGAACTGGGAGATCGAGGTGGAATTCAAGATCCACGGCAAGAACCAGTTATACGGTGACGGTTTCGCCATGTGGGTCACCAAAGACCGGGCAAAGACGGGGCCCGTGTTCGGTAGTGCGGACAACTTCGAGGGCCTAGGAATTTTCTTCGACACGTATAAGAACAACCGGCCGGGTGTTGTCTTCCCGTTCGTCATGGCCATGGTTGGCGACGGCAAGACGTCGTATAACAAGGACACGGACGGCAAGAGCAGCGAGTTCGCGGGTTGTTCTGCTAGGGGCATCCGCGCCGCCACGATCCCTACCAAGTTCCGCCTGACCTACTTCCAGGACAAGCAGCTTAAGCTGGAACTGCAGTACAAGTCGGAGGACGAGTGGACGCTGTGCTTCGAGACCACCGAGCCTCCTGCGATCCCCCAGGTGGCGTATCTCGGCTTCAGCGCCGAGACGGGCGAGCTGAGCGACAACCACGACATCATCTCGATCGAGACCAAGAACCTGTACACGTCGCAGCCGAGCGGGAAGCCCGTCACCCCCGGAAGCGGGAAGAGCAGGGGCAAGAAGATCCAGAGCCAGAGCCAGGACCAGAGCAAGGCCGGCGGAAGCTGGACGTGGTTCTTCATGAAGATCGTGCTCTGGATCCTTGCCATCGGTGCGGCCTATGCCGGGTACACCGCATGGAGGGCCAACAAGAACAAGAGCCACCGATTTTAGGCTATGAGGGAGGGAGAGAAGATGTCGTGGGCGTGTTGACGGGGGTTTCTCGATTTGACGATTCTCTGCTTGACGAGCCTCTGCGTTTCGTCGTGTTCCCGTGGTTCATCTAAATTGGAAGCCCAGACGAAGGATGTGTGTGGCGCATTATACGATCTCGCGCGGTACGGGCTGGTAGACGGACGGACGGACGGACGGATGATTCCAGCAAGTCTCACAAGGAGCTTGCCTTTCCACCTTTTTATGGCGAAACTATGTTGCTGTGTAGCACTATACATCCTTTTCCCGCAGTTACACTCGACAAACCCCCGTACTTCAATACCAAGTTTTCTATGTCTATTATATATCGTGCTTCAGAAAGTGGTAGTGGTTGCTCTAGGAGAATGACTACAGCCCCATCAAAATTTGACGTAGCAAAAGTCGTTGAAGTAGAAGGAGGAGGATGTTGGTGGTTGATACATATGTGCAGCAAAGGAACGTGGGGGTTAAATAAATGGTTACTATGCACACAA
>Ga0164242_10008082_pt1 | contig 11434 bp, 8 predicted proteins | sample OricomgcompostMG_FD_108783 | JGI IMG/M metagenome (GOLD analysis project Ga0164242, IMG submission 108783) | Miracle-Growth compost microbial communities from Emeryville, California, USA - Original compost - Miracle growth compost (MG) ...
ACACATGGCCAACTACACCGCTGCTGACATCAAGGCGCTGCGCGAGCAGACCGGTGCCGGCATGCTCGACGTCAAGAAGGCGCTCGACGAGGCCGACGGCGACAAGGCCAAGGCCACCGAGATCCTGCGGGTCAAGGGTCTGAAGGGCGTGACCAAGCGCGAGGGCCGCACCACCGCCAACGGGCTGGTCGCCGCGCACGTCGACGCCGGGGTCGGCACCCTGCTGGAGATCAACTGCGAGACCGACTTCGTCGCCAAGGGCGAGAAGTTCATCGCACTGGCCGACCAGGTGCTGGCGCAGGCCGTCGCCCACCAGGCGGCTGAGGTGGACACCCTGCTCGCGGCGAGCACCGGGGAGGGCACCGTGCAGGACCTGGTCGCCGGCGCCGGCGCCACCATCGGCGAGAAGATCGAGGTTCGTCGGATCGGCCGCCTGGAGGGCGAGACCGTCGTGTCCTACCTGCACAAGACCAGCCCCGACCTGCCCGCGCAGATCGGCGTCCTCGTCGCGGTGAAGGGTGGCGACGAGCAGGTCGCGCGTGACATCGCGATGCACGTCGCGGCGTTCAGCCCGACCGTCCTGGCCCGTGAGGAGATCCCGGCCGACGTCGTGGAGAACGAGCGTCGCGTCGCCGAGGCGACCGCCAAGGAGGAGGGCAAGCCCGAGGCCGCGCTGCCCAAGATCATCGAGGGCCGCGTGAACGGCTACTTCAAGGAGAACGTCCTGCTCGAGCAGCCGTTCGCCAAGGACGCCAAGAAGACCGTCGCCAAGATCGCCGAGGAGGCGGGCGCGGAAGTGACCGGCTTCCTGCGCTTCAAGGTCGGCATCTGATCTCCTGATCGAGCGGCATACCCGCGTATTGAGCGGCATACGGATCCGGTTCGGATCCGTATGCCGCTCAATCATTTGGTATGCCGGTCAATGGCGGGGGTGTCGGTGGTATGCCGGACGGCGCGCGTGCCGGTGCTCTAGCGTGTCGCCGTGAGCAACGTCGGTGTCGCGGTCGCCGTCGCCGCGCTCCTCATCCTCCCGGTGGTCGCGCTGTGGTGGTGGGCGCGGCGGCACCGCGGGATGGGCAGTGAGGCCGATCTGGCGACGTTGCGCACCTTGCACGAGGCCAACCGTGCGGCCCGCCCACTGCGCGAGGGCCTGACCGCAACGTCCGCGGAGCGCGCCGTCCGGTCGCTGCGTCCGTTGCTGACGGCACCCGCGGTCGCCCTGAGTGACGGACGGAACGTCCTGGGGTGGGACGGGCACGGCGAAGCGCACCGTGCCGACGTGCTCTCGGCGGCCAGGACCACCTTCGCGGAGGGCCGGGCTCGCGTCGACAAGGTCACCTGTGCGGATCCGGCGTGCCGGTTGCGAGACGTCATCTCGGTGCCGCTGGTGGTGGACGGCTCGGTCGTCGGCACCCTGCACGCCGTGGTCAGCATGGCAGGTGCGCCGGTCATCAAGGCGACGCACGAGGTGGCCGACTGGGTGAGCGGTCAGCTGGAGCTGGCCGAGGTCGATCGGCGTCGCTCGGGGCTGGTGGAGGCGGAGCTGCGTGCCCTGCGCGCTCAGATCTCGCCGCACTTCATCTACAACGCCCTGACGACGATCGCCGCGTTCGTGCGCACCGATCCGGACCGGGCCCGCGACCTGCTGCTGGAGTTCGCCGACTTCACCCGGTACTCGTTCCGCCGGCGCGGCGAATACACCGCGCTCGCCGACGAATTGCAGGCGATCGAGCAGTACCTCACCCTGGAACGGGCACGGTTCGGTGACCGGCTGCGGGTGACCTTGCGGATCGCGCCGGACTGCCTGACGGTCATGGTCCCCTACCTGTCGCTGCAGCCGGTCGTGGAGAACGCCGTGCGGCACGGACTGGAGCCCAAGTCCGGCCCGGGTGAGATCGTCGTGGAGGCGCTGTCGGACGGCGCCGACGTGCGGATCTCGGTCGAGGACAACGGTGTCGGTGAAGACCCCGAGCGGATCCAGGCGGCACTCGACGGCATCGCACCGGCCGACTCGGTGGGCCTGTCGAACGTCGACATGCGACTGCGCGCGACGTTCGGCGAGCAGTACGGCCTCGTCGTGGAGACCGCCCCGGGGGCGGGCACCCGGGTGCTGATGCACGTGCCCCGCTTTGCGGCCAGAACGCACGCGGGCGACGGGTCGGCTCACTATGGTGGGTGACATGCCGGACCACCTGCGGGTGCTCGTCGTGGACGACGAGCCCCCGGCACGCGGCGAGCTGGCCTACATGATCGGGCAGCTCGAGCCGGTCGGCTCGGTGGTCGCCGTCGGATCCGGTGTCGAAGCACTGCGCGCACTGGAGTCGACGACCTTCGACGCCGTCTTCCTCGACATCGCGATGCCCGGCCTGAGCGGTCTGGACCTGGCGCGGGTGCTGGCGCGTTTCGAACGCCCCCCGGCCGTCGTGTTCGTCACCGCCCATGACGCCCACGCGGTCGAGGCGTTCGAGCTGGATGCGGTCGACTACCTGTTGAAGCCGGTGCGCCCGGTGCGGGTGCAGGAGGCGGTGCGCCGGGTGCTGGCACATGACGCACCGGTCACCCCGGCACCCGCGGACCCGACGATCCCGGTCGAGCTCGGCGGAGTCACCCGGTTCGTCCGCCGGTCCGACGTGCACTTCGTGGAGGCGCACGGCGACTACGTCCGGCTGCACACCGACGGAGCGGCACACCTGGTGCGGTTGTCGCTCGGGAACCTCGAACGTGACTGGGCCGACGCGGGATTCCTGCGCATCCACCGCAGCTATCTGGTCAGCACCCGGCACATCACCGAGCTGCGCCAGCACGATCAGCGGTGCATCGTGGTGATCGACGGGCGCGAGCTCGAAGTGAGCCGTCGACGCGCCCGCGAGCTGAAGGACGTGTTGTTGCGGGGAGCCCGCGAGGGCGGACCGTGACGACGCCCGCCGGCCGCCGGGTCCGGGTCGAGCGCCGGCGCACCGTCGCACCCGACAGCACCGCCATGAGCCAGGAGATCGATGCCCAGTCCAGGCTCGGCGATGCGTTGCTCCGCTCCCTGATGCGAGCCCAGCTGCGGCTGGCCGGCGTCGTGTTGTTGCTGCTGGCCGTCTCGCTGGGAGCGCTGCCGCTGATCTTCGCGGTCGCTCCCGGTGTGCGCCGGATGCACGTGCTCGGCATACCTCTGCCGTGGCTGCTGCTGGGTGTGCTCGTCTACCCCGTCCTGCTCGGTCTGGGCTGGTTCTACGTGCGGTATGCCGAACGCAACGAGGCCGGCTTCACCCGCCTCCTGGACCGATCATGAGCAGCCCGCGGGGACCGCGCACATGAACGCCGGCGTAGGACTGATCGCAGTCCTCACCGTGTCCGTGCTGACCCTGGCGATCGGCGTCTACGGTGTGCGGGTCTCGCGCACGACCAGTGACTTCTACGTCGCCTCCCGCAGCGTCGGACCCGTCGTCAACGCGTCCGCCATCAGTGGCGAATACCTTTCTGCCGCATCGTTCCTCGGTGCCGCGGGGTTGATCCTCGCGCAGGGCGCGGACGCGCTGTGGTATTCCGTCGGCTGGACCGCCGGCTACCTCGTGCTGCTCGTGCTCGTCGCCGCACCGCTGCGCCGTTCCGGGGCCTACACCTTGTCGGACTTCGCCGAGTTGCGGCTGGAGTCCCAGGCGGCCCGCAAGGTCTCCAGCGTGGTCGTCGCGCTGATCGGGGTGCTCTATCTGCTGCCGCAGTTCCAGGGCGCCGGGCTGACCCTGCGCACCCTGGTCGGCGCGCCCACCTGGACCGGCTCGGTGCTCGTCGCCGCCGTCGTGCTGGTCATCGTGCTGTCCGGCGGGATGCGCTCGATCACGCTCACCCAGGCCTTCCAGTACTGGCTGAAACTGACCGCCCTGATCATCCCGCTCGCGGTGTTGCTGGCGCATTGGCACCGGACGGGCGGCACGACACCACCGCAACTGCACGTGACCGACTGGGTCGAGCCGATGCAGGGACGCTACGCGACCTACTTGGTCTACTCGCTGATGGTGGCCACCTTCCTGGGCACCATGGGCCTGCCGCACGTCGTCGCCCGGTTCTACACCAACATTGACGGCCGGGCCGCGCGGCGCACCACCTTGGGTGTGCTGGGCCTGCTCAGCGTGTTCTACCTGCTGCCGACGATGTATGGCGTGCTCGGACGCATCTACAGCTTCCGTCTGGTGCGCACCGGGCGCACGGACGCGGTCGTGCTGGAGTTGCCCCATGACGTGCTGCACGGCTTCGGGGCCGACCTGCTGACCGGTCTGCTCGGCGCGGGCGCGTTCGCCGCGTTCCTGTCGACCTCCTCCGGGCTGGCGGTGTCGGTGGCCGGAGTGCTCAGCCAGGACGTGCTGCGCGGCCGCTCGGAGTCGGTGCGGGATTTCCGCGTCGCCACCGCCTTGGTGGTCTCACTGACCCTTGCGCTGCTGGTGGCGTCCAGCGGTGTGCCGGTGGCGCGCGCCGTCGAGCTCGCCTTCGCGGTCGCCGCCTCGACCTTCTGCCCGCTGCTGCTGCTCGGCATCTGGTGGCGCGGTCTCACCGCGCCCGGCGCCATCACCGGACTGGTCGTCGGCGGCGCGACGTGCACGGTCGCGGTGGTCGCGGCCTTGGCCGGCTATCACGCGCCGGGGATCGCCGGTCCGCTGCTCGCGCAGCCTGCGGCGTGGACGATGCCGCTGGCGCTGGTCGTGATGATCGTGGTGTCCCTGGCCACTCCCGACCGGCGGCCGCCGGGCGTGATGCGCACGATGGTGCGGTTGCACACCCCCGAACACTTGGACCTTGATCGCGGAACCTTCGACCCGGACCGCTCGCTGCGGCCGACCGCTCAGCCTGCCAGACCGACCGTTCGCCGACGTCAGGATCGACGTCCGGCGACCATGTGACTCCGCTCACATCATGGCCGATCGAACGGCCGTCGAAGACCCCGAGGACCGCACTAGCGTGCGAATCGACGGCGCACGCCGTTCACTTCCGACGACATCAGGAGTCCTTCCATGTCCGAGTCGACTACACGCCCGGCACCGGGCTCGCACCTCGCCGATCCCGCGGCACTCGGCCTCGGCGGTTTCGCACTCACCACCTTCGTGTTGAGTGTCGTGAACGCCGGCATCGTTCCCGAGAAGGTGGAGCCGGTGGTCTTCGGTCTCGCCTTCGCCTACGGCGGCATCGCACAACTGGCAGCAGGGCTGTGGGAGTTCGCCAAGGGCAACACCTTCGGTGCCACTGCGTTCTGCTCGTACGGCGCCTTCTGGCTCTCCTTCTGGTGGCTGACCGGCCACACCGACCTGTCCGGCGCCGGCTCCGACGTCAACAAGGGGATCGGTCTCTACCTGCTGGCCTGGGGCATCTTCACGCTCTACATGACGATCGCCGCGTCCCGGACCAACCTCGCGGTCCTGCTGGTCTTCGTGCTGTTGACGATCACCTACTTCCTGTTGGCATTCGGTGAGTTCGGGACGAGCAGTGGGCTGACCAAGACCGGCGGCTATGTTGGGATCCTCACCGCAATCGCCGCCTGGTACGCGTCGTTCGCGACGGTCACGAACTTCACGTTCAAGCGGACCGTGCTGCCGACGTTCCCGCGCTGAGACACGCAGCAAGACCGGGACCGGGCGGGTCCGGCCCATCGGACCCGCCCGATACGGCGCGGAGTTCGCGAAGGTCGCGGCTTCTGCAGCATTCGCGCCCGGCGAGTGATTGAGTGAGAGGTGTTGCTCACGTCCACTCAGTCCAACGACGACTGAACACAAGGAGAACAACGATGGCGCAAGCTAGCGAGAATCAGAACATCGACGCGCTCATGCAGGAGTCGCGCACCTATCCGCCCGACCCTGCCTTCACCGAGCAGGCGAACGCCCAGCCAGGCTTCTACGACCAGGACCCGGACGAGTTCTGGGAGCGTGAGGGGCGTGAGCGCCTCAGTTGGTTCACCGATTTCACCAAGCTCAAGGAATGGGACCGTCCCTACGCCAAGTGGTACCTCGGCGGCACGCTCAACGCGTGTTACAACTGCGTCGACCGGCACGTGGAGAACGGCCTGGGCGACAAGGTCGCGTACTACTGGGAGGGTGAGCCGGTCGACGAGCGTCTCACGATCACCTACGCCGACCTGCAGTCGCGGGTGGTGAAGGCTGCCAACGGTTTCAAGAGCCTGGGCATCGGCAAGGGCACCAAGGTCGCGGTCTACATGGGCATGATCCCCGAGGCGCCGGTGACCCTGCTGGCCCTGGCCCGGCTCGGAGCGCCGTTCACCTTCGTCTTCGGCGGGTTCTCCGCCAATGCCCTCGGTTCCCGCATGGTCGAGATGGGTTGTGAATACCTCATCACGCAGGACGCGGCCAACCGTCGCGGTGCGCCCAGCCCGCTGAAGCCGACCGCCGACGAGGCGATGGCGATGGCGCCGACGGTCAAGACCAGCATCACCGTGCGCCGCACCGGCACCGAGGTGTCGATGACCGACGGCCGTGACAAGTGGTGGCACGACGTCGTGGACTCCCAGAGCGACGACCCGCAGTCCTGCCCGTGCGAGCCGATGGATTCCGAAGACCTCTTCTTCCTGATGTTCTCCTCGGGCACCACCGGCAAGCCGAAGGGCATCCTGCACACCACCGCCGGCTACCTGGCCGGCACGTCGACGACCCACCACTACGTCTTCGACATCAAGCCGGACAGCGTCTACTGGTGCGCCGCCGACATCGGCTGGATCACCGGCCACAGCTACATCGTGTTCGGCCCGTTGGTCAACGCCACGACGAGCGTGATGTACGAAGGCACACCGGACTTCCCGGACAAGTCCCGCTGGTGGCAGATCATCGAGCGTTACAAGGTCACGGTCCTCTACACCGCGCCGACCACGATCCGCACGCACATGAAGTGGGGCACCGACCAGCTCAAGGGCCACGACCTGTCGTCGCTGAAGGTCCTGGGCTCGGTGGGTGAGCCGATCAACCCGGAGGCCTGGATCTGGTACCGCGACAACGTCGGCGGCGGCAAGACCCCGGTCGTGGACACCTGGTGGCAGACCGAGAACGGCATGATCCTGGTGACCCCGCTGCCGGGCCTGACGACGTTGAAGCCCGGGTCGGCGACCAAGCCGTTCATCGGGGTCAAGGCCGCGGTGTATGACGAGGAAGGCCGTGAGATCGCACCGGGCGACGGCGCCGGATACATGGTCGTCAAGGAACCGTGGCCGGCCATGTTCCGGGGGTTGCTCAACGACGACGACCGGTTCCGGGAGACCTACTGGAGCAAGTTCTCCGACGCCTACCTGGCCGGTGACGGTGCACGCATCGACGACGACGGCGACTTCTGGATGATGGGCCGCATCGACGACGTGATGAACGTCTCCGGGCACCGCCTGTCGACGATCGAGGTCGAGTCGGCGCTGGTGAGCCACCCGGATGTCGCTCAGGCGGCCGTGGTGAGCCGTTCGGATGCGACGACCGGGCAGGCGATCGTGGCCTACGTGACGTTGAAGGACGGCGCCGAGGGCACGACCGAGAAGCTGGCCGAACTGCGCAACCACGTCGGCACGGAGATCGGCCCGATCGCCAAGCCCGCCAACATCGTGTTCGCGGACTCGTTGCCGATGACCCGCTCCGGCAAGATCATGCGCCGGTTGCTCAAGGACGTGGCCGAGAACCGCGAACTGGGCGACACCACGACGCTGGCCGACCCGTCCGTGGTCAACGAGATCAAGGAACGCGCCGATTCGGAGAAGGAGCGCGACAAGGAGGGCTGAGCGGCCCGCCGAGTGACAACGGTCCGGCTGCCCTGCCGTCAGGTCAGGGCAGCCGGATCTGCGGCGGTATGACGCCGCCGTCGCCGGGCTGCCTCCCGGCCGCGACCCAGGCGCCATGGAAGTCACTGCCCGGCGCGACACTGCCGCGCTGCTGTGGGTCGCCCATGATGTCGGCAGGGGCGGGCACCACGGGCCGCCCGGTCCGGACCGGGCCGTTCCGGCGGGCGCGCGCGACCGCCGTGCGGAGTGCGTCTGCGGCGGGCTTGGCACGGTGGTCGACGGTGAACAGGCCGAGGTCGTACTCGCGGTCGGGGAAGTCGAGCTGGCGGCGGTCGATGTCGTGCGAACACCACCAGGTGATGCCGCTGAGCTGGGGCACTGCGGTCACCGAATCGACTGTGCGCCGGACGAATTCGGCAGTGAGCTCAGCTGGTATGTCGGGCAGCGGCGCACCCACTTCCTGCAGCCACACCGGCCGCTGCGGTCCGCCGCAGGCGACGGCGAGCTCGACCAGGTATGCCGCGTGGCTCGTCGTGGCGTCCCCGAGCGGACCGTCGATGTCCGAGGTGCCGTTGAACACCCAGGAATGCACCGACGACGCGTCGCCGAGGGCCGCCACGTCTCGCGGGCCGAAGGGGTGGGCGGGAGAGTAGAACGCGTCGTCGAACAGCGAGTGGATCACCTGTTGATCGGCGCGGGCGTTCGCTCGTACGACCTCGACGAGCTCGGCTGCCCACTGCGTCGAGGCTGCGAGCGTCGTGGAGTTCGCCGGCCAGAGGTTGTTGACCTCGTTGCCGAGCGTGAATGCGAAAACGTTGGACTCGCCGGCGAGTTCACGCACCATGGAGGCCACGTAGGCACGGAGTCCGTCGCGCACCCGGCGATCCTCGAAGACGCTCGCGCGGTGCCAGGTCAGCGCCCACGACGGGACGAAGTCGAAGCTCGACAAGTGGCCCTGGACGAGGTCCACCGACACGTCCAGACCCAGTCCCGCCGCGATCCGGATGACCCGCCGCACATCCTCGACCGCGGACGGACGCAGGTGTCCGCGGCCGGGCTGGATCCACGGCCAGATCGGGAAGATCCGCACGTGGTCCATACCCAGGTCGGCCAGGTCGCTCAGGTCGGTCTCGGTCGCTTCCGCGTCCAGGTCGAGCCAGCTGTAGAACCAGCCCTGGGAGGGCACGTAGTTGGCCCCGAACCGCAGCGGCCGGTCCCGGAGAGCGATCGGGTCGGTGATGTCCATGATGCGGGCACTCTAGGACGGCATCGACGGCAGCCCGCCGACGGGCTGGTCGTGTCCGGCAGACTGGGTGGGTCCGACCCCCTGCAGAAAGGCAGATCGTGTCCGACAGCGCAGCCCTCGGATTGCTCCCCGCGCCTGCGGAAGTCCGGCTGGGCGCCGGCCGCCTGTACTTGCCGGACCGGGCGGCGGTCGACGGCGACGATCAGGCCGTCGACCTGCTGAGCCGGCTGCTGACGCCCGGCACCGGCACCCGGTTCGTGCCGGCCTCCGGGGAGGAGCCGCTGGTCCACGTCGCCCTCGACCCGGCACGCGCCGAGGGCGGCTACCTGCTCGACATCGACGAGTCCGGGATCCGGTTGACCGCGGCGGACGCCGACGGGATCCGGCATGCGGTCGTGACGCTGTTGCAGCTGCTGCCACCGGCGGCGCACGGCCCGGCACCGCTCGCCTCGCTGGACCGCAGTGTCCCGTGCGTGCACATCGAGGACCGGCCGCGGTTCGGGTGGCGGGGGATGCACCTGGACGTCGCACGGCACTTCCAGCCCTACGCCTTCCTGCTGCGGTTCGTCGATCTGCTGGAGCTGCACAAGTTCAACGTGTTCCACCTGCACCTGACCGAGGACCAGGGGTGGCGCTTCGAGGTGCGCAAATACCCGAAGCTCACCGAGGTCGGCGCATGGCGGAGCGAGACCTGGATGCGGTCCGCGGCCGCCTACGACGGCACCCCGCACGGTGGCTTCTACACACAGGACCAGCTGCGGGTCCTGGTCGCCTACGCGGCGCAACGCGGCATCACCGTCGTGCCGGAGATCGACGTGCCAGGGCACGTGCGGGCGTTGCTGGCGGCATACCCACAGGCCGGAGAGTCGCAGCAGAGCCGGCCGGTGGCCACGCGGTTCGGCATCTTCCCGCAGGTGCTCGACCTCACCGACGAGACGGTCGCGATGGTGGAGGACATCTTCACCGAGTTGCTGGAGGTCTTCCCGTCGCGCTACATCCACATCGGCGGGGACGAGACGCCACGCGAGCAGTGGCGGGCGAGCGAGCAAGCGGCCCGGCTGGCGCGGGAGCGCGGCCTGGCCGGCGTCGACGATCTGCAGCGGTGGTTCACCGAGCACCTGCGTGGCTGGCTGGCCGACCGGGGCCGCACGCTGATCGGCTGGGACGAGATCGTCGACGGCGCCGAGGTTCCCGGCGCCACGGTGATGTCGTGGCGTGGCGTGCAACCGGGCCGGGCCGCTGCCGCCAAGGGGTACGACGTCGTGATGGCGCCGTCGAGCCACACCTACTTCGACCACTACCAGTCGGCCGATCCGGGTGAGCCGTTCGCCATCGGCGGCAACACCCCGCTGGCCACGGTGATCGGCTTCGACCCGCTCGAGGGGGTGGACGAGAAGCACCAGCGGCACATCGTCGGCGTGCAGGGGCAGCTGTGGACCGAGTATCTGCCGAGCCCGCAGCGGGTGGAGTACCACGCGTTCCCGCGCACCTGCGCCCTGGCCGAGGTCGCCTGGTCCGGCGTCGGCCGGCCCGGCTTCGACGAGCGGCTGACGACTCAGCTGCGCCGGCTGGACGCGCTGGGTGTCAACTACCGGCCGCCCGCAGGTCCGCACCCTTGGCAGCAAGGCGGCACCGGGCGCTTCCGGCGCAGCAACTGACCGCCGGCCCGCGTCACTGTGAGGCGGGTTCGGACTTGCCCAGGATGTCCGTGTCGTCCCCGGCTCGGCTGCGCAGCAGCGTGAGCAGCCTGTCGTGGCCGCTTGCGAAGCTTGCGGTCCTCACTGTCCGCGTCCGTCTGCCTGCTGGTGCCGGTCGTTGCGGTTCCGGTTGTCCCCATCGGTTCAGTATGTAACGCGGGTCGGCACCGTCGGGAAAAAGCGATCACCCGGCCGGTCCGGGCGCAGAGCGCTGTGGCAGGATCTAACGACCGCCTTTCCGGCCCTGAGGCTTGTTCTGCGATGGCAAGTGCAGTCGCAAGCGCCATCACCCTGCCAACGCACCCGAGCCTTTCGTGCCTGTCAGAACTAACGTCACTGGAGGCAGTGCTGATGACCGACCTTCCCGTCCGTTCCCGAGCCCCGCAACGGGTTCTGCTCAAGCTTTCCGGAGAGGTTTTCGGCGGCGGCAAGATCGGCCTGGACCCCGATGTCGTGCGCGGCATCGCCGAGCAGATCGCGCTCGCAACCCGCGCGGGAGTGCAGATCGCGGTCGTGGTCGGCGGTGGCAACTTCTTCCGCGGGGCCGAGCTGCAGGAACGCGGCATGGACCGCACCCGCGCCGATTACATGGGCATGCTGGGCACCGTCATGAACTGCCTGGCCCTGCAGGACTTCCTGGAGAAGGAAGGCATCGACACCCGGGTGCAGACGGCGATCACGATGGGACAGGTCGCCGAGCCCTACATCCCGCGCCGCGCCATGCGGCACCTGGAGAAGGGCCGCGTGGTC
>Ga0164242_10008083_pt1 | contig 11432 bp, 5 predicted proteins | sample OricomgcompostMG_FD_108783 | JGI IMG/M metagenome (GOLD analysis project Ga0164242, IMG submission 108783) | Miracle-Growth compost microbial communities from Emeryville, California, USA - Original compost - Miracle growth compost (MG) ...
GCCATTTCGTCCTGGTTGTGATGATCGGCCTCTGGCATCGGCGTCGCCGGCCGGGCCGAACCGTCGCGCAAGCCTACCTCGACCTCGCCAATTCGGTCGTCCTGATCGTCCTGGGCCTGGCCTTCTTTCTGTTCACGGTCTGGGCGGGGAGCATTCAGGACTACTACTTCTTCGGGCAGATCTGGGAGCAGATCGTGCGGGGTCGCGACCCGTGGTTCCTGGTCCGGGGGCAGATGAGGACGTATCCGTTGAACGCCTATGGGCCGTTGTTCACGGTCCTGGCGCCGCTGACGTTGCTGAACCCGCTGGCCCCGAAGCTGCTGTTCGCGCTGGCGTTCTGGATGTTCGCCGCCTGGCTGGTCAAGGATTTCGCCCCGAGTCGTCGGCTGCCGGCGTGGGCGGGGCTGGTCCTGTGCGTGATGGCCGGCGTGGCGATCGCGGCGTCGCTGTCCACGAGGTGGGCCGATCGGGTTTTTGCGCCGCTGACCCGCCCGGTGCAATGGATGGTGGCATTCAGGCAAGGCCCTGCGCGCATCCGTTGCCGGTGGTCGCCGTCCTGGCCGGGACGCCCGCCACCGCGCGATCAGCCCCCGCGAGGCGGTGAGCGGAGCGCTTCACCCATACGCCCGCGGATGGAACAAAACAAACGTGTGTATTAGGCTTGGCGCGTCCGCCGTTTGGCACCCGGAGATCCACGCCATGTTCCGTCCGCGTCATCTCGCCTGCGCCGTGGCGCTGGCGCTCGCCAGTTCCGCCGCATTTGCGCAATCCGCACCGCCCGCCGCACAACCGTCCGCGCACGCGGGTCTGTTCGACAACATGGTGGTTTTCGGGGACAGCCTGAGCGATGACGGGAACCTGGACTTGTCCTGCATCAGCCAGGGTCAGTGTCCGCAGTTGCCTTTCCTGATGCGCTTCACCACCAACCCGGGCGAAGTCGCGGTCGAGCACATCGCGGATTATTTCGGAACGCCGCTCACCCCGGCGCTGATGCAGGGCACCGACTTTGCGTTCGGAGGCGCCGGCATCCTCAACAATTCGCCGGGCACGCCATCGAGCGTACCGTTGCTGCCGACCCAACTCGGCATGTACCTGCAGGCCACCGGCAACAAGGCCGATCCGAACACGTTGTACGCGGTGTGGGGCGGTGCCAACGACGTGTTCTATGCCGCGACTTCCGGTGCGGCAGCCGCGACCGCGCAGCAGTTGATCCAGCAGACGATTGCGGCGCAGGTGCAGCAGGCGATCACGGCCGGCGTGATTCCGAACGATCCGACGGCGATCGCCGCCTTCACGGCGCAGATCACGCCCATCGTGACCCAGCAGGTGGTGGCGCAGGTGACTGCCGGTGCGGGCGTGTCCTCGCTGATGGACGAGGCCCAGATCCAGGCCTACCTGCAGCAGGCCGCGACGACCGAGCTCGGCATGATCAAGCAACTCGGCGATGCCGGCGCACGCTACGTGATGGTGTTCAACCTGCCGAACATTGGCCTGACGCCGTCCGGCATTGCGCAAGGTCCGACGGCCGCCGGGCAGCTCACCGGACTTTCGGTGGTCTACAACAACACGCTGAATGCGGGACTCGCCAATGCCGGCGTCAACATCATCCCGGTGAATACGTTCGCGATGCTCAACGAAATCGTGGCCGATCCGTCGCGCTACGGGTTCACCAACGTGACCCAGCCCGCCTGCACCGGTGGCGACGGCAGTTCCTTCGAGTGCCTGCCGGCGGGCACGCCGGGGGCCACGGTCACCTACCAGCCCGGCACCGAGAGCACCTATCTCTTTGCCGACGGTGTGCATCCGACCGCCGCCGCGCATGCACTGCTGGCGCAATATGCGGAGTCGATCATCACTGCGCCGGGCGAGATTTCATTGCTGGCCGAGGCGCCGTTGCAGATCAACCGCAGCCTCAACCGCTCCGTGCTCGACCAGGCGACCACGAGTCTCGGGGGCGCGTCCGGCAACGGCTTGCGGGTGTGGGCGAACTATGACCACGCGCGCCAGCGCCTCGACGCGCAGGTGAATGCCCCCAAGAGCAGCAACGATGTCGACACGCTCAGCATCGGCGCGGACATCCATCCGTCGGACGCGCTGACGGCGGGCATGGCTTTCACCATCGGCCAGCAGAAGGATGAATTCGCGGGCAACGCCGGCGGCTTCAAGTTGCAGGACCTGCTGGCCACCGGTTACGTGATGTGGGGTTGGCAACAGGCGTACTTCGGTGCGATCGGCAGTTTCGGGCACCTGGGCTACAGCAACGTGCACCGCAACATCCCGCTCGGCCCGACCGTGCGCTACGAGGACGGCGACACCTCCGGCTCGCATACCGCGTTCGCGCTGACCGGCGGCTGGTGGCTCGATTTCGGCAACTGGCGCACGGGACCCTATGCCGACATAACGTGGCAGCACGTCCATGTGGATGGCTACAGCGAAAACGGCAACGATGCCGCGACGATGACGTTCGGCAGGCAGGACCGGCACGCGCTGATCGGCACCCTGGGTTGGCAGCTGGCCGCGAACCTGCAGGCCGGCGGCGCAATGCTGCATCCTTATGCGCGGGTCGCGTGGAACCACGACAGCGATGCCGACCCGCGCAACGTCACGGCGGGGCTGGTCAGCATGCCGGGCACTTTCGCGTTGCCGGGTTTCGTGCCGGACAGCAACTGGGGCAGTGCGGGCGTGGGCCTCGCCGCCGATTTCACGCCCAGCTTTTCGGGATGGATCGGCTACGACGGCCGCTTCTCCGATTCCACCCAGCGGGTCGACAGCGTGAACATCGGCGCCAGCTTCCGCTTCTGAGTCGGGCCGTTGCAGGCAACGAAAAAGCCGCGCGTCTTGCGACGCGCGGCTTTTTCGTCAAACGGCGCTCAGTGGTTTTTCGCGAACTTCCGGTACTCGGCCTCGGCCTGCTTGTGCAGCGCCTTGGCTTCATCATCGGAAACCTTGTCGCCCTTGCCGCCCACCTGCTGATTCAGCACCAGCACGCCGCTGTCGTCCCAGCCGACTTTTGCGGTCGAGGTTGCCGGGGCATCGGGCTTGGGCATCTGTTCCTGCACCACCACCCACGGCAGGCCGTTGCGGTAGGCGTATTGGGTCTTGGTGAAGCCCTTGTCGGCCTGGTTGACCTGCTCGATGATGAATTCGACGCCGTGGACGTCGCTGAACACCTGCCAGCTGTGCGATTCGCCGATCTTGCTGGAGGTACCCGACTTCACCTTCATCCCACCGGTCTGCCGTTTGGCGTTCTCGAAATCGGCCAGCATCTTTTCCGCCGGCGTCGGTTCGGCCACCAGTGTCAGATTGACGTTGGCGGATTGCCCGTGGGTCAGTACCGGCTGCTGCAACTTGGTGGAGTAGGTGCGGCCGTTGTCCTGCATCGTCGCCTGCAGAACGTACAAGTCGTTCGGGTTGATGGCGGACGGCGAGAACGGAATGCGGAATGCCTGCGGGAACTTCGGCGGGTTGAAGTCCTGCTTGTTGACGACGACGCCCGGCTGCTGGGTGACGTCCACCAGCGAAAGCTCGAGTTTGGCTGCGGGCGTGATCGCCGACGGCGGGTTCTGTACCGTGACGGTGCCGCTGACCGCCGTGGCGGCAGGCGCCGGTGTTCCCGCGGCGGTGGAGGCGGTGGCCGATGGACTGCCGCCTGACTCGCTGGAACCACCACAACCTGCCAGGAAGACGGGGGCGACCAGCAACGACGCAACAACAAGCTTTCGCATGGGGGGAATTCCTCGTGATGGATCGGCGCGCATCGAGTGCGTTGCGCCACGGCACGGCCGCGCATGACGCGGGCCAGAACTTTCATGTTACCGCGGGCTGCTGCGCGACGAAAGACGTCGTGCAAGCGGCGTTCACCCGGGCAGGGGGCACGGCGTGGGGCGTGGGGGCTCCCCCGCCCCTGGTGCCGCCGGGGAGGGCAAAAACAAACTTCTTATTTTACACAATGCATCTTTCACGATGCTTTCGCCGGCGTTGCAACTTCGTTATTTTGCGGCTAATGTGAACTCCGCGTTAATGCGCGGCTTTGCTTGGACGGGAAGCAAGGTTTCCCGATACGTAACTTCGTCCGCCTTTTCGTCGACGCGTAGGGGCGCGGGCGTCAACCAACAGATCACAGCACCACGGGGAGTACTCCTGATGAATCGCAAGCTTCTGGCTTCCGCCATTTGCGCCAGCTTGTTCGTTGCAGGCACGGCGTACGCGCAGGACAACACGGCACCGCAGCAGGCACAGGACCAATCGACGGCTGCGCAATCGACTGATCAAAACGCGAAAAAGCTCCAGACAATCACGGTCACCGGCTCGCTGATCCCGCAGGCACAGATCGAGACGGCGTCGCCCGTCATCACCATCAGCGCCCAGGATCTGCAGAAGCAAGGCTTCCGCAACGTCTATGAGGCCCTGAAGACCCTACCGGTTTCCACTGGTTACGTGCAGGATAACCAAGCCACCAGTCAGGGTAACTTCACCCCGGGCGCCACCGTGATCAGTCTGTTCGGGCTTGATCCGGCCTTTACCCTCATTCTGCTCAATGGCCATCCCATCGCAGATTATCCGTTGCCCTACAACGGCGGCGAGAGCATTACCGACTTGTCGACCATCCCGACCGCGATGGTTGATCACATCGACATCCTGTCGGGCGGTCAATCCTCGCTGTACGGCTCGTCCGCAATCGCCGGCGTCGTCAACATCGTGCTGAAAAAGAAAATGGAAGGCACGAATTTCAACTTCCGGGTCGGGGGTTACGATGGTGGCGGTGGCGCCAATGAACGCGTCGAGCTTTCCGGTGGCCACGCGTGGGATAAGCTGTCTGCGACCTACGCCCTGACGCTGCTGAACCAGAACCCGCTCACGATTTCCCAGTCGTTCTGGCCCTCCCGCTTGTCAAACCCGCTGGGCCCCCCGTACGTGGCGGGGCGCGACGCAATGATCTACAGCCCGTTCACGGGCCAGTACGTGGATCCCGGTTCGGCGGCATGTGCCAGGATGTCCGGCTTGTTCGGCGGCACCATGGGGTACATGGATCGTCCTGGTAGCGGCAAGTTCTGCGGAAGCTATTACGACACCGATCATGCCACTTTGCTGAATCGTAGCTTCAATGCGAATGGCTACCTGAATCTCTCGTATCAACTCAATGACAACGCCGAGTTGTACGCGGACGTGCTATACGCATTCACCAAACAGACTGCCAACGGTGGCCCGATCTACTGGACGTTCAACAACCCCGCTCTCAAGCAGTCGGCAAATTCCTACTCGGGCATCTACTGGGACAACAATGTCGGCGACTTCATGTCCATCCAGCGTGCGTTCGCACCTGAGGAGACCGGGGGCGTCGACGGAGTTGCCGAAAAGATTCGCACGCGCCAGTACAACGTCGACATCGGCATCCGCGGTAACTTCGGCCAGTCGGATTGGGCTTACGATGCGTACTACAACCGTTCACAAGTCAACACCGACGACCATCAGCGTTGGCCGTTGAATCAGCCGTTCATCGACTACTATCTGGGGGCTCAGACCGGAACCGACCCCGGGAACGCCGCTTATTACGCTCCCAGTAGCCCTTATTACCTCCCGACCTATGGGTTCCCCGCCTACACTCCGAACCTGGAACATTTCTACAACCCAATTACGCCAGAGCAATGGTTGGCGATGACGGGGGACCTTGGTACCCGGGCGGTGTCGTGGAACCAGACGGTTCATGCGACGCTCACCAACACTGATCTGTTTGAAATGCCTGCTGGTCCGGCAGGGTTCGCAGCTGTTGCCGAATGGGGTAATCAATCGTTTCATGCACCGGCTGATCCCCGGCTGATCGCTGGCGACTATGCGGGCCGTACGGGCACTGAGGGCGGTGGCAAGCGCGACCGTTGGGCCGTCGGTGCGGAATTGCGGTTGCCGCTGCTGAAGTCACTTACGGCCGATCTTTCAGCCCGGTACGACTCATATAGTTTTGCGGGTCGCACAGACGCCAAACCGACGTACAAGCTGGGATTGGAATACCGTCCCATCGATACCTTGCTGTTGCGCGCCAATTACGCGACGGCGTTCCGTGCACCGGACATGTACTACATCTTCCAGCAGCCCAGTGGTTTTTACACCAGCGCCACGGATTATTACTACTGCCGCTTGCTGGGCTATACGGAAGACAATCTGTCCAACTGTTCGGAATCCGGGGCTTCGACTTTCTCGTTCTATCGCGGCTCACCGGACCTGAAAGACATTACCGCCAAATCGTGGGGTTATGGCGTCGTCTGGTCTCCTACCAACAAGTTCGAACTGAAGGTTGACTACACCCGGATCAGCATCCATGACGAGGTGACGACGCAGTCTCCGAACTCCCTGTTGCAACTTGAGGCGAACTGCCGTTTGGGAGTGTCCTTTGCTGGCCAGACCTACGACATCAATTCGACGCAATGTCAAAATGCGCTCGCGCAGGTGAATCGTTACTCGTTCACTGATCCGTTCGTGTTGGCCCAAGGGCATCTGCAGAATGTCCAGACCTTCCCGATCAATCTTGCCAGTGAATGGCTGGACGGTATCCAAGCCAGCGTGGACTACAAGATCGACATGGGCCGGTATGGGGATCTGCAGTTGGCAGGCCAATACTATGTCGAGCTCAATCACGAGCTGCAACAGGAACCCGGCGACGACTACATCGATCTGCTGCACAACTACAATTCGTGGGAGTTCAAGTCCCGTACCAGCGCGGCGGCCTCTTGGTCCGTTGGCAAGTGGACCACGACGCTGTTCGGCACCTTGTACGGAAAGGTCGTCAACTACGGCGGCACCAAGACCAACGGACGCTGGGCGACATTCAATGGAAGTGTCAATTACGACGTGACCAAGGATGTTGCCGTGCAATTGACGGTCAACAACATGTTCGATCGTGCGCCGCCGACCGACCCCTCGATTGCGAGCAACAGTACGGCAGTACCGCCCCCGTACTACAACGTCTACACCTACAACGGGTTTGGCCGCGCCTACTGGCTCGAATTCCAGGTGCACTTCTGATCGAGACCATTTGTTCTCGAACACAGGGCCGACGTCTTGTCGGCCCTTTTTTTATTGCAATGCCGGACCGGTTTCGAGAAGTTGCCGAAGCGGTTGCAGCCATTCGGCGTACGGCAGCCACTGTTTCGCGTGGCCCCCATGTATTGATTGGCGCGCCTGCACCATGCTCAAGGTGGCGACCGTGCTCCGGTTGAGGGTGACGTCCGCGCAATTCGGCTCGAATGCCAAGCCGCAGAAGTCGAATGCCCGTCGCGTGACCCCAGCGGTATCCGTGACGAGGTCATGATAAGCCACATCCATGATCCGGCCTGGAAACAGTCGGTGCCAATGCGCCATCACCCGGCGGTAGTCGAGGTAATGCTGGGCCAGACTGGTAAGGTCATAGCTGTACGGATAGGAGTAGCCCAGGAATGCGCGATAATTGGAGAAGCAAACGTCCATCGGATTGCGGACCAAGTGCAGGATTCGCGCGTTCGGCAAGGCACGTGCGATCAGCCCCGCCAGCACCCAGTTTGCCGGCAACTTGTCGACATAAAACCGCTTGTTTCCGGCGCGCCACTGCGTGTGTTGCAAATAGCGCTGTCCAAGTTCTTGAAAATCCACATCGCCAAGCCGGTCCAGTGCTACCGCGTCCGGATATACAGGGGTTCGATGATCAATCGACCACCGCAGTTGCCAGCCAAAATCTCCCAGTTCGCCGGCGTTTGCGACCTGCGAGTGATTTCCGAGAATCCGATCGAGCAATGTCGTGCCGGAGCGAGGCATGCCGACGATGAAAATCGGCTGAGGCCCCTCATGTTCCTTGGCAACTTTGCATGCTGACCAATGGGAAGTACTTTCGATGAGACGCGCTATTGACGCCCCTTCGGAACCGCGATCGTGTTGCACTATTTCGCTCACGATGTGGTTTGCCCTCGAGAGGGCGCGCCATGCCTCATCGTGACGGCCGAGATCTTCCAGCTCCTTGTAACGGGCGAATTCCAGAGCTGCGTGATCCTCCGTGCCGGTCCTGACGCGGTTCAATCCTTCAGACAAGTTCTGGAGATGATTGTGCTCCGCAGTTTGTTTGTGCAGGCGCGACAGGATCAAACCCGCGCGTCCCGCGGCCGGATTACCCTGTAAACACGATTCGAGCGCACGCTCCGCTTCATCAAGTCGACCGTTGAAGGTGAGCTGGACACCGAAGTAGCACTGGAAATCCGAGCCAGTGGCGCCAATGCTGCGTGCCCGTTCCAGAAAATCCATGGCACGCGTGTGCTCGCCGTTTATCTGGGCCTGACCCGACAGCCGCATCAAAATCGGGACCGTAAGCTTGTCCCTGGCGAGCAATGGATGGGTAAACAAGCGGCTCGCCACCTCGCTTTCTCCCACCTGTACCAATGCCGCGATGACGTCGCAGACCATTTCTGGCGAGGAAAAATGGCAATGCGAGGCAGCGATGCCGTGCCTGGTCGATTCACGGACTTTGTCATGCTTCCACGCAATGCCCCCAAGCACGAGGTGTACTCTGGGCTGATTTGCGTCTCTGGCGAGTATGGACTCCAAGACTGCACGCGCCGGCACAACCAAGTCTTCGCGCAGGTAGTGTTCGGCCCGGTTCCAGAGGGTTTCGATCGATTTCATTTTGTGGGTTTCATACTGCTGCAGACGGCGTCGCGAAGAACAGCGAGAGCCAAACCGCAAGTGTAGTTGCCGTGCGTGCGTCAAGGCGCCACGCGTCGGTACCGGACAGATTCCTCAAATCGGCTCTGCCGCGCCTGCTGCATCGTCAATCAACGCAGACACCAACCTTGCCATATCGCCATACCGCCGCCACTCGTCGAACGCCCGCGTATGCAGCCTCGATCGCACCTGGGCCGCGCTCAGGGTCGCGCTCGGAGCGGTGTTGCGCGCCAGATCCATGCAACCCGCTTCCCAATCGAGGCCGCAGAAGGCGAACACCTTGCGCAACGTGGCTTCGGGCTCGCGCACCAGGTCGGCGTACCGGACGTCGAGGATCGCGCCGGGCATGATCTTGTGCCAGTGCGCCATGACGTGCCGGTAGTCGTTGAAGTATTCCGCCAGCGCGCCGAGGTCGTAGCTGTAGGCACAGGCATCGCCGAAATACGCACGCCAGTTGGAGAAACACGTGTCCATCGGATCGCGCACGAGGTTCAGGATGGGCGCTTGCGGCAAGGCCGAATGGATGGCAGCCGCCAGCAGCCAGTTGGGCGGCTGCTTGTCGATGAAGAAGGCCTTGCCGTTCGCGCGCCACTGCGTTTGCGCGAGATAGCGTCGGCCGAGTTCGGCGTAATCAAGGTCGGGCAGGCGAGACACCAGCGCGTCGCTCTGCGCGTTTCGCGTGTCGGCGGCCCAATGCAACTGCGCGCCGAAATCCATCAATTCGCCCGCGACCGCGACCCGCGAATGGTTGCCCAGCATGCGTTCGAGCAGGGTGGTGCCGGACCGCGCGACGCCGACGATGAAGATGGGCACGGGTCCGGTGGGCACACCGGATGAGCCGTCGGGCCGCGCCGACGACCACGCCGGCAGGTAACGCCCGATCCAGGCATGGTGACGCGCGACCTCGCGATGCAGGCGCGCGTGCATCAACGCGTTGCCTCGTGCCAGCGCCTGCCAGGCCTCGTCGTCGCGACCCAGGTCTTCCAGTGTCTTGTAACGCGCGAATTCGAAGGCGGCCTGGTCGGGCGTTCCGGGTGCAGCCGCGCGCGCTCCCGCCTCCAGAGCCGGCAGATAATTGCGATCGGCCGTCTGCCGGCGCAGGCGCACCAGCGGCACTGCCACGCGGCCGCGCGTGGGCGCCTCGGCAAGGCTGGCGGACAACTCCGCCTCGGCCTCTTCGATCCGTCCGTTGAACATCAATGCTTCGCCGCGCTGGAAGCGCAGGGCGGGGCTGGCGTGTCCCAGTGCCTTCGCTCGATCCAGCAACATCAACGCTTCGGCATGCTGCCCCAGTTTTTTCCGCAGTACCGCCAGGCGCATCAGCAACAAGGGCGTTTCGCATGCGTCGAGCGGCACGCGATCCAGGCATGCACGCGCGGCGACGGTTTCGCCGACCTCCAGCACCACGTCCGCGATCGTGCAAAGGTCATCGGGGTCTTCGGGCGCGACCTGCGCCGCATCCAGCGCGTGCCGGGTGCCGTCGCGAACCCGGTCTTCGCGCCAGGCAATCTGCGCCGCCACGAGGTGCGCGGCGGCGCCGTCCTCCGTCGTGCGCATCGCCGCCAGCAGCTCGCGCGCGGCGCCCATCTCGCCGCGAACCAGATGCGCCTGGGCACGGCGCCACAAAGGATTGGAAGCGAGCTTGCGGGCTGTTGAGACGGCCGCCATTACAACAGCGCGATTTCGGCGATCGCGTCGAAGCGCGCCTTGATCCGCGCCAACAGCGCAATGCGGTTCGCACGCAGCGCGGGATCTTCGGTCATCACCATCACGCCGTCGAAGAAGGCATCGACGGGTGCCTGCAACTGTGCGAGACGCGAGAGCGCGCCGGCGTAGTCGCGTTCCGCCACCGCCCCTTCGAGGCGCGGCGCATTGTCGCTGCGGGCGGCGTCCAGCGCCCGTGCAAGCGCCTGCTCGGCGGGTTCGCACAGGAGGGCTGGATCCAGCTCCCGCTGCGCGGCGGATCCCGCGTCGATGCCTTCCTTGCGCAGGATGTTGGCCACGCGCTTGTTGGCCGCGGCAAGTTTCTCCGCCTCGGGTTGCCGCGCGAAAGACGAGACCGCACGCAGGCGGCGATCGAAATCGACGAGGCTGGCGGGCTGCACCGCCGCCACGGCCTCGAACTGTTGCGGCGTGAAACCTTGTTCCGTGTAGTAGCCGCGCAGGCGGTCGAGGATGAAATCACGAAGGTCCTCGGCGAGTGCGCTGCGTAGCGGGGCATCCGGACCCTCACCCCCGGCCGCTTTCCCGGCGGGAGAGGGGCGAAAGGCCGGATCGGGAATTTCCGCCAGCGCGTCTTTCAACAGCACCGCGAAATCGAGATCCAGTCCGCCTTCGATCAACGTGCGCGCCAGGCCAAGTGCCGCGCGCCGCAGTGCGAATGGATCCTTGTTGCCGGTGGGCTTCATGCCGACCGCGAAAATGCCCGCCAGCGTATCCAGTTTGTCGGCCAGGGATACGCACTGCGCCAACGTGCCTTCGGCAATGCCGTCACCTGCGTGGCGTGGCCGGTAGAACTCGTCCAGCGCGCTCGCCACCACGGCGGGTTCGCCTTGCGCCGCCGCGTAATGACGCCCCATCACGCCCTGCAATTCGGGGAACTCGCCGACCATCCGGGTCAGCAGATCGCAGCGCGACAAACCGGCGGCGTGCGCGGCCTGTGCGGCATCGACGTCGATGCCTTGCGCGAACAATCGCTCGGCGATCGCGCTGGCCAGCTCCGCCACGCGCACGGTCTTGTCCCACAGGCTGCC
>Ga0164242_10008084_pt1 | contig 11432 bp, 10 predicted proteins | sample OricomgcompostMG_FD_108783 | JGI IMG/M metagenome (GOLD analysis project Ga0164242, IMG submission 108783) | Miracle-Growth compost microbial communities from Emeryville, California, USA - Original compost - Miracle growth compost (MG) ...
GCCTTCATCCACACGAGCGACATCAGGGCGCGCATCAACCGGATATTCGGAGCCGACATGAAGTTCGACGTCATCATAGGCAACCCGCCATACCAGCTGGCGGATGGCGGGGGTGAAGGCTCGAGTGCTTCACCGCTTTACCACCGGTTCGTAGACGCAGCGAAAGGCCTGGAACCCTCAGAGCTCCTCATGGTGGTGCCGGCGCGTTGGTACTCGGGTGGAAAAGGACTGGACGAGTTCCGAGAGTCCATGCTCGGTGATGGCGGGCTCGCAGAAGTACACGACTTCCCCGAGACGGACCTCGTCTTTCCCGGCGTGAATATCCGCGGTGGCGTGTGTTACTTCAGATGGACCCCCGCCCAGACGAATCAGACTCGGGTTGTCAACTACCGCAAGGACGGTCGTCGAATCGAAGCTGTCCGGCCGCCGCGGATCGAAGGCATATCGACTTTTGTTCGATACAACGAGTCTGTCTCGATATTGAACAAGGTGCAGGCGTTTGGCGAGGCGACGTTCGACAAGCGCGTTCAGTCAAGGAATCCGTTCGGGATCGGTTCGAATTTCTCAGCCTTCTCGACGACAGCTAGCTCGGAGAAGTCGGTGCTGCTCTTCCGTAGCCGTCGTGGTGAGTCGAAGGATCGTGAGGTTTATATCTCGATGGACCAGGTCCTCAGCAACCGCGACTTCGTGCACAAGCGCAAAGTGCTCGTCTCGAAAGCGAGCCCGGGCGGTGATGAGTATCCGCATTTGGTTCTTGGGCAGCCTTTCTTGGCGCCGGAAGGATCGGCATCGACAGAGACGTATCTCATCGCGTGCTTTCCGGATTCTGATCAAGAAGCGGAAAACATTATTCAGTACATGCGCACGTCGTTCTTCAGATTCTTGGTTTCACTGATCAAGAACACCCAGAACATTTCCCGATCGTCATTTGGCTTCGTACCGGTGCAGGACTTCTCTCGACCTTGGAATGATGCCGATCTTTATGCCAAATACGCGATCTCGGCAGACGAGCAGACTTTCATCAACAGCCTGGTGAAGCCGATGGGGCTGCACCAAGCAGCCGGAGTCGCAGATGTCTAGGCCCATCGAGGACCTGCTCCCCGCAAAACCCGAATCGCCGCTGCGCATCTATGCCTACGAGATCCACGACGAGGCACACGCCGGGCTGCTCAAGGTCGGCCAGACGACGCAGGACGTGAAGACCCGCGTCGCACAGCAACTCAAGACCGCCGCGATCGAGAACTTCACGATCGTGCTCGATGAGCTGGCGGTGCGCGACGACGGCAGCTTCTTCCGCGACCACGATGTGCGCAACCGGCTCAAGCAGAAGCACTTCGAGAACCCGCAGCTCGAGTGGATGCGTTGCTCGGTCGCCGACGTGCATTCCGCGATCAACGAGTTGCGCACGGGGGCGAGCTTCGCAGCATCGCGGGATCAGAGCTTCCCCATGCGCAAGGAGCAGGCGGACGCGGTCGAGATGACCCTCGACTACTTCGCATCGGTCAGGGCTGAAAGCGAAGATGCGGTTCCCGAGTTCCTCTGGAACGCCAAGATGCGCTTCGGCAAGACCTTCACGACCTACCAGCTGGCCAAGCGCATGGGTGCCAGGCGCGTCCTCGTCATCACGTTCAAGCCCGCCGTCGAGGATGCCTGGCAGAACGACCTCGAATCGCACGTCGACTTCGAGGGGTGGCAGTACATCTCACGTCAGAGCGGCGGCGACCCGGCATCCGCAGACCCCGATCGCCCACTTGTGTTCTTCGGCTCTTTCCAAGACCTGCTCGGCAAAGACTCCGCCGGAAACTTCAAAGCGAAGCACAAATGGCTCACCGAGGAGAAGTGGGATCTCGTCGTCTTCGACGAGTACCACTTCGGCGCCTGGCGTGACACGGCCAAGGAACTCTTCGAGGGCGAAGATGACGCGGCGCGCAAGAAGGAGACCGAGAACGAGTTCGGCCAGAACCTCGAGGTGTTCGCCGAGCAGCTCGAAGAGCTGAGCAGCGACGAGGACAGCTTCGTGCCGATCTGGGCGAACGCGTACCTGTATCTGTCGGGCACTCCGTTCAAGGCGCTGTCGACCGGGCGGTTCATCGAAGAGCAGATCTTCAACTGGACCTACACCGACGAGCAGCGTGCAAAGGCCGAGTTCGCGGCGGCGCATCCGGACAAGCTGAACCCGTACGGCGCGCTGCCCGAGATGCGTCTGCTGACCTATCAGATGCCCGAAGATCTCGTCTCGGTCGCCCACGGCGGCGAGTTCGACGAGTTCGATCTCAATGCTTTCTTCGAGGCCACGGGCGAAGGCGCCGACGCTGAGTTCGTGCACAAGGACGAGGTGCAGAAGTGGCTCAACCTCATCCGCGGCAACCACCAGCTCACGAACCTCGATGCGCTCAAGACCGGCGAGAAGCCGCCGCTGCCGTACTCCGACACGCGTCTGCTCCCCTACCTGCAGCACTCGATCTGGATGCTGCCCCGGCAGGCCTCGTGCGCCGCGATGGAGAAGCTGCTCGCGGCCCCGCAGAACGCCTGGTGGCACGACTACACCGTCGTGAACGTCTCGGCGAAGGGCGTGGGCATCGGGCTGGATGCTTTGCCGCCCGTGCGCAAGGCGATCGGCAACGGCATCCACACCAAGACCATCACTCTCACCGTCGGGAAGCTGACGACCGGTGTGACCGTGGCGCAGTGGTCGTCGATCCTCATGCTGCGCAACCTCAAGTCGCCGGAGACGTACTTCCAGGCGGCGTTCCGCGTGCAGTCGCCGTGGTCGATCAAAAACCCCAACGGCGATGACCCGAATGAGGAAAGCGTCCTCAAGCCGGTCTGCTTCGTGTTCGACTTCGCACCGACGCGCGCACTGCGACAGATCGCCGACTACGGCACCGGTCTCTCCCCGACGGAGACGAATCCTGAGAAGGCGGTCGGCGAGCTCGTGAACTTCCTGCCGGTACTCGCCTACGACGGGGCGCACATGACGCAGGTCGATGCTGGCGGCATCCTCGACATCGCCATGTCTGGTACCTCGGCGACCTTGCTCGCGCGCAAGTGGGAATCCGCGATCCTCGTCAATGTCGACAACGCGACGCTGAAGAAGATCATGGACAGCGACGACGCGATGAACGCGGTCATGAACATCGAGGGCTTCCGCGCGCTGGGATCGGCGGTCTTCGAGACGGTCGTGAACAAGTCCGAGGCCGTCAAGGAGGCGAAGCGCGAGAAGGGCGAGCGCCTCACTCCGAATGAGAAGAAGGAACTCACGCAGGAGGAGAAGGAGTACAAGTCCAAGCGCAAGCAGATCCAGGAGAAGCTGATCAAGTTCGCGACGCGCATCCCCGCGTTCATGTACCTGACCGACTTTCGCGAGAACACGCTCAAGGACGTGATCACGAAGCTCGAACCCGATCTGTTCAAAGCAGTCACCGGCCTCACCGTCGCCGACTTCGACCTGCTCGTCTCGCTCGGGGTGTTCAACGCGGGGCACATGAACCAGGCGGTGTTCGCGTTCCGTCGCTACGAGGATGCGTCGCTGAAATACACCGGCATCGACTCGCACCAGGGCCTACGGCAGGTCGGCCTCTTCGATACGGTCACGGCGCTGGAGGCGACGGCCTGATCGCGCGTCGCCGAGGCGTCGCTCATCATGCCCAAGGCCGTGGGGTCATAATCCGAACCTCGTCTGTTATGACTTAGAGCTTCAGCCGCAACGGAAAGGCCAGCCGTGCCCGACACCACCACGCCTGTATTCGACGCCGTCCTCGCCCGCCGCTCGTACTCGAAGGTCACCTCCGAGACCCCGTCGACCGCTGAGGTCGAGCGCCTGCTCGAGGCTGCCGCGACCATGCCCGACCATGCCGGTCTCGCGCCGTGGCGCGTGATCGAGCTGCGCGGCGCGGCCCGCGAGCGGCTGGGCGCGGCACTTGCAGCGGCGGCAGAAGCTGCTGGTGCGGATGCCGGCGCCGCGGCATCCCAGCGCACCAAGCCCCTGCGCGCCGAGCTGCTGCTCGCGGTCGTCGCGAGCTACCGCGAAAGCCCCAAGGCCGAGCGCTGGGAGCAGGACGCGGCCGCCGCCGGAGTCGCCCACGTGCTGACCCTCCTGCTCGACGACGCCGGCTGGGGCGCGATGTGGCGCACCGGGCCGTACACGCGTACGTCCGAGGTCGCCGCCGTGCACGGTCTGACCGCGAACGAGGCGCTCCTGGGCTGGATCTACGTCGGAGGCCGCCCCGACGGCATCCGCCGCGAGCGCCATGCGACGGTCGACTTGGCCGAGCGCCATATCGTCCTCGGCGAATAAACCACCCGTCGCAGGCGTTTCCGAGGTTGGACGAGAGGATGTACCCATGCCCACCGTTGAACTGACCACCGAGAACTTCGAGCAGACCGTCCTCGGCGACGGCATCGTGATCGTCGACTTCTGGGCCGACTGGTGCGGGCCGTGCAAGATGTTCGCGCCCGTCTTCGAGAAGAGCGCCGATGCGAACCCCGACGTCGTGCACGGCAAGCTCGACACCGAGGCGCACCAGCAGCTGGCATCCGCGCTCGAGATCCAGGCGATCCCGACGCTCATGGTGTTCCGCGACGGCATCGGCCTGTTCCGCCAGGCGGGCGCCCTGCCCGCGCCGGCCCTGGCCGACATCGTCGAGCAGGCGCGCGCCCTCGACATGGACACCGTCCGCGCCGAGATCGCGCAGCAGCAGGCGGGCGCGCAGCCCGAGTAACGCCTCAGATGCGGATGTCTCGGCCGAGGCATCCGCACGACGAAGGCCCCCGAGCGAACCTCGGGGGCCTTCGCCGTCTCGTGTGACCTAGAGCGCAGCGAGCCAGTCGCCGTAAGAGCCCTCGAAGAGCTTTGCGCCCTCGACCGGCACGATGGCGCCCTTGTCGATGACGGCGCCGAAGTACGGGTTCTCGTGCTTCTCGATGACGACACGGCTGTCGCCCTTCGCGTCGAGGAAGCGCTGCACGTACTCGGCGAGAGGGAAGGCCTCGGGGCCGGCCACCTCGATGTCGCCGGCGGCGTCGTGCGCGGCGGCGCGGGCGACCGCGGTCGCGACATCGTCGGCGGCGATGGGCTGGACGAGCCCGTCGGAGACGAGGATCTCGTCGCCCTGCGTGCCGGTGAAGACGACAGCCTGCACGAACTCGTGGAACTGCGTCGCGTGCACGAGCGTGTAGTCGAGGCCGGACTCGCGGATCAGCTTCTCCTGCGCGGCCCTGCCGTGGAAGTAGCCGATCTCGTTCGGGCGGTTCGTGCCGACGATCGTCAGCGCGACGTGCTTCGTGACGCCGGCTGCCTTCGCAGCGGCGAGCTGGTTGGCCGTCGACTTCGTGAAGAAGTCGAGCACCTCGTCGTCCTTGTAGGACGGCGCCTGCGTCGTGTCGACGACGACATGGGCGCCGGCGAACGCGTCCTCCAGGCCTTCGCCCGTGTACGAGTTGACCCCGTCGCGCCGCGAGGCGGAGACGGCTTCGTGTCCGTGCGCGATGAGCTTCTCCACTACCCGCGCCCCTACGTTCCCGGTACCGCCGACGACCACAATCTTCATGACCAGCCTCTTCGCTTCGTTGTCTGAAGCGGTGCCGTGCGCACCGCCGTCAGCTACGACAGCGCGGGCTCGCGTGTTGTGACAGAGGCGGATGCAAGCCGGCATTCACCCCGCGGGGCGCCCTGCAGTGCGAGCGCGCCCCGCCGCCCGGCTCGTCACTCGGGCTCGTGCGCCTCGAACCGCGCCCCGCCCCCGTGCGCCTCGAACCGCGCCCCGTCCGCGCGCATCTCGTCGACCTGCGCCGTGAGTGCCTCATCTTCGGCGACCCGCGCGCGGAATGCGGCGACGGCCCGCGGATTCATCGGCGCGTGCCGGCCGCGCAGCCGACACGGACGGTCGTGCTCGTCGAACACCTCGACCTCGAAGGCGTCGCCGAGCTCGTCGCTGAGCCGCCGCGCCAGGTCGAGGCCGGCTTCGGCATGAGCGAGCCGTGCGGCCGGCGACGGCCACTCCAGATCGGGGCCGAGCGCGTCGTAGTACGCGGTCTCCCATCGCCGCATCGCGGCGGCGAGCTCGTCTCCGATCTCGGCTTCCGCATAGTCGACGGGCCCGCCGACGAACCACAGCACGGTCCCGGCATAGTCGGGGAACACCCGCACGACCGAGCGCAGGTATCGGCTGTTCTCGTCCGAGCTCTGCTGGCTCCCGTTCCTCATGCCTGCCTCCGCTCGTCTCGGCTCAGTCTCGGGTCACCCGGCGCCGAGCGCGAGCCCCTGCTCGAGATCGAGCAGCAGCCGCTTCCGCTCGAGGCCTCCGGCGTAGCCCGTGAGGCTGCCGTTCGAGCCGAGCACGCGGTGGCAGCCGACGATGATGCTGATCGGGTTGTGCCCGACCGAGTAGCCGACCCGCCTGGCGAGCTTCGCGTCGCCGAGCTCGCGTGCGATCGCGCCGTAGGTCGTCGTGGATCCGTGGGGCAGCCCTTCGAGGATCTCCCACACGCGCACGTCGAAGCCGCTGCCGTTCCCGCGGTGCGGCACGTCGAAGGCGGTGCGCTCGCCGGCCAAATACTCGACAAGCTCTGCGGATGCCTGAGCCAGCAGCGCGTCGTCGGCGGGGTCCACGCGCTCGCCGATCGTCCCCTCGGCGGGCGGGTGCCAGTGCTCGGGGAAGTACACGCCGCTCAGCTCCGCTCCGTCGGCGACGAGCAGCAGCTCGCCGATCGAGGTGGCCGCGTAGCCGTGCCGCACGCCGCCCGAACCGATGCCGTCCATGCCTTCACAGTACGGCGGCTGGAGTGCCGGGCACCGGCGGGAATCGGCCGCGGATGGCCGTCCTTGTGGATCGCCTGGGAAAGATTGTGCACAACTGAATCGCGTGCAATGGTAATCAGGTGAGTGCGATCGACGAGATGCTGTGCTTCTCGCTCTATGCGGCGAGCCGGGCCACGACGCAGGCGTACCGTCCGTTGCTCGAGCCGTTCGGGCTGACCTACCCGCAGTACCTTGTCCTCGTCCTGCTGTGGGAGCGCGACGGCCGCACGGTCAGCGAGCTCGGCCAGAGCCTCGAGCTCGACTCGGGCACACTCTCGCCGCTGCTGCGCCGCATGACCGACGCCGGCATCGTCGTTCGGGCGCGCAGCGCCGGCGACGAGCGCGTGGTCGTCGTCTCGCTGACCGACCGCGGCCGGGCGCTGCGTGCAGACCTCGCGCACGTCCCCGCCTGCATCGCTGCGGGCACTGGGCTGACGCGCGAGCGCGCCGACGAGCTCATCGACACCCTGCGCCGCTTCACCGCGGACATGCATGCTTCCGCCGACGCGACCCGCGCCGCGGACACCACGAGCGGTTCGCCACGAGCAGCCGCCGCCACCGACAACGAAAGGGTTCACGCATGAGCGCGCTCTACACCGCAGAGGCACTGTCGACCGGAGCGGGCCGCGACGGCCACGTCTCCACCGTCGACGGCCGCATCGACTTCGACATGGCCATCCCGAAGGAGATGGGCGGCTCGGGCAACGGCGCGAACCCCGAGCAGCTCTTCGCCGCCGGCTACGCGGCCTGCTTCCACTCGGCGCTGCAGGCGGTCGCCCGCGCGCAGAAGCTCTCGATCCACGACACGAGCGTCGGCAGCCGCGTCTCGATCGACTCGAACGGCGAGGGCGGCTTCCAGCTGGCCGTGCACCTCGAGGTCGTCATCCCCGAGCTCGACCACGACCAGGCTCAGGCCCTGGCCGACGCCGCGCACCAGGTCTGCCCCTACTCGAACGCGACCCGCGGCAACATCGAGGTGACGATCTCGGTCTCCGACGACTGAGCCCGGCTGATCCCAGGCAGTCGAATGGCCCGTGTTCCGTGAGGACACGGGCCATTCGGGTCTTACCTTCTTGCCGCAGGATGGGCACATGAGCGCCGAACTGATCAGCAAGCAGACCGCGAAGGATGTCGTGGCCGCCGTCGCAGCCCTGCGCGCCGCCGTCGAGGCCCGCGGCATCACGGTCTCCGCGGTGATCGACCATGCGGAAGCGGCTCGCGGCGCCGGCCTGAGCCTGCCCGGCGAGACGGTGGTGATCTTCGGCAACCCGTCGGTCGGAACCGCGGTCATGGCCGCCGATGCGCGCGCCGGCCTGGACCTTCCGCTCCGCGTCCTGGTCCGCGAGGTCGACGGCGGCTCGGAGCTCGTCTACCGCGACCCGCGAGCGCTCGCCCGGGACTTCGACCTGGCGGCGGCGGATGCCACGCTCGCCACCCTGTCGAAGGTGCTCGACGCCGTCACGGACGAGGCCGTCGCGTAGCCTCCGCATCGCCCCGTCACTTCTGGCGCCAAAACGCGGTTCCTGGAGCCAGAAGCGACGGCGCGACAGCGCGCCCCCGCACACGCGCCGGGGTGCAGGCATCCGCAACAACAAGAAAAGCCCCCGGCTAACCGGGGGCTTTCTCGAAGTGTGGCTCCGACGGGCGTCGATCCCGTGACCTCACGATTTTCAGTCGTGCGCTCTACCAACTGAGCTACAGAGCCGAACCGGCAACAAATGCGCCGCTTCTGGAAGAAAAGCCCTACCTCTCGATAGGGCTTTTCGACTTCCGCGACCCTGACGGGACTTGAACCCGCGACCTCCGCCGTGACAGGGCGGCACGCTAACCAACTGCGCTACAGGGCCATGTGTTGTTTTGTGTTTTGGTGGTCGTGGTGACCCCAACGGGATTCGAACCCGTGCTACCGCCGTGAAAGGGCGGCGTCCTAGGCCACTAAACGATGGGGCCGTCTCGCGGTTTTCACCGGATGACTACCGAGAAGTAAGCATACGTGACGCCTTCGAGTGTTCCAAATCGGGGCCGCCGGGTCCGGGATTCCGGGCGTGTTCAGCGTTGCGGATGCCACCTCGCCGGTTAGGTTCGAGCAGGCGTGCACCCCCGCGCCACGGCACCAAGGAGGCATCCACCGTGCGGCAACTGAAGCGCTCGGGCGCCCCCACAGCACGCGCAGCCCGGCTGATGACGGCGGCCGCGGCATCCGCAGCGCTGATCGTCGGCTCGCTGACGCTCGCCCCCACGACGGCGCTCGCCGTTTCGTACCCGACCTGGAACGACGTCCAGAAGGCGAAGCAGAACCAGGCGTCGACGCAGGCGCAGGTCACCCAGGTGCAGGGCCTGGTGAAGAGTCTGCAGGCCGCCTCGCAGCAGGCCGAGGCGCAGGCCACGGCGGCGGGCGCCGCGATGCAGAAGGCGCAGTCCGACTTCTTCCTCGCCGATCAGAAGTACCAGAGCCTCAAGGAGCAGGCGGATGACGCGGCCAAGACGGCCGACGACGCGAGCACCCGCGCCGGCCGGGTCGCCGCGCAGCTCTACCGCTCGGGCGGCCACAACCTGACGATGTCGCTGCTGTTCGCGAGCTCGAAGGGCAGCACGACGGACCCGTCCGACCTGCTCAGCGATCTCGGCAGCATGTCGAAGCTCACCGAGTCGACGTCCGCCCTGTGGTCGCAGGCCGATCAGGCCAAGAACGTGGCGGCGGCGGCATCCGCACAGGCCAAGTCGGCGCTCGACGAGCGCAGCAAGCTGCAGCAGCAGGCGCAGGCCGCGTTCGCGGCGGCGACCGCGGCGTCGGAGGCGGCCGATCAGGCCGTCGCCGACGAGCAGGCGCACAGCGACACCCTGAACTCGATGCTCGCCGCCCTCAAGGACAAGACCACCGCGACCGTCGCCGGCTACCAGACGGGCGTGCGCGTGCGCGCCGAGCAGGAGCGCCAGCGCAAGCTCGCCGCCGCCCGCGCCGCCGCGGCCGCCGCGGCGAAGGCGAACCAGATCTCGGCCTCGGGCTGGGTCGCGCCCGTCCACGGCTGGATCACCGCCGGCTTCGGCCCGCGCCCGGCCCCGTGCGCCGGCTGCACCAGCTGGCACGAGGGCGTCGACATCGCCATGGCCTCCGGCTCTCCGACGCGCGCCGCCCACGCGGGCACGGTCGTCTACGCCGGCTGGTACGGCGACTACGGCAACTTCATCCTGATCGACGACGGCGACGGCATGTCGACCGCCTACGGCCACAACATCGCGGGCGGCATCGTCGTGCACGTCGGCCAGCACGTCCAGGCGGGGCAGGTGGTCGGCCACGTAGGCTCGACCGGACACTCGACCGGCCCGCACCTGCACTTCGAGGTGCGTCGCAACGGCGTGCAGATCAACCCCATCACCTGGATGGCCCAACACGGAGCGACCCTATGAGCGAACATGACGGCTCGAGCTTCCGGCGCCCGCCGGCAGTCATCGTCAGCGCGGCGGCCATCGGCGTCGTGACGGCGTCGATCGCGGCGATCGTCCACCCCGTCGCCGCGGATGCCGCGAAGCCGAAGTACCCCTCGTGGAACGACGTGCAGCAGGCGAAGTCGAATGTCGCCGAGCAGCAGAAGATGGTCGACCAGATCAGCGGGCTCGTCAACGAGCTGCAGGCGAACGCGACCACCGCAGGCATCCAGTCCGAGATCGCGACCGAGGCGTTCCACCAGGCGCAGGCCGACCTCGATGACGCCAAGCAGCAGGCCGACGACCTGCAGAAGCAGGCGGATGCCGCGCAGAAGACCGCGCAGACCTCCTCGGTGCGCGCGGGCTTGCTCGCCTCGCACCTCATGCGCAGCGCCGGAACCGACGGCTCGCTCAACCTGCTGCTGCAGGGCGGCAACGGCGGCGCCGCCGACCGTCTCCTCTACCAGCTCGGCACGATGAGCCAGCTCACCGAGCAGTCCCGCCGCATCTACAACCAGGCGATCACCGACCGCAACGCGGCGCAGTCGTTCGCGGAGCAGGCGAAGGCCGCCCAGAAGGTGCGCAAGCAGGCTGCGGATGCCGCGCAGCAGGCCTCCGAGTCGGCTCAGGCCGCCGCGGCCGCCGCTCAGGCCGCCGTCACGACCCAGCAGCAGAAGCAGGGCGAGCTCACGGCCCAGCTCGCGTCGCTCAAGAACGAGTCGCTGCAGGTCGCACAGCAGTACGTCGCCGGCCAGCAGGCCATCGCCGCGCAGAAGGCTGCGGAGGCCGCGGCGAAGAAGGCGGCCGAGGAAGCCGCGGCGAAGGCGGCTGCCGCGAAGGCGGCCGCGGACAAGGCCGCTGCCGACAAGGCCGCGCGCGACAAGGCCGCGGCGGACAAGGCTGCCGCCGACAAGGCCGCTGCAGATGCGGCGGCTGCCGCGGCGGCGCAGCACCCGTCCTCGGGTTCGAGCTCGGGCGGGGCATCCGCACCCAGTAAGCCCTCGGCCCCGTCGGCACCCTCTGCGCCCTCGGCCCCGAGCAAGCCGTCTGCCCCGGCGGCGCCCGTCTCGAGCGGCCAGCCGAACCAGGCGATCGTCAACGCCGTCATCGCGTATGCGCGCGCCCAGATCGGCAAGCCGTACGTGTGGGACGGCGCCGGCCCCGGCGGCTTCGACTGCTCGGGCCTCACGATGATGGCCTACGCCTA
>Ga0164242_10008085_pt1 | contig 11432 bp, 12 predicted proteins | sample OricomgcompostMG_FD_108783 | JGI IMG/M metagenome (GOLD analysis project Ga0164242, IMG submission 108783) | Miracle-Growth compost microbial communities from Emeryville, California, USA - Original compost - Miracle growth compost (MG) ...
CGAGGGCGGGCGCTTCAGGGTCGCGCCCGCCCTCGTCCCGTTTGCACCAAGAGTGTCCTGCAATCACATTCCGACCGGTCCGCCACAGCTACGTTCCGGCCTGACGGAATCAGTGTAACGAATAGATAACGGAAACGACGCCGTTCATTGTGACGTCTTGGTGAACTTTGAGGTTCGGCGTGAAGGCCGATCAGCCGCGGCGAAGTGCGCCCGGAATGAGTCGAGGGTCGACCGCCGAAGCGATCGACCCTCGTCCCGTTGCACCAAGAGTGTCCTGCAATCACATTCACCCGGAGGCCCCACAGCTAAGGCGCCGAGCACTCACGAATCTATAACGAACGGATAACGCGAGCAATGCGACAAGCTGTGAATCCGCTCCAAGGAACTCGGGCACCGGCGCTCGACTAGCGTCGGAGCGTGACGCGTCCGGCACCGCTCGACCTCCCGCGCATCGATGGCCGCCGGATCGTCGTGACCGGCGGTGCGGCCGGGATGGGCTACTTCGTGAGCGAGCGTCTCGCCGGCCTCGGAGCTCGCGTCACGATCGCGGCGCGGAATGCGGAGCGGGCCGAGCGGGCGGTCGCCTCGATCCGGGCGATCCAGCCCGATGCCGCGATCGGATTCGTCCGCCTCGATCTCGCGAGCCTCGCCTCCGCGCGGGATGCCGCGAGCGCCATCGCCGACGCCGGGCCGGTCGATGGCCTCGTCGCGAATGCGGGCGTGCTGCCCTGGGAGCGGGCGGGCGATACCGAGGACGGCTTCGAGGCGGTCTTCGGCACGAACCAGCTCGGGCACTTCGCGCTCGCCGCGCGACTGTGGCCCTCGTTCACCTCGGATGCCGTGCTCGTCGCGCTCGGCTCCGTGACGCATCGCGGGCAGCGGCTCGATTTCGCCGATCTCGAGTCGCGAGAGGTGAACCGCGCCCGGCGCTACGGCCGCTCGAAGCTCGCCGTCATGACGACCGCGGTCGAGCTCTCGCGCCGGATCCGCAGCGCCGGGCTCGAACAGCGCTCGGTCATCGCCCATCCCGGCTATGCGAGCGGCGCTCTCGATCCCGTTCGGCCCGGCATCGCCGGCGAGCGCCGGAGCGCGGCGACACTCGGGAACGCGGCGTTCCGGGGCATCATCCGCGGCTGGGCGAACTCGAAGCAGGAGGGCGCCGAGATCATCGCGGCCGCGACCGTCGTCGGCACCGACGGCGAGTGCTGGGGGCCGGAGGGCGGCGCGTTGGGCCTCAAGGGACGACCGCGGACCGAGCCGCTGGCCGGAGTCGTGCTGGACCCCGAGGCCGGGCGTCGCCTCTGGGCCGCATCGGAGGAGCTCACGGGTGTGGAATGGGCGGTCAGCCCGAGGCGTTAGTCCGAGCGTACGATGCCACGGCGACCCGGCGATGGCCGGCGCCACGGCGAGGAAGGGACCCCATGGCCGACATTCGCATGCTCGATCTGACCGATATCAGCGCACCGGCGGGGGACGTCTGCGGACCGGACGGCTGCGGGCCGGACTGCTGCGGCACGGCCGCCGCGGACCCGGCCGCCATCGACCTCGGCACGACCCGGACGCTCCCGGTCGACACCGCCGCGACGACCGAGCTCGGCGTGACGGGCATGACCTGCGGCCACTGCGTCGCCGCCGTCACCGAGGAGCTCTCGGCGATCCCCGGTGTCGGCTCGGTCGACGTCGCGCTCGTGCCCGGCGGCGTCTCGACGGTCACGGTCGCCAGCGAGGCGCCCCTCGGTGAGGACGCGGTCCGCGCCGCGATCGAAGAGGCCGGCTACGCCCTCGCGTGACCCCGACGGGGCCGTCTCGCCGGCGCCGCCGTCCCAGCGGCCGAGCGCCGGTCAGGACGTCGATCTCGACATCGGCGGGATGACCTGCGCCTCCTGCGTCGCGCGCGTCGAGAAGTCGCTCAACCGGATTCCCGGCGTCGCCGCCTCCGTCAACCTCGCTACGGAGCGCGCCCGGATCCGCACGCCCGACGGCATCCCCGTCGAGGATCTCATCAAGGCCGTCGAGGGCGCCGGGTACACCGCGAAGGTGCGACCGGAGGTTCGTCACGACCACATGCACATGGACAGCGCCGCGTCGCTGCGGCGCCGCTTCCTCGTCTCGCTGCCGTTCGCGGTCGTCGTGTTCGCGCTCGCGATGGTCATGCCGCTCCAGTTCCCCGGCTGGCAGTGGGTCTCGCTCGTCGCGGCGCTCCCTGTCGTGACGTGGGCCGCGTGGCCGTTCCACCGGGGCGCGTGGAACGAGGTCCGCCACGGCGGCGCCGGGATGGACACGCTCGTCTCGCTCGGCGTGAGCGTCGCGTTCGTCTGGTCGGTGGTCGCCACGGCGGTCCCTGAGCGGACCGCAGGGACGAAGGGCGGCGCCGACGTCTACTTCGAGGTCGCGACCACGGTGACGCTCCTCATCCTCCTCGGCCGCTGGATCGAGGCGCGCGCCCGACGGAGCGCCGGCACCGCACTGCGCGCACTCCTCGAGCTCGGCGCGCCGGATGCGGCGCTCGTCGAGGGCGAGGCCGAGCGCCGCGTGCCCGTGAGCGCGCTGAGACCCGGCGACATCGTCCGCGTCCGGCCCGGCGAGCGGATTCCCGCCGACGGCGTCGTGCGGGAGGGCGCCTCCTCCGTCGATGCGTCGATGCTCACGGGGGAGTCGGTCCCCGTGGACGTCGGGCCGGGCGCCGAGGTCGCCGGTGCGACGGTGAATGCGAACGGCTCGCTCCTCGTCGAGGTCGCCAAGGTGGGCGCCGACACGGAGCTCGCGCGGATCGCCCGGCTCGTCGAGGACGCGCAGACGGGCAAGTCCTCGACGCAGCGGCTCGCGGACCGCATCTCGTCGGTGTTCGTGCCGATCGTCATCGCGATCGCGGTGCTCGCCTTCGTCGGCTGGCTCGTCCTCGGCCACGATCTCGCGCGGGCGATCGAGATCGGCGTCGCGGCGCTCATCATCGCGTGCCCGTGCGCGCTCGGCCTCGCGACCCCGGTCGCGATCCTCGTCGGCACGACGCGCGGCTCGCAGCTCGGCATCCTCGTGGGCGGCCCCGAGGCGCTCGAGCGGACGCGACGGATCGACACGGTCCTGCTCGACAAGACGGGCACGCTCACACAGGGCCGGATGCGGGTCACGCGCATCGTCCCGGCGACCGGCGACGAGACGGCGCTGGTCGAGCTCGCGGCGGCGGCGGAGCGCGGCTCGGAGCACCCGATCGCGCGGGCGATCGTCGAGCATGCCGCGAAGGTCGGCCGGGTCCCCGTCGCCGAGGCCTTCGTCGCCGACGCCGGCTTCGGCGTCACGGCGACGATCTACGGTCGCGAGGTCCGGGTCGGACGCGCCGCGTGGATCGCGGACGCCGCGACCGGCGGCCTGCCCGCCTCGGTGTCGGCGGCCGTCTCGGAGATCGAGCGGGCCGGCGGGACGGCCGTCGTCGTCGCGGCCGCGGGCTCGGTCATCGGCGTGATCGGCATCTCGGATGAGCTGAAGGACGGCGCGGCGGAGAGCGTCGCGGCGCTCGAGGCGCTCGGCATCCGACCGGTGCTCCTCACCGGCGACAACGCGGGCGCGGCCGCTGCCGTCGCCGCCGCGGTCGGCATCGAGGATGTGCGCGCCGGTGTGGATCCTTCCGGGAAGGTCGAGGCGGTCGCGTCGCTGCGGGACGACGGGCATGCGGTCGCCATGGTCGGCGACGGGGTCAACGATGCGGCCGCGCTCGCGGAGGCGGACCTCGGCATCGCGATGGGCGGCGGCACGGACGCGGCCGCGGCGGCCTCCGACATCACGCTCGTCGGCGGCGATCCGCGACGCATCGCGGATGCGGTCCGGCTCTCCCGTCGGACCCTCGGGATCATCAAGGGGAACCTCTTCTGGGCGTTCATCTACAACGTGATCGCGATCCCGGTCGCGGTCGTGGGCCTCCTGAACCCGATGATCGGCGCGGCGACGATGGCCTTCAGCTCCGTCTTCGTCGTCCTGAACTCGCTGCGACTGCGCTCCTTCAAGTAGCCCTTGCATCGCAAGGAAAAGAATTCTAATCTTGCATCGCAAGGTTAGGAGACAGTGGTGGCGACGGACGATGAACAGGCGCTCGCGAACCTCCGCAAGGGGGTCGTCGAGCCGGCCCTGCTCGCGCTGCTTCGCGATCGCGAGCTCTACGGCGTCGAGCTCGCGCAGCGACTCAACGCGCTGGGGCTCATCGCCGGCGAGGGCAGCCTCTATCCGCTGCTCGCGCGGCTCCGCGCCGCCGGACTCGTCGCCTACCGCACGGAGGTCGCGTCGCGCGGCCGGCCGCGGCAGTACTACTCGCTCACGGACGACGGGCGGGCGAGCCTCGATGCGTTCGCCCGGCTCTGGGCGCCGTTCAGCCGGAACGTCACCGCACTCATCGAAGGGGGAAGGGCATGAGCACCACGATCGTCCGCACCGGTCTGCCGATGGAGGCGCGCGCATTCCTCACCCGGCTCCGCCGTGCGCTCTGGCCGCTGCCGGAGGCCGATCGGCGCGAGACGCTCGACGGCGTCACCGCGCATATCGAGGACGCGCTCGGCGCCGGCGCGACGCCGGCCTCCGTACTCGTCCAGCTGGGGACGCCGGAGTCCATCGCCGATGAGGCGGCCGAGCAGTTCGAGGCGAGGACCGGACGCACCGCGAGGCCGCGACTCCTGAACCTCGCCCGCATGCTGCAGTTCCTCGCGTTCGCCTACACGCTGGTCCTAGCGCTGTGGGCGCTGTTCGGGGACGTCACGATCGGCATGCATGTCGATCAGGGTGGCGAAGTCGACCCGGCCTCGATCCGTGCCGAGACGATGTGGGACGAGCTCGCGGACGGTACCGCGTCCCCCGCGTGGGCGATTCTGCTCACGGTCGCGTTGCCGACCGTCATCACCCTCGTCGCGCTGCTCCTCACCGGCCGCGCGTGGCGGATCGGCATGCGACTCGCCTCGTACCTGCTCGCCGCATTCATCCTCTGGACCGGGATACGCGAGGGCCTGCCGTCGCTCCTCGCCGCGCTCTGGATGACCGGTCCGGCGCTCGTCCTCGAGGTCGCCGCGGCGCTCGTGCCGTATCGCGCGCGCGTGACGGCCCGGTGAAGCCTCGGATCTCGTCGAGATTCAGGTGGCCATGCACCGATGTCGGTCACATCCCGACTTCGGGTCGCATTGACCTGAATCCTGACCACGCCGTGGAATCGAGCGGGCGAGTGCGTGACTGACGCGCCGCTCCGGCCGGAAGCGGCCCGCTCGGCCCCGCGTCAGATGCGGTCGGGCGACGGGCCCGCCGGGTAGGAGATGACGACGTCCGCGTGACGGTCGAAGCGGTAGCCGCTGCCGCGTACGGTGCGGATGATCTCCTCGTAGTCGCCGAGCTTCGCGCGGAGGCGCCGGACGTGGACGTCGATCGTCCGGGCGTTCGGGACGTCCTCGCCGCTCGCATCGCCCCAGAGGCCCGTGATGATCTCCTCGCGCTCGACGGTGCGGCCCTCGCGCAGCACGAGGAAGCGGAGCAGCTCGAACTCCTTGTAGGTGAGCGCCGCGACGTCGCCGTCGATGACGACGCGCTTGCGGGAGATGTCGACGATGATGCCGGTGCGGCGCTTCGGCGTGGCGTGCTCGGGCTCGGCGCGGCGGCGGATGAGCGCCGGGTCGTGGAGGGCGGTGCGGACGACGTCGAGGTCGCGGCCGCCGGCGCCGACCGGCGCGATGGCGACGGTCGCGTGCGTCTGCGCATGCGGTGCGAGCTCGGCGACGAGCGACTTGATGCGGTCGGCGAGGAGCGCGAGCGTCACGCCGTCGGCGGCGGCGCCGGCCTCGTCGAGACCGACATAGAGGGCGAAGCCGCGCGACTCCACGTGCTTCGGTGCGGCCTCGGTCTGGGGGGCGGGGAGGGTGATGGTCATTTCGGATCCTGGGGTGCGAGTCGAATGCGTTCTACTGGGGTGGCCGAGGACCCGGATGAATGAGGGTCGGACTCGGCGCGAGAGGCTCGAGGGTTCGGGCTCAGGCGCGCATTCGACAGCGCATGCACGCCGGCACCGTCATGGTGTCGGCACCCATCGTCGCGGCGGACGGACGGGTCGTGGTGAACGCGATCATTGGGCAAGTATGACACATCACGACGCGTTATGTAGCACCGCCGATTCTGTTATGAATGCGTGATCGACGCATTCGGAGGGCGGGGCGACGAGCGCTCAGACGGTTCCGTAGAGCCGGTCGCCGGCGTCCCCGAGCCCGGGCACGATGTACCCCTTCTCGTCGAGGCGCTCGTCGACGGCGCCGAGCACGAGCGAGACGTCGCGCCCGGCCGTCGCCGCCTCGACCGCCTTGACCCCCTCGGGCGCGCCGATGAGGCAGACGGCGGTGACATCGGAGGCGCCGCGGTCGAAGAGGTACTCGAGCGTCGCGGCGAGCGATCCGCCCGTCGCGAGCATCGGGTCGAGGACGAAGATCTGCCGACCCGTGAGGTCGTCGGGCAGGCGCTTCGCGTAGGCGGTCGGCTGGAGGGTCTCCTCGTCCCGCACCATCCCGAGGAAGCCGACCTCCGCGGTCGGGATGAGCGCGGTCATCCCGTCGAGCATGCCGAGCCCGGCGCGGAGGATCGGGACGATGAGCGGCCGCGGCCACGCGATCTGGACGCCCATTGTCGCCGCGACGGGGGTGACGATCTCGACCGGCTCGACCCGGACGTTCCTCGTCGCCTCGTACGCGAGGAGCGTCACGAGCTCCCGGGCCAGCTGGCGGAACGTCGCGCTCGGCGTCGCCGTGTCGCGGAGGACGGTGAGCTTGTGGGTGATGAGCGGGTGGTCGGCGACGATCAAGCGCATGGGATCAGCTTAGGCAGGACGCGGACCCCTTGGCCGGCCGCCTCCTAGGCTGAAGCCATGCCGCGCTGGGACGAGGAGATGGCGCTCGCGCTCGACCTCGCCCGCGAGGCGTCCGCCGGGGGCGAGATCCCGGTCGGCGCGCTCGTGCTCGGGCCCGACGGGGCCGTGGTCGCACGAGGTCGCAACGCGACGGGGCGGTCCGGGAGCGACCCTTCGTCTCCCTCCGCTCGCCCAGGGGCCGACGAGACGACCGGTGATCCGACGGCGCATGCCGAGATCGTCGCGATCCGCGGCGCCGCCGACGCGCTCGGCACGTCCCGGCTCGACGGCTGCACGCTCGTCGTCACGCTCGAGCCGTGCACGATGTGTGCGGGCGCGGTCCTGCAGTCGCGGCTGTCCCGGCTCGTCTTCGGCGCCTGGGACGAGAAGGCCGGGGCGGCCGGCGGTCGGCTCGATGTCATCCGCGAATCAGGGCTTCCGCACGACGTCGAGGTCGTCGCGGGCGTGCGCGCCGACGAGTCGGTCGCGCTCCTCCGGCGGTTCTTCGAGCGACGCCGTTAGGCCGGCCCCCGGAGGGACCGGCCCGACGGTCGACGAGGTGGCCGGCTCAGCCGCGCTGCGCCGCGCGACGACGGAGCGCGAGGGCGCCGAGGCCGAGGAGCAGGAGCGTGCCGCCCGCGATCAGGGGCGTGGTGACGTCGACGCCGGTCGACGCCAGGACGGGGGCCGGCGCGACGACATCGAAGGTCGCCCGCGCGTCGACTCCGGAGACGTCGCCGATCGCGATGAGCGTGTAGGTGCCGAGGGCGAGGGCCGTCGGGTTGACGTACTGGTAGGTGACCGAGCCGTTCGTGTCGGCGACGCCCGTGTCCCCGGTCGGGCCGCCGAAGCTCGAGCCGCCGAAGGCGAAGGTGATCGTCTCCCCGGGGATGAAGCCCGTGAAGGTGGCGGTGACGCCGGCCGTGGGGTCCGCGCTGTCCGCCGGCGTGATCGTCGCGGGCGAGACGCTCGCCGTCGGTGCCGGCGTGAATCGCGTCGTCACGCTGCCCCAGGTGATCGACTGCAGGTCCGTGGTGAAGCCGGCCCCGACATAGACGCCGTAGGCGAGGATCTCGTAGTTCGGGAAGTCCGTCTCGAAGGTCGACAGGTCGACGGTGTCGCCGGCGGCGTAGTTCAGGGTGCCTGCGGCGTTGCTGATGGCCTGCGTCGTATGCCAGGTCGTGGTCTGCAGGGCCGCCGGCGTGATGTCGTCCGGCACGAGCGTGGTGAATCCCGTGCCGTGGGCGAGCGGGTTCGTGAAGAGCGAGATCTGGAAGGCAGCCGGGCCGTCGGCGATGAAGGAGGCGCTGTCGATGAGGAGGGTGAGGTCGCTGCTCGGCGTGTCGCCGTTGAGCAGCTGCTGCGTACCGGTCACGGTGAGGCCCGCGGGCCCGCTCGCGATGCTCCCCGTGGCCGGGCTCACGTCGCCCTGGAACCACTGCGTCGGATACGGCGACGTCTCGGGCACGAACTGTCCGGCCGTGACGTATTCGACCGACGGCGCGGGAGCGGCGCTCGCGGCGTCGGCGGCGGCGAGGGAGGCGACGCCGACCAGGGCGGCAGCGGCCCCGGCGGCGAGAGTTCGAGCGAGCTTCATGAGATCCGTTCCGTTCGGGACCGCGGCGGTCGTCGATCGGCCGGTCCAGGACAAAGTGCGTTCACGATCGTACCCGTCCCGTTCACGCACCGAGGACCGCGGGGCCTGCTCACCCCGCCCAGGACACCCTCAGTACTGGCGCCAGAGGATCGCGATCAGGACGTTGATGATCGCGAGGCCGCCCGCCGTGTGGAACCACGGCTGGACGCGGCCGCCGCGCCGCTGCACCACGAGGGCGACGATCGCCGCGATCAGGATGAGGAGCGCCACGGCCGCGTGGGTCCCGTACTTCGCCTGGTCGAACCACGACTCGCCCTGCACGAGCGCCCAGAGGACGATGCCCGAGACGACCTGCGTGATGGCGCCGCCGAGCAGGAGGCCGGTGCGGAAGCCGGACTTCGCGCGCATCTGCACCACGAACGTTCCGACGATCACCGCCATGCCGAGCAGATGGATGGCGAGGAAGATGGTGGTCGCGACGGACATGACGGTGCCTTTCGGTGCGGGTCAGTTCTCGGATTTGACGACGATGGCGTCGGTGAACGGAGCGGGATCCGCGTCCGGCCGGTACACGTCCGGCTCGACGTAGATGATGCGGGCGGCGGGGACGGCGGCGCGCACCGACTCCTCGACGGCGTCGATGTCGTGTGCGACATCGACGAGGGTCTTCCCGGCGGGGAATGCGAGCTTCGCGCCGACCATGAGCTCGTCGGGGCCGACGTAGAGCGTCTTCAGGTGGATGATCCGGTCGACCGCCGGGTGCCGGTCGATCGCGGTGCGGATCGCGGCGAGCTCGTCGAGGTTCGCGCCCTCCCCGACGAGCAGCGACCCCATCTCGAAGCCGAGGATGAGCGCGACCCCCACGAGGAGGACGCCGATCGCGAGCGTGCCGATGCCGTCCCACAGGCCGTTGCCGGTGAGCGCCGTGAGCCCGACCCCGAGCAGCGCGAAGGCGAGGCCGACGAGCGCGGCGAGGTCCTCGAGCATGACGACCGGGATCTCGGGCGACTTCGCGTGGCGGATGAATCCGAACCACGATTCGTCGCCCTTGAGCGGCTTCGCCTCCCGGATGGCGGTGGAGAAGCTGAACGACTCGAGCCCGATCGAGACGACGAGCACGACGAGCGGCAGCCACCACCAGTCGGGGTCGAGCGGGTGCGGCTCCCGCACCTTCTCGACGCCCTCGGTGAGGGAGAAGACGCCGCCGACGGCGAAGATCACGATGGCGACGATGAATGCGTAGACGTAGCGCTCGCGCCCGTAGCCGAACGGATGCTCGAGATCCGCGTGCTTGCGGGCCCGGCGCCGTCCGATGAGCAGCAGGACCTGATTGATCGAGTCGGCGAGCGAGTGGATCGACTCGGCGAGCATCGAGGCCGACGCGGACAGGAGGGCGGCGACGAACTTGACGACGGCGATGCCGATGTTCGCGCTCATCGCCGCGATGATCGTCCTGGTCCCGCCCTCGGCGCTCATGGCGACCAGCCTAGGCTGGCGCCATGGATCGGAACCCGCTTCCCGCGATCGCATTCATCGGCGCCGGCTCGATGGGCGGCGCGATCATCCGCGGCCTCGTCGCCGCGGGGATCGCCGTGGACGGCGGCATCCGCGCGGTCAACCGCACCGAGGCGAAGGCCGCCCCGCTCCGAGACCTGGGCGTCATGAGTCTCGCCTACGAGACCGAGGACGACGCGACCGAGCGGATCCTCAAGGGCGCCAAGCTCGTCGTCCTCGGGGTGAAGCCGGCCGGCGTCCACGACGTCCTCGATGAGATCCGCGACCTGCTCGAGCCGGATGCGGTCGTCGTCTCGATCGCGGCCGGCGTCACCGTCGCGAGCATGGAGGCGCGGGTCCCGCACGCCGTCGTCCGCACGATGCCGAACACCCCCTCGCTCGTCGGCAAGGGCATCACCGGGATCGCCCCCGGGCATCGTGCGACGGCCTCGGTCGTCGCGCTCGTCTCGCGGGTCTTCGAGACGGTCGGCCGCGTGCTCGTCCTCCCCGAGGACCGGATCGACGCGCTGAGCGCGATCAGCGGCTCCGGGCCCGCGTATGTCTACCTGTTCGCGGAGGCGCTCACGGAGGCGGCCCGGCGGCTCGGCTTCTCGGGCGAGGACGCCCGGCTGCTCGCCGAGGGCACCTTCGTGGGGGCGAGCGCCCTCCTCGACTCGACCGGCGAGGACCCCGCGGCGCTCCGCCGGAATGTGACGAGCCCGAAGGGGACGACCGAGCGCGCGATCGCGGTGCTCGAGGCGGCGGACCTCCCAGGGCTCTTCACGCGCGCGGGGGAGGCCGCCGTCGCACGGGCCGGGGAGCTCGCGGCGGGCGCCTGAGGCGGGCGCGAGCCGCGCGTTTGCCTACGCGGCGAGCGAGGCGAAGCGCTCGATATCGGTCGCGAGGCCGCTCACGATGATCAGGTCGTGGTTCGAGACGACGGTGTCGGGCGTCGCATGGGTGAACCCTTCGCCGGGCGACTTCACGCCGACGACCGTGACCCCCCACTTCGAGCGGACGCCGGACTCGCCGAGCGTGATGCCCCGGATCGCCTTCGGCGGGTACATCTTCACGATCGCGTAGCCGTCGTCGAACTCGATGAAGTCGAGCATCCGGCCGGAGACGAGGTGCGCGACCCGCTCGCCGGCCTCGCGTTCGGGGTAGACGACGTGGTGGGCGCCGATACGGGTGAGGATCTTGCCGTGCGACTGCGACACCGCCTTCGCCCAGATCTGGGCGATCTTCAGGTCGACGAGGTTCGCGACGGTGAGGACCGAGGCCTCGACGTCGCCCACCGCGACGACCGCGATCTGGAAGTCGTCGGCGCCGAGCTGCCGCAGCGCCTCGAGCTGCGTCGAGTCGGCCTGGACCGCGTGCGTGACGCGCTCGCTCCACTTCTGGACGAGCTCCATGTCGAGGTCGACGGCGAGGACCTCGCGGTCGAGCCGCTGGAGCTGGCCCGCCGTCGCGGCGCCGAATCGGCCG
>Ga0164242_10008086_pt1 | contig 11431 bp, 12 predicted proteins | sample OricomgcompostMG_FD_108783 | JGI IMG/M metagenome (GOLD analysis project Ga0164242, IMG submission 108783) | Miracle-Growth compost microbial communities from Emeryville, California, USA - Original compost - Miracle growth compost (MG) ...
CAAACGGCTCGGCGCCGACAAGGGCATGCAGATCGGCTCCGACGGCGTCCAGCTGCTCGGCGGCCACGGCTACACCAAGGAGCACCCGGTCGAACGCTGGTACCGCGACCTGCGGGCCATCGGCGTCGCCGAGGGCGTCGTGGTCATCTGAGTCGTTAATGCAAGAACCGAGCTGAAAGTTCAATCATGGCAATCAATCTGGAACTTCCCCGCAAGATGCAGGCGGTGACCACGAAGACGCATCAGGGCGCCGCGGAGTTGATGCGCCCGATCGCGCGCAAGTACGACCTGAAGGAACACGCCTACCCGGTCGAGCTGGACACGCTGATCAGCCTGTTCGAAGGGGCTTCGGAGTCAATCGAATTCGCCGGGGCGAACGCGCTGGGCGGCGAGGACGAAGAACGGGACAAGAACCACAACGGCGCCAATATGGCCGCGCTGCTGCAGACGCTGGAAGCCAGCTGGGGCGACCTCGCGATGATGCTCTCGGTGCCCTACCAGGGGTTGGGCAACGCGGCCATCTCCGCGGTCGCCAACGACGAGCAGCTGCAGCGGCTGGGCAAGGTGTGGGCGGCGATGGCCATCACCGAGCCCGGCTTCGGATCGGACTCGGCGGCGGTGTCGACCACCGCCACCCTGGACGGCGACGAGTACGTGATCAACGGCGAGAAGATCTTCGTCACCGCCGGCTCGCGGGCCACCCACATCGTGGTGTGGGCGACGCTGGACAAGTCGAAGGGCCGCCCGGCGATCAAGTCGTTCATCGTGCCGCGCGACCATCCCGGCGTCACCGTCGAGCGGCTCGAGAAGAAGCTCGGCATCAAGGGTTCCGACACCGCGGCCATCCGGTTCGACAACGTCCGCATCCCCAAGGAAAACCTGCTCGGCAACCCGGAAATCGAAGAGGGCAAAGGCTTTTCGGGGGTGATGGAGACCTTCGACAACACCCGGCCCATCGTTGCCGCCATGGCCGTCGGGGTGGCCCGCGCCGCGCTGGAGGAGATCCGCAAGATCCTCACCGACGCCGGCGTGGAGATCTCCTACGACAAACCCGCGCACGTCCAGAGCGCGGCCGCGGCCGAGTTCCTGCGGATGGAAGCCGACTGGGAGTCGGCCTATCTGCTGTCGCTGCGGGCGGCGTGGCAGGCCGACAACAAGATCCCCAACTCCAAAGAAGCGTCCATGAGCAAGGCCAAGGCGGGCCGGATGGCCACCGACGTCACCCTCAAGACCGTCGAATTGGCGGGCACCGCAGGCTATTCCGAGCAGTCACTGCTGGAGAAGTGGGCGCGTGACTCCAAGATCCTGGACATCTTCGAGGGCACCCAGCAGATCCAGCAGCTGGTGGTGGCCCGCCGCCTGCTGGGCCTGTCGTCGGCCGAACTCAAGTAGCGGCCGGGCTATCGGCGTTGCGCGCCGAGCGTGCAACCACCGCGAGACATCGGCCGTTTTCTCGCCGCGAGTACACGTTCGGCGACAGTCAAGCGCGCCGGCGAATCCTCCGGCCGGGCCGTGGTGCGGGTCGTCGACGGTTTTTGAGCCGGCAGTACGCTGTTCGACCATGCGTGCTGCACGAGTGACTCGACTGGACGGTCCGGACGCGATCGAGGTGACGGACGTCGACGAACCGGCCGGCGACGGCGTCGTCGTCGACGTGCACGCGGCCGGGGTGGCCTTCCCGGACGCCCTGCTCACCCGCGGCCTCTACCAGTACCGGCCGGAGTTGCCGTTCGTGCTCGGCGCCGAGATCGCCGGCGTGGTGCGGTCCGCGCCCGAGGGCGCGCACGTGCGTTCCGGCGACCGGGTCGTCGGCCTCACCATGCTGTCCGGCGGCATGGCCGAGGTGGCGGTGCTGGCCCCCGACCGGGTGTTCAAGCTGCCCGACAACGTCAGCTTCGAGGCCGGCGCCGGCCTGCTGTTCAACGACCTGACGGTGTACTGCGCGCTGACCGTGCGGGGCCGGCTGCAGCGCGGCGAGACGGTGCTGGTGCACGGCGCGGCCGGCGGTATCGGCACGTCGGCGCTGCGACTGGCGCCGGCGCTGGGTGCCGCCCGCACCATCGCCGTGGTCAGCACGACGGACAAGGCCGACATCGCCACGGCGGCCGGCGCGACGGACGTCGTGCTGGTCGACGGCTTCAAGGACGCCGTGAAGGAGCTGACCCACGGCCGCGGCGTCGACATCGTCGTCGACCCGGTCGGCGGCGACCGGTTCACCGATTCGCTGCGCTCGCTGGCCCCCGGCGGGCGGCTGCTGGTGGTCGGCTTCACCGGCGGCGAGATCCCCACGGTCAAGGTAAACCGGTTGCTGCTCAACAACATCGACGTGGTCGGCGTCGGCTGGGGCGCCTGGACGGGCACCCATCCCGGCGCGCTGGCCGAGCAGTGGGCCGGGCTCGAGCGACTGCTCACCTCAGGTGAGCTGGCCCCGCCCGAGCCGGTGGTCTATCCGCTCGACGAGGCCGCGGCGGCCGTGGCCTCGCTGGAGAACCGCACCGCCAAGGGCAAGGTCGTGCTGCGCGTGCGCGGTTAGGCGCTCGGCGGCCGGCGGCACCCGGGCGGCCTTGTGCCCGCCCAAAAGAAAAAGTAATGTCACTTTCAGTTTTTGCCGCCGAGCTTGGCCCCACCGGAGGAGCCACCATGGAATCCTTTATTCACCTGCGCAAAGGCCGGACACCGGGCCGGCTGCACGCCGATCTCGACGGGCTCAAGGACGACGAGCTGGGCCGCGGCGGCTTCACCGGCCGCACCGCCAACATGTACCGCCGCCACGACCCCACCGCCTACCGCGTGCAGGGCCCGCTGCGACCCATCGACGTGTTGACCTCCGAACTCAAACCGAGCGACGCCACCGACGCCACGGGCGGGCCGTTGCTGATGTTCGCCAACCCCGACTGCCGCATCTCGCTGTCGCGCCGTAGCGAGCCGATGCCGTTCTACGTCCGCCACGTCGACGGCGACCTGCTGTGCTTCGTCCACGGCGGCGCCGGATTGCTGCACACCGAGTTCGGGCCCATGCCCTACCGCCAAGGCGACTGGGTGTATCTGCCCAAGGCGACGACGTGGCGCCAGCTTCCGGATGCCGAGACCACGCTGCTGATGATCGAGGCCACCGACGAGTTCCGCGTCCCGCCGCCCGGGCCGCTGGGGCGGCACTTCCCGTTCGACCCGTCGCAGGCCACCATCCCCGAGCCGCAAGCACTCGATGACGATCCCGCCCGCGACGAGTACGAGGTCCGGCTGGTGCATGAGGGCGGCCCGACAACGCTGCTCTACCAACACAATCCGCTCGACGTCGAGGGCTGGCGCGGTGACAACTTCGCGTTCACCTTCAACATCGCCGACTACAACGTGGTGACCTCCGACAGCGTCCACCTACCGCCGACGGTGCACCTGTTCATGCAGGCCACCGGCGTGTACGTGATGAACTTTCTGCCCAAACCGGCCGAGGGCGTGCCCGGCACCGAACGCACCCCCTGGTATCACCGCAACGTCGACTACGACGAGATCGCCTTCTTCCACGGCGGCTCGCTCTACGGCATCCCGATGCCGCCCGGGCTGATTTCCCATGCGCCGCAAGGGGTTCACCACGGCGCACCGGAGAAGGCGCGGGAGCGGGCCCGCCGCAAGTTCGACGAGTACGCCCGGGTCGACTGGCAGGTGATCGCCGTCGACACCCGCCGCCGGCTGACGCCGTCGGCGGAGGTACTGGCCCACGACCTAGGACAGCACTGATGAAACACGAATACGACCGCATCCCCTACCTGGTTGCCTTCCAGAACAATTCGGGCGTGCGGGATGTCTACGGCGGGCTGGCCGAGATCACCGTGCTGGAGAGCTACCTGCTCAAGCCGAAGAACAAGCCGAGCGACACCGTGCTGGTGTTCATGCACCCGATCGGCGGCGGCGCCTACCTGCCGATGATCAATGCGCTGGCCCGCGCGGGCCACCACGTCATCTACTGCAACAGCCGGTTCCGCGGCACCGACTCGGCCCTGCTGATGGAGAAGGTGGTCGAGGATCTCGGCGAGTGCATCAAAGACGCCAAGAAGCGACTCGGCTACACCAAGGTAGTGCTGGCCGGATGGAGCGGCGGCGGCTCGCTGTCGGTGTTCTACCAGCAGCAGGCGCAGAATCCGACCATCACGTCCAGCCCGTCCGGCGACGGCCCGGACCTGACCAAGCTCGACCTGATCCCCGCCGACGGCATCATGCTGCTCGCCGCGCACATCAGCAGGCACGGCACGCTGACCGAGTGGCTGGACGCGTCCATCCTCGACGAATCCGACCCCACTAAGCGCGATCCCGAGCTGGACCTGTACGACTCCGACAACCCGAACCAACCGCCCTACAGCCAGGAGTTCCTGGACCGCTACCGGCAGGCCCAGATCGAGCGCAACCGCCGCATCACCGCGTGGGTCAAAGCCAAGCTGGCCGAGTTGAAGGCCGCCGGCCGCCCCGACGACGAATTCGGGTTCGTCGTGCACGGCACGATGGCCGACCCGCGCTGGCTGGACCCGACCGTCGATCCCAACGAACGCACCCCGGGAACGTGCTACCTGGGGGATCCTCGAGTGGTGAACATGAGCCCCGTCGGGTTGGCGCGGTTCTGCACGCTGCGCGGCTGGCTGTCGCAGTGGAGCTACGACGACGCCCGCGGCGACGCGCTGGCCTGCGGGCCCGACATCGCCATCCCGGCGCTGGTGATCGGTAACCTGGCCGATGACGCCTGCACCCCCAGCCACACCCGGCGGCTGTTCCAGGCGATCGGACACCACGACAAGGAGATGCACGAAATCCCGGGCGCCACACACTATTACGCGGGACCGGACCAGCGCGACGCGCTGCGCTCGGCGGTCGGCATCGTCACCGACTGGCTGGTCCGGCACGACTTCGCGGAGAAGGCATGAGCGCTGCGGGTGCGGCCGGACCGCTGGACGGCATCCGGGTGCTCGAGCTGGGCACCCTGATCGCCGGCCCGTTCGCCGGCCGGCTGCTGGGCGACATGGGCGCCGACGTGATCAAGGTGGAGCTCCCCCGGGCGCCGGACCCGCTGCGCACCTGGGGACAGGCCGAGGTCGACGGGCACCACGTGTTCTGGACGGTGCACGCCCGCAACAAACGAGCGATCACCCTCGACCTGCGCCACCCGCGCGGCCGCGAGCTGTTCTGCGAGCTCGTCGAGAAGTCCGACATCGTGGTGGAGAACTTCCGTCCGGGCACGCTGGAGAAGTGGAACCTGGGCTATGACGTGCTGTGCGAACGCAACCCCGGCATCATCCTGGTCCGGGTGTCCGGCTACGGGCAGACCGGACCCGACGCCGCCAAGGCCGGGTACGCCTCGGTCGCCGAGGCGGCCAGCGGACTGCGCCACCTCAACGGCTTTCCCGGCGGCCCGCCGCCCCGGCTGGCGCTGTCGCTCGGCGACAGCCTGGCCGGCATGTTCGGCGCCCAGGGCGCGCTGGCCGCGTTGTACCGCCGCAGCGTCACCGGCCGCGGCCAGGTGGTCGACGTCGCGCTGACCGAATCCTGTTTGGCCGTACAGGAATCCACGATCCCGGATTACGACGTCGGCGGGGTGGTGCGCGGGCCGTCGGGCACCCGGCTCGAGGGCATCGCCCCGTCCAACATCTACCGCAGCGCCGACGGCTCGTGGGTGGTGATCGCCGCCAACCAGGACACCGTGTTCGCCCGGCTGTGCAAGGCGATGGGCCGCGCCGAGCTGGCCACCGACGAACGGTTCGCCACCCACGTCGCGCGCGGCCGCAACCAGGACGAACTCGACGGGATCATCGGCGAGTGGGCCGCACAGCGCCAGCCTGACGAGATCATCGAAACCCTTTCCGCCGCAGGCGTGATCGCCGGACCGATCAACACGGTCGCCGAGGTCGTCAACGACCCGCAGCTGCGGGCCCGCGACATGCTGGTCGAGCATTACGACGAGCGGCTGCGGCGCAACGTGCTGGGCCCGGGCATCGTGCCGGTGCTCTCGGAATCGCCGGGCCGGGTGCGCAACGCGGGTCCGGCGCGGCCGGGCCAGCACAACGACGAGGTGTACCGCGGGCTGCTGGGCAAGACCGCCGAGGAACTCGAGGAGCTGCGGGCACAGGAGGTGCTGTGAGCACACATGTGGCCATCCGCGAGGTGGCGCTGCGCGACGGCCTGCAGATCGAGGCGCCGATCCCGTTGTCCGCCAAGCTCGAACTGCTGGCCGCGGTGGCGGCCACCGGGGTGCGCGAGGTCGAGGCCACCGCGTTCGTCTCCCCGTCCAAGGTGCCGTCGATGGCCGACGCCGCCGACCTGGCCGCCCACCTGGCCGACTACCCAGACATCGAATTCTCCGCCCTGGTCGCCAGTCCCAACGGCGCCAGGCGGGCGGTGGCCGCGGGGTTGCGCGCCATCGAATACGTGGTGGCCGCCGACGACACGTTCAGCGCGGCCAACGTCGGGCGCACCAGCGCCGAGGCCACCGAACAGATCGGCGACATCGTCGCCATCGCCCACGACGGCCCGGGCCCGCCGGTCACCGTCGAAGTCGTCATCGCCACCGCGTGGGACTCACCGTTCGAAGGCCCCACTCCCCCGCAGCGGGTGCTCGACATCGCCGCCGCGGCCCGCGACCGCGGGGCCGACCGGCTGTCGATCGCCGACACCATCGGCACGGCGACCCCCGGCCGGGTGAGTTCGCTGATCGCGCAACTGCTTCCGGTGATCGGGGACATGCCGCTCGGCGGTCATTTCCACAACACCCGCGGCTGCGGGCTGGCCAGCGCGTACGCGGCGGTCGGCGCCGGGGTCACCCGGCTGGACGCGTCGGTCGGCGGGCTGGGTGGCTGCCCGTTCGCGCCCGGGGCCACCGGCAACATCGCCACCGAAGACCTGGTGTACCTGCTCACCGACAGCGGATTCGACGTGGATGTCGACCTGCAGGCCGCCATCGCCGCCGCCGGTGTCGCGAAAACACTTGTGGGGCATGACCTTCCCAGTGCCCTGCTGCGCGCCGGGGACCGGCGGAGAAGTTGACAGCGGGGTCCCTGATGCCTGCCGAACTGCTGACCGCCAAGGGCCGCCAGACCAGGCAGGCCATCGAGCAGGCCGCCCGCAAGCTGTTCGCCGAGCGGGGTTTTCACGGCACCACGCTGGCCGACATCACGTCGGCGGCCGGGAAATCCCCGGCGGTATTCTACCGGTATTTCGCCGACAAGGAAGACCTGCTGGCCGCGCTCGCGGAGTCCTTCCTGCACGAGGTGGTCACGCCCTCGGGGCTCAGCGTCCACCTGCCGGACTCCCCCGACGACGACGCCTTCTTCACCGCGGTGGTCACCGGCTACTGGAACATGTTCAAACAGAACATCGGCATCATGATCGCGGTGGCCCAGCTGGCCGCCACCCAGCAGCGGTTCGCGGCGGTGCAGAACGAATTCCGGCGCTTCGGCATCGATCTGGTGGCGGCGTCGGTGCGCCGCGCCCAGGAGCAGGGTTACGGCACCGAGCTGCACCCCCAGCACACCGCGGCGGCCATCGCGCTGCTGTTCGAGAACTTCACCACCGTGTTCGTCGGCCCGTCCGGTCTGGGTATCGAGATCAGCGACGAGGACGCCATCGCCACCCTCTCGACGATCTGGAAGAAAACCCTCTACGGCGTGTAAGGAGACAGCTGTGGATTTCACCCTGCCCGAACACCTTCCGGGCGTGCTCGCCGCGATGGACGCGTTCATCGAGGACGAGATCAAACCGCTGGAGCGCGAGCACATCCAGTATTTCGACCAGCGCCGCGAGCATGCCCGCACCGATTGGGACAACGACGGGATCCCCACCCGCGAATGGGAGGACCTGCTGGCCGAGATGCGGCGGCGGGCCGACCGGGCGGGCTGGCTGCGGTACGGATTGCCCGCGTCGCTGGGGGGTCGCGACGGCAGCAACGTCGACATGGCGGTCATTCGGGAACACCTGGCGCACAAGGGTCTTGGCCTGCACAACGACCTGCAGAACGAGTCGTCGATCGTCGGGAACTTCCCGCAGGTGATCATGATGGAGCGGTTCGGCACCGACGAACAGCGCCGGGAGTGGTCGCAGGCGCTGATCACCGGGGAACGTTCCATGGCGTTCGGCCTGACCGAGCCGCAGCACGGCTCGGACGCCACCTGGCTTCAGACCCGCGCCGAACGCGACGGTGACGGCTGGGTGATAAACGGCGCCAAGCGATTCAACACCGGCGTGCACCGCGCCACCCACGACCTGATCTTCGCCCGCACCTCCGGTGAGCCCGGGACCGCGGTGGGCATCACCGCGTTCCTGGTGCCGACCGACGCACCCGGATTCACGGTGCCCTACTACTGGTGGACGTTCAACATGCCCACCGACCACGGCGAGGTCGAGCTGACCGATGTCCGGGTGCCCGCCGACGCGGTGCTCGGTGAGGTGGATCGCGGACTCGAAGTCGCGCAAACCTTCCTGCACGAGAACAGGATTCGGCAAGCGGCCAGCAGCCTGGGTGCCGCCCAGTACTGCATCGACCGGGCCGCCGAATACGCCGGCAGCCGAACGGTGTTCGGCAAACCGCTGTCGGTCAACCAGGCCGTGCAATGGCCGCTGGCCGAACTGCAGACCGAAGCCCAGATGGTGCGGCTGCTCGTGCAGTACGCGGCCTGGCACCTGGACCGCGACCACCACATGGAGGTATCCGACAAGGTGTCGATGGCCAACTACCGGGCCAACCGGCTGGTCTGCGACGCCGCCGACCGGGCCATGCAGATCTTCGGCGGCCTCGGCTACAGCCGGCACGAACCGTTCGAGCACATCTACCGCCATCACCGCCGCTACCGGATCACCGAGGGCGCCGAGGAGATCCAGATCCGCCGGGTGGCGCAGCGGCTGTTCAAATTCGGCAAGAAGTGATGGACAGCGACGCGGCCGAACTGCGCCCCAAACTGGAAGGGGTGCTGGCCACCGCGCTCGGCGCCGGCACCGCCGTCGAGCAGCTGCGCACGCTCACCGGCGGGGCCAGCAGAACCACCTGGGCGTTCGACGCCGTCACCGGCGGGCGGCGCCGCCCGCTGATCCTGCGCACCGGCCCGCCCGACGACGTGCACGCCGGCATGGAGCTCGAAGCCCAGGCGCAAGCCGCCGCCGCGGCCGCCGGCGCCCCGGTCCCCCACATCCTGGTCGCCGACAATTCGCCTGTCGCACTGGGCAATCCGTTCCTGATCTGCGACGAGATCAAGGGCGAGACCATCGCGCGGCGCATCCAGCGCCGGCTCGACGCCACCGACGGCCACGCGGCCCGGGCCCACCTGCTCGGGCAATGCGCGCACGCGGTGGCCGCCATCCACCGCGCCGAGATAGACCGGATCGAGGACCCGGGCCTGAGGCGCCAGGACCAACTCGCCGAATGGCGGCAACGCCTCGACGACATGGGCGACACCACCGCCACCTTCGAATGGGCGTTTCGCTGGCTGGCCGCCCGCCGGCCCCGTGCGGCGCCGGCGGTGTTGGTGCACGGCGACTTCCGGATGGGCAATCTCATCGTCGACGGCGCCCAGCTTGCCGCGGTGCTGGATTGGGAGCTGGTGCATGTCGGCCAGGCGTATGAGGACCTGGCCTGGTTCTGCATCCGCGCCTGGCGATTCGGCGCCCCGGCCGGCCTCGGCGCCGGCGGCCTGGGCAGCATCGAGAGCTTCCTGCGTGCCTACGAGCAGGCCAGCGCGACGACCGTGGACCGGGCGGCGTTCCACTGGTGGCTGGTGCTGGCCACGCTGCGCTGGGGGGTGATCTGCCGCTACCAGGCGGAGCGGCACCTGAGCGGCCTGCACCGCTCGGTCGAGCTGGCCACCATCGGCCGGCGCGTCTGCGAGACCGAGTGGGATCTGCTCAACCTGCTCGAAGGGGCCGCCTGATGATCGGCCCCTATGGCCGCCCGCTGGCCGCCGAACTCGTCGCCGCCGTGGCCGAATTCCTGGAGACCGACGTGCGCGCGGCGACCGAGGGGCAGGTCAACTTCCACGCCCGGGTGGCCGCCAACGCGTTGCGCATCGTCGAGCGCGAACTGCTCGACGAGAGCGAAGCGGAATCGCGTGCCGCCCTGGCCGCCTTGGGTTTCGCCGAGGAGGAGCAGCTCGCCGCCGCGATACGCGCCGGGGAGATGGACGGGCGGGCCGACGACGTCATCGCCTGCCTGCGCGCGCTGGTGCGACGCCGGTTGGCCGTCGCCCATCCCGGCTACGACAACGAATAGCAAACAGATCGGAGGGGAGCGGGGGCCATGACCGCCAGCGGTGCGAAAACCGTCGTCGACACGGCCGACCGGCTGTTCGCCGCCATCGAGCGCGGTGACGTGACCGCGGTCGCGGCGATGTGGAGCGACGACATCGCGGTGTGGCGGGTCGGCTCCCGCCGCGACGACGACAAGGCCCGCGCCGTGCGGGTGATCGACTGGTTCATCGGCGCGACCGCCCGGCGCCGCTACCAGATCCTGGACCGGCAGCTGTTCGACGGCGGCTTCGTCCAGCAGCACGTCTTGCACGCCACCGGGCATGGCGGGCAAGCGATCTCGCTGCGGGTGTGCATCGTGATCAGGGTGGGCGCGCACGGCATGATCGAGCGCATCGACGAATACTTCGATCCCGCCGGGATCGCGCCGCTGATGTGATAGGCGCTAGATTCGCCACGACAGTTGGGGGTGATCGATGACGACCTTGGAGACACTGCTGCACGATCCGGAGATGGCCGGCGTGTGGAACCTGGTGCCGGACCGCTCGGCCATCACTTTCAGCATCAAGAACATGTGGGGGCTGCTGACCGTCCGGGGCCGCTTCACCGACTTCACCGGTGACGGCCAACTGACCGGCAAGGGAGCGGTTTTCGGGCGCGTCGACATCCGGGCCGCATCGCTGGACACCGGGATCGGCCGCCGCGACCAGCACCTGCGCTCGCCCGACTTCTTCGACGTCGAACGCTTCGAGAAGATCAGCGTGGTGGTCACCGGGCTGCAGCCGACCAAGGGCAAAAACGCCGACCTGCGCACCGACTTCACCGTCAAGGGCGTCACCGCACAACTGCCGCTGCCCGTCACGATCCTCGAGCTCGACGACGGCTCGATCCGGATCACCGGCGAAACCACGCTCGATCGCGCCCGATTCGACCTGGGCTGGAACCGGTTCGGCATGATCGGCCGCACCGCGACGGCCGCGGCCGACGTCATCTTCGTCCGAGATTCGCAATAGATTCGCAACAGATTTGCGGGCACCCCGATAAACCCACTGCGGCACCAGTAGCATCTGCAGCGTGTCGGACTCCACGCCCCAATCCAGCGTCGCCCTGCGGATCCTCGTCTACAGCAGCAACGCCCAGACCCGGGAACGGGTGATGCGGGCACTGGGCAGGCACCTGCATCCCGACCTGCCCGAGCTGAGCTACGTGGAGGTGGCCACCG
>Ga0164242_10008087_pt1 | contig 11431 bp, 10 predicted proteins | sample OricomgcompostMG_FD_108783 | JGI IMG/M metagenome (GOLD analysis project Ga0164242, IMG submission 108783) | Miracle-Growth compost microbial communities from Emeryville, California, USA - Original compost - Miracle growth compost (MG) ...
CGCGCGTCGCCTCGCCACCGGACAGACGCCCATCATCCCCGCCGCCCCGAGCGGGCATTCGGACGCACCCGCACCGCACGAGCCGGTGTCGACGGCGTCGATCTCCTTGCCGTCGACGGCCTCGTTCTCACTGCCGATGTCGCAGCCGGCGCCGAAGCCCGCCGCGCAGCCTGCACCCCAGCCCGAGCCCGTGGCGTCCCGCCCGGCTTCGGAGCCGGGGCCTGAGCCCGCGGCATCCACCCCTCTTCCGGAGCCCGAGCCCGCGGCATCCACCCCCCACGCACCCGTCGACGAGTTCGAGGCCGCGGCGCGGCTGTTCTCGTTCACCGGTGAGACGCCCGTGCAGCGCGACGAGCAGGAGCTCATCGCCGATCGGGTCGCCGACGGCGAGGCCGAGCAGGCGGCGCCCACGGCGAAGAAGAAGCACAAGGCCCCGCGCAAGCGGCCCACGACCCGCGCGTCCCTCACACGGATGGCGACCACCTCTGCGACGCTCGGTGCGATCATCGCGGTCGGTCTGCTCGCGGTCGGCACGACGACTCCCGCTGAGGCGGTCGCGGCCGTCGATCAGCAGCTGACGGGCATCGCGCCCAACCAGCAGGCCGGGGATGTCGTGGCGTCCAGCGACGACGAGATCCAGGCCTATGTCGCCCCGGGCGACGCTCAGCCGGTGGCTGGTCACCTCGATCGCTCGAGCAGCTACGGCACGGCGACACTCGTCGAGATGGCGGGGACGACCGGCATCTCGAACGCGTCCAGCGCGGTGTTCACCAACAACCCGCTGTGCGCTGTGCAGTGGCCGTTCGCGGTGGGTGTGTCGATCTCGTACGGGTTCGGCCCGCGTCCGGGCGAGTTCCACGAGGGCGTCGACTTCACGCCCGGCAACGGCGCCCATGTCCAGGCGATCGCCGACGGCACGGTCCGCGTGGCCCAGGAGGGTTACCAGGGCTACGGCGTCGCGGTCATCATCGACCATGTGATCGACGGTCAGCATGTCGCGAGCCTGTACGGACACATGCAGTACGGGTCGCTTCAGGTGCACGCTGGTGAGAAGGTCAAGGTCGGTCAATACATCGGCCGAACCGGCAACACCGGGTACTCCTTCGGCGCGCACACACACGTCGAGATCCGTCAGAACGGTGTGACGCCGATCGACCCGCTGCCGTGGCTGCGGGCGCACAACAAGTGCTGACCGCGTCGCGTCATCCAGACGCCGCTCGGTTCGGTATTCGCCCGCGGCTCTGATATTCTTTTCTGGTTGCCCACAGTGTGGGAAACGCCCCGATAGCTCAGTGGCAGAGCACTTCCATGGTAAGGAAGGGGTCGTCAGTTCAATCCTGACTCGGGGCTCGCACGCATCACGATCTCGATCGAGATGCCTCGCGGCAGGGTAGCTCAGTTGGTGAGAGCGCACGACTCATAATCGTGAGGTCGCGGGTTCAAGCCCCGCTCCTGCTACAGAACAAGACCCCCGGATTTCCGGGGGTCTTCTGTTTGTGTGCGGCCTGATCGAGTGCCCGTTCGCTGTGTTTTTGCCGGTTCTGAGCCCGGCATACTCGCGTGGTCGTGGAAAACGGCAGGAACCTGGCGGGCAACTGCGATCAACCCGTACCAACTGCGACTCCAGCCTGGTGGTCAGGATGAGATCGCGCGACCGAAAAATCGTGAGGATGCGAGTTGACACTCTGGAGAGCACGGGCCGCGAGCAGTTGGTCGGTCATTGTCAGATCGTCCGCTGACGATCCCTATTCGGGCAGTGCGCGCTAAGCGGACCGCACCGTGCAAGCCTTGTGCGATGTCGCCCACTCGTGCAGCAGTCCCGTTCAGTGCCCGCAGGCGTACGCGCAGGCAACGGGCCGGTGACAGGGTCGATGCGCAGCCGCTGCCGCCGTCGGCAGGTGTGTCAAGCACCACCTCGCTCACCAGGACTCCATTGTTTCCAATGTCTCCGACTTTGTTGCCACGGTGTCCAGCGAGGCGCAATTCTCAAGCGATGTTGTATCCGGCGGGGATCAGCGGGTTCTGCACGTCATTCACACTGCCGATCTAGGGGGCCCGCTGCCCTCTGTCACGAACGGTCGCCGGTGGCACTGCGAGCCTATTGGTCGTGGTTTGTGGCGAAGATGTCGTCGAGAACCTCTTGACCTTGATTTAGCGAATCGCGGATCACGAAGGAGAGCTGGTCGAGCGCTTCGAGCCAGTAGTAGATGTCTTGATCATCCGTGAATCTCCCGCATGATCGCATCAGAGATTCGGTCACGTCTTGCACATCCCACATTGCCTGGAGGGCGGCTCTATCGAGGTCGTACGGTCGAGGTCCGAGGAGGGCGACACCTGGGTCGCCACTTCGCAGCGCGCTGATGTTGCCCAATCTGGTTGCGTGCACGTGACGGCTGGCGTAACGGTATCGTGCCCTGTCGCTCGGCTGCTTCACCTCATTCTCGAGCCGAGAAAATGGGATCCGACGCGGGTGCCGGGTCTGCGCACTGGTCCTGGTGAATCGCGGTAGCGCCCACCCGTTCTCGATCAGCATGGACTCACCGTGCGTCGCAATGACCGCATTGAAACGACTCTCGAGCTCGCGCTCAACCGCAAGCCATTGGCTGCTCCGGCGCGCGGCCCCACTCGGTCTCAGATCGTCGACTGACTTCCACATGTCGACGATGTGGCTCTCAAGGTAGCGTTCAGACAACTTTGCCTCGAAGCGGTGGAGGAACTTCGCGATCACCCGGACCTCGTGCAACGTCCGCGCTAAAGCGAGCGCGCCCGACGGGTAGCCCATCGTCGTGAGCACGAAGACTTCCTCAACCAAAATCAGTGATCGAGCGTGAAGCTGCGCGAGGGCCTGAACCTTCGGCGCAGTGCGGTGGCTTTGTGGCATCCACTTCGACAGCGCGAGGTCGTTCATCTTGCCGGCCAATTGGATATAGCCAGCGACCAGGTATCGAGTCGTCGCGAAAGCGTCGCCGATCACCTCCCCGAACGGTGCGAGGCCTCGGGCACGAGCGACACCAAGCCCCAAGGCGTCGTTGACGAGGTCTCGGAGGTGGCGGTCCCAGAAGTACTCCGCATCACTCACCAAGAACGCGCTGTGGAGGCGCTTTGGCGATGGGTTCGATCGAGCTCCTCGAATGCGACGCGACAGGCGTCTCAGAATCACGTCCTCGTGTTCCGTATCGACCACGGGATCGGGTGCCGCTGCGTCCTCACCGTTGTCCATAAGCACACATTAGGTCCGCAATCGTGCGGAAGCCGGTCTTCCAGCGTGTCCGTTCTTGCGACGAGCGGTGGGTCCGCCCAGGCATGCAGAACGCTGAGTGTGGCGACGTCAAGGTCAGGGATCGACGTGGCGCATCCACCGGTAGCGCGGACTTGACTATGCCCGCGGGTCAGGCGACCTGCTGGTGGCGAAAGCGGTCGTGAGGTGCCTGGCGCTGGAGACATTGGGCGCGGATAGCCTGGTGACACGCCTAGCGCCGAAGCCCACGTACGTGCCTACCGAGATCGAGACGTTATGACCGAAGTCGTTCGAACGAGCCTCCGTATGTCTCTGCTCGAGAATGGTTATGACTCTTTCGCCGAGTCGCTCGCGTACGTCGAAAGAGCTGCGACCGATCCGACACGATGGAAGTTCGCGGTGCTGAATCTCGTGCACGCCGTGGAAATCCTCCTCAAGCAAAGACTGCTCAACGAGCATGAGCTGCTGATATGGCAGGACGTCGATCGACCCGGCAAACTCACGGTGGGGCTCGAGCGAGCAATACCTCGTCTTCTGTCGGCGCGCGTCGGCATTGATACGGCGGACAAACAGGCAATCGAGACTGCGATCCGATGGCGGAACAAGATCACGCACTATGACGTAGACCTGATCGTGGAGGAGGTGCGAGAAAACTACCTCCTGATTTTTGAGTTTCTCGACAAGTTCCACGGCGCCCATTTCGCGGGGTCCCTCTCTGATCACATCCCAGATGCGCATGTACAGACTGCAATGGACTTGGCTGAGTCATTTCGCCGCGAGTTCATCGTCTTCCGGGGACGCGAGATGCATCGCAAGTGGGCGCGCCGCCTGGTTGCCGCTCAACGCGTGCAAGTTCTTGTTCTCGACGGGGTTGAGGTGCCGCGCACGCCATGGGGGCAGGAGAAGTGGTGGGACGCCGACTACATGGAAGGCCGGGTGCCAGCCGATTTCTGCCGGGACTGCGCTGCCGCATTGGGCGAGCAGCACGGCCCCGGATGTGTCTTGGAGGAGTGTCCCAACTGCGGGGGGCAACTGATCACATGCGAGTGCGACTGGGATGACAGCGACTATTGGGCGCTCTGGGGCGATGAGTACGACGACGAAAATGAGCCACTCGACGGGGAGCCTTCGGCCGATGAGGCAGCGAACACGAACGGATAGGCCCGCCGCACTACACGCTTCCCGGTCGAGCTGCCCCCGCTTCTGAACCGCCCGAGCAACCGCCGAGTGCAGCCCGCCCGGTAGCCGGTCGTCTTCTGGGACAAGCCAGTGGGCGAGCGGTCTGGGTTTCCGGTGCAGTGTTGAGTGCCCGATAGGGCCGACCGCGACGAATCGCGACTAACGAGCACTTATGGAACCATTCGATACGACTCATAATCGTGAGGTCGCGGGTTCAAGCCCCGCTCCTGCCACAGAACGAAACGCCCCTCTCGAGGGGCGTTTCGCATTCCTGTCGCCGCCTACTCCGCTGCGCTGAGTGCGATCGTCCCCACGCCGAGCGCGGCGAGAATGCTCGCCGACACCCGCTCGAAGGCCTTCGCGACGCGCGGTCGCTTCAGCCAGGCGACCGCGCGGGCCGCGATCAGCGCGACGACCGCGAGGTAGACGCCGCCCACGACGGCATCCACCGCTCCCAGCAGCATCGTGTTGCCGAGGGCGCCGGCGCCGCGGGGGACGAACTGCGGGGCGATGGCGAGGAAGAAGAGCCCGACCTTCGGATTGAGCATCGTCGACAGCATCCCGGCGACGAATCCGGACGGCAGGCTGGTGCGCCGCGGTCCGGTCTCGAAAGACGAGCCGTGGCGACGGCTCGCGATGAGCGCGGTGACCCCGAGGTAGATGAGGTACAGGCCGCCGACGATCTTGAGGATGCGGTACGCCTCGGCCGACTGCTGCAGCAGCGCGGCCAGCCCCAGGGCGACGGCGAGGGCCCAGACCATCGACCCGAGGGCGGAGCCGGCGGATGCCGCGAGCCCCGCACCCTGACGGGCGAGACTGAAGCGCAGCACGAGGAAGGTGTCGGGTCCGGGCGTCAGTGCGAGCACGACGCAGAGGCCCGCGAACGCCAGGATCGCAGTCGGTGTCATGGACATAGCGTAAGGGTGCCGGCGGCCCCCGCTATTCTCCGTGTCAGGACCGGTTCTGCGCGCCGGATCGCGGGGGAGTCGGGTGGATGCTGCAACTGCTATGGCCTCGTTGTTATTCTCTATTCAAGATGAGCATTCTCTCCTTTCAGTGTCGTAGTTAAGTGCTATTCTGGATGCATGGATGAAGAGGCGGTGTTCCCGGAGGAGCCGGTCGAGCGTGTCGATGACCTCTTCGTGCTGCGTGGCATGTTCGAGTGTGCGGAAGCTGACCAGTACGAGACGAATCGTGCGGCGGCTCGGCGCGCGGAGCAGTTGGCCGACATTCTCGACTTCGCGGCCTCGCGTCCGGACCTGTATGTGGAACGGCCGATGAAGGCTGGGTCCGCGGGCTCGCCGGAGGAGTGGGCGCAGCGGTGCGCGGCGATCGAGGCCGCTTCGCGGATGTGCCTGTCTGAGACCGAGGTGCACATGCTGGCCGGTGCCGCGCGCACCGGCCGTCGCCAGCTTCCGGGCTTGTGGCACCTGGTGCGTGAGGGGTTCGCCACGCCGCGGCACGTGGAGGCAGCGGCGACGCACCTGTCGGGAATCGCCGGGCACCCCGAACTGCTGGCCCGCTACGACGAGGCGCTGGCCGAGCTTGCGGTGTCGGTCAGTCTGGGTCTGTTCCGGCGCAAGGCGAAGGAGATCGCGCACCTGCTGCTCGGCGCGTCCGCGGCGCAGAAGCACGCCGAGGCGCTGGCCGGCCGCAAGGTCGTGGTCACCGATGTGGAAGACGAGATGTCGTGGCTGTCGATCCTGATGCCCACCCGCCGAGCGCGGGCGATCTTTCGCCGGTCGACGTCGAGCGCCAAACATCTCGCCAAAGACAAGCGTGAAGACCGTACCCGGCATCAGTTGCGCGCCGACCTGTGCGCCGACTGGCTGGAGGGCAAGGGGACCGATCAGGCGGTCGTGACGAAGGTGTTCGTCACGATCCCGCTCGACCGGCTCGCGCCCGGCGCACGGGCGTCGGTGCGCGATCATGTTCCGGGTCGCAAGGGTCTGAATCTGAACCGCGAGGCGCTGATCCCCGGGGAGGCTCCCCTCGACGATGCAACCGCGCGACAGCTCCTGCTCGATGAGGGTGTGTTCACCCGGGTGATCACCGACCCGGTCACCGGGGTGATCCTGGACATGGACCGCCGCTCCCGCAGGGCGACGCCCGCACAGCGGGCATGGCTGGCGCTCTGGCACGGCACGTGCGTCAGAGACGGGTGCGACCGGCTCGCGATCGACGCTGACATCGACCACTACTGCCAGTACCACGGCCCCGGCCGGGGCCCCACGAACATCGGCAACCTCGAGCCGGAGTGCGATCCCGATCACGCGACCAAAGACGTCACCAAGATCCGACACCGACGCCGGGCCGATGCCAGCATTCAACTCGAGTTCCCCACCGGCCATCGCACCAGGCCCACACCCGAGCTGCCGGATGCGCCTCCGTTCTGACATCGTCCTGCTATCGTTTCTCGATAGGTAACAGCTGAGAAACGATAGGAGTGACGATCATGCGCGATGCCGCCGTCCTGCTCACCAAGATCTTGATCGTGCTGCTGTTCGCCGTGCTGCTGGTCGGGCAGACGGTGATCGTCCCGGCGATGGCGGGGGATGCGGCATCCACCGCTCCTGAATTCGCGGGGCTCCGCATACCCGGCATCGTGCTGACCGTGTTGCTGCTGGTGTGCGTTCAGGTCGTGCTCGTGTGCGTGTGGCGGCTGCTGTCGCTCGTGGATCGCGACGAGATCTTCCAGCCCGGCGCGTTCGGGTGGGTCAACGCCATCATCGTCGCGGTGCTCGCCGCGGTCGCGCTGGTCGTCATCGGGATGATCCTCATCGATCGCGCGCAGGCCGGTTCTCCGTTCGTGCTCATCTGCGGCATCCTGGCCGTCATCGTCGGGCTCGGCATCGCCCTGGTGGTCGTCGTGCTCAAACAGCTGTTGCGGCAGGCGGCCCAGCTCGAACAGGACATGTCGGAGGTGGTGTGATGCCCATCATCATCGACCTCGACGTGCAGCTCGCCCGCAACAAGATGGGCGTGAGTGAGCTCGCCCTCGCCATCGGCATCACCCCGGCCAACGTGTCGGTCTTGAAGAACGGCAGAGCCAAGGCCGTGCGATTCACGACGCTCGATGCGATCTGCCGGGTGTTGGAGTGCCAACCGGGGGACATCCTGCGGTGGGAGCCCGAGGGGTGAAGCTCGTCGGCCGCATCGCCGCGGTGCTGGGGTACATGCTCGTCGTCGTCGTGCTGCTCGTGTGGATACTCTGGACGATGCTCGTCGTGTGGGGCAGCACCGACACCACGTACGTCTCCGACACCCCCGAAGCCTGGCAGCGCCGACTGGCGAGTGCAGGCGTCGCCGTCGGCCGAGTGTCTCTCATCGGGGGCCTCGTCCTCGTCGCAGCCGTCGTGCTCGCCGTCGTGACCGCGCGTCGCGATCGTGTGGGATGGATGTCGCTCGGCATCGTGATCGGATTGTGCAGTGTGGTGGTCCTGTTCAACGCGGGAGTCACCTGGGCCTCCTTCATCCCGCGGGTGAACGCCGCGATGGCGTCCTTCGAGAGGTACGGCACCAGCACACCGCCGCGATTCGAGCCGCCGACACGCCACGACGCCCGCGTCGCGCTCGATCTGATGGTCGGAGCATCGCTCGACGCCGTCGTCGATCCGCGGGATGCCGACGGGCACCGCCTCGCGATGGGAGACGTCTCCGTCACGTCGTCGCCCTGCCAGGGTGACAGGTATTACGGAGACATCACGCAGTACGCCGACCTGACCCTGCACACCGCAGACCCGAACGCGGCAGCCGACATCCTCGCCGCATGGGACGAGGCCGGCTACGACGACGATCACGACGGACAGGATGCCGTCCGGTACAGCGACCTGCTCCCGATCAAGAGGATGACGCTGCGCGATACGACCGACACCGACGGGTTCGTGCGGATGCACGTCGAGACCCAGTGTGCGGAAGGGGAAGAGGGCTGAGGTCGCAGCCTCGCGCTACAGTCGCGATCATGGTGTCTGCCGCAGAACTGCGCGAAGGGCCTCGCGGTCGTGGGCTGTGCCTCACCCTCGCAGGGCGCCTCGACGATGAGGTCATGTCAGCCGTCTTCGACCTCGGGTTTCAGCTCGATCCGGGGGCGGGAACCTCTCGCGTCATCATGATGTTCGGCGGCGACGATGACGCCCCGCAGCCCGTGCCCCACACGATCGAGGATCTCGTCCGCGCGCTCGCCGCAGTCGATCTGACGGGCATCACCCCCGAGCTGCTCGACGAAGCCCTGGCCCGCGCGGTGGACGACGCCCGGTACTGGCAGGAGCCCTCGGGCGAAGACATCCTCGCCTCCCGACCCGAGGTCATCGCCGCGCTCGCGCCGGTCGCCGACGCCGCGGCGGAGGGTGCCCCCGATTGGTGGAGCGCCGACCGCCGCGTCGAGCAGTGGGCGATCGAATGGCGCGATCCTGGCGACCCGGTGCCGCTGCACACCGACCCGACGGCGGCGCTCGCGGAGTGGCGCGAGAAGGCGCGTGAACAGGAGACCTGGTCGCTGCGGGAGGCTCGAGAGCATCCGGAGGTCGCATGGTCGGGCACCTGGTGGACGACCCCGCACGGCGTACTGACCACGACCGGGGTCACCGACACCGGCCAGCCCGTCGGCCTGCGCCACGTCGAAGACAGCTTCGGATGGGAGAGCGCCACCGCGATCCCCGTGCACGGCGCGGGCCGCACCTATGAGATCCACGACGCCGACGCGTGGGCGCAGCTGTGCCGACGGCATCCCCTCGACGTCACGGCATCCCGCCGCCACGACTGGTATCGCACGACCGGGCGCGACGGGCGCTGGGTCATGCCCGACTGGCAGAGCGTGGCGGAAGAGTGGGATGCCGTGCACCTGAGCTGCCACGGATACCTGCGTGCCGCGACCCGCGAGATCATCGTCGATGACGAGCGCTCGAGCGTCCTGGCCGGCTGGAGCCCCGATCTCACCGTCTGGCTCACCGACCGCGCACGCGAATGGGAGGGCGATCGCATCGAGTGGCGCTGCGACGAGCCGGGCAGCAGCGACGACGTCTGGAGGCGCGCATGAGCGGACACCCGAACGAACCGCACCAGGAGGGCCTGGCCCAGCGGCTGAACTGGCTGCGCGCCGGCGTGCTGGGCGCGAACGACGGCATCGTCTCGACGGCGGCGGTCGCGGTCGGAGTCGCGGGGGCGACGGATGCTGTGGCTCCCGTCTTCCTCGCGGGCGCTGCGGCCCTCGTCGGCGGGGCGATCTCGATGGCGCTCGGCGAGTACGTGTCGGTCTCGAGCCAGCGCGACACCGAGCGCGCGCTCATCGCCAAGGAGCGCGAAGAGCTCGCCGATGACCCCGAGGCCGAGTTCGAAGAGCTCGTGGGCCTCTACGAGCAGGAGGGGCTCAGTCGTGAGACCGCGCGCACCGTGGCGACCGAGCTCACCGAGAAGAACGCGCTGAAGGCCCACTTGTCGATGGAGCTGAACATCGACCAGGACGACGTCGTGAGCCCCTGGGCCGCAGCCGGCGCCTCGGCGGTCTCGTTCACCATCGGCGCACTGCTGCCGTTGCTGACGATCCTGCTCACCCCGCCCGCGGTGCGCGTCGCGTGGACGTTCGTCGCGGTGATCATCGCGCTCGCCGTCACCGGGTACATCGCCGCCTGGATCGGCGGTGCGGTGCGCGGTCGCGCGATGGCCCGCACCGTGATCGGGGGAGCCCTGGCACTGGCCGCGACATTCGCTGTGGGTACGCTGTTCGGCACCCCCGCGGGATGACGCGCGGGCTTACCCTGAGATCGGGGACAGGCTGATGGGCACACGCAGGCAGACACGGGGAGCGGCATGGGCCGTGCTGCGCGCGGGTGGGGTGGTCGTGGCATCCACTCTCGGTCTCGCCCTGGGCGTGATGGTGCTCACCACCGCCGAGGGGCTCATGGTTCGCGAGAGGCTCGCGCCCACCCGCATGGGATCGGTACGGCCCCGCAGCGGACGCTACGGCACGCATCGCCCGGGCTCACCGTTGAGACTCGGGATGCTGGGTGACTCGCTCGCTGTCGGGTACGGCGCCGATGATCCCGACGAGACGCCCGGCACGCTGCTCGCGATGGGGCTGGCCGATGCCGCCGACAGGCCGGTCGAGCTGACGAACGTCGCGGTGGTCGGTGCGGAGTCCACAGCGCTGATCGCGCAGCTCGCGCAGCTGCTCGAGGAGGTGCCCCAACCCGACGTCGTCGTGATCGTCGTCGGCGCCAACGACGTCATGCGCGTCAAGCGCCTCACCGATGCGCTGTGGCCGCTCTCCGAGACCGTGCGCGACCTGCGTCGCCGTGGCGTGCAGGTCGTGGTGGCGACCTGCCCCGATCTCGGCACCGTGCAGCCGTTCTCGCAGCCGCTGCGCTTCTTCGCGCACTGGTCGAGCCGGGTCACGGCCACCGGCCAGGCGATCGTCTCCCTGCGCGCCGGTGGGCGCACGGTGTCGCTGGCCGACACCCTGGGCCCGCTGTTCCACCGCGACCCCGAGGGCATGTTCTCGGCGCACGACCATCTGCACCCCTCCGACGCCGGCTACCGGGCCGCCGCAGCGGCGATCCTGCCCAGCGTGTGCGCGGCCGCCGGCTACCCGCGTCCGCAGGACGCCGTCGTGCCCCACCGGGTGTATCGCAAGGGCAGCAAGCACCCGCTGGCCTGGTGGGCGTTCCGCGCATCACGGCGCGTCGGCGCGCGGCTCACCGCCTCGGAGAGCACGGTGGAGGGCATTCGCACGGCCCGGACTCAGCGAACCCATCCGGAGAGTGGATAAAATCGGTCGTTGGCGCGTGTGACGCGCATCCGCGACATCCCGACATCCAGGAGACGACACATGGCCGCCTTGTCAGGTCGCGTCTCCGACGCGTGGACGCGCCCGTCTCCGACCGTCGGCGCAGCCGCTGTCGAAGCGACCGGCTCGGCTCACGCGAAGGTCATCCTGCTCGGCGAGCACGCCGTCGTCCACGGCGCGCCCGCCATCGCGCTGCCCGTGCACGGCCTGACGCTCACCGCCACCGTCACCCG
>Ga0164242_10008088_pt1 | contig 11429 bp, 12 predicted proteins | sample OricomgcompostMG_FD_108783 | JGI IMG/M metagenome (GOLD analysis project Ga0164242, IMG submission 108783) | Miracle-Growth compost microbial communities from Emeryville, California, USA - Original compost - Miracle growth compost (MG) ...
GTATTCGCAACCCCGCCAGGCCTAGTCTGCTTAGACATGTCTAGATAGGGGCAGCATGATATGGCTGTAGATTATCAGTTGGATCCTCAAGACGGGCGAGTCGTCGAGGCGAGCGCCTACGCAGGTGTTGACACCCAAGAATCGAATAGCAGCCTGTGACGGATGCATATCCCACTTGAGGTATCGCTCGACAGCCGTCATAACACAAAAGGAATATGGGGATGGTGGCATATTTCGTCACATATTTTCCCCTCACCTAGGAAATCTCTCGGTCACCAGCTCCGTATAAGCTCTGGTCCCTTGGGCCGTTAGATGGTTGTTTGTTTCCGGTCTTGGTTCAAGTCAATATCTTGATTAGGCCGGTTGGGGAGCAGCATTGGGCTATTATATGAGGAGTGTCACGGCTCACCAGAATTCATCCAGTATTTTGCTGAAGGATCTAGAGTTGACTCGGCATAGAGGTGCCCATAGGGGAGTGGACGTGCAGCCCCTGAAAAAGGGGGCCCGCACCCGACTCGATCGGTGGAAACACCTGACCATCCAGGAAGTCCGAATAGTGACCAGTCTCTTGTTTACAAATGCCGTGACCTTACCAGCCAACTGCATAGATATCTAGGTATGACTTGTCTGTCGACGCGTTCACAACACTCCCAACCAACCCCATTTCCTGCTCCTCACACCACCACACTAACCTCAATCACCCACTCGTCCTCACCACAAAACAGCCTTCGCCGAGCCTAGTGGAGGTAAGTCCATTCTCAGTATCCATAAAAAAAGACGATGTTCTAATCCATTTCCGAGATTTATTCACCATCTGGCTCGACGTCGTTGTGGTAACCAGCCGAGCCAGCCCCCAACTCACCTTTTCACCGTTAGCCTCCACGGCTATCACGAGTATTACGGACATCGGTCCACAGAATTTCACATATATTCACTGTCCCCTACAATATTCCAGCATGTGTGTATTCCACCCAGCAGCCTGTATGGTTTGCGACTGGCGTGAGGGCTACCTCCTGGCACCTTGTGAGGACTGGATGATGAAATCCCTGGACCCGCATCCACACCTGGAGAACAATATCCCCCCCGGAACCCATCTCCACTGTCAAGATCTCCGTTGGCCGGCGTGGGGCAACCGGAAGTACTACATCTGCGAGAACTGCCTGTACGAGATGAGCTTTCTCCGTAGTGCCAAGAACGAAAAGTTCTACAATACCATCCTGAAAGAGATCCAGAAACGAGTCGACCAGCGAGCCAACCAGCGAACCGCGGGGAAAGGCCCCTATATCCACAGATCACTTCAGAGTCGCTTCTGCTCCGACTCCGAGGAGTACGATCTAGAATGGGAGTTTCCAGCTAAGGGAGGTTTCCCCATCTACTTCGAGGATCAGATGGCCAAGCATGGTTTCCTCAATCCTGTGGCGTTCAGGCATGCGAAGACCTATATCGACCAGCTTTACGCCCACCCTAGGCACGACTTCTGGGAGGTCCGAGCAGACCAGGCCGATAGTGCTTGGCTCACCGTCTGGATTCCCCAGTGCAACATCTGCAACAAGGTTGCCACCGAGATCAAGTACGAGGAGGAAACCGATCAGGAGATAGAGTTCGAGCCCAACGCCCCGGCCTGGAAGTTCATCCAGTTCATCGACCCCGATTGCGCCGACGATGGGCTCTGGTTCCGCGTCGCCACCGGCACCCTCGTCAAGCCGTGCCTCAGCTGCCGATCCAAGGAGGAGGACTTTAGGGAGAGCATAACCGACATGATGGAGGCAACCAACAACATGACCTGGATGCAATCGGTCCTGTCGTGGCTGAAGCAGCGCCCCAACGACCCCAACGTCTGCTGGAACGACGGATGGCGCGAGGGCGCCCTGGTCGTGCCTCCGGAGAACAAGTCGATCCCAGAGGACTTCCGCAAGGAGTTGATATTGGAGGCCGAGAGGATCATGGATGAGAAATGGGAGGAGCTAACGACTACTCCATGGCAGAATATCGACGTCAAGCCTGGATCCGTGCGCCTCTTCCAGAAGCTCAACGGTACGCCTCCCCAACCGGGATCGCCGACAGGAAACTGGGTCCCCGTTACGCCCCCGGTCAAGTATAAAGATGCTGGTATCTAACATCAACACTGATACCGACATCGGCATCAGCACTGGCACTGATACCACTCCCACAATCGACTGTTGTGTTCATTTTTGCTTTAATCACATGCACTGTATCTAGTTTTCCTGCTTCGTTTTCTCGCTTCTTGTTGGTTTGCAGGATGGATGTCCTTAGGATCCCTGTGCGCCCTTGAACTAGGCACTTTTTAGTACTCCCTATATACGCAGGGATCTGGTTCAGGGTGTTGCCTTATTGAATAAGGTTACGAAACGGAGTTTACAAGGTTTGCTTTCAAGGCCGGATTAATCACGGCCATTGTCCTTAGAAAATTGGGTTGAGGAGATTTCAGGGGACCATCCTGGTCATGATTAGTCGATACCCAGAAGGCCGGTTACCGCCGCCTAGGGATGGTAGATACTATGGGGCGTGTTGGTGAGAATAGTGTACAAAAGAAGGGGATTAACCTGTCGTCAAGTTGGTAAAGGAATCCCCATCTCAGAGATTGGTGGTTGGCGGGTGGCTGGGCATGTGTTTTACCACGTGATCTAATCACGTGGTTTCCGTGGTTGATGCATGAATATTGAGGTATGACGGTTGCCACCAGCTGCCAGATATGCTACGTAATCCCTCGCGCTCTGACGCGGCTGAGAGGGGCGAACTGAGGTCCCGAACCATCATCGCCAACCACCGCAAGCTCTCTAGCTCCTCCGGATCTTCTCAACGCAGCGACACCCCCTGATGACCTCAGATCGCGCATAAGCCCGAGAACTAATCCCGATATCGCCCTTTTCATTACTTACCCTAATACGTCTGAACCCCCGGACTCGCCTCTGAATTCGAAGCTTCGAGACCCGAGTGATGCGTTAACACGTCTCAGCCCCGTGGCCTCTCCTCTCAAGCTTCGTCGCCAAAGCAAAAACCTAGTTGCAAACACTTGAACGGCTGCCCAAGATGGTCTGGAACGTAAGTTGGAGCTGGATTGGTAGCATGCGCGAATTGGGCTCACAAGTTCGCCTAGGTCTTTCGGGTTTTGGCCGACCTGTCCCACATATCGGCAAAATGCATCCTCATATTCTCCATCCACCATAATAGGAGCGCCGAAGGTGAGTGAGAGGGAGAGCCCCTTTTCGGAGACCTTAGCCGCAGAAGATGGAAGTGATGCTGACGTCGCGATTGCGCAGGTGTCTCCCTCATCACCCAGATGTTCTACGCACTGGTCTTCTGCACGCGATACACCGACCTGTTTATCACGACCAGTGCCTGGAACTACTTCTTCAAGATATTCTACCTGATCTCGTCATTCTACACCATCGTCATCATGCGCTGGATATACCCCCGGACGCGAGAACGTGAAATTGCCTGGAAGTTGGGTGCCGTTGTCCTGGGCGCAAGTGTAGTGGTGGCGCCGATCATGATGCTCATCTTTGAAAAATACTGGGGCATCGGGACAGTAAGCCCCCCCCCCGGCGAGTGTTCAAGCGTGGTCTCATCTGATATGACTAACGCCTCTCTCTGCGCAGTTGCTCTGGGTGTTCTCCCAAGTCCTTGAGTCCGTCTGCGTCCTCCCGCAGCTCCTCCTCCTACGCCAGACCACCGTCCCGACGGTAATCACCTCCTTCTACATCCTCTTCCTCGGCTCCTACCGTGGCCTCTACCTACTTAACTGGATCGTCCGCGGCCTCGACACCAACGACCACCCTCCCAAGGCGGTCTCGGTCATCTTTGGCATCATCCAGACGGCGCTGTACCTCGACTTCGCCTGGGTATACTGGACGCGCCAGCGCGTCAAGCTCCGCAACGGGGGCGTCGTGGACGCCGACGACCTGCGCCGCGGCTGGCTGCTTCGCCGGATCTTCGGGAAGCACGTTGACGACGACGGGACTGGAGAAGACGAAGAGAGCGCGCCGGCGCTGGGCCGCCGTGGCGAGCCCGCAACGGGAGGCCTACGTAATACACCGAGGGCTAAGTGGGGCGCGCGCGGCATCTCGATCAGCGCCGACGACGGCGTCCTGGAGCAGGAGCGGGGACTGGACGACGATGACGATGACGAGGAGCACGGGGTGACCGAGACGGTAGATCCAGATGCGAAGATGCAGGATCCGGACGAGCTTGCCAAGGCGCTGGACGATGATGAGGATGATAACCCACTTCCTGGCCCCCACGCTGCGTCGACTGCCGGGCCTAGTGGGGTGCCTAGTGGGGTGAGGAGTGGAGATGAGTGGAACGACGACTGAGAGGGTTTGAATGAGGGTTGTAAGGACGGCATCAGTTAAGAGCTGCGATGCTGAGAAGGCAGATATCGACGGGAGAGACCGACGATGCTTCGATTAAGGGCGCTGGCACTATTTTATTGATTTCTATCTGGGTTAACTGGGCGACTACGGGTGCGAATCATTCAGCGGAGGCATAGTGAGAGGTCGTTTTGAGTCCATAACAAGTCTCCAGACGGGCAGAACATAGCTAGTGTATAGGTGTTTTGTTACACTCTGGTATACACACAGGTATCTACCTACTACACAAACGTACGTTGGTACTTACCATCCTTCTCTTGCTTGTATCATACAGAATTAGAGAGAGCATCTCCCACACGGATGGGGCCGTCGGGATCTGCGCTAAGGTTTGCTTTTGCTTTCACCCTTCGTGCCTGCACCAAACGGGCACACCCGCTGATCAGCAGGTACAAAGGTATGCCCGTTCGAGGCACGCAAGAGACGGTCATTGAACCTATTTCTGTTCATCCATCGTTCGGTGAACGAATAAAGTGGCTTGCTCTTGGCTTCTAGAAGCAATTAAGCGACCCAAGGAGCCCACGAATCATGACACGCGGGGGCCATTCGGTACCAGCTCATGTCGGTACCCCAAGGCATACACGCGCAATTACCAACCTCAAGTCAGCCCATCCATAACGGCTGCTCCTCGTTAGCGCAGGTACAGGGGACCCGGGGTTCCAGTGCCGCAGCTCCGGTTAATGTCCCTCAAAAAGGGGATCGTGCATATCCGTCGATATAGGACGAGGCGCGGCGTTGCTACTCTCTCGGCCTTCATCTAAGAGTTCATGACGACTTTCGGATCCTCTCCTCATTGGCGCATGCACTTTGGGAAGCTAAGTACGGCACCGAGCCCGAGATCCTTACCAGGCTTCTAAAGTGCGGCCGGGTTGAACGGCGGTTTGGTAAGGAGGGCCTCGTGGATAGACGGTGTCTGTGTGGGGGCCGAAGGATTGTGGTCCCATCAACCCGTCCCTCCTGCATGAGTCTTCTCTGTCCAAAACGAAGAGCACTAGAAGGCCGATTGCTTAGTTCCCACAACGTGCTCGGGGTTAAGACAGCTCAACCGAGTCAAGGAAACTTTTGGTTATGCATTCTCCAAACTTCGGGATCTGGAGGCCCCAGCCACCAGCGCCCCGTCCGAGGCGCCGACTATGCCGTGATGTAGGGCTGTCTCATGCGACAAGTTGACAACCTTGTTCAACGTGGCTTCCTCCCCACTGTTACTGGTTAGACCGCCAAGTCGTCTCAAAACTACCGTGCCATTCCCTGGAGCCCTGATAACACGCTCCTCTTGCCCGATCAGCGGCGTCATTGGGACCCCTGTACCCTGTTTAATATCATGCCGTACGGCACAGCGGCGCTTGGTTCTTGGCTACCATCCCGCCCCGTCCGTCCATCTCCTACCTTCTCGATGGGTGGTTTCTCGCTGCGCTTCGCCTCTTTTTTCCATCCGCTGGCTACATCTTCCCCCGGCCGCCCTTCCCGTTCTTCGGGTTCCCTCGTTTTTAAGCTCCTTGCGATCGTCAGCGTGTGCCCAACGCCGTGTCGCCCTCTAAACAAACAGCGGAAACTAAACCGACGAGGGGGGAAGAAGGAAGGTCACTCTTGAGTGATGAAAAATGACCAGTACATCAAGATGGACAAGGGCAACTTTGAGGCCGAGACGCACAAGTTTATCATCCCGGACCTGCGACAACGAACACAACCCGGACTCGAAGTCCACCACTACGCCGAGCAGGAGGCATCATCTCCGGAGGTCGTAGCCCCACCATCGTCGACCTTTGGTGGTACGTTAGGGACGCCGCTTGAGGCACAACGGTCGTATGATGCAGGGCAAGAGGCGCCGAGAGCTTCCACTACGAGCCCGAGCCTGCCGGAACGGGCTTACGGCGGGCATGACGGGTCAAGGAGTCCCCCCCAGCTCTCCAGCCTGCCAGAGCGGACGTCGGAAGACAGCCAGATAAGGCTTCGGTCGCTGACCGACGCCACTGTCAGCCCACGGCTGCAGCTCATGAAGATCGAGGAGCCGCCGGCGCCGGAAGAGAAGAAACAGAAGTACATCCTGGGATTGCCGGCGCTACGGTTCTGGATCCTGATCATTGTTGCGACCCTGCTGACAAACGCCATTGCGGTCGGGGTCGCCGTTGGTGTAACCAGGAATAATAAGAAGGGAGCCGGATCGGTCACGTACGTAGAGTCGCCTACGCCGACCGGCCAGGGCGTTCAGGGTGTTCCTTCGCCTGCGCCGATAAACCAGTACTGCCCGAATGGTAATGACACCGAAATCATACCGTACGACGCATCCGGCACACCTGTTAGTCCCCCTACCTTTTACAACCTTCACACGGAAATTGTGACCTAACATGCCCTCAGATCGTTTTTAATCAAGAGCAATCTATGAAGTTCCGCATGCTCTGCAACACCTACTGGCCCGCCAAGGGCCGCAACCAATTCCTCCGGGACATAATGGTCGTATACACACCAGACATGTACACGTGTATCGGTCTCTGCGCGGCCTACAACTCCGGCTATAGCGACGCCGTCGGGGACGACGTGTTCCTCGACGGCGGCGGCATCTGCGTTGCCGTCGCCCTCGTCAAGGGCCCGGCGCAGTTCTGCCACCTGCAGAACGCGACGGGCATCAACGACACTAGCGCTGCGTACGGGAACCCCGTCGATACGGCCGTGCTGGTTGGCGACTGGGTCGATATGACGTCGGACAACCAGACGGTTGCGTTCGGAGGGAATTTGCCCGAGGAAGGGGATGAGGATGAGTGAAGGGTATTGGTACGCTAGACGATGGGGCGGTAATGCCTGCGAACTTCGACGATGGTTATTAGTTATTCGATACCACGAGACATCTTGGGCGACCTGGAGTTAAGGGACATGATACAACAGCAAATAAGGGCAACTGGATTTCTGGAAAGGAAGTTGGGGCGAATTTTGTTTCCTAGTATTATACATACTTGAGTGCCTACCGATGCGAATTCGAAAAGATGGGAAAGCCTTGGAGGCTATTAGGTGTTGGACGGAAAAGGGTCGACGATACCCTCATTGACTTACTTCGAGTGAACCTTCTCACACAAAAACAGAGTACATAGATAAACCCATCGAGATGCAACAAAATACGCTATGTATATCCATCCAGACCTAATCTGCCACATGCTAAATGTACCCTAGTTGATATCCAAAATGCAAACGCCTAATGATCATGAGTCAGGACTTAGTTTCGAAATCTCCCACAGCGCCCGCAGCACGGCTATGCCGCCGCCCTGCGTCTCCACAGTCCTCCCGCGCCCCCGGTCGTTTGGATCACCGCCTAAATGTGACCGCTTGATCGACCCGCCCAGCGGCCTCTGACCCGATCCCGAGTCGTCCAGCGGCGACCCGGGGATGACGGCCGAAGCCGAGTCCGAATCTCCCTCCGCCACCCACAGGGGGTCGTCGGGCACCCCGTGATTTCTATAGTCTACGGCGCCATCATCCTGTGACTCCTCACCGTCATCATCAATTGCCGAGTGAGCGGATGTGAGATTCAGCAACCCGGCGGTCCACCACGTGCCGAACCTCCCCTTCGCATCCCGCGTGAGGAGCGCAGCCTTTGCATTATGCTGGACCCAGCCACGGTAAGCCGCGCAAGCCGTGTCATGGGGCCCCTTTATCTCGGCGAACTCCTGCTCGCTCATGGACGACCGCGACAGGCCCGTGGGTGGTTCCAGGGAAGCGCAGAACGTCGTCAGGTGGTGGAAGAATATCCCCTTGAAGGTGTGGCCGTTTTGGGAACAGTCGCCGCGCGGGTCACACAGGTCCTCCAGGACGCCTGCCCTGCCGAGGCCGTGCCAGGGGGGTAGCTGTCCCGGCCGCAACTTGGAAATGTCGTCGATGGGTCGATCTATAGTCAGGCCATAACCCGTTGCCGCAATCACGTTCCGGATGAGTGCGTGGCCGTCTGCAAGATATCGCATATCGCCTATGGATTTGAATAGTCCAATCTGACCAGATAGGATAACGCCCTGGTTGTAAGTGTAGACCATTTCGTTCCGGACATCGCACTTAGTGTTGGGGTCGGATTTGTTGCGATAGCCTGAGATGTGGAAGCCGTCTACGAACAGTCCTTTGGAGTTCATCATGCCCGAGTCCATGAGCCAGATGTACCCGTTCATTGCCGCGAAAAGGTACCTCTCATCATGAGGTTCCCAGCCCTTCGCTGCTGACGGATCTGAATCATGGAGGTCGGAATCGGACTCGGAGGAATAGGGGTGGGAGTTAGTATCCCCTGGAAAGTAGAGGTACATTGATATCGACGCAGCGATGTATAGCTCGTTAGTGATTGCGTTCTTGTAAGGCTCCAGCCGAGGGTTCCAGGTCATCCCGCCCCCGCAGAGCACATAGTCCCAGCCCTTGGACGCAAGCTCCCAGAACACCCTCGCCCTATGGGCAAAGGCCGGGACCCAGGTGTTGCCATGCCAGGTTTGGTTCCGTAGAATTTCGGGTATCCCTTCGCCCATGCCTGTTGATTGCGAGCCTCTCTGGTGATATGATGCTGTGTGGAGATCGATGAATTGGGTGGTATCAAGCCAGCCCAACACAACCCAGAGCATATCATCGAAAGCCTGGTGTCTGATAGAAAGAGCGTTTTGGCCGTAGTACGAGCCAACAACCTGTGAGAAGTAAAGATCGATGGTATTCTCTCTAAGTTTGTAACCTTCGTCATCGTCGAGTTGATAAAGTCCCAGACTCTTCGAGAGCGTTGCCAACGCTCCAGAGACGTGAGATCCCATAACGGCGGCCGTCCAGTCGATGGCCGAGGGCCACTCGCCAATCCACGGCTGGAAGTACTCATCCTGCATTACCCCGAGGGCCACCAGAACATCTTCGAGAGCACCGAAGTCGGGGGAGTAGGAACGTTTGCTCACGTCTTCGGCTGATAAGCCGGGTGGTAAGAATGACTTCGAGGCGGCATAGCCGGTAGCGGCAAACACCGCCGTGAACCAGATTTGGAGCATTGCAAACGTCGACGAGACCTAGCTGTGGCTCTTTCCGAAGATATGAGGCCTCGTCCGAGACTCGTCGGCCGAGAGGTGACCTGCCCTCCTCTCTGACCTGAATTGGTACCGACAACAAGGAAAGGCCGTCTTCGCAATGCTGTCAAAGAAAGAGACCAATGCTAGATCGTATTGCCGAAAGACGCTGGACCACTCAAAGCTCAGGGATCTCCATTCCTTGGCAAGGCAACTGGGTGAGGGGTCCAAACGGGCTGACAAGGGTCTATGGCTTAGGAAACGTTAGGACTTAATAAGGACGCCTTGTCAGGACGAGTAGGGTGATACAAATGAAGGTTCGGCTAAGTAAGACACCGAAACAAGAAGCATTGGAAGACGTGAGAGCGAGCGAGCAAGACTGAGGCACGTAAAACAAGAGAGAGGCACATCAGCCACAGAAACTCGACCTCCAGACGAGTGGCGGCGGGCGGCCAAAGGGGGCTCAAGGGGGTGCTGATGCTACCCCACTACTAGTCGTCGTTCCTGCGGGGCGGTCCCCTGCAAACGCTGGTTAGTGCAGTTTGCCCTGGTTTCATTCCTTGCACAACGCGGGGTAACGTAATCCAGACACTTGGGGGGTTACACATGACATTAAGTCTCGGCCGCCGTACGACTCAGTATGATCTCGCAGTGGATAGGAACTCGAAGGTTGTGTGAGAATGACTGAGGGTGTGTTCTGATTTCCCCGACTTGTCCCATGTGATTAGCCCCCGCCCGCCACCACCCTCCAATCATAATTAACCCCTAACTCCTTACTGGTACCTAGGTACCTACCCGCAGTCGTGAAGCAGTCGATGTTCTTCGACAGCCCAAATCCGTAGACGGCAATGTATCTCCACTGCCATTTTGAAGAAGGCATTTAGCTGGCCTTGTCCTCAGTTTGAGAAGTCGGCTCCTTCCTATCTCTCCCACCGTCGTCCTTATCTAGGCCAGTTGCAATCGTTGCCTCGCTATCCCGAGGAACACCGAGTCTACGGGCAAAGACTGTGATTCATCAGCGTCTCTCGTTAAACCAATCCGCAATCAAAACCAGTGAAGGCCATCATCGGTAAGAGGAACCGTGGACGAAGGGGGGTGAAACTTACGAGCCTCCATTTCCTCCAAGGACTTGCCCTTAGTCTCCTTGATGAAAATCCAGACAAACACCAAGAGAGCCCAGTTGAAGATGGCAAACATAAGGAATGTTCTCCAGCCCAAGTTCTGAACTGCATGCGGTGTCGCTTGGGAGAAGACAAAGTTGAATAGCCACTGTGTCGACGTGCCGATAGCGATACCCGCCTCTCGGACCCGGGAGGGAAAGATCTCGCCCATATATACCTAGAACGAGACGGTTCAGTCAGTCCATGAATACTCTTTCTGTCTATGTTTCTACAGATGAGCCACGAGGGGATCGACACATACCCAAGGTACCGGACCCCACGAAATATTATAGCTCATGGCCTCCAGGTATATCATCGTTAGGGAGGCAATAGACGGAGCAGTGAGACCAGCATCTGGGTCAGGAGGGAATTTGGCCGTCAGGACAGCCACAATAAGCATATAGGTACCCATAAGGAATGCCCCGACAAGTAGAGAGCCGCGACGGCCGACACGCTCTACGAGGAAGAGGAGGAAGAACAGACAGGCAACTACCTTGACGACACCAAAGAAGCCCGTCAGAAGGAGATTATCCTGGCCTGCGCCGACAAGCGAAAATATTTGAGGGGCATCTGACGACTGTGTCAATGAAAACAATTCGCCGAGCCGAAGAAGTATGTATTTTAGAGACTTACAGTACGCCATGGAAGTATTGCCGGTGAGTTGTACGCCTGCCCACCATTAGAAACACATTATCATAATGTTTTAGGGACGGAGTCCTACCAATCTGAAGAGCAACAATGAGGAATACGCGGTATCTGTTGATGGGCTCGAGCAGCTCCCTCCAGGTAACGTTTGACTTAATGCGGTTCTCCTCCTCGATGCTGTTGACGATCTCCACAAACCTAGAGTCCGAGGTTAGACCTTACTGGCCTCTCAA
>Ga0164242_10008089_pt1 | contig 11429 bp, 11 predicted proteins | sample OricomgcompostMG_FD_108783 | JGI IMG/M metagenome (GOLD analysis project Ga0164242, IMG submission 108783) | Miracle-Growth compost microbial communities from Emeryville, California, USA - Original compost - Miracle growth compost (MG) ...
AAAAAAACATCTTTTTTTTCGTTAAAAAACCAAAAAGAGAAAAGAGGGGCCCCCCCCCCCCGGCCCCCCCCCCCCCCCCCCCCCGGAATTACCTTCGTGCCCAAGCATTGATACTGATCCTTCGTCGCTTGCCCCAGTCGTCCGATCCGAGAGCGTTCGCAACATTATCCGAGAGCGACGGATGCTTGAGCATGTGAACCACCCCTTTATTTGCAACTTGCGGTACAGCTTCCAGGATATCGAATACATGTAAGCGCCCCCGAAGGGACCAACCCCCTTCCGCCGTCGTCGGACCCAATTCTTATACGCTGGCAATAGGTATCTAGTAGTCGACCTGATGAGCGGTGGCGATTTGCGGTTTCATATATCACGGAAAACCTTCACTGAAGAAGCCGTGAGGTTCTGGATTGCCGAATTGGGCTGTGCTTTAAGATATGTCCACGCCCAGAACATTGTCCACCGAGACGTGAAGCCAGACAATGTGCTTCTAGATGCCGACGGACACGTGCACTTGACGGACTTCGTTAGCCCCCCCCCCCTTTTACCTGCGTGAGATACCGCCGGCTCACCTCGAGACAAATAGAACGTTGCCTCCGATATTGTTCCTGGAAAAACCCTCAGCAGCAAATCCGGCACCCTAGCCTACCTCGCGCCCGAAGTCTATGCAGGACACGGTTATGATATTCGCGCCGACTGGTGGTCACTGGGAGTGCTCTTCTACGAATGCATCTACAACAAAGTATGTGAGCCCCAGGTTAACCAGGTCGAAGTCCGCCGCCGCTAACGCCCCTTTTTTTTGTCCCGCAGAGACCATTCGAAGGTAACTCCGAGTCCTCGCTAAGCACGGTCATCCAGGCCGGGAATCCCAAATATCCCATCACCTCCCCTCCAGTCTCCCTATCCTGCCTGTACGGCATCAAGGATGCCCTCGAAGTGAACCCGAATAAGCGAATGGGCGCCACTTGGGAAAGCTTCACCCAACACGAGTTCTTTTCATGCCTTGACTTCGAAGCTCTTGAGAGGAAACAGATCGAACCCGTATTCGTACCTGCTTCCGACAAGACGAACTTCGATGCTACCTACGATCTAGAGGAGCTATTGCTCGAGGAGGCACCGCTCGAAGCTCGTGCCCGGAGGCAAAAGCCGCGCGAGAGGTTAAAGGACGATGCTACCAACAAGGAAATCAGGGAGGACGAATTGTACCGCATGATCGAAACAGACTTCAGGCCGTTTGACTACACAGTGGCGGCATACAAGAAGTATGCTCCTCCATTCTCCTACGTGAATTGCCTAGATACTGACGTCCCCCGAACAGGATCACAGCGCAGGTCGATGATGAACAGCAAGAGGGTTGCCCTGTTCTCCTGGTACAAGAGGGGATACCCCCACCGCAAGCGCTGACTACCGACGAGGCGACGCCGGTTGCGCAAATGATAGCGAATGGCGCCGTCCAACCTTACCAATCGCATGTCGTTTCCCAAAACCACTCTGGCCAGGAAACCGGGAGCGGGTTCTCGAGCACGAATAAACTGCCGCTGCCGCCAACCAGCAGCCACCGCCGTCAGCCATCGCCCCTCCAACCGTACCCACAAGCGTATACAAACCACCCCAATGGCGCTAGATCCGGTCGCGGGGGCGCATCCGGCATGATCGTCGGGTCGCCCACCGGCGGAGTGCAAGTCACCTTGGACGGGGGCGGCAGTTGGTCTGATCTTGCGCGGCAGGATGCCACATTGCCAGCAGATGCAAGCGGCGCTAATAACGACATAGCCGGGAAGCAGGAAAGTGGTGGCGGTGGCGTCTTCGGGTTCCTGAGCAGGAAGAAAGGTCGCGCCAATAGCCCTAAGCCGAAGGAAAGAGGCGTCCTTGGAAAGGAGGGCGCAAGAGTTGTCATTGGCTGAGCAGTCCCGGCATGGCGTATCTATCTCTACCAAACGAGGAAGCTGAGCGGAAGCTTGGGAAAACGGCCGCCTTGCAACGACACTTGCTCAATTTCCCCTTTTTTTGTTTTCATTTCCTTTCGATACCCAACGGATAGAATATCATCCTACATCTAATCGCCCAACACGAGGTTGCTTCAACCCCCTCGCTCTTTAGTCGAGCGCTCTTCAGCCTTCCGCCGCGCTGGGCTCATCCCCACTCACCACCGATCGAGATGGGGCTGCTTAGGCGACAAAGCCGCGGGCCATCCGGGCGTTGCACGAAATGGAGAGCGGGACCGACCAAGGCGTTGGCTTTGTGGTTTGGGGTCCACAAAGCGAAAGGAGCTGGCTCTACACGAAGTTTTGAGATTGAACATTTCCCGGTTCATTTGGGCTTATTCCGAGCATCTCAGGTTGGGTGGGGGGGCGGTTGGGTCCGGCGCGGAGGTTGATTTCGACCACAAGGCATTCTCATCATATATACACACAATGGGGGCTAGGGGGCCAAGGTTTTCGAAAAACGACTACAGATGGCGATGTAGCACTGAGTGAGCTCTAGGGACCGCCAAGGTCGATCGATATTTCCCGCCGCACATCGACGACAAAAGACGTGTCAAGGGAAAGATGGAGACTGTCATGTTGTATTTTTAAGTACATCCCAGTCATTTCTGTATGTTGGCGTGCGAAATCTAGCGAACGCTTGAGAAATTTAATTGCGAAGTAGCATAGCGAATATACACAACACACTCTCATGAAGGATTGGGTCCTAAGACTAGAATAAGGGGGGCTGATAAAGTGAGAGGGGACTTTGGTCTGAGATACGAATCTCGTTGCAGCAGTGATAACCTACATTGTAGTAACTTTGAGTATCCATCCCATGGCGCTCTCAAGGAGTCAGGTGACATTCGTTGCTAGGGCTGCCATGTGTGGTAGCTACTGCGTATTGCCATGTTTTGTAACGATTGAGACCACCACATATTAAAGTCGAGATGTGTTTTGACTTATGAGACAAGTTCTAACCCAAGTACTACCTGCGTATCGCTGACTGCCCAACCCAAATTGCACAATGGCATGCGGATGGCTACCAAATACCTTCCGGCTTCTTCTCAAATCTCGTCAAGACGAGCTGAAAGGAAAGAAGGACGAAATTATTCCAAAAATAAAAAACAAAAATATCATTGCCCAAACCCCTATACCAAGTGCCTCTCCTCCTTCTCCGACGTCACTGGGCTTACACATGAGAGTGAACCCATCCGTGAGTTTTCCCATCTTGATTTCGCCGCCGATATAAACTCCTTATCTTGTAAAAAAAAGGGATGAGTGCAGAGGATATTTTCCTCGTTCCTCCCCCCTAAGATGTAATGTGCCTGCCTGCCTGCCTGCCTGTCTGGCTGCCTCCCTGGACAAAAAACTGCCTACCGGAACCTGGGGTGATGATGCACCTCGCAGACTCAATCATGAGGTAAAAGACGGTTTACACAAAGATGTACAGAAGGGTTCCCCCCGCCCCAGATTTTGCCGGCCGCCCGTCTTCTCTTGTTCGGGTGTCTGGTTTTCAAGAGAGGGGGGGGGGAGGGAGAAAAACTACTTTTGCGCGATGACTTTATCTATCGCCTTCTTGGGACAGTCGTCGCCCGACTTCCCCAGGAACTTCTGCATCACAGTCTTGAAGTCTACCTCGTCGACCACGGCGCCCGAGCCGGAGCACTTGGCCTTCTTCTGCAAGTCGGAACAGAGGCCGTCTAGGTCGAAATCGCCGCTCTGGACCCGAGGGCAGTTCTGAAGTGTTTCCCTGTTGCGGATGTTAGTAAAAAAGGCTCGGGGTCAAATGGTCGAAAGTAACGAAGGACGTACCAGATCTTGGTGCAGTTGAGCAGCTGGCCATTGCTATCGAGGACATCGTCGTTCTTTGCAGCCTCGATCTCAGCCATCAGATCCTTCTTCTTCGGCGGCGTGGGGTATGTGATGGGCAGGTTGTAGGGAGTGGCGAAATCCATATCAAAGGCATCCTTGAAGAAGCCTTCGTCTAGGTCAACGTTTGAGAGCACATTATCCTGCGGCTCCCGGTACTCATTAAACAGGCTGGGCTCAAACTGGAAGTCGTTCTGCGGCAGCCAGTTGAAGTTGTTGATGTCAATATTGGCAAAGTGACCAAAATCTGTGGATAACGGCTTAGCATGCTGTGTTGAAAATTGTATCACGGGTAGGTAGGATAGGGGTCGGGGTTTAGGTTAAAGGTGCCATGACGCAGAGGGTAACACAGAGGGTAATGCAGCACATAATTTATGCTTCCGCACGAGGTTTACAAACGGGAGGCACATGCGCCGTTCAGGTAGGGAAGCAGTCTGCGGGAACAGTGAGCGTGCTAACGCGGAATCTTCTTACCTTGGTTGGTATTGCCAAGGTTCGGTTGTTCCTCGCCGATGGTGGTCAGAGTGTCCACAGGCTTGAAGCCCATAGGCGACTGTGTGAAGGGTTCTGGAGAAGTCCCGCACGAGGAGCTCGGGCCGCCCATATTTGAATTAGATGACGACGACGGAGAGCTAGACGACGTTCCGGCTCCGCCGATGGCAAAGTGTGAATCAAAGCTGCTTCGCGATCCAGATCCAGTTGTTCCAATACTGTTGTGGGTGGTGGCCGGCGAGGTGTTAAAGAGGTTCGCGGAGAGGCTTGCGAGGTCCTCTCTGCTCTGCTTGTCTCCGCCTGTTTGGCCAAAATTGCTCATGCTCACGTTCCCGGGACTCTGGTTATCCTGGGGGCTGGTCTGGCCGCTGGTGTCGCGTTGCAGAGCGCTCACCGCCGACGACACAGGCGGCGTCGGTATCCTACTTGCGTCATTGGTCCCGGTAGGAGGGCCCGGAAGTGTCCCGAACTTGGGGAACTCAAACTGGAAGTTAACATCGTTGATGTTGTTGACGAAAGAATGGCCAAACGGCTTGGAGGCAGTCGACGCAATAGCTGACCGGCTGTTGGACATTAATGATAGGGTCTTTTTATACTCGCTCAACTCGGCGGTCATCTTCTCCACCTTGGCGCGCAAGAGGCTATTCTCATGGTTGGTCGCCTCGGATTCCTTTACTAGTTCATTAACTTTGGTCTCGAGATCCTTCACGTGCTTCTCCTTGCGTTCACGGAAAGCACGTTGAGCAGCGCGGTTCTGTGCTTTGCGTTTCTGATTGGCAGGTGTTAGTGCATTGGTTAATGGGGAAACTCTGCATGGTCGAGGTAGACTTACCGAGCTGGGTTCAGTTGTGAGGGGCTTCCTACCAGGCTTCTTGGCCACTTTGTCCTCGCTCTCCCGCCTCTTGGCGCCGTTCTCTTCGCCGTCGTCGTCATCATCAGGGTGGCTCCGTTTGTCTTGCCCGTCAGTCTCGGTAGAATCAGACTTAGTCGTAGAGGGAGCGCCAGGCAGATCACCAATCATCCGAGGGTTGTTGGTATCATCGAATGAGAAGTCAAAGCTAGAGTCGGCGACAGCAGTGTCGTAGTCGTAGTCAAGCAGGGGACTCTCCTGGTACTCGGAAGCGCCGTTCTGTTCGTCGAGCGGGGAGCCACCAAAGGACGACAGCGGGTTGCTGATCGCATTGTTGGCTGGAGAGCCGGAGGGTTTGTTGGCATTGAGAGCCTCAAACAAGAGCCGCTGCTGGTGCGGGGTTAGGATGAACCCCGACTGGCTCTGCGTAGAGGTCATATTGAGGGAATTCAAAGTATGACGGAGGGCTAGAAGAGAACTGATGTTGAAACAGTACGCGATGGTCCCTGTGTCTCTCTGGGATAGTTGGCGTGGGATGTGGCGATCAAGGAGAGGGGGCAATTGGGAGGTGTATGAGTTTGGACCAGATAAGAGATTCCAAGGCCGCTGGCGAAGTGAAAAACGTCACTTTCAACAGCGCGGGGCTATAATTGCCCAATGCGGGCGCAAGACTTTTGAAAGGCGGCTCGTCGAAACCAATGCGTAGAGTGGACGACGCCTTCTCACGAGGGAAGACGATCAGAATTGAATCCTAAGACGATGACGCCTTGCAGGGCTCAAGGGTTGGCGGGCTTGAGGTGTGTGGTTGAAGGTTGGGGACGGATATCGGCTTCGGGGGTGGCGGGTGGGGAGAAAGAGCGAGAGAGAAAAAGTTGTGGCCTGTTTCGTAGAAGGTCGCTGCCTGACTCACTCTAATAGCCACCGTAAAGTAGTCCGTAACTAAGAGTAAGAGCACCGTAACCGTTTAGCTTGTTACACCGTCCACCCAAGCCAGGCTTAGCGCCCTCGCCGCTGACTTTTTTTCGTGCGGCTGACAAAGGACCACCAAGTTCACCGTGGTGTCGATACGGTGTGTAACGGTCTGGTCTGGTCCTCGTTGAACACCCGGTCAAAGGCGGCGTGACTTTCAGGTGAAAAGAACTAGGGAAATTCAATACAAGCAAATCAGGTGTGGAGGACAACTAAGCCAGGTAAACCCGCTAGGTCATGCTATGTTGTCATTCCCAAGACGAGGCGAAGAGTATGCGTAGTTAGTACCACAGTGCTGGGGAAGGGAATGGAGCGGGCGTGGAAGGATCTTGAATTGGAATTTGTCAGCATCCTTTGAACAGGCAAATTAGTCTACGGAACGGATTACGGTGCGGGGTGTACGCGTTGGGTGTGTGTGTGCAAGTGCCAAGGTGTGCTCGCAGTACGGATATATTCCCCCATACGGTCCTGAACGTTTTGTAACGGACTGGAATCAGGCTTTCCAGTGACCGTCCTTGTCATCCTGGCATCGAAAGGGCGCAGTCTCGAGGACGGGTTTGGGACCCCGAAGTCAGGGGCAGCTGATAGGATTTTAACTCCGAGTGCGGTCCATGAATGACCACCCGCCTCCACTCTCACCTCGGCACGCGGGCCAGTCTTGATTCCGATCTCGAACAGCCTGGACCAGATTGGACCCGCCCACTCTTTCACCCAGGAGGGGTGCAAGCGCCGTGACAATTCCGCCCTAGTACGGTAATGTAGGGGTGGCTTTCGGTGTGCGGATTCCCCTGAAGAAACCAAAACCGAGAGTTTTACGGATCCGCATATGTGAACACATAGGTAGGTAAGGTAGTCGTCGTTGTCGGTGGTGCCCATGCAGTTGATATTTGAGCTTTTTGCCTCTGCTGCCGGCGGGAAGAATGCCATGCTCCTCCCTCCCTGCTTCCGGACTCCTGGTCCGTGCTCCTGATTGCCCCGCATTTTCCTTTATCCAATGGAGCTGATAAGCTTCCCACATGCGTCAAAGCGAGATCACATCACACACATCACGGCTTGGTGGTCACTGCGCCGTCATTCCCGCCGGCCGCAACCTAAACCAGACATCAGAACTTTTGGCTGGCCGATGATATCATGCTCAATGCTGTCAGCCGCTTTTGATCCAGAACAAGGTTGACAAGGCTATTGAGAACAAAGCTCGACCCCGACACAGTTTACCATCTGTTGGTCTGACGACGACACGACTCCCACCGCGACGATGGATCTCGCCTACGACCATATCCAGGAACAGTCCTTCCCCAAGGACAACAGCGAGGAGGGGTCCGCCGATGCCAGCGGCAGCGGCAGCGGCAGCGGTGCCCGCCCGGAGCAGCACCAAACCCTAAACTCCGACCTGCAAGAGGCCTATCGAGCCATTTCGGCCAGCCCCTGGGGCTCGAGGATTGGTGGTTTCTTTGGCAATGTTGTCAAGCAGGTATGCATACCCCTTCCTGGTCTCTGCTAGAACACATAGCCCCGTTTCCCCTACTTATCCGTGTACCACAGGGCGGATCAGTCTATCGAGAAGCCCAACAGGAGCTCACAGCTGTCGGGAACGATGCCACCCGCGGCTTCTCCGATCTCCGAGACACGATCATCAACCGCACAAGGTCGCTCTCCCTGACAACCGCGCCAACGGACGGCACTACGGCAGGGGAGGGGGAGGGAAAGGAAAAGGATGCCACCCCGACAGATTCAAAGGCCATGTCCTCTGACGAGGCCTTGAAAGAGTCGGAGACGGTGCTGTCGAGGCTCCGTGTGGAGGCGGCAAAGCGACTCAAAGACCTACAGAGTGCCGAAGATGCCGCCGATGAGGCTCTGCTGAAGTTCGGCTCTAACCTGAGGAACTTCCTCCAGGACGCCATTAGTATTGCGCCGCCCTCAGCCGGTGCTGACGGCCAGAGCGGGACCGTCCTATTCGAGAGCAAGGACGCTCAAGGCAAGCGGGTCATTCACACCTCCCGCTTCGACGCCCAGCTACACGTCATCCATACCACGACCGACAACTTCGTCAACAACCCCACTGGAGACGAGTTCGACTCGTGGTCAAAGGGCTTCGACATCGACAAGAAGACTACAGATATCAGCACCGACCTGTCAAAGTACCCCGAGCTCAGACAGACGATGGAGAAGCTGGTGCCGGATCAAATCCCGTACGCCGATTTCTGGAAAAGATACTACTTCTTGAGACACGGCGTCGAGACCGCGGAAGCCAGACGGCGAGATCTACTTAAGGGTATGTGAACTATATATACGTTGGGGACCACGCCTCCCCGAAAAAGAATTCCCGCCACTAATGCTTGCAAACAGCTGCTTCCGCCGAGGAGGAAGTTGGATGGGACGAGGATTCCGACGACGAAGCCGGGGCCAGCAAGACAGCAGCGGCGCCCAAGGTTGGACGACCCGAATCTACCGCATCATCGACCACGATCCACCCTCCCGCCTCCCGCGACGGCCTCCTGAAACCGACGGAATCACGGAAGTCGAACGATGAGAAATCGCAAGCTGATAGCGAGGCAAGCTATGACGTCGTTGGAGCCACTTCCGGCAACCCGAGCCAGGCACCCAACAGCCCCAAGGAATCCCGAAAGGGTGATGATAGCGACGAGGAGGACTGGGAGTAACGGGCGCCTCTTGTGTGAGGGAGGGAAGGAAGGGAGGGAAGGGGGGGAGGGAGGCTGGCCCGGTGAGGGTACCCGCTGGGTTTATAAAATATGAACCGGAACGCGTTCGCCAGTTGGCTTGGTTATGCTCGTCATGGGGTTGATCGGAATGTGTGTATCTTGAATGGGATTCGGTTTCGACGCCATTGTTGTTTTGAGCGGCTATAATAGCTTGGGGTGTTTGCGCGATGTGTAGAGAACTTGGAGCCCAGCGACAATTTCTACCCTTCCCCCAAACCCAATCGATCTACCTCTTCTTCTTCGTGACTTTGGTGAAACCGTCCTCGTCCACTTCAGGTTCCTCCTTCTCCTTCTTCGTCGACACCAGAGGAGGGGCGTCTCCCATTTCGGCGTCCTCGTCCTCGTCCTCCTCGTCGTCGTCGCCATCGTCGGTGTCCCAGTCCGTATCGTCGTCCTCGTCCTCGGCCTTCTTGAACACCACCTTGCTGCCCTTCCGGCCCTCCCACCTCCGCCTCAGCGCGTCCACTTCGTCGAACTTTCTCCTCATGCACTCGTTCCGCACGCGCACGATCTGCTCCGCGACCTCGAAGCCCGAGCCGTCGTCGACGTTGACCTCGAACTCGTCCAACATCACCTGCAGGAGGAACTCCTCCACGTATCCGACATCGGGCTCGCCAGTACCGTCCTGCTCCGAGCCGGGGGCTGCCGCTGTTACTGCTGTTGCGGTTGCTGCTGCTATCTTGGTGAGGTCCGGGAACAGCTCGACGACGGCGCCGGCGAACCAGTCGCGCTTGTCTTCCGAGTCGGGGCCGCCCCAGTTGTTCTGCACGGCGAGGGTCAGGTCGGGCCAAAGGTGCAGCGCGAAGGCGACGCCCTGTTCGAAGCTGGATTGGCACGCTGCCAGTGACTGCGCGCCGTCGCCTGGAGAGGGAGCGCTTGTCCCAGAACTGGAAGCCATCCTTACGCGAATTGTCGAGGCGGGCTGAAGGGTTCGTGGATGGCGGGGCAGAGCATTGGTAGTGGGGGTTTTGTTTTCTCACCAACTTTTTTTTTTTTCTTTCAACACAAGCCGGGCAGGCAGGGGAACAAAGTTTGGCTAGATACACACCCCTCTAGGCAAAGGAGTTAACGAGTTGACCCCACACCTTGGCATGCAAGCAAGCTCCGGTAGGCACGGAATTAATACCAAGCTTGTTACGTCGCAGGTCTCCATCCCTTCGATGGCGTATTCAGTCTGATGGTATCCGTACTTCGTCCTTATCATAGTGCCTACAATTACGCATGCGGTGGTGCCTACCTACCTCTTGAATTTCCACTTATAGCTCTCATGCGTACAGAGTAGTATCAACCATCACCTGCCTTACTCTTGTCTCATCACCATCGTCTCGGAAGAGCCAAACCAGTTTGGAAAGCTCATCTTTGGCCGACAAGCTAAAAACCCCCCAAATCTCCGTTTCGAAGATGACGTCCGCGGTAGTCTTCGGCTGCACCGGCCTCGTCGGCGCCCAAATCCTCGCGACTCTTTTAGCAAGTGAGACGACCATCTCGGCGGTCCGAACCGTCTCCCGCCGACCACCCAAGACGGAGAACCCCAAGCTCCAAGCAATCGTCGAGCCGGACACGACGCAGTGGGCCAGCAAGCTCACCTCAATCACGCCGCCGCCGAGGGCCGTCTTCTCGGCGCTGGGCACGACCCGCGCGCAGGCCGGCGGCATCGACAAGCAGTGGAAGATCGACCACGACCTCAACGTCGAGCTGGTCCACGCGGCGCGCGAGGCCGGCGCGGACACCTTCGTGTTCGTCTCGTCGGCGGGCACGCGCGGCCTCCTGGGCCGGCAGCTCCCGTACGGGAAGATGAAGATCGGCGTCGAGGACGCCGTCGAGGCGGCCGGGTTCAAGAACTCGGTCGTCCTCCGCCCGGGCCTGCTCATGGGCGACAGGGAGGTCCCTCACAGCGGCGGCCCGCTGATGATCGGCGCGGTCAGGGGCATCGGGAGGTGGTTCGGCCAGGGCGCGCAGGACGCGCTCGGGCAGGAGGCCGATGTCATTGGTAGGGCGGCGGTGCACGCCCTCAGGATCGTGGAGGAGGGCAAGGCGCCGAGCAAGCACTGGGTTCTGGAGGCTGGCGACATTGTGCGGCTGGGGAGGACGGAGTGGAAGGACTGAGGAATCGTGGTTCCATTTGTTACTCGCCGTGCCGCCACTTTGCCGGACACACTCTACTCTAATAATCGACGGAGAGAAAAGGAAGGGGGGGAAGCGGAGATGCGAGGTTGTCGCTGGGTCGGGCTATATACGATAGTGTTTGCGCATCTTGTCTCGTTTTGACTATAATATTGACCTATTACATACCTACTTACCTATACACCTTAGGTAGAAATCCGTACTAGTGCTGACCTGCCAAAGAGGCACATTCTGTGTACTTAAGTACCGCAACCTCAGCTTCTCACGTGTAGGCCGTATTAAGAGAATACAAACTTCATGATAATCCCTACCGCATCCTCTCTATCAGAAGCCACAGATATTCCAGGCAGCGACTGCGGCCCGAGATCGGGATTCAGAGTTCGGACATGGTGTTGTGATTCTCCCCGTCCCACGTCCCACAGTCGCGGATGCGCTAAACCT
>Ga0164242_10008090_pt1 | contig 11428 bp, 12 predicted proteins | sample OricomgcompostMG_FD_108783 | JGI IMG/M metagenome (GOLD analysis project Ga0164242, IMG submission 108783) | Miracle-Growth compost microbial communities from Emeryville, California, USA - Original compost - Miracle growth compost (MG) ...
ATCGCGTGGACATCGCAATCGCCGAAATAACGAACGAGACGAGCTGGTCCGAACGCCTGCAGTCGCTGACGAATGATAAAAAATCGCAGGAGCTTGCAACTGCCGTCGCGGAACGTGTCTATCGCTCCGACGCGGTGAAGACGGCTCTCGCGGACCTGGCTTCCGGCGTCGCGAAGGAGGTCGGCAAAAACATCGAATTCGCGAGTTCGGATGCAACCACGTCGCTCATGCAGTGCCTGAAAGCTTTTGTCGGCCCTCGCTATGTAGATGCCGTGGCCAGCGCTTTGGCGGGTGACGCAAGCAAAGGGGTCACCGTCGATCCGGGAAAGGGCGCCACCGATATCTCGGCGGGATCACTCCTCCAGAACTCGACCGGCGGTCTTGCCGGCGCGACGATCCTGATCGTGCGGCGCCAGCTGGCGAACCTCGCCGAACGCGTCGGGCAACGGATCGTCGGTAGCGTACTCGCCAGGCTCGTCTCTGTCGTGGCTGGAGGCGTGGGGCTGGTCCTGATTGCAAAGGACCTCTGGGACCTTCGCAACGGGGTGCTGCCGATTATCGCAACCGAGATGAAAGCCCCGGCTACCAAGGACAAAGTCCGGGACGAACTCGCGAAGACGCTTTCAGATCAGATGAACGATCATGTGACCGACATCGCGGTCGCCGCCGCCGATCAGGTGCTCGAGGTCTGGCAGGCGTTTCGGCGTGCTCACGCGCTGGTTCTTAAGATTGCCGATGAGAACGGCGCGTTCAGGAAATTTCTCGATGGCGTTCGTCCGCAGTCCCTTCCCCGACTCGACGAGGTCGTGGCGATCATCGTCGCGTCGGAAGGCCAATCAGCCATCCTGCACCGGCTTCAGGACGGATCCTTGAATCAGGCCGTCCACTTGATGCCCGAGAAAGGAATGGAAATCGCTCGAGACACTAAATCGATCTCCGCAGGTTTGACGTGGACCGCTCTTGCGGGCGATCACCTCGGCCAAGTGGTCGAGTACGAGTTGCATCGCCGCATGTCGCCCCATGATCTTACATCGGCATCGCTCAACCGTATCCTTGCGCTCAATGACCGTTCGGCGATCATTAAAGTCGCGAGTATCCCGGCGGCAGCCCGAGACGCACTATTCAGCCTCGACGCCGGCGACCTGACGCTCTTGCTCCGCTCCTTGTCGGAGGACGAACTCAAATCGCTCGCCGGTTATCTGGATGGCCTCAGACCGCTCCCACGGCAAAAGGTCCTCGAAACCATCGCCGCGGCTCCCGCCAAAATGCAGCTACTTGCGTCGCGTCGCGTTCGTGAGCGGATTATCGCCAGCCGTGATCAGGGTGCCGCAGCCGAGATGATGCTCAGGCCATCGGGCGGCTTCTCTCCACGTGTGGCGTTCGACGACGCAAGGCTTGCTTGGGAGGGCAGGATCGCGCCGCTTCTCATTTGGGATAAACATCCGCAGGCCGTTATCCTTGCAGGATTTTTAGCGCTAATCCTTATCGCTTGGCTGGGCCGCCTTTTGCGCCCGAGAAATGCCCCTCAAACACCTTCTGCGGGAGCCTAGCAGCGCGCAGGACGCCGCGTCGCTCCTGCGGCTGTCCACATCCAATCCATCTAGCTTCGTGCCCGCACGCCTACGCTCCTGCTATAACGATTCGCTGGTCAATGATGGGCCCATAACAGGGGGAGATCATGGGCATTCGATTGAGAAGCGAAGAGAGAGTGCGCGATATGGGATTGAAGGCGCCGGGTATCGTCACCTTCCTGGTCTCCGTCGTCCTGACGGTGATAGTGCTGACCTCCAAATTTTTCGGCGCGAATATTCCCGGATTAACCGGCAACGAATCCTGGGCGCTGCTGGCCTCCTACTGCATCCTTATGCTCGGATGCATGGTTCGTGGCATGTAGTTGAGGCAGCAATCGCCTAATCGCCGCAACGCCATCCCAGCACATTTTTCAGGCCCCATATTCGTCTAACGATGTGCGCTCCTGTCGCGCGGCAACCAGCGATCTGGAGTGGTATCTCACGGCTCTTTATCGGTCTTATATGTCGAACGAAATGCCAGAGACTTTTGCGCGGCGTATGCGCCTTTCCTCGATAGCCATATTTACGGCGATCGCGGTGACGCTGGCTGCGTTGATCGCAATCACGATTGCGTCTCATGAGACGTCACCGGCAGCGATGAAGATTACTGGCCCGGTCACGCGGCTGCCTGCCGCCAACTCAGGCCTGCTCCCGGTCATCGATCGCTAGACGAGGCACGAGCGGTTCGGCCCGGACGAGGCCACGAACCGAGTTGCCGAGGTAAATTTTATCCGGTCCGTTCAGATCTTGAACCGTCAGCCGAGCCTCTACGGCCCGGCCTTCGTCTATGAGTGCCGCCCGGAGCGTACCCGGCAGCACTCCCGCGGCGAGACGCGGCGTTAAGAGTTTGCCATCTCGTTCAATGAAGATCGTCATTCGACTTCCTTCGGCAAGCTCGCCGTGTTCGTTGAGGTAAATGACTTCATCCGCCGCAAGCGTATCGGCGTAGTGCTTCCATTCGCGGTCGTAAAGCTCGCGACGCGTCGTCTTGTGATAGAGGAACAGATCGGTACTGTTCAGGCGGGTATCGGAGATGACGTAGCGCATCACTACATCGCTCGCCGTCGGAGGCTGCGGTGTCGTGGTGACCGAGACGCCCCCATCCTCGTCCAGAAGCAAGCGGACGCGGAGCCGCTCGTCAGCCTTGGCGCCCGTTGCCGCATCGATTGCAGCGCTTACTTTCCGGGCGTCGAACGCAAAGCCAAAATAAGCTGCCGATGCCGCTAAGCGCGCGAGATGATAGCCGCGGAGCCAAATGCCTTTTCCAGGCTCATAGAGCATCGTTTCGATCAGCTCGAAACGCCGCACCGGGTCCGTCAAAAACTTCATCTTGAGCAGACACTCGGCGTATTCCTTGGCGCCATCGGAATCGGCGACGATTCCCGATCCGATGCCCATTTCACCGGAGCCATTGCGATCAATAACCGTTGTGCGGATCGCAACATTAAGAAGGGCCGTACCATCCGGCGAGAAGCGGCCGATGGCGCCGCAATAGACGCCGCGGGGTTCAGTCTCGAGCTCGCGGATAAGCTCCATGGCACGGATCTTCGGGGCGCCTGTAATTGAGCCGGGGGGGAAAATCGCCTTCAGAATATCGACGATACCGATCCCCGACTTAAGCTCGGCGCGGACACCCGACGTCATCTGATGCAGCGTCTTGAACGTCTCGACCGTAAACAGATCCGTGACGTTGACGGAGCCGAGATCGGCGATGCGCCCAAGATCGTTGCGCATCAAGTCGACGATCATCAAATTTTCGGCGCGATTCTTGACGTCCTTCGAGAGCACGCCGCGCACCACATCATCGGCCTCTAGCGTTCCCGCACGCGGCGCGGTGCCCTTCATGGGCCGCGTCTCGATGATGCGACCTTCCTGCTTGATGAAAAGTTCGGGCGAGGCCGAGAGGATCGTCGCATCGCCCGTGTCGACCAGGCCCGCGTAAGCGACACGCTGCTTGAGACGAAGGTCGCGATAGAGCGCCAGGGGCGATCCTTGGAGATTGAACTTTGCCTTGAACGTTAGGTTGAGCTGGTAAATGTCGCCACTTCGGATGTTGTTTTGAACTTTCTCGAAGCGCTTGAGGTAAGAGACGCTATCCCAGCTATGGGCGAGTTCTCCAAGCGTGGGATTGCCGATGGCTTCCTCATTAAGCCAATCCTGGACCTCTGCGCCAGTCAGCTCCCGTGGCCCGGTATAGAGACCGAACCACAACAGCGGCATTTTGCGCTCGCGGGGAAGCAGAGACACAAGTCTCGGCTCCAGAAGATAGCCGAGTTCGTATGAGAAAAAGCCCGCTGCATGGAGTCCCCGCGCCAACGCGGCGGTGAGGGCCGACAGCGCGACATCGACCTCTTCCGGTGAATCCGCGCGGATGATCTCGACAGGATTCTCGAAGAGCTCCGACACGGCCTCGAGGCTCGTGCTGTTGTCGAGAAGAACGAAGCCTTCCGCGAGTTCCGGCGATTTGAGGGTGCCCGATGCGACTTGGTGCGCGCCGGGACCGGGTATCGGATGGGAAGCAGTTCCAGCAGATCGGGATGTCATCGATTGCTTCTAGCTCGGCCGGAAGGCGATTGCCACTGGATCGCTCGGCGGCGGGAGATCGCATGGGGTTGGATCAGAGACAGACTTCAGCCCTCCAGCCCCGAGGGATTCAATGTCTGTCGCGCCTCCGTCGGTTTCCTCTCGCAGAAAATCTATCATACGGGGTTCCCATGCTAAAAATATGTGCTATAGCCGCGGCTCGGGCCGCTCGGAGACGAGCGGCCTTACTCATCGGGATGACACGTAAGCCTTATGGCGCGTGCTTTTGGTGACGCGGGGTGGAGCAGCCCGGTAGCTCGTCAGGCTCATAACCTGAAGGTCGTTGGTTCAAATCCAGCCCCCGCAACCAACTTTCAAGAAATTTGGAATTTCGACCCTCGCAAAACGGTGCATTTGCGTCGGATACGCGCATCGCAGCGATGCAGAACTTCGGCAGTCCTTGAAGTAGCCGACCTGAGAAACCTAGGCTGCGCTATGGGCCGGCTCCGAGGCGTCCGGCGGCGTAGTTCCGCGGTACGTTAGGTTGTACCTGGAATCACATAGCTCTCGGCCTTTTACGTTGTCTGATGTCCGTCCCCGCGTCAGCATCCGTGATCCCAGATGCAATTTCCGTAGCCCGGTTCTCTGACGCCCCAACGATCAAAGCAGATATGGCGAGCTTCACGGCAATGGCTGTATTGGGGCGCCTGCCGATAGCCGGCTGCTGCTTCCGACATCGGGATCTCAGGGTAGACATTAATTCCCGAACCCCAGCCGTTTCCGTACCCGTGATCGGGGTAGCCGTTATGTCCGTGTCCGTGCCCTTGCCCTGCCATCGCGCTCGTCGCGATAACTGAACACGCAACTGCGATGAACGTGAGCGCTTTCATCGACCTCTCCGCCTTCCATAATCCAATTGGCTGAGTGTCGACTGAATGTGTTGAGACCTCGCTATGCGCCGAGTACGCAACTCTTTCAAACCGGTCCCTTGGTTTATCGAACGCGAATAGATGCCCCAGAACGGCACAAAAAAAACCGCAACCCGCGAGCGCGGATTGCGGTCTGCAAACTCCCGAAGAACTGTATCGAGCCTATTTCTTTTGAGCTGGAACTTTCAGGCTCGCCAAGTACTCCGCGACCGGCTTCAGCGCTTCTTCGTGCACCGACTTCATTAGTGCTGTCATGCCAATATAAGTTTTCCGATCGCCATTGCGGAAATCGTTCATTGTCTTCAGGAGATATTCGTCCTGCTGACCTGCTATGCGAGGCCGCACGGTATCGCCTTCATAGTTGGCCTGATGGCATCCGCGGCAATTGACGCTGTTCAAAACTTCGCGGGCCGTTTTGGCGTCATCGGCGCTTGGCGTCGTCGCTGGGAGGTCTGGCCACGCCATTTTCGAGAAATGCGTTGCAAGAGCCTGCATGTCTTCTTTGCTCAGCGATTGCGCGATAGGTGTCATAAGGTCATTCGCGCGGCGTCCAACTTTGAAGTCGTAAAGCTGATTCAAAATATAGTCGCGCTTCTGACCCCATATGACCGGAGTCGTCTTATCGACGGGGACTCCCTTCTCGCCGTGACAGCCGGCACAAACCTGCGCCAGGTCATCTACTGACTGGGCGGAAGAAGCAACGGGAAAGGCGACGACGAGGTAAGCTGCCGCCGTCACACTTGCGAGAATTTTGCATGCACTGTTTTTTTTCATTTAGTGACTCCGCCACAGCAAGAGATCTTCAGAGCGACGATCAGTTGCGTCGATTTTGACAGTTTGGATGATGATCGTCTCGAAGCGAGACTGGCCCCTAAGTACGACCATTCAGGAACATCGGTCAAACGGGCGGACGTGCCCGGAACCCCAGAAATGCGGGCACAAGAGGAAAATTTCTCTTGGCGGCGAATCAATCCGCGACCTTCCCTCATATCGGCAAAGGTCGGCGGTATCTTAAAGGCCTTCTGGACTATGTTTTATTGGTGCACAGCAACAAGCCGGGCCGCTCGGTCACGCTGACAGCATCCAAGCTCGTTCGAATCAACGCAGCCAGAATGCACCTTCTTCGCTCCGCATGGTTTTTGATGCGAACAACTGAACGCCTAAGTTGCGTCAGTGCGTCAGTTGCAGCGCCGCGTCGTAGATTTGCGCGCCGAGAAGATACGCACCGAGCCACAGGAGAGCCACGACAGCGCAGAGCCCCAGCGCCCATTTTGCCAGGTGCTGCTTTTTAAACGTGGAGCTTTGATCCATCTCCTTACCTCCAACATTGGCGGCTTCAATCTTCAGGCGATGCTGCCATTCCCCGTTTGCTTTTCGCAGGGTTTCGAGGCTTTCAGCTGAACCAACACCTTTTCCAGCAGACTCTCCATCAGTGTCCGGGCGCGCCGGTTCAATGCCTGGTCAGTTGTTTCCGTCAGAGACCGGCCCTGATTATGAGCGCTGCGATATCCGGCTCGTTCGGGGATCGAACCGTGCAATGTCTCATAGCCCGCGGTATCGACGTATTTTCTCGCGGCGTGCTCCTCGCGCAATTCGAGTAACCGGCATAGAGCGACAGCCAATCGATCCTTCGGAATCCCCATCTGCTCCAACTCATAAAGCAGCAGTACCGTAGGGTAGAGATCGTCGGTGCTTGCCCCCGTCGGCAAAACGATGACGTGCGATTTACGGGCGATCTCCAGCGTCTCGGGGCTCGCGTGACCGGGCGTATCGACAATGACAAGATCGACGCTTTGGCTGTGCGCGAGGGCGTCTTCGATCGTGGAAAAGGCTTCGGCATCTACCGGGAAAGTATTTCCTCTTGCTGCCCGCGTCGTTGCCCACCGCACAGAGGTCTGCTGGTTCAAATCAAGGTCGACCAGTTTGGCCTTGAGCTTGCCGCGGGCCGCAACAGCGGCAAACGCCCGGGCGAGCGTGCTCTTTCCCACCCCGCCTTTTTGACCCACGAACGATACAGTGACCGGCATTTTTCCTTCCTCGTCTGGTCCGGAGCGATGCCAGCCAGAGCGACCACCTTAGCATGCCGATGAGATTGCGGGATGGGGTTTGGTTCGCAGGCGCGGCCAGAACCGGCATCTGTCCTTATTCGCGCGGGGACCAGGCGGCGAGACGCCGTTTCAGCGGCCCATATGGACGGTCTGTGGGCCCGCAATAAAAGTTAAGGGCGGCGTTATCAGTGCCAAAACGTGGGATTGGTCAAAAGCCCGATGATACCGGTGTGCCAACCCGCTTCGACGCCGGGCATCTCGTCGGAAGCCGGGTAAGAGGCATTTTCCTGCGCACCGATGAGGTGGGCTTCCGTGCTTGGCCGATGGCTGGTCGCTTTCGCCTTCCCCGCATCGGCCACGCGCATTCTCCGAGGCGCACGCTTTCCAGTTGCAGCAGTGTGCTTTACAGGGCTGATCTTTGCTTTTTTCCCGCGTGCGGACTTGGATGGGGTCTCGGCGACGAGCACCGCCACACGACCCTGTAGCTTGGGGGGGTCCCGAACATCAGCGCTCGAGGCGCCCGAGGTCTCGGTCGTGCTCGCAACGTCGACGGATCTCGCAGAATTTCCCGCTGGCGTTGGGTTGGAAAACTTACTGCTAAGGACCTCGGCCGCCTGCCGCGTTTCATCCGCAGTGTTCGATCCACGTGCGGACTGGATGACATCGGCGCGTGCTGCAGGCGACACGAACTGAGGCAACTGCGGTTCCTGTCGCAAAAGAGGATCTGCCGCGACGGCCGATGCGGTCGCGATAACGATCACGAAAAGAATTGCCAGAGCTTCAATACGCATCACGCTGCCCTTCTCCCCGATGAGATTTTCATCTCATAACGAAGGCAGCAGAATGACCGGATTATTCGTAGGCCGATGATTTCGGCACGAGTTCAAGATAGCGAAATTCTTCTACTCGTCGCCCAGGAAGTCGTTCGCCGCGGCCAAAGCCTGCTTGATCTCCAGCGAGATGAAACAGCGCCGCTGAAGTTCAGCCTCGGCATTCCTCAGTGCGTCGCGCAACTGGCTCACAAGCGGCTTGAACCTTGAATCGGCCGTATCACTCAAGCTCGTCAATCTGAACTCCTGAATTCTTCGCGTTGCCTTCCTCTACGACGCTCCCCGGCAGACCGGGGCCGATTTGGCAGCAGAGCTAAAAGTTTTTTGGCAAGTTTAAGGCCGCCCCACGCAAAGCGAGGCGTCACGACCACGGACCCGCTTCGGCACCTGTGAATTTATTTGAGCGTGCAATGGGAGTATGTTGACGGCACCGCAAGATGCCGATGTGCCAGAGGCAAGACATGGCTGATAAAAAATCGAAGTCGCAACTGGACGAAGAACTCAACGAGGCGCTCAAGGAGACGTTTCCCGGCAGCGATCCCATCGCGGTCGATGCGTCGGACGATAAGCCGTTCAGGCCTATCGGACGCAGGCCTCCAAAGATCGATAAACAGCTGGTCGATGATCTCGCGCGCAAAGTCAAAAAAGACCAGGCGCGCACCAAAGGACGTTGATGCTGGCGATTGCCGCGTTTTCTAATGGGCGCCCGCGAGTTGCGTTGCCATTTTCGCGATCGTGCGCTGATAGACCTGAGCTTTGTTCCACTCGGCGATGACCGCATAGTTTGCGGAGCCCGGCTCCCATGAACCACCGCGATGCCAGCCGTGCTTGGCAAGGAAGTTCGCTGTCGATGCGAGGATGTCCGGTACGCTATGGACGAGGTCGCGTCGGCCATTGCCGTCAAAATCCACGGCGTAACGAACGTAGGGCGTCGGTAAAAATTGCGTCTGGCCGATCTCACCGGCCCAGCCGCCGCGGAGCTGTTGCGGCGACAGGTCTCCGCGTCCGACAATACGGATGGCATCCAGGAGCTGGCCGCTGAAGAATTCGGGCCGCCGGCAATCGTAGGCCAAGGTCGCGAGCGATCGAAGGATCGAATAGCGCGCTGTTGCGTCGGAGCCGTAGTGCGTTTCAAGGCCCCAGATCGCGACGATCACGGCACCTGGAACACCATACCGCTGTTCGATACGCTCAAGAGTGGCCCGATGCGTTCGCATGAGCGATTGGCCACGGCGGATCAGCGCGCCGTTGACGCGCCGCGCATAGAATTGCTGAAAGCTCAGCTTGAACGAATGCTGTGATCGATCGAGGTGAATGACCTTGGGATCGTAAGTGATGCCCGAGAGCGCGCGCGAAACCGTCTGCGCGCTTATGCCCTGGGATATGGCTTCCTGTTTGAACCTTTGTAGCCACTCGTGGAAGCCCTGCGGGCCGCTCCCACACTGAGCCGCAATTCCCGCAGAGGAATTGGCGACGAGCAACACCAACGCCGTCGCCAACCTGCGCATCAACGCTCCGCGACCTGGACCCGTGTGAAGCATCCGTACTACTCACTCTCGCTGAAACTCTATCGCGAGCGATTACCAGCCACCGTAGCAAACCCGGTGCACCCGCATATTGTAGCCATTATCGTAGTAACACCCGGGGCCAGGGGGGATCCCCGCCGCATAATAATAGCCATCTGCGTAATACCCATCTGCGGGTGGAGGCCGTTTCACGGCTCGACGCGGGGGAGGAGCCCGAGCAGGCAGCGGCTGCTCGTCGATAAAATCGGGGCATCCCCGGAAGTCCGGCGGATGATAGCCGTAACGATCAAACCCGCAGCGGGGATGGGCTTCAACCGTCAGGGAAAGCAGCGCCATCGCCGATGCGGTCGCCAGAGCGCAGAAAATATGCGATTTAACGGACACCAAACCCTCCTCTGCCTAGCCCGATTACGGCGACTCAGCAGAGCGAGTGTACGAGAAAAACCCCGTTGATTCATATCCAAGGGAAACTACGCTTAAAGAAGCGGTCCCTTGGATGCTTACCGAAGGCCTAAAGCGAGCCGTGGTTCAGCACAACGCTCACCCTTGACGGTGACCGCCGTGCTTTCGCCGGCTACCAGCGGCGCCAATGGCGGCGATGATAGTACGGCCCAAAGCGATAGGGATATCCCGCATAGAACGGATAGGGCCGCCGGAAGCGCGGCACGTAGTACGCATCGACGGGCGCATCGTCGTAATAATAGTCAGGCTCGTAATATCGGCGTTCGATAATCCGCTCCCGCTGGACGACGGGCGGTGCCCGTTCGATTACCGTGTCACGCTCTTCATATCCACCGAAGTCAGCAGCTGACGCCACGCTCGGCGCGAAGCCGGCAATGACAGATGTCGCAAGTATGCACATCAACGTTCTCATGGCATTGCTCCATATCCAACTGTCGTCAGAAACTCCTTTTGGCGTGAATGGTTGCTGAATGTTGGATAGCAGAGCGCGACATTTTTTTGCGCGCACGTCTTCGAGCGAGGCTATTGCTCCGCTTCAAAAAAAGACGCCGCGAGAAAATGACCGTCGCGCTTCTCTTGACCTACGCGCTCTTTGACGTACCCGTGGCTGCTACCGCGGAATTGCGCGCCATGAACCGAAAGAAGGCGCTTCGGTTGCGATCTTCCGATTGAAGTTTGAGACGCACACGCATCAAATCTTTCCAACCGACATAGCCAACGAGTTGGCCAGTATCGCGTGTGATAACCGGAAGGTGAGACACATCGGCCTTATTCAACTTGTCGGCCAAACCTTCCAGAAATTCGTCGGGATAGGCGACGACGAACTTCTTCCCCGAGAGCAATTCGCCGAGCGTCGCAGTCCGGTGCATGCCTTGGTTACGCCAGCGCATGATGGCGGGCGGATTAATGGCGCCGAGAACGCGCATATCGTCGTCGACTACGGGAAACGTCGGGTGTCGCGTTTCCGGGTCCGTGAGGAATGCGACCGCCTGATGCAACGTCATCGAGGCCGGAACCGATTGAACATCATTGGTCATGACTTCGGCGACGGTCGTCAACGCAAACGGATCGGTGCGATATTCCCGCACGAGATGGTGACCCCGCCGCGCAAGCTTCTCGGTCAAAATGGAGCGGCGCATCAGAAGAACGGTCACACCGTGGGCGGCTACGCACGCCGTCATAAGGGGGAGCAGGGCGCCGGTCGCGCCGGTGAGTTCGATCGCAAAGAACGTTGCCGTTAGCGGCGCGCGCATCGTTCCGCCCATCGTGGCGGTCATTGCGAGCAGCGCCCAGAAGCCGGGCGTCGCGGCCGGCATGATCCCGGCCACGACGGCGCCCATCGCTCCGCCGATGATGAGCAGCGGAGCGAGAATGCCGCCTGAGGTGCCGGAGCCGAGTGCAACCGCCCAAATGATAGCTTTGACTGCAAGCAAGAGCAGGGCACTTTGACCTGCCACCGTGCCGTTGAGCATTTGCTCGATATTTGTGTATCCGACGCCCAGCGCGCGGGGATCGATCAGGCCGCCAATGCCGACGACC
>Ga0164242_10008091_pt1 | contig 11427 bp, 7 predicted proteins | sample OricomgcompostMG_FD_108783 | JGI IMG/M metagenome (GOLD analysis project Ga0164242, IMG submission 108783) | Miracle-Growth compost microbial communities from Emeryville, California, USA - Original compost - Miracle growth compost (MG) ...
ACTGGCGAACGGCATGCGTGCGGCGGACGAGGACACCTTGATGGATGTCGCCGGCGCCCTGCTCGGGGTCGAGTCGTCGCTCGACGACCATATCCAGCGGCTGGGGTCGGACGAAGACGAAGAGGAGGAATCGGCGACGGCGGCGGCAGGCCTGTCGCATGCCGACGAGCTGGCCCTGGTCGCCGCGCTCATGACCGAGGCGATCGCCAATGCGGTCAAGGTCAAGCAGGCCATCGTCGCCTTCGTCGAATCGGGTTGGCGACACGCGCATCTCGCCGGCACGCCGGCGTTGATGAAGGAAGTGTCCGGCGCGCTGCACATGCTGATGGCGCCGCGGCCCGGCGAACTGGCGCTGGGGATCGGCCGCTTCATCGCCGACGAACTGCTGGCCGACCGGCGGGTGCCGAGCCATGCGCAGATGGATCTGCTCGCCCAGGCGCTGGCCGCCCTGGAGTATTACCTGGAAGCGGCGCGCGACCATCGCGGTCACCTCGAGGCGACGCTGGACGTCGCCGAAGACAGCCTGGGCCGCCTGGGTTACCTGCCGGTTCCCGGGCCGCGCGCGTTCACGCCCGACGGGAAATCGGCGGGCGACACAGCCGATACCGCTTCCGGCGAGCCGTCCGTGGAGCTCTCCGAAGCGGTCAGCCTGCTGCCCGACGACGACCTCGGCGCCTTGCCTGCCGACGCCGCGGCCGCGCGCACCGGGCCGGCGGCGGACGCGGGCGAGGCGGAAGGAACCGTGCCGGCGTCGTCGCCGGACGACGTCCCGGAGCTCGGCCTCGACGTCGGCCTGGACGCGGATCTGGACGAGGACGGCTGGATCGAGATCGAGGAAGAAGTCTTCGAGGATGTGCCGGTGCGTGACGCCCTCGCCGACGAGGTCGGCTTCAGGACGGACGCCGAAGGCATCGACGACGACATCCGCGGCATCTTCCTGGAGGAGATGCAGGAGGAAATCGACAACCTGCGGCATGCCGGGGATGCATGGCGGGCGGACCCCAGACAGCGTCCGCCGTTGGCGGAGATCCGCCGCTCCTTCCACACGCTGAAGGGTTCCGGGCGCCTGGTCGGGGCGCAGGTGGTGGGCGAGTTCGCGTGGAAGATCGAGAACATGCTGAACCGCGTCCTCGACGACAGCATCGAGGCGCATGCGGACGTCCAGGCCCTGGTCGGGCACGCCATCGACGCGCTGCCGGGCCTGCTGGCCGCGCTGAAGGGCGAGGGCAGGTCGGACGCGCCGCTCGGCGCCATCATGCAGACGGCCGACCAGCTGGCGGCCGGGCAGCAGGCGCGCCTGGAAGACCAGATGCCGGCGGTGACGGAGCTGAAGCGCCGCGTCGTGCGCCGGCGCGTGCGGCGTGACGGCGCGCCCGCGGCGCCCGGCCCGGACGCGGCCGGCGCGGCCGCCGAGGATGCCCTGCCCGAACCGGGGCCGGGCCGGCCGAACCTGCCGGTGGTCGACCCGGTCCTGCTGGAAATCCTGCGCAGCGAAGTGGCGCAGTACGTGCAGATGCTGCGCGCTTCCGTGCAGGGCGCCGACGGCGAATTGCCGCTGAGCGAAGAATCGCTGCGTGCGGTGCACACGCTGCACGGCGCCATCGCCATGGTGGACGTGCCGCTGCTGACGCAGCTGCTGGCGCCGCTCGAAGGCTTGTTCAAGCGGCTGCGGGCGGCGGACCTGCCCCTGCCCGCCGACGGCATCCGCTTGCTCGCGCAGGCGCTGGACGTGGTGGACCAGGTCATGGGCCAGTTCGGCCAGGACGAGCCGGCGCTGCCGGAGGCCGACGCGCTTGCGGCGGAGCTGGTCGAACTGTGCGACCGCTATCGCGACGTGCGCGTCAGGCACGTGATCGCCCTCACTCCGGCCGAGGAAGCCGCGCTCGCCGAGGAGTCCGCGCCGGCCGGGGAAGCCGTTGCCACCGCAGGGGCGCCCCTGGACGAGGAGTCTGTCGACGTCGAGGAAGCCGCGTCTGCCGAGGAAGCCGTGGCTGCCACGGCAGCAATGCTTGCTGCGGAACCCGGCGCAGCCGAGGCGGACGATGCGGCCGGCGCCATCGCGGCCGTCGCCGCGCCCGCGGAAGCGGAAGCGGAAGCGGAAACGGAAACGGAAACGGAAACGGAAACGGAAACGGAAGCGGAAGCGGAAGCGGAAGCGGAAGAAGAAAAGGACGCGCGGACCGGCGAAGCAGCCCCGATGGACGTGTCCGCTCCGGTCGCGGACGGGGCACCGGAAACAGCCCCGCCCGCCGCCGCGCATGCCGCCGACGAACGGGACGCCGGGCTTCCGGAAGAGCCGGCGGCGTTGCCGGACGAAGGCGCGTCCGCTGCCGCCGGCACGGTCGACCCGGACCTGCTCGAGGTCTTCCTCGACGAGGCCCGCGAATTGCTCGACCATGCCGACGGCGTGCTGGCGGCATGGCGGGCGGAGCCGGAGCACACCGGCCACGTCGACGAACTGCGCCGGGACCTGCATACCCTCAAGGGCGGCGCGCGCATTTCCGGCCTGGCGGCGGTGGGCGATCTGGCGCACGCGGTGGAGACCCTGCTGGAAAAGGGCAGGCCGGGCCGGGATGACGCCGCCCCGCTGATCGCCACGCTGGAGACGAGCTTCGACCAGTTGAACGGCCTGGTGCAGAGCGCTGCTGCCGGCGAAGCCGCCGCCTATCCGCAGGCGCTGCTGGACCAACTGCTCGCGCTGGCCGGCGGAGCGGTCGCCGTCGCGGCCGATGGCGCGGATGCCGCCCGTACGGCGGAACCGGCCGCGGCGGCCGCGCAGCCGGCGGCCGCCACCGACCTGACCGACCTCGACCTGCCCGAACTCCTTCCCGAGGAACGCGAGTACGCGCCGTCCGCGCAGGAGCAGGTCCGCGTGCGCGCCGACCTGCTCGACGACCTGGTCAGCCATGCCGGCGAAGTGGCCATCTACCGCGCGCGCCTGGAGCAGCAGGTCGCCGGCTGCCGGCACAACCTGGTCGAGCTGGACCAGACCGTGTCCCGGTTGCGCAGCCAGTTGCGCATGCTGGAGATCGAGACCGAGGCGCAGATCATCGCGCGCTTCCAGCACGAACATCGCGAAAGCGGGCTGGTCAATTTCGACCCGCTCGAGCTCGACCGCTATTCGCAGCTGCAGCAGTATTCCCGCGCACTGGCCGAATCGGTGTCCGACCTGGCTTCCATCCAGGGCGCGCTGGACGGGCTGACCCGGCAGGCCGAGTCGCTGCTGGTGCAGCAGTCGCGCATCGGCACCGAGCTGCAGGACGGCCTCCTGCGCACGCGCATGCTGCCGTTCGACAGCCTGGTCCCCAATCTGCGGCGCACCCTGCGCCAGGCCGCGCGCGAGCAGTCGAAGCACGCGCAGCTGCACGTCGAGGGGGCGCACGGCGAAATGGACCGCAACCTGCTCGAACGCATCAAGGCCCCGTTCGAGCACATGCTGCGCAATGCCGTTGCCCACGGCATCGAGACCCCGGGCGAGCGCCGCGCGGCCGGCAAGCCGGCCGAGGGGACGGTGCGTATCCTGGTGACGCGGGAAGCCACGGAAATGATCATCCGCGTCAGCGACGACGGCCGCGGCCTCGATCGCGCCGCGGTGCGGGCGCGCGGCGTCGAGCGCGGGCTGCTGCCCGCGGACGCCGAGCCGACCGACGAGCAGCTGCTTTCCCTGATCACCCAGACCGGTTTTTCCACCGCCAGCAATGTCTCCCAGCTGGCCGGCCGCGGCGTCGGCATGGACGTCGTGGCGAACGAGATCAGGCAATTGGGGGGATCGCTCGCGGTCGAGTCGGAGCAGGGCAAGGGCACGACCTTCGTTCTGCGCCTGCCGTTCACGTTTGCCGTGACCCACGCCATCCTGGTGCGGGCCGGCGACGCCACGTTTGCGCTGCCCATGACGTCGGTGCAGGGAGTGGCGCGGATCGCCGCGGCCGACCTCGACGGCATGCTGGCCGCCGACGAGCCGACTTATCGGCGCGACGGCGAGGACTTCGTCCTCCACGACCTCGCCCGCCTGCTCGGCCTGCCGCCCGGCACGCCGCCCGCCGGCGAGCCGACGCCGCTCCTGCTGGTGCAGGCCGGCGACGTGCACGCCGCCGTCCGCGTCGACGCGGTGCTGGGTTCGCGCGAGATCGTGGTCAAGGCGATCGGTCCGCAGATCAGTTCCGTGCCCGGCCTGATCGGCGCCACCATCATGGGCGACGGTTCGGTGCTGATCATCCTCGATCCGGCGCCGCTGGTGCGCCACGGCATGGCGCGCCGGCGCGAGCGGGCCGCCGAGGGGCTGGGCGCACCCGAGGCGCCGGTGCGCGAGAAGGCGCCGGCGCGGCCGAGCGTGATGGTGGTGGACGATTCGATCACCGTGCGCAAGGTGACCGGGCGGGTGCTGGAGCGCAACGGCTACGACGCCAGCGTGGCCATCGACGGCGTCGACGCGCTGGAGAAGCTGCGCGAGCACGTCCCCGACCTGATGCTGCTGGACATCGAGATGCCGCGCATGGATGGCTACGAGCTGGCGACGCACATGAAGGCGGATCGGCGCCTGCGCAACGTGCCGATCATCATGATCACTTCGCGCAGCGGGGACAAACATCGGCAGCGCGCGCTGAACATCGGCGTCGAACGCTATCTGGGCAAGCCTTACCAGGAAGCCGACCTGCTGGTACAGATCCGCGAGGTACTGGAGCAATACGCGCTGGAGTCCAGCCATGACTGATACCGGGCCTTCCGTCGCCTTGCTGTTCGACGATACCGCGCTGGTCGCGCAGCTGCGCGACGCGCTGCACGCGTGCGGGGCCCGCATCGTGCACGAGGGCGGGGTGGCCAGCCTGGACCGCGACCGGCTGCGAAAACTCGACGCCGACGTGCTGGTGATCAACCTGGACGATGCCGCGGCCGATGCGCTGGATTCGCTGTATGCGCTGGTCGGCGGCGATCGCCCGCGCCTGGTCTTCAACGACGCCGAAGCCAGCGCGGCGCTGACCGGCTGGGACCGCGCGCGCTGGGCGCGCCACCTCGCGGTCAAGATCTTCCAGGCGGGGGAAATCGACCCGCCGCGGCCCGCCGGTGCGCGCGCCGTGGAAGTGCCGACGCCCGCACCGGAGGACACGCATGGCGCGGCAGTCCCGCCGGCCGCGCCGACGGATGCGGTTGCCGTGGAGGTCCCGGGGATCGAGCCGGAGGACGCGGATCGCGCGCAGGCCCCGGTCGCCGAGGCGGCAGGTGTCGATGCCGCGGCCGTCTTCGCGGCGGAATCCGTGGGCGCGGATGACATGGGGGTCCGGGACGCCGGATCGGCGGATGCGGATGGCGCGGATATTTCAGGGGCTGGGCCGCCGGTTGCGGATGGCGAGGAAATCCCGCCCGCCAAGCCGGATGGCGCGGACGGCATGGAAATCCCGGCGGTCGAGCCGGAGGATGCGGATGGCGAGGAGGTTCCGATGATCGAGCCGACGGATGCAGGCGGCAGGGAGGCTTCGGCCGCCGAGCCTGCGGATACAGCGTTCCCGGCCCAAGGTGCCGCGTCCCGCGACGGGGATGCGCCGGCCGTGGCGGATGCGGAGGCCAACGCCACCGCGCAGGAAGCCGGCGTGGACGCGGAGGAAATGCGGCGCAGCCTGGTCGAGACCCAGGCCCTCTCCGCGGAGCTGGAAGCCCTGCTGGCGTCGGCGGAACTGCTCGACGGCGGCGCTGATGACGCCGATGGCGATGGCGCCGGCGCGGCCCCCGGCCTGTCCACACCGGACGGTTCCGGACCAGCGGACGGTTCCGGATCGACGATGGCGGGGTTTGCCGCCGATGACCGCCACTCGCACGCCGGGGATGCCGCCGACCCGCTGGCCGCGCCGGCCATGGGCCTGGACGACCTGCTCGACGTCCTGCCGATGGGCCAGGAGCCGGTCATCGGCAGCGCGCCGCTGCCCGGCGGCCAGGGAGCGCCGGAACTGCCCAGCATCCCCGCCGAATGGGCGCTCGTCGACGACGATGAAATCGTCGCCCCGGCCACGTTCGGGGTGGAGAAGCAGTCCGCGGCGGAATTCCTCGCGCCGGAAGCGGAACTGATGACGGACGCCGACGAGCCGGTGCTGAACCTGGAGCTGGTGTCGCTGGAGGAAGCCGTCGCGCCCGGTCCTCCGCGCGAGGACGTCGAGATGCACCTGGACGAGCTGCACCTCGCGCTCTCGCGCCTGGTGCTGACCGGCGCCACCCTGGGCGGGTCCAGCGCGGCGCTGGCGTTCTATGCCGCGCTGCCGGCCACGACCCAGGTGGCGTTCCTGCACACCCAGCACCTGCGTGGCCAGAGCGTCGCCGACCTGGTCGCGCAACTGGCCGGCAGCTGCAGGCTCAAGGTCGTGCTGGCGGCCGATGGCGCCTCCACGCGGCCGGGCGAGGTCCTGGTGGTGCCGCCGGGCTGCCGGGTGCGCGTGCGCCGGGACGCCGGCGTGGACGTGCAGGCCTGGGGAGACGAGCTGCTGGAGCCGTCGATCGACGAGAGTTTCAGGATGGCCGCCGAGGCCTTCGGGCGCGATGCCCTGGCGATCGTCTTTGCCGGGCACAGCGACGATGCGATCGCGGGATCCAAGGCGGTCCATGCCGCGGGCGGCCGGGTATGGGTGGAGACCGCGGCACCCGAGTACGCGGACATGGTGCACGAGATTTCCGGCGCCGGCGTCGTCGAATACTCCGGTACGCCGGAGGAGATGGCCACGCGGCTGGCGGAGAAATTCGCGTGAGTGCCTCGCTGTCCCGCGAGATCCACTGCGTGCTGATCCCGGCCGGCAGCCTGCGCCTGTTGCTGCCGAACTCCCTGATCGCGGAGGTCGTCGCGCAGCCGCCGGTGCAGCCGCTGCGAGGGAAACCGGCCTGGGTACTGGGCAGCATCACCTGGCGCGGACAGCAGGTACCCCTGGTCTCCTACACGCAGCTCGTCGGGGCCGTGGACCGCGATACCACGCAGAGCGTGCGGGTGGCCGTGCTCAGGACCCTGGGCGGAGACCCCCGCCTGCCTTTCGTCGCCCTGATGACGCAGGGCTTCCCGCGCCTGACGGCGCTCAACCCGGACCTGATCGTCCCGGTCGACGACGGCGCCAGCCTGCCGACGGGCGAACGCGCCCGCGCGCTGGTGGGCGACGACGTCGCGGTGATCCCGGACCTGGAGTGGCTCGAGGCCGAGCTGCTGGAGAAGCTGGGCGACACCGCCCCGTCCCCGCGGCACGGCACCAACACCGCCTGACGATCCTGCCCGCGTCAGCCGTCGCCGTGCACGGCCTGCAGCGCGGCCAGCGCGGCCAGGCCGGCCGTTTCCGTGCGCAGGACGCGCGGGCCGAGCGACAGGCGGGTGAAGCCGGCCTGGTCCAGCGCGTCGAGGTCGCGGTCGCCGAGGCCGCCTTCCGGGCCCACCGCCAGGATGCCGCGGCCCGCGGCGAAATGCAGGTCGCGGGTCCTGGCGTGCGCACCCGGCGACAACGCCAGCAGCAATCCGGGATCGGCAGGCAGCCGCCCCAGCCAGTCCGGCAGGGCCACGGGCATGACGATCTCCGGCAAACGGGCGCGGCCGCTCTGTTCGCAGGCGGCGATGGCCACCGCCCGCCAGTGCTCCAGCCGCTTTTGAGCACGGGCGGCGTCCAGCTGCACCTGCGTGCGTTCGGTCAGCAGGGGAACGACGCGGACCACGCCGAGTTCGGTGGCCTTTTGCACGATCCAGTCCATCTTCTCGCCGCGCCCGACGGCCTGGGCCAGGGTAAGCGCCAGCGGCGATTCGCCGGCTGCTTCCAGGCCGGCGGATACCGCGAGCACGACTTGGCGTTTTGCCGCGGCGAGGATCGTGGCCCGGTAATCCATGCCGCTGCCGTTGAACAGGGTCACCGCATCGCCGACGCCCAGGCGCAGCACGCGCGCCACGTGCTCGGCGGCCTGTTCGGGCAGGGCGACCTCGGTGCCGGCGGCCAGCGGCAGGTCGACGTAGACGCGGATGGTGCGCATGGGTCCCGTTCAGGCAAAGATGTCAGGATAACCCAGGCGTGCCAGGGCGCATCCGCAGGCTCCGCCGCCGCCCATGCACTAGACTGCGAGCGTGAACCGGTGCCGTGCAGGGCGGGCCCAATGCGAACTCGGCCGCGCGGAAGTTGTCATGTCTGGTATGGAGGGTAAGACCATGTCCAATCTAGCTCGCACACTCGTACTGACGACCTTTGCGCTGGGCCTGGGCGCCACCGCGGCGTTTGCCCAGGAAGCGACGCCGGCGGCCACTCCGGCCCAGCAGTCGGCCCAGGCGACGCCGGCGCGCCACGACGTCGCCGGCACCCGTGCCGCGGATCCGAATTGCATCAGCGACACCGGCAGCCATATCCGCCCCAAGCCAGGCCATTGCCTGCCGGTGGCGGGTACCAGCTACAGCCGTTCGGAACTGCGCCAGACCGGCCAGATCGACACCGCGCGGGCCCTGCAGATGCTGGATCCGCGCATCCGCATCGGCCAGTGAGGCCGCGGGATCGCCTGATGGCCTGACGCGGACTGGCGGCGGCCGGGTTCCGGTTCGCCGCCAGCCCGCGTTTTCGAGGTCGCCCGTTTTCGAGGCACGGTGCCTTCGTGCGGGAAGACCGGCTGAACCCTCCGTCGACCTGGGACGCGAGCCCGTGCTGTCTACGGGGCTCGAGACCGTGGTCGGGCAGGGCGAACTGGACGCTGGCCTGCGCCGCAGGCAGTTCCCGGCGTCCGCGCGGCATGGCCGGTTATCCTCACACCTCGCGACCCACGGGCTGGCCCAGCATGCACGATCGCCTACCAGGGCGCAGCCAGCGCCGACGACTGGCATGGACGGGCGCCGCCATCGTCCTGGCGGGCGCGGCGGTGCTCGCCTGGAACTTCCCGGCACGCTGGGCCTTGCCCTGGATCGTCCCGGGCCTCCACGGCGTGCAGTTGCGCCAGGTCCATGGCTCGCTGTGGCATGGCCGGGCGGATCGCGTGGTGCTGCCGGACGGCCGCGAGCTGGGCCGCGCGTCGTGGCAGGTCCCGCGCAGCGCCGTCTATGCCGCCGTGCCGGTGCAGTTGCGGCTCGACGGCCCGGGGTTGGCGTTCTCGGCGAGCGTGCGCAGGCCGGCGCCAGGGCAGTCGCGCTGGGAGCACGTGGATCTGCGCACGGATCTCGCGGCATGGCCGGCCGGGCAGTGGCTGGGCCTGGGCCAGCCAACCGGGAAGTGGCAAATGGTGGCGGACCACGCCTTGCTGCAGGGCGGCTGGCCGCTGCGGCTGGCGCTGCATGCGCGCTGGCAGGACGCTGCGCTGCGCACTCCCCGCGGCATCGTCCCGCTCGGCGAGCTCGAATGGACCGCCAGCGCGGACAACGGCGTCGTCGACGTCCGCCTGCATGACGCCGGCGACGGACCGCTGCATGTCCGCGGCCGGTTGCAGCTCAGTCCGCTCGGCTGGCGCCTGGATGCGGAGCTGCGTGCGCGCCGGGCCGACCCGGTCCTGCAGGACTGGCTCGCCAGCCTGGGCCCGGCCGATGCCTCGGGCAGCGTCCACGTGCGGCGCCGTGGCGGCGTGGCCCTGGCGCCGGTCGCGCCGGCATCCGCCTCCAGCGCCTCGCCTGTCGACGCCGGATCCCGCTGAGGCGCGCCACGCGCGGACGCCGGCCGGCATTGCGCAGCGGCCGTGGGCGCCGCCATGGCGCCTCCGCTCGGTCGCTGATCGGAAATCGCCGGCGGCCGGCGCGACGGCTCGCGCTAGAATGAGCGGATGCGCACGCCTCCCATCATCCACGCCACGCGCGACGCGAGCTCGGCCCGTTTCCTGCGCGTGGAGCAGATCGATCTCGAGTTTTCCAACGGCGAGCGGCGTACGTTCGAGCGCATGAAGCCCAATGGCCACGGCGCCGTGATCGTGGTGCCGATGCGCGACCCGGAAACCGTCCTGCTCGTGCGCGAATACGGCGCCGGCGTGGGCCGCTACGAGGTGGGCCTGCCCAAGGGACGGCTGGAGCAGGGCGAAACGCCGGAACAGGGCGCGAACCGCGAGCTCAAGGAAGAGATCGGCTATGGCGCGCGGCGCCTGACCGCCCTGCACAAATTGACCCTGTCGCCGTCCTACATGACGCACATGGCCGACGTGGTCCTGGCGCAGGACCTGTACCCGGAAAAGCTGCCGGGGGACGAACCGGAGGAGCTGGAGATCGTGCCGTGGAAACTCGGCGACCTGCACCTGCTGCTCGGACGGGACGACGTGACCGAAGGCCGTTCCATCGCCGCCCTGTTCATGGTCCGCGAGTACCTGGCCGGGCGCTTCGTGCGCCCATGAGAGTCGACCTGGCGGACGCACGGGAGGTCGGCGACATCGCCCGCGCCGCGGCGCAGGCGATCCTGCCGATCTACCACAGCGATTTCAGCGTACACACCAAGTCGGACGCGTCGCCGGTCACCGCCGCCGACCTGGCCGCGCAGCGCGTGATCGTCGACGGCCTGCGCCAGCTGCAGCCGGAGCTGCCGGTGGTCGCGGAAGAAGCACTCGCCGCCGACTGGGCGCAGCGCCGGTCGTGGTCGCGCTACTGGCTGGTCGATCCGCTCGACGGAACCCGCGAGTTCGTCAAGCGCAACGGCGAATTCACCGTGAACGTCGCCCTGGTCGAGGACCATCGCAGCGTGCTCGGCGTGGTGCTGGCCCCGGTCAGCGGCGAACTGTACGTCGCCGCGCGCGGCGCCGGGGCCTGGCTGCAGCCGCAGGCCGGAGCCGGATGGGAGCGCCTGTCGACCCGGCCCCTCGCGCATCCCGCGGTGCTGGCCGGCAGCCGCTCGCACGGCAACCTGCCGCCGTCCGCGCTGGACGCGTTGCTGGGCGCCGACCACCAGCGCGTGGCCATGGGTTCCTCGCTGAAGTTCTGCCTCATCGCGCGCGGCGTCGCCGACGTCTATCTGCGCCTGGGCGCCACCAGCGAATGGGACACCGCCGCGGCGCAGTGCGTGCTGGGCGAGGCCGGCGGCGCGCTCATGGACCTGCACGGCACCACGTTCTCCTACAACCGCAAGGAATCGCTGATCAATCCCGAGTTCATCGCCGTGGGTGACCCGACGGTCGACTGGGTGGCGCGCCTGCGCGGTGCCGGCCTGTGACCGCGCGCAAGGCGGCGGCTGCCGACGCCGCGGCTGCCGACGCCGAGCCACGGTACGGCCTGGACGAACTGCTCGGGATCATGCGCGCGCTGCGCGATCCGCAGCATGGTTGCCCATGGGACCTGCAGCAGGACTTCCGCTCGCTGGCCGCATACACCATCGAGGAGGCCTACGAAGTCGTCGATGCGATCGACCGCGGCGCCTGGGACGAGCTGCGCGACGAGCTGGGGGATCTGCTGCTGCAGGTGGTGTTCCACGCGCAGATCGCCAGCGAAGCCGGCCTGTTCGGATTCCCCGACGTCGTGCATGCGCTCGCCGGCAAGTTGCG